>Ga0070735_10001488_pt1 | contig 22671 bp, 26 predicted proteins | sample Coa_R1_FD_66443 | JGI IMG/M metagenome (GOLD analysis project Ga0070735, IMG submission 66443) | Surface soil microbial communities from Centralia Pennsylvania, which are recovering from an underground coalmine fire - Coalmine... | ecosystem: Environmental > Terrestrial > Soil > Unclassified ...
ATCAGCGCAAAATTCTGCAGGAAGATCGACAGCCCCATGGTGGCGAACACCACCACGAGATGCGGCTTGTCGATCGCAGACCCGATCACCAGCCGGTACACCAGCGCCCCGAACAGGAACATCGCCGGCACGACGGCCACGGCCGCAAAATACGGGTTGACACCGAGCAGCCTGGAGAACGCCCAGGCGCCGTACATCGCGATCATCAGGAACTCGCCATGGGCGAAATTGACGACGCGCAGAACGCCGAAGATCAGCGTCAGCCCCATGCTCATCAGCGCGTAGATGCTGCCGATCAAGAGGCCGGAAATGACGAGCTGGAGAATCGTGTTCATGACGGCGTTCCGCCGGCTGGATGCTGCGAGTCAGCGGCCGAAGCCGGCCTCAACGCTTGCTCCACTCCGGCAGCGGCACCATGACCGGCTGATGGGTGGCGAGTTCGGGCGGATAGACCTCCTCATTGCCGGTCTTGGTCCACTGCCAGACGCCGATCGAGGCGCGGAGATTCTGCCCGGCGTCCTTCGGATCGTCGGGCCAGTCGAAATTGGTGAACTTGATGCCGCTGCCGTTGACCAGCGATCCCGTCGGCAGGTCGAGCTTGAGCGCGATATCGCGCAGTTCGTCCGGCTCCAAGGTCTTGGCCTTCGGCAGCACGTCGGTGAACAGCGCCCAGATCGCCGAGAAGCCGGCGGTGGCGTGCCCGGCCGGCGGACGCTTCATCTTGGCCTCGTAGCGCTTGTAGAATTCGTCTGCGACTTTCCGGGTTTCCGGCGCCAGCACCGCGGCGTTCACCTTGGGAGGAAAATCGGCAACAAAAATGCCGTTGACGGAATCGCCGATCGCCGCCCGCAAATCGGGCGACGAATAGCCGGCGCTGACGCCGATGAAGGCCGCCACGTTGAAATCGAGATCCTTGGCCTTGCGCTGGAACAACGTGGCGTCGTTCGGGAACGAGATCGCAATCACGATGTCTGGGCCGACATCCTTCAATTTCTGCACGATCGGCGTCATGTCGGTCGAGGTCTGGTCGTACCCTTCGTCAAACGCGAGCGCGATGCCCTTGCCCTTCGTATAGGTACGAATGCCGTCGCCGACCGATTTTCCGAACGCACGATTCTCCCACAGCAGCGCGATTTTCAACGCATTGACCGGCTTGTTGAGCCGTTTGGCGAGATCGTTGACGATGAAATCGATTGCGGCCTCGCCGTATTTGCGCGCGGGGGCGCCGACCTGGAACGTATGCTTGAAGCCGCGGCGAGTGATGATTTCGGCCGCGCCGGTCGTCTCCCAATGGAATACGCCATGACGCTCCGCCGCCTGGCTCACCGCGATTGCTATCGGCGAAGCGAACGAGCCGGTCGTGATCTTGATTCCGTCCTTGGTGATCAGCCGCTCGGTCTCGCTGATCGCAGCATTGGGCGTGTTGGCGTCGCCTTGCAGATATTCGATCTTGCGGCCGTTGATCCCGCCGCGCTCGTTGATCATGTCGCGCGCAATCTGCATCGCTTCCCAGTTTTCGAGGCCGTTCTTGGCGAGCGGGCCGGTCAGCGGCAACAGCACGCCGATGCGGATGTTGTTGTCGTCGGCCTGCGCCGGGAGTTGCGTCGCCGCAAACAGCAGAGATGCAAGAACGATGCAGGTTCGCTTGAGGCCCCTCATGATCAGCTCCGTTGCGTGACGATCGCCGAAAAAGCCTAGCGCTCACTCCAGCATGCATCAATCGAATTTTTGCGATATGATCTATTCAATAGTTGTATAGTTTGTTCGCCTCCCCGGAATGTCGCTCATGGACCTTCGCAGGATCAGATATTTCTTCTCGGTGATCGAACACGGTAATCTTTCCAGCGCCGCGCAGTCGCTGCGCGTGTCGCAGCCGACGCTCAGCCGCCAGATCCGGGCAATCGAAGAGGAATTCCAGATTCCGCTGTTCGTGCGCGGCGGCCGCGGCATGCTGCTGACCGAAGCCGGCAAGCACCTGCACGAGGGCCTGCAGAGCATCGAGCGGCAGTTGCGGATGCTCAAGACCGACGTCGCCGCAGTCTCGCTCGAGCCATCAGGCGAAGTCGCACTTGGCATTCCGCCCTCACCGCGCGGCCTGCTCGCCGTGCCGCTGATCAAGCAGTACAGCGGAGTTTACCCGCGCGTCGCGATCCGTCTCGTTGAAGAGACGAGCGGCCAGCTGCGCGACCTCGTGGCGAACGGCATCCTCGATCTCGCAATCACCAACACGACCGAGCCGGCGCATGGCATCGTGTCGCAGGTGCTCGGCCGCGAGCGGCTGGTTCTGGTCGGCCCTCCCGACGCGAAACTGTCGATGCGCAAGAAGACGCCGATCGCCGCACTTGGCGATCTGCCCTTGATCCTGACCATGCGGCCCAACAGTCTGCGGCTGATGGTCGAAGATCGGCTTGGCGCGCACAACTTCGTGGCCAACGTACGTTTCGAGGCTAACACGCTACCGCTGATGACCGATTTCGTGACAGCCGGACTCGGCTATACCGTGCTGCCCTTGTGCGGGGTCCGCGATCTCGTCAAACAAGGACGCGTTTCCGCAAGTCCCATCGCCGAATTGTTCGTCACCTGGCTGGTGGCGCGGCCGAAGTCCCGTCCGCTTGGCGTCGCCGCAGAGCGATTTCACGATCTTCTCTGTGAATTCAGCCGCAAGCTGGTCGCCAAAGGCATATGGCAGGAAGCTTAATGCCGCCGCGTCACCGCATCATTCGAGCTAACCGATAAGCTTTTTGGCTTTTCCTTATCAGTTCGCGAGCTGACTCCATTTATGTAATTTTCTTACCAACCGTCGAACTGAATCCATTTGCGACCAAAGGTTATCAGTCGCTTGAGCGACTCGCCCCCGACGCAACACTCTCCCGTCCCGTGTTCCAATCGCCTCAGCTGGACGCTCGCTGCAACAAGTTCAAGAGCGCCTTGTTCTACGGCGCAGGCGTAATGCTCACGGATGACAATACGAGCCCCGCCGATTTGTTCGCCGAACTACGCTAATGCCCCCTCGTGCGGAAATCGTACTTTTGCTTTGCGCGTACGTGGTTCAAATAGAGGTGCGAGGACCACAGAGAAAAACGCGGGACGCAGATCAAACTATGAGACACCGAAGTGGATATCTCTACCAGAATGTCGCGAAACCAACTTTGCTATGGGTAACAACGTGGGAGCGGAAAAATCGCGAAATACGTTTCGCGGAGCTGAAGCCCGCCGATTTCTAAGCTCGGCTACGCTACTCCCCTCTCGCAATGAAATCGGGCTTTTGCGTCGCCACCGTCCTGGTCCAAATAGACGTGTAAGGACCACAAGAGGAAACGCGGGACGCTCATGGAGATAACGGTGACCAAGCTTGCAGAACAGGATGTGACCCAAGTGGCTGGCTGCGCTTTTTGCTCGTGGAAAATCAGAGTCGAAGCTGACCACCCGTATGGGAGGTGCTCCACCTGAGTTTTATCAACCGACCAACTTTGGATTAGACAAGTCAAACACACTGGATCGAACGGAGGAAGAATCGATGCGGAACAAATAGTAACTTTCAACGGTGAGTAACAATGTGGGAATAGTAAAATCCTTAACATCAAAGGCTTACGCCTATGGTGCGCTCGGAGGGCGGTCGCATTTGCTGCGGGCCAGGTTATGAAGATTCGATAAGATATGAGGTTCATTTCGAACCCAAAAGTGCCTTTCGAGAGCTGGCGCATTGAGATTATCCCAGAAGTGCGCACTCTGTCTAAGTTGGCAATCATCAGCGATGATCGGCATACTTCAGCGGCATCGTGAATGTGAACCGCGTCTCGTCGGTAGTTGAACGGACCGCGAGTTCGCCGCCATGTGCTTTGGCAATTTGCGAGGCAATGTAGAGTCCTAACCCAAGACCCTGCCTGCTCGCGCGCGCATTTCCGCGGAAGAAGGGTTCGAATAACTTCTGCATTGCGGATGCAGGAATCGGCTCGCCGGCATTCGCTACCCAAAGCTCGAAAGCGTCTTCTGTTGTCTCGGCATGAACACGTACAGGCTCGCTAGCTGAGCCGTGGGTCAATGCATTTCCCAGGAGATTCGATAGCATCTGGCCGAGGCGCGAGCTGTCGCAGCTCACCGGGCGCTCGAGCTTGAAATTGACTTCGATTACTCTGCCCGGCGAGGCCAGTCGCAGCTCATCGACTACCTGTGCGAGGATCGGCTCCAGCGGTTGGCTGGACCGTCGGTCCAACGCTATGCCCGCTCCGAGGCGCCCCCGCGCGAAATCCATCACGTCATCAATCAGCCCGGCCATGCGTATTATTGTGGTCTGCATCATGGCGATGACTTGTCGCTCCTTCTCGCCCTGAACAGAGCGACCAAGTATCCGCGCCCCTGCGCTGAGCGAGGCGAGCGGATTTCGCAAGTCATGGCCGAGGACCGCGACGAATTGTTCGCGCAGCTCCGAACTCTCGTGCTCACGAAGCAATTGAGCTTGCGTTGCTTGTTCGGAGGTCCTCGCCATCTCGCGGGCTGCCAAAAGCTCCTCTTCGTAGCGGCGCCGGTCGATCGCCCTGATGAAGGCGAGCCGAATCGATAGCGGCTTGCCTTCCCTATCCCGCCGCTCATTGGCGTTGACGATCATCTGCAGCGGCTGTCCATCGACCTTCAGCACATCGATCGCGAATTCCTCGAAGAAGCCCTGCATGCGCAGCAAGGGGGCGATATGGGTCTCGTAATAGATGCTGCCGGAGATCGTCAGGAACTCGTTTAATCGCTTTCCGATCATCCGATCTGCGCCGTGGCCGCACCAGTTCAGGAAGGTCCTGTTCACATATTCAATGCGGCCATTCATAAGGAGCGAGATGTAGCCGCAAGGCGCGTTCTCGAGAAAGTCGTGCCAGTCGAAGGGGCCATTACTATCCACGCCGGTCACACGAAGGTTCGCATGGCGGAAATCACTTCCTCCGGCGCGCTAAGGTTCGGACAGTGCCCGGTCGCCCGTAACACAATCATTCGGCTGTTCGGGATTGTTCGGTTGACGAAATCGCCGACTTGTTCGGACGCGATGATGTCTTCGCTGCACTGTAAAACCAGGGTTGGCACGCTCACCCGAGCCAGATCTTCGCGGTTGTCGGAAGTGAAGGTCACACGGGCAAAAGCCTTGGCGATCTCCGGATCTGTGCGGCAGAAGCTGTTCGTCAGTTCCTGGCCGAGTTCGGGACGTTCGGGATTACCCATGATCATCGGCGCCATCTGTGCGGACCAGCCCATATGATTGGCTTCCAAGAACTCCAGCAGTTCCTGAATCTGCTTTGCGCTAAAGCCGCCGACGTAGCCTTCGTCGTCGATGTAGCGGGCCGACGGACCGACCAGCACTAGCTTGCTGAACATGGCCGGCGCCTTTTCCGCGGCTAGGACGCCAATCATGCTGCTCACGGAATGGCCGACGAAGACGGCATCTCTCAAGCCAAGCTCGCGGCCGATCTCGACCACGTCGTCAGCGTATCCGGCCAGAGTCGAATACTTTCCTTTATCGTACGCAGCCAAGTTAGAACCACCTGCTCCTACGTGGTCAAACAGAACGGTCCGGAAATCCGTCTCGAACGCTGGCGCGACAAACCGCCACATATTTTGATCGCAGCCGAACCCATGGGCGAACACCATCGCTTTCTGGCCGACGCCCTGAATATTTACATTATTGCGTTCGATAATTCCTGGCATCTAATTCTGGCTCCATGGGCGGCCCATCTCCTCATCCTATCTGCGTTGGGTCTTCCCTGCGACTGCTCACTATGGGAGCTGCCCAGGCCGATAAGGTCGCGGCCGGCAAAGCGACTTGTGATATCCGCGATGTCGGAGTGGGCACCGACGTTCGATCCAGTTCCCATTGCCTAAGGATGCTCTTTTCAGCGGGATAGGAAAGCGGATCCGAATTTTGAACCGACCTGTGCCACCTTAGTCGATTCAGATCCGTTCGCGGAACTTGTCTACGAGCGCTTGGATTGCTTATGCGAGGTTGGCGAATTCGCGCAAAGCACCTTGTAGGGTTTCCAGGCGATAGGGCTTTTCAATCAGGGGCAGGCCTTCGCCTGGATCCAACTCGCGAACGGCGTCAGAATACCCGGAGGTCAGCAGCACCGGGAGTTCGGGCCTCAGCCTCATTAACTCGCGCGCCAGATCGACGCCATTCATGCCCCCGGGCATCACAACGTCGGAGAATACCAGGTCCACATCCCGGCCGCCGGCCGCAAGCTTGGCGAGCGCTTCTCTTGCGCTGGCGACACGCTCTACAACGAACCCTAAGGTGGTCATCATCTCCATCGCGAGTTCGGCGATATCGTCGTTGTCCTCGACGACAAGCACCTTGCGCTCCCCGTGCGCGAGCCGCTCACTTGGGGCCGGTGACCGCTCCGGCTGCGTCTCGGCCGAAGCGGTGTGAGCTCGTGGAAGACGCAGGATGAAGGTTGCACCTTGTCCTACACCGCTCTGGGCTTCGATGTGTCCGCCCGACTGGCTGGCGAACCCGTAAACTTGGCTGAGGCCCAAGCTCGTGCCCTTGCCAACCGCCTTGGTTGTAAAACGGGTCAAATATTCGATCCATGATGTCCGGCGGAATTCCGCTACCAGTGTCCCGGACTTCAATTCGCACGAACTCGCCCTTGGTGCCGTTCGCGCCCGCTCCTTCGAGCCGCTCATTGCGGGCGGCCAGCTTGAGCGCGCCCCCGGAGGGCGTCGCGTCTCTCGCGTTCACAGCCAGGTTAAGCAGCGCGGGTTCGAGCTGTCCGGGATCGGCCATAACCGGCCAGAGCTTGGGGTCCAGATCCACGTCGACCGTGATATCACCGCGAGGCGCGCCGCCCACCAGGATGCGCATGCCGTCGATCAAGCTTCGCAGGTTGATGGGCTCGGGAGCCAAGGTCAACCGCCGCGCGAACGCGAGCAGCTGCCGCGTCAACGCCTCGCCGCGGCCGGCTGCCTGCCGCATCGCTGTGATCAACTTTCGCCGCCTACCAGCTTGTGGAGGTCCGTCTCCGCCGCAAGCGCGGAGCCTGCTCGATTGAGGATTTCGAGCGCGCGACGCTCTTCGGCGGCTTCTTGCTCGGCCGCCTTTGCGCGCGTACGGTCGCGGAGGATCTTTACGAAGCCGGTGATCTCGCCATTTGCATTGCGAATGGGGGTCATTTCGCCGACAGCCCAGAGCCGGCTGCCGCCCTTCCTGACCCGCCACCCTTCGGTGCCGCCACCTAGGCCACGCTTCCGGGCATCCTGGAATTCACGCTCGATTTGGCTTGCATCTTCGAACAAGCGCTTCAGCGTTTGGCCGAGCATTTCTTCCTCGGCCCATCCGAGCGGCTGATAAGCGCCCTAGTTCCAGCTCGTCACCAGGCCCTTTTGATTGGTGGCGATAATTGCCGTGTCGGTTGCGCTCTGAAGACTCTGGCGCCAGTCGGCGGCTGAAATAGCCTCCGGCTTGAACTCGAAGTTGCCGTCGTTCATGCCAATATATTCCGGGAGTGTTCTCCCGGCCGACGCGTCTTGGGCGAGATCCTCTTATAAACTTGTTGCACGGAAAGCCCAAACCGAATTTCTGCATAAACGCCCAAGCCGGAGCTTGGTTCCAGTTCGACCGCCGCCTTGCTGGGCAGCCCGCCAAGACCCCTCGCGGATGCGGCATCGACATCAGCCCAAGGCGCGGCCGGCCTGACCTTGCGGCTTCTCGCCTTCTCGCGCCGTCGATTGCTCGACAGCAAGGACCGACATCAATGCTCCGGTTCGCTCGCTGTCGGACTGCTTCATCGCGCCGTTAACGAAAACGCTTCTGTCGCGATCGAGACCAAGGATGGCATACCGGCCGCCATGGTCGATGCGAATGAACTCGGAAGCGCCATCCTCAACCTCGTCATCAACGCGCGGGATGCGATGCCGCAAGGCAGTAAGCTTACCGTCGAAATCTTGGCGGTCGAACTCGACGAGGCGTACTGCGAGGCTCGTCCCGGCATTGCATCGGGACCATAAAAGCCCCTCGGGTCAGGTACAGGTCTCGGCCTTTCCAGGTGCGCATCCACCCCACGCTCGGCCAAGGCACATCTGTCAAGACATGATGATCTCCGATGTCGGTTTGCCCGACATGAACGGCCGGCAGCTTGTGGACGTCGCTCGCGAGTATCACCCGACCGTGCCGATCCTCTTCGTCACCGGTGCCGAGAACGCCGCGGTACGGGCGGGTCTTCTCGGGACTAGCATGGCGATGATCCGCAAGCCGCCCCGCAGGATTGCGGTCCTTCGTCCAACGCGCGAGGGGACGAGTCGTTGGCTCAAACAAGCATCTTTGGCAACAATCCCGGTTCGCTGCGGCAATATGGAACCATCGCTTCTTCTAGGCATTGCGCTAAGCAAAGCTGGAGGAACCGCATGGAGCAAGTCGTCAACACTTCGAGTGGATCGGTAGCCATTGAAACGCCCGGCGTCAGCTGGGGAGCCGTTCTGGCGGGCGCAGCGGCGGCCTGCGCGCTAACCTTGTTGCTTCTCTCCTTGGGCATCGGATTGGGATTCGCGGTGGTTTCGCCTTGGGGCGACCGCGGCTTGTCTTCGACGAGCTTCGAGATCGGCACAGGGCTCTATTTCATCGTCATGGCGATGATTTCCTCCGGGCTAGGTGGTTACCTCGCCGGCCGTCTGCGGCGGAAATCGGTCGGCCTCGAAACAGTCGAAGTCCAATTCCGTGACACGGCGCATGGCTTCCTCGCCTGGGCGGTCGCCTCGATCGTCGGTGCAGTGCTTCTAGCGTCACCGGCAAGCTCGCTGCTCGGAAGTGCGACTGGAGGCGCAGTCCAGGCGGCGGCAAGCGCATCGCAATCCTCGCCCATGAGCAATTACGCCGACATGCTCTTGCGCTCGGACAATCGACCCGATCAGCAATCGCTCGCCGACACCCGCGGCGAAATCACACGTCTTCTGACCACAAGCTTTCGTCCGAACAGCGAGGTGAGCGGGACTGATCGCGACTATCTCGTGAAAACCATCGCGGCCCGCACCGGCTTAAGCCAGGCCGATGCGGAAAAGCGCGTCAACGATGTCATGACGCAAGCGAAAGCAGATCTCGACAAGGCGCGCAAAGCCGCGATGCATACGGCCATTTGGCTGACATTGTCTCTCTTCATCGGCGCCTTCGCGGCCGCCGCGGCGGCATGGGAGGGCGGCGGCGTTAGAGACGGAACGTGGGGCAGAGCCAACATGCGTGAGACCATGGCGCGGTCTCGCTAAGTTAACTTCAGAAACGGAGAAGCACAATGCCTATCCTTCTTTGGCTGCTCGGAATCCCGATCCCATTGATCATCCTGATCATGCTGCTGCATCATTAGGAGATGCGAACGCAGTCTGCCGCAAGCGTCCTGCAATCGCAGCAACATCTGTTCACTTTGGTACACAGGCAAAGAAAAGGCCCCCGCTTGGCGAGCGGGGGCCTTTCCTAATTCAGAGGCCTACGCCATTACCATTTCTGGCGCCCATACCAATCGTTCACTTCGTTTGCCGCCTGATCTTTCGCATAGCCGTAGCGCTGTTGCAGCCGGCCTTCGAGTTGATCCTGCTTGCCGTTGATGACATCGAGATCGTCATCCGTGAGCTTGCCCCACTGCTCCTTGACCCTGCCCTTGACCTGCTTCCAGTTACCTTCGACACGATTCCAATCCATGGTGCTCCTCCTCGGTTAGGATTCCAATTCAACCGAGAGGCTTTCGGACGGTTCCCTGCTGCGGCATTTGCGCTCCGATCAGCGCCGGGCCGCAGGGTTAGGAACATTGATCATGCGCCCCGTGTTTAAGCGGCTGGATTGTCATCCACATTCCTTTCCCCGGAGCACACCATGGCCGAGAAAGATCTCAACGAGCTGTTCGTCGATACCTTGAAAGATATCTATTACGCGGAGAAGCAGATTTATAAATCGCTTCCAAAGATGGCCAAAGCGACCAACTCTGATCAGTTGCGAGCGGCCTTCGAGAAGCACCATGACGAGACCGAAGGTCAGATCGAACGGTTGGAAAAGATTTTCGGGCTCATCGGCAAGCCTGCCCGCGGTAAAAAGTGCGACGCCATCGAGGGCATCCTCGACGAAGGCAAGGAAATCATGGATGAGTATGCCGACACACCGGCGCTCGATGCCGGTTTGCTGGCCGCCGCCCAAGCTGTTGAGCATTACGAGATTTCCCGTTACGGCACGCTGAAAACATGGGCCGCTAAGCTCGGTCACAAGGACGCCGTCAAGCTTCTCGACGAGACGCTGGCCGAGGAAAAGAAAACCGATGATGCGCTCTCGAAACTGGCCGTCAGCGCGGTCAACGCCGAAGCGGCTTGAGGTGACGGTGATGTTGAAGTTCATTTTATCGGCCGCGCTCGTCACGGCCTTGAGCTCTGCTGCCTTCGGCCAGTCAGTCGGCGAGCAGACCGGCGTCAACTCAGCCCTTGGCATCGCGCCCAAGACCGAGGACTTCATCAAGGAGGCCGCAACCAGCGACATGCTCGAGATCGACGCCGCCAAGATCGCCCAGCCGCCGCAGGAATAGCAGCGCCGTCGTTCTCTATTGAAACGCTATTCTGAGCGTCTTGATTGGGACGAGCTATTTCCCGAGCAATGTTTCGCGGAAGCAGGCGAACAGCGCAGCCGGCCCGGGATAAACGTCGATGCATCCCGCTTTCCGGAGTTCTTTCTCCGTGAAGCCGCCGCAGAGCACTCCGATGGTTCGGACTCTCACTTTGCCTGCCGCTTCCGCATCGTACGGCGAGTCCCCGATGGCAACCGCGCCGTCTACGTCAATCTCCAGCTTCTTCAGGACGACCTCGAAGATGTCGGGCTCCGGCTTTGATTCCTCGACATCGTCGGACGAGGTAGTTGCGTCGACCAGCCTGGTGATTCCCGCGATGTCGAGATACTTTTCCAACTCGTCCTTCTTGGCCGACGAAGCGATCGCAATTCGAAGGCCGGCGTCGCGCGAGCGCCTCAGCAGGTCGGGCACCGCGGAGAACGGTCTGACTAGCGGCAAATATTTGGCTTTGAAATGTTTGCTTCGCCAAGCGTCAAGCTCCTGACCATGGTCACGCTGGGCCTCCTCGGACAAAAAGACGGGGATAAGCCTGTCACCGCCCTTTCCTATTTGGCTTCTGGCTTGTTCGAAGCTGACGTCGTGGCCGAACCTCACCATGGCTTCGTGCCACGCAATCGCGTGCAGATCCACGGAATCCAACAGCGTGCCGTCCAGGTCAAATATCGTCGCGCGCAGCAAATCATCCTCCATCACGGATCGGGCTAGAGGGATGAACTTGGCTGTGCGATCCCGGTTCCGACGAAACCGAGGTGGACGCGATGATCTCGCGTTCACGTCGAAAGGCGACCCGGGTTGAACTGCAGCCTGAAACGCGGTTCGACCGGAACGCCGCCGGCCGTGCGAATCCGAGCGGGCGTGCGCATCGGCTTTCCGCCGGGCGGATGCCGAGGCCCTTCATCCAACGCGCAAAGCGCCTCCAGGACCTCATCGATCGTGACCGGCGCCTTGAGCACTTCAGGCGCTCGCAGCGACGGACATGACGCGATCGCGGATGCGTCCGATGCCTATGGCGCCAGGATGGCGCGCTTCTCGGAAAGGCTCAGAGTTGGATAGGACACCACGTCCCGGGGGTGTCCGAACGCTGTGCCGGGATGAAGGAGAGCGCTTAGATCGGCTCGTTTTCGTTAAGAGCGGTCGTCGGCCGCATGAGCTACCTCCATTTCTAAGGCGAGTTCAGGAAGGGCCGCGCGGGGAATCCCGCGCGGCCGAGATCGATCCCGCCGCTGTGTCCGGTCAGGCGGCCTTGGATTCGATCTGGGTCACGTTGCCCGGCGCAGTGCCACCGATCGCGATGCGACGCGGCTTCTTCGCTTCGGGAATCTCACGCTGCAGGTCGAGCGGTGGGCGTACAGAGCCCTGATCAATGTCGACCGCTGTCAGATTGCCGATAAGGTGATATCATAAATCCGAGAAAGGCGCAGATGCGCGGCTCGTCGAAGCAGTCGGTAAAGCCGGCCGGAGCCGCCAGCAACTGTGGACGGCGATCGGTCCCCGCATCAGGCGTCAGTTCGACGGCGAAAGAGACTGGATTCACGTTCACCATGCCTCTCGCCTCCTCCTCGCGAGGTATCAATGACGACCTAGAAAGGGCGATCGGCCTATTTCAACGCATCTACTTGATCGCTTGGCCTGAGGCCGTCATTGCAACCTGCGCGTCATTCGGTCTCCAATCAATGTCGACCATCAACCCGCTAGCCATATCCTGCAGTCGTAGACGATCTTGGTCCGAAAAGGTGCGCGGTTGCGTGTCCACTAGAGAAAGGCAGCCGACAACCTGACCGGACGAGATCCTGAGAGGGGCTCCTGCGTAAAAGCGGATGCCTTTCTCCAGTACACGCGGGTCATCCGCGAAACGGGCATCCTCAGTCACGTCCTCCGAAACCAGCACATCGTCGGCGGCGATGACATGGGCATCCAGCGAGTTGTCGTGACCCTCCTGAGCTTCCTGCGAGGGACCGTCGGCAAACGACACGAGTGCGATTGGAACATCGAACGCCTGGGCGATCTTCCTGGAGGCTAGGTCGAGCTCCTGCCGACGCGAGGCGGCCATACCGATCATGGGCAGTGACGCGGCCTGCGTTGGCTCCGTCTCGCTGACGACTTTCAACGTCTCGCTTTCGACGGCTGCTCGGCGGATCCAGAGGTTAACCTGGTCGACGCAGGCCTGGAGGGACGCTAACACCGCATCCGCCGCCATCTGCTGCTTAAGCTCTTCAGGCTGCTCGCTGCTGGCCATCAGGTTCCAGCAGCAGACGACAAGCTTTAGATGGGGGGCGCGACGGCGCACTCGACGAAAGACATACCGTGCGAACACTTGCGGCTGCGGGTGAAAATAGGACAAGCAAACTGCGTCAATACCGTGAAGTTCAAGCTGGCCCAACGCACCCTGAGTAACTGCGATCGGCGGCAAGACCTTGGCGCCAAAGCCGCGCTCCTGAAGCACCTGCCCGATCATCTCCGCGGCCGCGTGATCAAGCTCCGTCCGTCCTGCAAGGCACAGGACCGATTGACGCTCGGCGTCGGGATTATTCTCGTTTTCTGCGGCAGCTTTTTCCCGGACATGGTCCTCAACCTCCCGCACGACAAAGATGGCAGTATCCGCGACGAGGCGACGATAGTTCGTATCAGCGGTGCTACGCTGCCTGTCATTCTCTGCGAGTCGTAGAGCAGGAATCGCCACATTGTCATAAAATTCGCATGACGAAGATTCGTCCACGTAGTCTTCTGCGATCTCCACCGCCTCCTCGACATTGCCGGCTAGTAGCCGCTGGTAAAGCTGCTCCTCCGGAGCGAGCACTGGATCGCTACCGAGAAGAATGCCCAGAAACTCCAACTGCGGGACATACCGTCCGATGACGACGACGCAGACGGTCAGAGGCGTCGAAAGAAAGAGCCCGACCGGGCCCCACAGCATGGTCCAGAAAATCGCGGCAATGATAATGGCCAATGATGACAGGCCCGTGCTGGAGCCGTACAGCCAGGGCTCGATGACATTGTTGCTGATCAGTTCGGCTACAAGGAATAAGCCGACGACCCAGAACAGCATGGTCCAACCAGGATCCACGGCGATTGAAAGGGCGATGGGGAATAGCGCAGCAATGAAGGGGCCCAGGTACGGAATGAAGCGGAGCACTGCGGCAAGTAGTCCCCACAAAATCGCGTTTGGCACGCCCACGAAGTAGAGTGCGACGCCGATCGGAATTCCGTAGCTCAGATTCACGATCAGCTGCATCACGAGGTATCGACTGACCCGGGCGGCGGCGTCGTTGATGGCCTGCGTGCTCTTTTGGAGGTCGCCAGCTCCCACAAGCTTGATGAAACGGTCGCGCAGGTCTTCCCGCTCGAGCAAAACGAAGATCACAAAGATGACGACCAGCCCGGCGGTCGCCAGAGGTGCCAGCAAAGGACCGACGACCGAACGAATTAGCTCAAGTGGCTTGGGCTGGGGGGGCGCCAACCTGACGGTGAGCGGTTCTTGGGGCCGAGCACCCGCTGCCAGGCTGGGCTGCTCTGCTCCGCTGCTTTTCTGCTCGCCCGAGATTTCCTTGCCTAGATCTTCAACCGTCGTTGTGACCTTGTCGAGGACACCCCCGCTCGACTTCTGCAAGGAGTGGATCTTCTCCGTTATTGTGCTCTGGTACTTCGGAAGGTTGTCGGCAAGTTGAACGAGCTGGCGCCCGACGACCAACGCGACCCCTGCGACTACGACGAAAGCAAGCGTTACGGCCACCAGCACTGCTGCGATGCGGGGCACTCTCCAACGCCGGAGCCAATTCACCATAGGTATCAAAATGAAGCTCAGGAGGATGGCAAGCGCGAAGGGAACGAAGATTTCGCTGCCGAAATAAAGGCCTCCAATCGCGAGAACGATGCTACCCGCCGTCAAGATGGGAGAAGCAGCTACTTGGCCTGCCGGTAGTCGCGGCGGCAATGTCGGATCCAACTCGGCCATGCGCTTGGCCTTAAGGTTCAGCAGGAGTTAACCCCGAATTGGGCAATCTGATCCAAGAAATTCTGCGAAATCCGCCCCGGCGCTTCATCCCGAGCCAGATGATGAGGCTTCATGGGATAGAGACTCGGTGGGTGCCACTGGCGCATGGCGCTCTCCTTCTAGCGTGATCGCGGCAGCCGCTTCGTCTATAACCGCCATCACATTCCCGGTCGCGGACTGCTGATCATATGCCCCGCTGCGGCGATGCGGCGGACTTGCTCTGCTTGCCTCATTCATCTTCGGATTGTTCGATGTCCACCGATCGTCCTCGCCAGAAGAACGATGGTAGGCCCCGCGCCGACGCGGCGATCTCGCCGGAACCGCGGGACCGTCCCTCCATATTGTTAGCTACGCGGTCGCCGATTGTAGCCGTAAGCTATTGCCTGCGATCTTGCGCAAGCTCTTCGGCCCGCGACTAGCCCCGCAGCAATTTGCTGGCCTTCCTTTAGAGATGCCACTCGGCCTTCGTAGATCCGCGCAACTGCCGCGGAAGCAGCGATGATGATCCGGGCCGCTCGCCTCGAAGGCGTACGGCGAGTTCGAGATGCGAAATGGTATCCCGACGCGAGCACCGGCCGATGGATAGCTCAGTCGACGCGAAGAACTCGCCCTTGACTAGGCGCATGCGCATCATGGCGGCGCCAGCGTTCGCCTCTGGCGCCATGGTTCTCCGCGGATGCGATAGCCGTCGTCACCTCGTGCAGCCGATCACATGTTTACCAAGCGGACGCCGAGATCGCGTGCCGTCAGCTAGGACAAAATGCTGATAGCCCTCTAACGGGCGTTAGTTCTAGTTCGGTCCTTGACGAGACGGCGCTGGTGATCGCGTCTTGGCGGCGTCCGCCGCTCAACAAAGGTCACTGTGATGATCGCGGCAGCTGTTCTGAGCATCGTGCTACTTGGCCATGCGACAGCGGTGTGGGCAATCCCTATCCTAGCGCTTCAACGGCCAAGTAACAGCGCCAACAAACTGGCGCTCTGGGCGTGAGGCCTGTGCGCATGCAGTCATTGGCAGACGCGCACAGCCCGCGGGACGATCGCGTTTGTTGCAATACAACGATAGAGGGAGATTGACCAATGTACCAACAAGCGGAAGTCACACGTCCGTTGACCAGCATCGCACGCGAAAGCATCAGCTGATCTGCCGGCTCGAAGAAAATCCATGTCCAAAGGGGCGTCAGGGGGCGGCGAGGCGCGCAGCTCGGGGTCGCAAACCTTGGTGCATACGTTAATCGCCGCGCCTTGGAGGCAATCTGCTACTGGGTCGACGCTTGTTTGAAGTGTCAGAACGTTCTCACCGCGTCGCGGAATGTGGCGACTTGAAACGGCGTGCGCAGCTTGGCAGCCTTGATCATGCCGGAGGCGGGATGTGATTGAGAAGCTGTGAAACGGCCGTCACGAGTTGGGCGGATGCGAACGGCTTGTTCAAAAGCACGCTGTTCGGCACGCCGTGAGAGGTCCATTGATCGGCAGCTGCTCCGGTAGTGTAGATCACCGGAATATCGGGAGCGAGTTCCCTGGCCGATCTGGCGACATCCCAGCCCGTGATTGCGCCACGCAGGTCCACGTCGGCAACAAGAGCCTGGAATTTGTCAGGCTCATTTTCCAGCAACGCGACCGCTTCTTCTCCTGTAGCTGCAATGCTTGATTCGAATCCACCGTCAGTAAGGGCTGCTTCGACCATCCCTTGAATGGACTGATCGTCTTCGACAACCAGAACCAGAACAGGCACTTCCCCTTTCACGTTGATCTCCTTGCGGAACGGTCGCGTCGTCGACGATCCTATGCGATGACCTCAGGCTGCCAGCTTGCTTGACCTGAATTTTCGGTATTGATCGATCGCCTTGTTGGAAAGCATCAGTCGGCGTCGCTCGCCATGGCTCACCATGTTTTCTATCGAGCTCAACAGGAAGTCCCCCGCCTCTCTCGGTTCGCCCAACTCGCCCGAGCGCTCGAGATATTCCCACGCAATCTGCAGCGAGCATTCGATCAGTTGTGTAAGATTCATGTCAGAGAAACCACTGTAAGCGACTGTCGTTCCAGTGATTTCCTACCCAACAAATGTTAGGCGGGGCTTAGACCTTTGAACGAGCTTGCGCGCAGCAACCCGATCGGGAATTTCGCGGCTTCACTCCGAGTGAGGTAACTTCAGCATGGTCAATCATATCGAGCGCTTTCGGCGCGGAACAATATTGATGGCAGCCGCAACCGTGATCTTCGGTTTTGACCTCACGAGTCTGCGCGCAGAAGTACGAACCGGGACGGAAACTGCGATTGGGATGAGTCAGGTAAAAAGGCTCTCTCCCGAGGAGGCCAGGGATCGCGGGACCAAACTTCGGGCCGAACTCGACAAAGCGTTCAATGCGCTTCCCGACAGCGGAAAGCCAGGCCATGCCAACGAGTTTACCGCAATCACGCTACCCTACATTTCGGCAGGCACGGCTCTTGAAGACGCGGAAGCGATTTTGAGGGCGTCAGGGTTCGCGGAGCCGCCACGACCGCACGTCCGTGACGATCAGGATCCTAACCGAGACTGGCACGCGATCGTTGCGGAAATCCCCCAATTCTCGGGACGAGTATTTGGCAACGTCGAGGTTTACGTGATGCTGCTTCCCTCTGAGCAGGCCTTTACGGAGTTCGCTGGTCGCCGGCATCGATTGATGTATTACCCGCATCCATAACCCGATTGCGAAGCAGGCATGGATGGGCTTGAGATCGAGTCACGTTATTGGCCTTGCCGCGTTACGGATGGAATTGGTGTGCCATGCCACTCAAGACGCCAGATACCACCTTGACGCAAATTCTGGACGAGATCAGGTTGAAAACAAACTAAACAGCTACCGCCCGGGTGCCGAACCGACGGGTACACGATTCTGTTGCTCGTATGATCGAGACGGAGCTGTCGCGCCAAGCTCTGACCCGCGGGATAGCCAACCGCGGGATCTTTGTGCAAAGCCGGTTCGGCTTTGGTGTCAGCTTCGCGCAGATCGTGAAACTAACCAAAAAAGTCGGCAACTAACTCGGCATAATCGGTGACGTTCTCAAACCGATCGATCGCTTCAAGTTCACGAGTCAGGTGATAAGAGACTTCATCGATCGCTGTATCGATGTCAAAGCCGCAATACGAGGCGCCACGCGCCTCGTCATTGAATCGATTGCCACCCGGACGTGTGTGCGTGAAGGCGGCATTGATGAAAGTAAAGCCGGCGCGGCCAAAAACGAGCTCGCGGGAATCAAGGTTTGGAAGACCGCTCTCCTGCGCAATCAGCCGACCGTTGGTAGCGCTTTCCAAGGTGGCGAGATCTTCGAGCGCGCCGTGATTTGCCGCGAGCGGCAGCAGGACTGGATCCTTAAGCCGGCCCGTTGAAATCAGCCTCACCGTGTCACGTTGCGACAAAACCGACGTCGACGGCAAGGGCATTCACAAACCACCGCGTAGCGCGTCGATATGCCGGCGCACTTCGAGCATTTTCGGGATACCGCCTTCGATCATGGCGTCGAGCGGTCGGCGGCCGCCGAACAGCGGTCCTTTATTTGCTGCCCTCACCCATTCATCAGACAGCGGCTCGGAAAACAAAAGCTTCAATCCTTTGAAGATTCCGATGAGCGCGCTGATCCTGGTCAGGGTGTCTTGTGACAAAGTCCCAGACCACTCCCCCTTCTTCATGCGAAACCAGGTTCGTTCGGACACGTCGCCGAGTAATGCGCAAACCTCAGGCCCGGTCAGACGCCAGATTTCAGCGAGGCGCACGATTCCGTCTACGGCCGACGGCGTTAGCCGTTGGCGCGTGGAACCATCTGAAAGGTTGGGCGGCTGAGTTGCCGCCGGATCGATGGGGGGTCGAATGGCTGCGTGGGCCATGATATCTCTCCGCCAATTGGCAGCATTTGCAAAGCAATTGCTTGGACGATGATTAAGCCTCGGTTAGCCCAATATTAGATAAATCTATTTATTTTCAATATCTTATTCGGAATACTTCGAGAAGGTGATGACCCCAGCCCGCAAGCTGAACGCATTCGCCTCGAAACGGCATGCGAGGGGCAAGAACCGGGCTGACGAAGGTGGCAACAAAGGCGCAATTCTCAGACTGATAAGGTTTGTGGCCTTTGCTGATCAGTGAATGACCGAATTTCCAGTGCCACGTCCGAGTGGCTGGAACGCTACCGCTTCTTCCCACATCTGCCGGACCCTTTAATTGGGCTCCGAACGTTTGCGCCAGCCGACTTCAATGAGCCACTTCTGATAGTCGCGTTCAAAGCTTTCACGGTCGGCCGGCAATGGCTGCGGTTTTGCACGAGCAAGAATGTCAGCGAGAGGTTCGAGGCCTACAGCGCCGCGTCGTTCATCCACTCTTTCCGGATCCTCAATCGCATGAGGCCCCATGTTGCCATGCGCATCGGGCTTGAGTTGGGTGCCGTAGAGCTGCGGCCTGCCTTCAAACACCCGGATTCTGTCCTCCAGCATGGCCAGTTGCCAGAGCGGGACCATGTGCTCGCGTGCGGCCTCGGCAAGACACTTGAGGCAAGAACGCTGAAACCCCGGCTGCGAAATGGCGTGCTGCGCAATCAACCAGGCGGCCTGAGCGGCTGGTTTGCCGACCAGGCGCTCCGTCGGCCATCCGATCTGAGCCATAATCGCCTCAAGCCGCACAGCATTGGCCTCGTGAATGACGACCATACGTGGATGATAGCCCTCGTACAGCGCGCCCGATGCCGCGAGTTCGTCTGCGACCTTCTGGTCAAGCTCCGCCATGGCGATGAGTTCGTCAGCAATTCTGTCATCCATCCCGAATAACCTTGAGCAGCCGAGGCGCCGAAACGTATTGCCAATCGTAGCCACTATCGCTCGTAGGGGCTTCAGATCGAAGGCGGACGACCAGCGCCGCGAGTCCGCGCTGTTCTCTCAGTACATATCGCCGAGCGAAAGCAGCAATCGCGAATGGTGCCCCGGTGTTCAAAAGTGCGGGAGTCGCGCCCGAAAGCAGAGTTGATCTAATCGCTGGACAACGCGCTTGGTTCCCCGGGGCCGGACCCGCCGCTTTTCTCAACTCAAACCCACGCGGCGAGCAGCTGGCACCGTCTGCTGAACACGTCGACGGCGACCCGCAACGGGCGGAGTGGGTCGCGAGTGCGGGATAGTGGGTTACATCGCACAATTGCGGATGAGTCTCGCCTGTGACCGCAGCAGGTGGGCACCCTTTGGCGTCGGGATAACCGATGCGCTCACCGCAAAGCCCCGCGTCTCTTCAGCGCCTGGCTAGACGATCGCGCGGCTCGCGAGCTAGCGGGCGGGCTCCAAGGCACGTCTGCTAGCGGGGTAGTGCCTGAGCGCCCTTGAATCCGGGCAACTGATCGTACAGATCGGTACGTCGATCACGCTGAAGATTGTTGAGTTGATTCCAAATCGGCGCAGTGCGCGTCTGGACGACGTCGATATCGGCATAAAGGATCATGTCCTCATCTGGACCCGCAATGCGGCCGATCGGCCACCCGTTGCCGATTTATTCGCTGGACTGCTTGCTCATGCGGAAATCGTACTTTTGCTTTGCGCGGAGCCGGTTCAAATAAAGGTGCGATGACCACAGAGCAAAACGCGGGATGCAGATTAAGCCATGTGAGCCGACGTAGATATCTCGATTCGAATGTCGCGAAACCAACTTTACTACGGGTAACAATGTGGGAACGAAAAACATCGCGAAAATGCTTTTCGCACGAGTTGGGAGCCATCCGACGTAATGGGGTTGCCCCAGTGACCAATCCCACCGGCGCGGTCGCGACGACCAACGGTTTATTGTTGTTATAGACCAGAATCGACAGCGTCGACGTGGTCGTGTTGCCATCGATAGCCGACACTGTGAACGAGATGTTGTCGATCGCGACGCCGTCGGCGATCGGCGACGAATTCGGCGTGTAGGTGTAGCTGCCGTTGGCCTTCAGCGAAGCGTTCCATAGGCCGTGCTGAACGCTTGCCCGACGTCGGGTCGATTCACCGCGCTAACACTGAGCGGCTCCGAGGCCGACGGATCGCTCACCCCTGCCAACACGCTGCCGGTCGTTTCTTCTGGGTCGCGACATCCTTGAAGACTGTCGGCACCGTTGGCGTTACCGTATCGACAACGAAGCTCGTGCTGCCGCCCCTGCCGGCATTGCCGTTGTTCTCCGGCCGCCTGCCCGACACCAAGCTGACCGAAGCCGTCGCGCAGGGAGGCCGCGTCGCTCCTGTGGTGACTTGCTCGTGTCCTACCCCAAGAGAGCGTACGTCTTGCGCTCCTCCTTCACCCCAGGATTTTTTTCATGGAGTCGTCGACAGTCTGGTTGGCGAACTGTCAGCCCGATCCGCCTGCCTCTGAACGGCTCTCCAACTCTCACCTCATGGACCGCCCAACTCTCAGTGGGCGGGCGCTGTTCCTAGGGCACTGCACTGCGACTTGGCGCGGAACCCTGAGGCCCGCAAGCCGTTTGGTCACCCTGGAAAGGCTTGAGGACCCTATGACCATCCCTCAACATCGGATGCGCCCTCCGGGATCGCTTCGCGAACGGCTCCTCGCGATGGCCAAGCTGGCGAGGCACAAGGCGGCTGCCTGTCCCGCTGACCCGGAGCGCGACACATTGCTCAGAAAAGCGGAGCAAACAGAGCGCACAGCCGAGATCGAAGCCTGGATCGCATCACCAGGAGCATTGCCCCCGGAATGATGTCGGCCCTTTGGAGGGAGAATTTACCGACGTTGACGTCACCTGTCGCGGAACCGGAGGTAACTTGCTTTGCTTACCGATGCACACAAATCCGTTTGCAGTGACCTTTGATGATCGACGACCTTTGGTACAAAAACGGCGTCATCTATTGCCTTTCAGTGGGTACCTATCTTGACGCCAACGGCGACGGTATTGGCGACTTTAAGGGGTTATTGCGCCGGCTCGACTACCTGCAAGGCCTTGGCATCACGACGATCTGGCTGATGCCCTTTCAGCCTTCCCCGGGCAGAGATGATGGCTACGACGTATCCGACCACTACGGCGTCGATCCGCGCTACGGGACGCTGGGCGACTTCGTCGAATTCACCCACGGCTGCAAACAGCGCGGCATCCGGGTCATCATCGATCTCGTCGTCAATCACACCTCGAACGAACACGCCTGGTTCAAATCGGCGCGCAGCGCGAAGGATTCGCCTCACCGCGACTGGTACGTCTGGGCCAATCGAAAGCCGGCCAATGCGGGCAAAGGCATGGTGTTTCCCGGCGTGCAGAAGTCGACCTGGACACACGACAAGCAAGCAGGCGCCTGGTACTTCCACCGCTTCTACGATTTCCAGCCCGACCTCAATACCTCGAACCCGATGGTGCAGGCGGAAATACTCCGGATCATGGGCTTCTGGATTCAGCTCGGCGTATCCGGCTTTCGGATGGACGCCGTCCCCTTCGTGATCGCAACCAAAGGCGCGAAGGTGAAGAAGCCAGTCGAGCAATACGACATGCTGCGCGCCTTTCGCGAATTCCTGCAATGGCGCGAAGGCGACGCCATCATTCTCGCCGAAGCCAACGTGCTACCCAACACCGACATGGAATATTTCGGCCGCGACGGCGACCGCATGCACATGATGTTCAATTTCCAGGTCAACCAGTACCTATTCTATGCACTTGCCTCGGCCGACGTCCGCCCGCTCACAAAGGCGCTCATGGCAACCAGGCCGCGGCCCGCCTCGGCGCAATGGGGTCTCTTCCTGCGCAACCATGACGAACTCGATCTCGGCAGGTTGACGAGCACACAACGAAATGCGGTGTTCAAGGTGTTCGCGCCTGACAAAAACATGCAGCTCTACGACCGCGGCATCCGCAGACGGCTCGCGCCGATGCTGGGCGGAAATCGTCGCCATCTCGAACTTGCCTACAGCCTGATGTTCACCCTGCCAGGAACGCCCGTGATTCGTTATGGCGACGAGATCTCGATGGGCGACGACCTGCGTCTGCCCGAGCGCAACTGCGCCCGCACTCCCATGCAGTGGTCGACCGAGCCGCATGGCGGCTTCACAAACGCCAACAAACCCGCCGTGCCTGTTATCGACGATGGGCCGTACGGCTACGAGCACGTCAATGCCGCCCAGCAACGCCGCGACCCCG
>Ga0070735_10001489_pt1 | contig 22660 bp, 15 predicted proteins | sample Coa_R1_FD_66443 | JGI IMG/M metagenome (GOLD analysis project Ga0070735, IMG submission 66443) | Surface soil microbial communities from Centralia Pennsylvania, which are recovering from an underground coalmine fire - Coalmine... | ecosystem: Environmental > Terrestrial > Soil > Unclassified ...
GGATCGTCCTCCAGCAAACGTCGAAACCCGCGCCGAACCAGGCTGTGATCGTCCACTAACAAGACGGAAATTTTACGCTCCGGCATGAGCCTCTTGTGAGTCCAGCGGCACTGTCAACCGTACCAGCGCACCCCCGCCGCCGTTTTCCAGGAACTCGATGCGCCCGTTCAAGAGTTCGGCCCGTTCGCGCATGGAAGTAAACCCCATTCCTTTACTCGGACTCCGGCTGGGCTTGAAACCCTGGAATCCAACCCCCTCGTCTTGCACTTCTAACACCACCTCGCTCTCCTCGAAGCGCAAGCGTACCGTGACATGTGCGGACTGGGAGTGGCGCGCGACATTATTCAACGCCTCCTGCAGAATACGGTAAAGGTGCGCCGCCGCCTCGGGCTCCATCGGCCGGCTCGAACCGTCCTTCTGATACCGGACTTTCACCCCCGTCCGCAGCTCAAAGCCGGGAAGGTAAACATTCAGCGCACCCTCCAGTCCGGCGTCATCGAGCACCACCGAATGGAGCGCACTCGATAGAGCACGCACTTTGTCGAGCGTCGACTGCACGATCCCACGCACTTCCTCGAGGTCAGCCCGCACGCCGGGAGCCAGCGCCGGGCTCGTCCGTGCCGCGCGATTCAGCATCGCACCGATGGCCGTCAGAATCTGACCGAATTCGTCATGCAATTCGCGGGAGATGTGGCGAAAGGCGTTTTCCTGGGTCGAGATCAACTGTCGGGCCAGCTCGCTGCGGCGTTCCGAGAGCGTGGCCACCTGCGCGAACATACCGCGGTTCCAATGCGCCAGATACAGTCCCGTCCCCGCGATCAGGACCATCATGGCGGCCAGGAACACATACGCCGTGCGCTCGGCGCGGTCGTAAATTTCACGGGTTTGGATCGCGGCCTGCTCCTCGCGTTCGTTGTTCTGGATCAGAAGGCGAGCCACTGCGGTGCTCAAGGCTTCCTGACGCGCTTCGAGCGACAGACGAACCTGGGCGCGAGCTTCGTCTTCCTGACCGTTTTCCGCCATGACGAAAATGCGATCCACGGCATCCCAGAACTGCGTAGCGAAAGCGGTCAGGTAGCGCCGCTGATCCGGATTGGCCCGCGACACGACTTCTTCGCGCGCCAAGGCATCGGTCAGGTCAGTTTGCATGCGCTTGAACTGGCCCTTCCACGCGCTAAGCGGATACGGCTCCGTGGCGTCGAGCATATCGCGCATGGTCAGCGCCAGGGAATTGAGATTGTTTTGAACCCGGAGCAGAAGCAGCGAATCGGTTCGATCGCGGTCAATCGTTTCGGTTTGAACCCGCCGAAGTCCGTGGAGTTGCCACAGCGTGTAACCGGAATACACGGCCACGATCGTAAGCGTTACGGCCAACCCTGCCAATAGCCGGATTGTGGGGGACCGGGTGACAGCCACAGTTGACTTCACATTATAGGCGCGCGCCGAATCGCTGTCGCGGGATAGTGTTTTTCAACTATTGCCTGGATATCGTTCCGGGTATAGCCTCGACCCAATGGAAAAAGGGGATTCCCCCAAATGGGTGTTGTTGGGGCTTTTTGCGTCCTGTTTTGCCGCCCAGGGCCAAAGCAACCTCGCGACGATCAGCGGACGAGTCGAAGATCCGTCGCGCGCGGCGATCACTGGCGCCCGCATTACGGTTCGGGCGAAAGCCACCGGCGCGGTTCGCGAGCTCGCCTCGCAAGGCGACGGACTGTTTGAAGTAGTGAACCTCCTCCCCGGCGACTATACCGTCGACGTGGAAACGACCGGCTTCTCCCCGCTTTCCCGCTCGCTGACGCTCGAGGTCGGGCAAAATATGGGCCTGAATCTTGTCCTCAGTCTCGCGGAAAAGCTTGAAACCGTCCAGGTTTCGGCCTCCGCTCAAATCCTCAAAACCCAGGACGTGAGCCTGGGAGAAGTGGTCGAGCCGAAAGCCATCTATGACCTTCCATTGAACGGTCGAATGCTGCTCGACCTCGCCCTGTCGGTTCCCGGCGCGCACCAGGGTCATGGAGCACAGACCGGCGATATGAATCCGCTCTACTGGCGTCCGGGCCAGCGCTCCGCGATCACCATCGGCGGGAATCGGCCCAATGCCAACTACTTCCTGCTGGACGGAGTGACCAACACGGATCCGGCCTTCAACACCCAGAACTTTAGCGCCTCGCCCGACGCCGTACAGGAGTTTCAGGTGCAGACCGGCAGCTATTCGGCCGAGATGGGCGGAGCCGGAGGCGGGCAAGTCAACATCATCACCAAATCCGGCACCAGCCGATTCCACGGCTCCGGCTACGAATTCCTGCGAAACAGCGCCATGGATGCACGCACCTGGAATGAAATGCCCGGCACCACCCATTTGGTTCAGAATAATTTCGGCGCCTCCCTGGGTGGACCGGTCTTCGGAACGAAGATGTTCTTTTTTACCAACTACGAGGGGTTCCGGCAGACCATGGCTCAGACTTCGGTCGGAACAGTCCCCAGTGCCATCGAAGCCAGCGGTGATTTCAGCCAGAGCGGAGTCTCCATTTTCGATCCGGCCAGCTCCCAGGCGAATCCCGATTACAATCCCTCGATTGCGATCAGCCCGACGAACCCGCAGGTGATCCGCAGTCTTTTCCCTCTCAACGCAATCCCTGCGACCCGGATCAATCAGGCCGCCTTCAAAATGATTCAGAATTACGTGCCGCGCCCGAACATGGATAACGGAATGTCTGGAGGGATGTCGGGAGGAATGACGGGCGGGATGACTATGATGGGCACTCCCACAGTATTCGGATCGGCCGGAATGGATTCCAACAATCTTCTGGACGTGCGCGACTCCCGCATGAACAGCGATCAGGGCACCGTTCGCGTGGACCGCGTCTTCGGCGGTGGCGATACTGCCAACATTCGCTACTCGGTCAGCGGCGAACACGGATTCATGCCGCAGAATCTTCCCGGCTACGGCTTCAACCACGATAACTTTTCGCAGAACGGGGGGATCATCTGGACCCACGTGATTTCACCGAACCTGGTTAACACGGCCTCAGCTTCGGTGTCCCGCCTCACCCTGTTCCACTACACCGAGAACAACGGCGTCAACGATATCGTGGATCAGCTTGGTATCACCGGCACGAATTTCGGTGGACCAGGCGCGTGGGGCGCTCCGTACTTCAATGTTCAGGGCTACTCGCCGTTCGGCGACTCCTGGCTCGCCACGCCGATGCACATGTGGGACACGATACTCGAAGGACGCGATGCGCTGAGCTGGCAACTGGGGCATCACAATCTTAAGATGGGCGGCAGTTACCGCTGGTTCATCTGGCCGATGTGGGCTCTCGTGCAGAGCCGCGGATATTACTCGTTCACTTCGGGATTCACTACCCAGACCGCTACCAACGACGGTACCGGCAGCGCGCTGGGCAGTTTCCTGCTGGGGTTGCCCGCGTCCCGCCAGGTTCAAAACGGCGTCCCCACCATGGATCTGCGTCAGTGGTCGGCCGACGCTTTCGTCCAGGACTCCTGGCGTATAACGCCCAACACAACCATTGAGGCCGGCCTGCGCTACGAGTTCATGGCGCCCCTGGTGGACGTTTCGCGGCAATGGAGCAATCTGATTCTGGGGAACGGCAAGCTCAACGCCTTTATCGGCGGCCAAACCGATATGCCCCGGGGCCTAATGTATCCGAACAAGTTGCGCTTCGCGCCCCGCCTTGGCCTGGTCCATCACTTTGAGGATTCGGGCGTCGTATTCCGCGCCGCCTACGGCCTGTTCTACACGCCGGTCGACCTCAACACCTGGTGCAATCAACTGCACAATGTTCCGCTAGTTTTCCCGATCACCCAACAAAGCGACAACTTCACGCCCGGGATCAACGGATTCAATTTCCCGCAGCCCGTCCTGGGCAGCACGGTGGTGAGCTTTACCGCTTTCGACCCTCACGCGTCGCCGCAGTATATCCACCAGTGGAGTTCCTCCGTGCAAAAGAGCGTCGGGCACGATACCACCCTCGAAATCGGATATCAGGGCGAACGCGGCTATCACCTGCAGCAATCGTATTTAATCAACAATGCTCAGCCCGGACCCGGAGCCGTTCAGCCGCGCCGGCCCTACCCGACGGCGACATTCCTGGCGGGAACCGTGATCCCATCGAATGTAACGGTGGCAAGCACCACGTTTCCGGTCAGCACCGTAAATATGCTCCAGGATACGGCGCGGAGCTGGTATGACGCAGGTTACATCAATATCCGCCACCGCTACTCGCATGGCCTGAGCCTGCTCGCGAATTACACCTACTCCAAGAATCTCAGCAATGCTCCCGATTTCCGTTCCCCGATGTTCGAGGCGGCGATTCCGCAGAACGACAATGATCTCGCCGCGGAAAAGGGGCTCTCTTGCGACATCCGGAACCGTTTCGTGCTGAGCGCGGTTTACGACATTCCTTCGCTCGGACGTGAGGGTATTGTGCGCGTTCTAACCCGGAATTGGCGCCTTTCAACCATCTATCAGGCGCAGAGCGGCTTCCCATTCACTATTTCGGTATTCGGCGATACGGCCAACGCGGGTACAGTGATTGGCGAGAATCCGATTCGCGCGAACTATACCGGCCAGCCGGTATTCGGACCCGGCACCCAAACCACCGAACAATGGTTTAACCCCGCGGCGTTCGCCGCACCGGCGGCCTTCACTTTCGGCAATGTCGGCCGGAACACGGTGATCGGACCCGGCTTGCAGACCCTGGATCTCGCGCTAGTGCGGTCGTTTACTTTGACCGAAAAACTGCACTTGGAAATGCGGGCGGAGGCCTACAACGCTCTAAATCACAGCAATCTTGGCACTCCCAACCGCTTCGTGAATACGCCGCAATTCGGCAGCATCACGGAAGCCGCGACACCCGGCCGCGAAGCCCAGTTCAGCGCGCGGCTCTCGTTCTGAAGCAGAAAACGTGTATCATTTCACCAATCATGTGCTGTAGGGTACGGGGATGCTTGGGATGTGGGCTGGCCGTGTTAATCCTGTTGCTCATTGAGCCGGCATGTTCCCGCCGGAACCCGCAAAGCAATGAAGCGCTGTTGACGCAGCACCGCAACGTCGGAAAAGCGTTCTACGAAAATCCCACCACCAAACAGGAAGCTGTTCAGGAATTCCAGCAGGCGCTCGCGCTCGCTCCCGATTCCGCCCGTGAGAAACTGAACTACGCTCTGGCGTTGCTCCGTGCGTCGGGTCACGATGAAGAAGCCGTAAAACGCCTTCAGGAAGTGCAGCGCCAGGATCCTTCACTGCCGCACACCTGGTTCAATCTCGGCATCTACTATAAGCGTCAAGGCGACGCGAATCGAGCCATCGTGCAGTTCGAAGGAATGTTGGCCCGTGCGCCTTCGGAGCCGATCGCGCACTATCAGCTCGGGACGCTGTACCGGCAACTGAATCGCAATATGGAGGCGCAGGCTCAGTTTGAACGCGCGGCGGAACTCGACCCGCAACTCGCGGCTGCGCCGTTCCAGCTTTACAATCTCGAGCGAACAGCCGGGAATACAGCGCGGGCCGACCGCGATCTCGCTAATTTCCAGAGAATCCAGATCCTACAAAAGAGTTGGGTGATTCCAGAGGACGTCGAGTGGTGCTCCTACGCCGAAATCTACGATCCTCCCGCAGCTCGCGTGGAAGCAGCAGCGCCGCCGGAACCGACGTTCACCGACACACGGCTCGAGGGCACAGTGGACTCCTCATCGGGTGGGCTGACGCTCATCGACTCCACCGGCAGCGGCAAGACTGATCTCCTCGTCTGGTCATCGCAAGGGATTCGGCTCTACCAGCGCGGTCAGCAGCTCGCCACCGGTATCGGGCTGGAGGGACTAACCGGCGTCATCGACGTCGCCCCCGGCGATTTCAATAATGACGGTCTCATGGACCTGTGTGTATTAACTGCGTCGGGTCCGGCGCTGTTTCGCAACACGGGTGGCAGATTTGTCAGGGATTCCTCGCGCCTCCCTGGCCGGCGCTTCGAAAAAGCCGTTTGGCTCGACTACGACCACGATTACGACCTTGACCTGGTTCTATTAGGCGCGCAGCCTGCACTGATGCGCAATCAGGGAGCCGCCGGATGGACCGATCGCACCGGCGATTTCCCGTTCGTGAAGGGGGCGGCCTCCAACGGTCAGAAGCTGCGCGTCGATCCCGATAGCAAGGCTTTCGATCTGGCGGTGTTCTATCGCGATCATGCGCCGGTGCTGTATCACGATCATCTCGGCGGCCGCTACGCAGTCGAGGCGTATCAAGGGAACCCGCTGCCCGAGTCGGCGTGGACGCAAGTCGACGACGATTTCGACGGCGACGGCCGGATGGATCGCGCTCGCATCGATCCGGATGGCAGCGTGCATCTATTGCGCAACAATTCAAGTGACGCGGCTCGCCATTGGATCAGCATTCAGCTAAAAGGTGTCCGCAGCCTGAAGCTGGCGCAGGATGCGCTGCTCGAGATCAAGGCTGGAACTCTGTACCGCAGCCAATTCTACACCGGCGTGCCGCTGCTGTTTGACGCAGGCGACCACACCACCGTCGACACCGTTCGCATCACGTGGCCCAACGGGCTGATCCAAAATGAGGTCAAGCAGGCGACGAATCAGGCGCACGCCTACGAAGAAGCGCAAAGGCTATCCGGCTCCTGCCCCATGATCTGGACCTGGAACGGCCACGAGTTCGAGTTCATCACCGACGTTCTGGGCGTCGCTCCCCTCGGCGCGAGTGATGGCGATGGCAGCTACTTCCCCGTCGATCACGACGAGTACGTGCAGATTCCCGGCGCCGCGCTCTCGCAAAAGAACGGACGTTACGAGGTTCGTGTGACCGAAGAACTGAGCGAGGTCTCGTATCTGGATCAAGTCCAATTATTCGCCGTCGATCATCCCGCGAGCACCGAGATCTTCACCAACGAGAAGTTCAAGGCGCCTCCCTACCCCGAGTTCCGCCTGTTCGGAGTCGAATATCGCATCTACCCCCAGTCCGCTCGCGACGATCAGGGCCGCGATGTCCTGCCTCGCCTCATTTCGAAAGACCAGCAGTATCCCGATCAGTTTCGGCGCTCGGAGATTGGCGTGGCTGATCTGCACACGCTGGAGCTCGACTTCGGGACCGCTGCCCCGTCCGGCAAAGCCACCCTGCTGCTGAACGGATGGGTCGATTGGCCCGACGGCAGCACTTTTCGCCGAGCCTCGCAAGAGTTGAAGGATGGATTGATCGTCCCGTATCTCCAGGTGCAGGACGCTCAAGGCCGCTGGAAGACGATAAATAAAGATATGGGCATGCCCGCGGGCAAACCCAAGACGATCGCAGTACCCATCGAGTTTCTATCCGCAAGCCACAAAGTCCGCATCGTCACCGATCTGTGCGTGTACTGGGACGAAATCTTCTTGAGCGAGGGCTCGTCTAGCGTGGACGCCGCGCCGCAGCCCATACCTCTCACGTCAGCCGATCTGCATTTCCGTGGATTCTCCGAATCGCGCATCGATCCGCAGCGCAAACAGCCGGATACGTTTTTCTACAACCATGTTTCGCCAACTTCGTTCTGGAATCCCACGCCGGGTCTCTACACCAGGTTCGGCCCCGTCGACGAACTGCTGAAGGACGTCGACGACCGCCTGGTCATCATGGGCTCCGGTGACGAAGTTACGCTGCAGTTCAACGCGCAAACATTGGAAGCCCCCCGTGCAGGCTGGACCCGCGATTTCCTGCTCAAGGTCGATGGCTGGGCCAAGGATCGCGATCCCAACACTGCGTTTTCTTCAAGCGTCCTGCCCCTGCCGTTTCACGCGATGTCCCGCTATCCGTATCCCGTTACCGAGCATTACCCGCGCGATGCCGCGCATGACGACTATCAGCGCTCATACAACACACGCCCGGCGCGGGAGTTCCAATGAAACTGAAATGGCTCATCGCGCTGTTGCTGCTGAACGCCGCGTATGTCGCAGCGCTCCCCTCGGCGACCATCTTCTACGTCGCCAACGTGCTGCTGCACGTAATTCTCGGTTTCGCCGGAGTCGTCGTTCTGTGCTGGCAGTGGCGCCGTAGCCCGAAAATTGCGGTGTTGGTCGTCGCCGCGCTGCTCGGTGGATTCCTCGTTGTAAAGGGCGCCGTCACCGATAATCGCTGGGCGCTGTGGGCTCACGTAGCGTTGGGTGTCGTCGGATTAGCGATGCTGCTACCGCGTGGCCGCTGGCGCGCAGGGCTCGCCTCCCTGGCGATTCTGGCCGCTGCGCTGCGTTTCGGCTGGCCCATTGCTTGGAATGGCGATCGCATTCGCAATCCCGAGACCGTGCCGGTTTCCATGGCAGAGGAGGGCGCAGGTCCTAAGTCGCCCTTCTGGCCTTCGGCAGCGAACACCAACACGGGCAAAATCATCCCGTCCGACTTCTTCATGGATTCCGCTCTGTGCGGTGAATGCCACAAGGACATCTACCAGCAGTGGCAAAGCTCCATGCACCACTTCGCGTCTTTCAACAATCAGTTCTATCGCCGCTCCATCGAGCACATGCAGGAATTGAGCGGAACGCAAGGCAGCAAGTGGTGCGCCGGATGTCACGACCACGCTGTATTCTTCAATGGCCGCTTCGACCGCCCCATCAAGGAGCAGGTCAACACGCCCGAGGCGCAGAACGGACTCGGTTGTCTCTCCTGCCATTCCATCGTTCACGTCAACGGCTCGGTCGGGAACGGCGGCTTCACCATTGGATATCCGCCCCTGCACAACCTGGCGTCCAGCAAGAATCCGTGGATAAAGAAGGCCAACGAGTTCATCACCTACCTCAACCCAGAGCCGCATCGCCGCACCTTCATGAAACCTTTTATGCGTGAGGATTCGTCCGAGTTCTGCTCGACTTGCCATAAAGTCCATCTGGACGTGCCCGTGAACAATTACCGCTGGTTCCGCGGATTCAACGAATACGACAACTGGCAAGCCAGCGGAGCCTCGGGACAAGGCGCGCGGTCGTTTTACTATCCAGCCGAATCCGCTACGTGCAGTAAGTGCCACATGCAGCTGGTAGGTTCGCAGGATCCGGGTAACCACGGAGGCATGGTGCATTCGCATCGCTTCGCCGCCGCCAACACCGCCGTCGCGTCCGTGAATAACGACGCCGTTCAGCTCAAGGCCACCGAAGATTTCCTCCAGTCGGGATTCGTCACCGCAGATCTGTTCGCCGCGACCGAAGTCACTTCTACCCCCGGACAAGTCCAGATGCTACGGCGCGCGACAGACGCTCCGGAACTCGCGTCCACCTTTGCGGTCGGCGAAGAAGCGGAACAGACCGCGCCAGCAGTGATCCGCGAGGTCGGCAAGATCGCCGCGCCTCTGGACGCACCCGGCGTAAGTTTTCGACCGGGCTCCACGGTAACTATCGACGCCGTCGTGCGCACCCGAAAGATTGGACACTTCTTCCCCGCCGGTACCGTGGATGCGTTCGATGTGTGGCTGGAATTCAAGGCGACCGATGCTCGTGGCCGCGTGCTGGCGTGGAGTGGCCGTGTCGAGGACAACGGGCGCGGGCCCGTCGAGAAAGGCGCGCACTTCTACCGATCCTTGCAGCTCGACGGCGAAGGGAACCCGATCGACAAGCGCAATGCCTGGCAGGCGCGCAGCGTTTTGTACGTGCGCCTCATCCCGCCCGGTGCGGCCGATACCGTGCATTTCCGCTTGCCGATTCCCAAGGACGTGGAAGGGCCCATCACGCTTGAAACGAAGCTGAACTATCGCAAGTTCAGCGAGTATTACACCAAGTTCTCGTTTGCCGGCGTGGCCCAGTCCGGTCGCGCTGGTCTCGACTTCGACAGCCGCGCTTACACTTTCGATTCCAAGCCGGTTCCGGTTTTGCCGATCGTCACGCTGGCCCAAGCGAAGACCGTCGTCGCCGTGGGCGAACCAACCTGGCAACCCGTTCCACGCAAGCAGGACCGCGAACGCTGGAATGATTGGGGCATCGGCCTCCTCCTGCAAGGCGACCTCAAAGGCGCCGAATACGCCTTCCGCCGTGTCACTGAGATCGAGCCTGACTATCCCGATGGATGGGTGAACGTCGCTCGAGTACTGATCCAGGAAGGCGAGACCGATGCGGCTCGTCCGTCTGCGGACAAAGCCCTGGAGCTAAGTCCCAAGCTCGCGCGAGCCCATTTTTTTCGCGCCATGATTCAGAAGGCCGATGGCGATTACGACGGTGCCCTCAAGAGTCTGGCCCAGGTCGAAGATCAGTACCCGCGCGATCGCGTCGCGCTAAATCAGACTGGACGCATCTTGTTCCTCCAGCGCCGTTACAAGGAAGCCATCCGTGCCCTGGAACAGGCGCTGGCTGTGGATCCCGAAGACCTTCAGGCACATTACAATTTGATGCTCTGCTACCGGGGGTTGGGGCAGACCGACAAGGCCGAGCGCGAGGAGACTCTGTTCAAGCGCTTCAAAGCGGATGAGGCTTCTCAGCAGTTGACGGCTCGCCCCCGACAGTTGAGTCCCGAGGATAACAATGAGAGACAGCCGATTCACGATCACGCTCCTGAGCCTGGTGTATCTTACGGCTTGCCGGAGCGCCCCGCCGCAGTCAAAAGAACTGCCGGCGGCACCGCCCGTGCAGTTCACCGACGTGACCGCGGAAGCGAACATCCACTTTCAGCACAACTCCGGTAAAGAAGGTAAGAAGTGGCTGCCGGAGACGCTGGGGCCAGGCTGCGCCTTCTTCGATGCAGACGGCGATGGCTGGCTCGACATCCTGATCGTGAACGGAAAATCGTGGGGCGGTCACGGCGCTCGTACCACAGCGGCTCTGTATAAGAACGACCAACACGGACACTTCATCGACATCACCGCGGGCAGCGGCCTGGACTTCGAGGCTCACGGCATGGGCGTAGCCATCGGCGATTTCGATAACGACGGGCGCGACGACGTCTACATCACCGCGCTCGAAGGCGATCGTCTCTTCCACAACCAAGGCGGCGGGCATTTTCGCGATGTCACCACCAACGCCGGCATCCACAACGCGAACTTCGGGACCAGCGCCGCCTGGCTCGATTACGACCAGGACGGCAAGCTGGATTTGTTCGTCGCCAACTATGTGCAATGGACGCCGGAAGCAGACCTGTATTGCTCCATGGACGGATCTACCAAATCCTATTGCACCCCGGAGTCGTACAAAGGAACATCCTCGAAGCTGTACCGGAACCTGGGCGGCGGAAAGTTCGCCGACGTGACCGACCAAGCCGGCCTGGGCGATCCCAACTCCAAGTCCCTCGGAGTGGCCGCCTTCGATTATGACGGCGACGGCTTCACCGACCTGTTCGTGGCCAATGATACCCAGCCCAACAAGCTCTATCACAACCTGAAGAACGGAAAGTTTAAAGAAGTGGGGCTATCCGCTGGGGTCGCCTTCGGCGAAGATGGCGTGGCGCGCGCCGCCATGGGCGCGGATGCGGCCGACTACGATCGCTCAGGAAAGCCGCATCTGATCGTCGGTAATTTCTCCAATCAGATGCTCGGTCTCTATCACAACGAAGGCAACGGCTTGTTCGTGGACGAGGCTCCCAAATCCGCCGTAGGCCGCGCCAGCCTGCTGAAACTGACATTCGGATTGTTCTTCTTCGATTACGATCTTGACGGGTATCCCGATATCCTGGCGGCCAACGGCCATCTGGATGAAGAGATCGAGGTAGTACAGCCCAAGGTTCGCTACCAACAGACGCCGCTGCTGCTGCGCAACCAGGGCAACGGAATGTTCCAGGAGGTGAACGGCGCTTTCCCAACCCCCCTGGTGGCGCGCGGAATGGCCTATGGCGATTACGACCGCGACGGAGACCTCGACGTCCTCATCGCCACCAATAACGGTCCCGCTCATCTCTATCGCAATGATGGCGGCAATGCAAATCACTGGCTCGGTGTGAAGCTCGAAGGCACCCGCTGCAACCGCGATGGAATCGGCGCAGTGGTGCGCGTGACCAGCGCGGGTGGCACGCAGTCGCAGGCGGTGCATAGCGGTTCGAGCTTCTGTTCCGCCAGCGATCTGGCGCTGACCTTCGGATTGGGCCGCGATGAGAAGGCGACTAGCGTTGAAGTCCAATGGCCCGGCGGCACAAAGCAAGTTCTGAAGGATGTCCCGGCCGGACAACGGCTGGTGATCAAACAACAATGACCGATGTCTTGGCGCTTTCCGGAACCGAACAAGCGCGACTGATCCGGAACGGCGAAATATCATCGACTGAGTTGGTAAACGCGCATCTCGATCGCATCGAAAAGATAAATCCGTGCCTGAATGCGGTGGTCGAGGTGCTGTCAGACCAAGCGCGCAAAGCCGCGCGTCAAAGAGATGAGCAAAATCCTCGCGGCACTGCCCACGGTCCCCTGGCCGGTGTCCCGTTCTCCATCAAGGACTCGATCGAAGTGGCAGGCACGGTGTGCACCGCGGGAACGCTCGGCTTGAAATCGGCCCCCGCTTCGCCACGAGACGCCACCCTAGTGGCTCGTCTGCGAGCCGCCGGTGCGATCCCCATCGCCCGTACGAATCTGCCCGATCTCTTGTTCGCTTTCGAAAGCGACAATCTGATTTACGGCCGCACCAATAATCCCTACGACCTTTCGCGCACCTCTGGCGGATCCAGCGGCGGTGAGGCCGCTCTGATCGCCGCGTGCGGATCGCCCTTCGGCATCGGTAGCGACGCAGCCGGCAGCGTCCGTGTTCCCGCGCATTTCTCCGGCATCGCGAGCATCAAGCCGACCTCTGGACGCCTGCCTCGCACCGGCCACGTCCCCCCCGCGGGCGGCTGGATCGAAACCCTATGGCAGATCGGCCCCATGGCGCGCCGCGTCGAGGATCTATCCGCCCTGATGCCGATTCTCGCCTACCCAGATGGACTGGATCGCACCGTGATCGGGATGCCGAATGGGAACCCCGCCGACGTGCGAGTTCGAGACCTGCGCATCGCCTTCTTCACGGACAACGGCATCGCGCCGGCGGATCTCGAAACCGTCGCGGTGGTCCAGCAGGCCGCGGCCGCGCTCGCCAACGAAGTCCAGGTTATGGACGAGCGCCGACCTCCCGGCATCGAAGAAAGCTACGAGCATGAGATGCGTTTGATCGGCCCCGACGGTGGCGATGGCTTGCGAGCGTATCTGGACTCCGTCGGCAGCACTCGGACACATCCGCTGCTCGACGGGTGGCTGGCGAAGCTCGAACCCTACCGCACGGACCTGGCGGGATTCGCCCAATACTGGGCCGATCTGGATCGATTCCGCGCGCGGATGCTCGCGTTCCTGGAACACTACGACGCGATCTTGTCGCCGGTCTGCGCTCACGCGGCGCTGCCGCATGGCACTTCCATCGGCGAAGGCACCTTCCAGGGCTTCAGCTATACCATGACGCACAATCTCACCGGATGGCCGGCCGCCGTGGTTCGCTGCGGCCAGACAGCAACGGGATTGCCGATCGGCGTGCAAATCGCCGCGCATCCTTGGCGCGAGGACGTCGCCCTGCGGATCGCCGGCCGCCTCGAAGAACTATTCGGCGGATGGCAGCCCCCCGTCAGGGCACCTGAAAAACGATGAACGGAACGCGACAAAGTCAAACCGGCGCCTGCATCGATCCCGTGGCCGCCTACGACCGCATCGCTCCCTTGTTCCCGCGCCTGACAGAACAGCGAAAGCTGTATCTGGATCGTATCGATCAGCTGGTCCTTTCCGCAATACCGCCAGGCAGCCGCTCTATGCTCGACGTCGGGAGTGGCGATGGCGCTCGCGCAATCCGCATCGCACAATCTCACGGCCTTTCGGAACTGGTCTTGCTCGAGCCAAGCCGCGCGATGCACGGCAACGCCTCGACGAACGCCAAGATCTGGACCATGCGCGCCGAGGAACTGCACTCGGCGCAAGCCGACTTTGACGTCATCACGTGTCTATGGAATGTCCTCGGCCACATTTTCCCCGCGAGCGCTCGAATCGAAGTGCTCCGCCAGTTCGCCCGCCTGTTATCCCCACACGGCAGGATCTTCGTCGACGTGAATCATCGCTACAACGCGCGCCATTATGGATCGCTGAAGACGGCCCTGCGCTACCTCCGCGACCGCGTGTCCTGGAACGAGACCGCCGGCGACGTCGTAGTTACCTGGAACGTAAACTCGGAGAAGTGCACCACCCAGGGACACGTCTTTACTGACAAAGAATTCCGCGCGCTCACCCGTGCAGCAGGCCTCAGCATCGAGAAGAAGTTCATCATCGATTACGCCACCGGTGAACCGCGCCGATGGAGTTGGCAAGGGAATCTTCTCTACGTCCTACGGCCGCCCCTAGCGTCGCGCAAACCTCGCCGATCTGCTCATCCGTCAGACGATTGAAAAACGGCAGTGCCAGTGTCCGATCCGCCACCTGCTCGGTCACGGCCAGATCGTCGCGCGAATCAGCGTACTCCGCAAACAGCGGCTGCAGATGTAGTGGAGCGAAATAACGTCCACAGCCGATCCCTTGCGCGGTCAGCTGTTCACAAATGTAGTCCCGATCCGCCCGCCTGAACTGAGCCGCCAGACGAATCACAAACACGAACCAGCACACGCGTCCGCCCTCGATCCTCAACGGCGGAACGATCACTTCGGGAATCGACGGAAGCTCCTTCGCGTACCGCATCGCGACGGCCTCACGCGCTTCGAGAATCGCGCCGAGCCTCTTCATCTGCGCCGCGCCCAACGCGCAGTTAATTTCAGAAAGACGATAGTTGTACCCCAGCAAGCTATGCTCCAGCCACCCGTCCCCAGTCCGTCTCCCTTGATTGCGAAGCGCCCGCATCGTGTCGGCATGACCCGCATCCCGGGTCACGACCATTCCGCCCTCGCCGGTGGTGATCGGCTTATTAGGATAAAATCCAAACACTCCGAAGTCGCCGATCCCGCCAACGCTACGTCCGCGATACTGCGCCCCGATCGCCTCGCACGCGTCTTCGATCACTGCCAGGCCGTGCTTGCGCGCGATCTCGATAATCGGATCCAGATCCGCTGGATTCCCGAACGTATGCACGACAATAATCGCTCGCGTCCGCGCGGTAATCTTCTCCTCGATCCGTCCCGGGTCCAGGTTTAAATTAAGAGCATCGATGTCGGCGAACACCGGCTTCGCTCGCTGGTACAGCACCGCGTTGCCGGCGGCGATGAAGGTGAACGACGGCAGAATAACCTCGTCGCCTTCGCCGATGCCCAGCGCGCAAAGGCACAGATGCAATCCCGCGGTTCCCGAACTGACCGCAACACCGTAAGGTACGCCCGCGACCCTCGCGACCGCGTCCTCGAACTCTGCCATTCTCGGGCCTATGCTGAGTCGCGGCGTCCGCAACACACCCACTACGGCCTCAATGTCGGCCTCGGTGATATCGGGAGCCGAAAGTGGAATTCTCATCTCCATCGCTTAACCGCGCTTGATCAGCAACTCCTCGCCCAACGCCACCGACGCGAGCACCGCGACGATTCGCTCCGACGCCCGGCCATCGCCATACGGATTCTCCATACCTTTGAGTGAGCTTCGAAATTCCCCGCTTCTGGCCATGCCGATTTGCTCCAGAATCGACGCAGTGGTCGGCTCGGCGTGCAGCACATTACGCCCGCGTTCGCGCCCACGCTGCCGAATCCCGACATCCACCACCGGCAGCGCAAAGGAGGCCGCCTCGATGATCCCGCTGCTGGAATTCCCCACCATCAGATCCACGAACTGCAGCAAACTCCAGTACACAACCGGATCCAGGTTGACGATGACCTTGCCGCACCCGCGCCCGCGCAAGCACGATTCCATCCGCTCGATCAGCGCCCGGCTTCCCGCATCGGCGTTCGGATAACAGCATAGAAGCTGGCCCGGCATACCTTCGATCGCCGCGAACATCGCATCTGCCTCGCGAATCGTGTCCCGAGCAATCGTCGTGGGGTGATACGTAACCAGCGTGGTGGGCTGTCCCAGGTCGATACGTAGACGTGCCTCCAGTTGTTCGCGGCTCAACAGCGTGCTGCGACGCAGGTGATCCAGGGCCGCGGCTCCGGTGCGGTGCACGCGCCACTCCTCCTCCCCCATGGCGATCACCCGAGCGCGCGCCAATTCCGTCGATGTGAAGTGCACGTGGCTGAGCTTGGTCAGCGCGTTGCGCACCGCGTCATCGATGGCGCCCTCGCTGATCTCACCTCCTTCAATGTGTGCGTTTGGAATGCGCAGGGCCAAGGCAACCGAGGCGGGCGCGAGCATTTCATAACGGTCCGCCGTCAACACTACCAGGTCTGGACGCATCTGTCCCCAGCAGTCCGCCAGACTCAGCGTCGCCACCCCAATCGTCTTCGCCATGCCGACGTCGCTATCCGAACTCATCAGGCACTCGATCCGCGCGTCGACGTGAAACCCGTCTTTCTCAATCTCCTGTACGGTGCAGCCGAATTTTGGTGATAAGTGCGGCCCGAGCGCAACGATCTTCAGATCCACATCCGGATGCGCGGCCAGGTCTCGCAGCGGCCAGTACAGCAAACTGTAGTCCGCGCGAGACGTGGTAACCACGGCGATCTTGCGTTTCACATTAAGACCCCGGCAGCCCTGGCCACCGCATATTCCGGAACGACAGCAGACAGCGTTCCGATGAGTTCGCATCCGCCTGCGCCCGTTACGAGAACACAACGGCCGGCATGGATGGCGCTGGACATCTCTCAAGACTACTTGCCCACCAACCAGGTTGCAATTTCCAGAAGGCAAACAGGCTCCGGTCCTTGTGTTTTGCGCACGCGGGTTCTACAATTTGTGATCGTGCGGACGAATGCAAATCTAATGCGAAGACGAGCGCTCCAACTGGGTTTCCTGACGTTCCTGGCCGTTGCCACATCGGGACTCGCACAGCAAGGACACCCCCTGACAGGTACCTGGAACGGCGACTGGGGCCCCACCCCCACCGAGCGGACTCAAATCACCATCGTGATGACATGGGATGGGAAGGAAGTGCACAGCATCATCAATCCCGGAGCCGATTCGTCCAGCGGGATTGTCTCCCTCGATCCCACCAACTGGACCGTTCGCCTCGAAGCGGACGTGAAAGATAAGTCCGGCAAGCCGGTTCACGTCATCGCCGACGGAAAGCTGGAAGACGGGGGCGCCTACCATCGCACCATTATCGGCACCTGGCGTCAGGGATCCGTCAATGGGAACTTCAAGCTCACCAGGGACTAGATGACTCACGCTAAATTCAAAACGCTGGCGCTAAGCTTGGGAATCCTGCTAGCCTGCGTTCCCGTGTCCGCTCAACGCGCCAAATCCACGGCGTACGATAGCGACCGAAAACTGACGCTCTCCGGGATCGTCACCCGCATCGATTGGGTAAATCCAAGCGCCTTCGTCTTCATCAACGTCAGAGATTCCGTTGGCACCGTCGCCAACTGGGCCGTGGAAATCGGGAATCCTCTCGATCTGCAGCGCGACGGCTGGAAGTGGAATTCACTTCATATAGGAGACTCCATCGCCGTCGAAGGTATCCCGGCTCGTGGAGCAGCCCGTCAGACGCTGGCCACGTCGGTGGTCCTCAGCAAGACCGGCGCGAAATTGTTTGCAGCGTCCAACAAGCCTCGGCCTAAACAGGTCAGCGCGCCCACGCCCCGCTGGCCCGATGGTCATCCGAGACTCGGGCCGCCGCCGGGCAAGACCGGATACTGGGGAAATCCCAGCGCCACGGTACTGGTCGAAAACACCGGCGTCGCGGTCCCCATGAACCGCGATGGGCTGCTGAACAATATCGCCGATGCCGACAAAGTCGCGCCCTTCCAGCCTTGGGCGAAAGCCGTCTACGAGTATCGCCAGCGGACTCTCTTCAAGGACGATCCCTACAATCGCTGCATTCCGCCCGGCGGTGTGCGCCACTTCCAAAATCACTACGGCGTTCAGTTCATTGAGCAGCCCGAAGTGAAGCGCATTCTCCTGCTCCTGGGCGGCGGCGACCGCAATTGGCGCATCATTTACACTGACGGGCGGCCCATCGGCCATAAGGACGAGCTGGTCCTCACCTATTACGGGGCTTCGACTGGCCACTGGGACGGCGATACACTGGTGGTGGATACGGTCGGCTTCAATGAGAAGTTTTGGTTTACCAACGGAGGACTTCCTCACACGGAAGCCCTGCACCTGACGGAACGTTTCACGCGGTCGGATTTCAACACGCTCAAGTACCAGGTAACCGTGGATGATCCGGAGGCGTACACTAGGCCTTGGTCCGGCGGCTGGAACATCCAGTGGGTTCCGGATGAAGATATTCAGGAGTATTTCTGTGAGGAAAATGCCGAAGCGATATTCAGCCGATAACGGTAGGAGGAGATTGACCATGCGAAAACTCGGTTCAGTGCTACTGCTGATGGTTATACCCGTTCTTGCACATCATTCTTTTGATGCGGAATACGATGCCAGCAAGATCGCGAATTTCACGGGAATCGTGACGCACGTGGATTGGCAGAATCCGCACGCGTTTATCTTCATGAACGTCAAAGACGAGAGCGGCGCGACCAAGAATATTCGCGTCGAGCTCGGTCCTCCCTACGCGCTCATCCGCGGCGGCTGGAAGAAGGATACGGTGAAGATCGGAGACACCGTCTCCATCTCGAATGGAGCGCTCGGCAAGGATCCGAGTCTCAATTGGGTAGGCGCCGTGCCGAACACGAAACTGATCCTGCCGTCCGGCCAGGAAATGGGCCTCAGATAGATAAAATGGAGCGCCGGTTTGCACTCGTCGCGGCGGCCCCAGCGTTGCTCCTGCTGGCAATCCCGTTCTTTGCCCAGGACGCCTCGCAAGCCGCAAAGGGCGGAGGAAAAGGCAAGGGCGGGCCGGCCAAGTTCCTGCGGCCCGTGGAACCGGCTCCTCGATGGCCCGATGGCAGAGTCAACCTGGGCGCAGCGCCCGGCCATACGGGATATTGGGAATTGCGGCCCGGCTTCGCTGGACGCCCATCCGGTCCAGTGCCCTTCCAACCCTGGGCGAAGGCATTGTTCGACTATCGCCAGTCGAGCCAGAAGTTGACCCGGCCTCCCTACATCGATTGCAGAGCGGCGCCTGGTCCCGAGTATTTCCTCGCGCCTGGTTTTGAAATCATCGATGCGCCCGATCTCAAGCGAGTCTTCCTGATGGATATGGGCGGCTCACACTCGTGGCGCGTCATCTATACGGATGGACGCCAGCACCCCAAGAAAGAAGACCTGCGGCCGACGTTTCTAGGTCACTCCATCGGACATTTTGAAGGCGACACGCTGGTGGTCGACACGGTCGGCTTCAACGAAAAAATCTGGATCATGGGATCTTATCCAAGCACCGAACAACTCCACCTGACCGAGAAGTTCACTCGTCCGACTCTTGGATCTCTAGAGTACGAAGTCACGGTGGACGATCCGGGAGCCTACACCGGTCCCTGGGGCTCCCGCGGCGTCATCAACGAGACCATGGCCGCCGGCTTCGTCCCCAACGGCGAAATGTTCGAATACATTTGCGAAGACGACCGCTAAACTGAAGGTCCCTTTAGTCCCCTCTCCAACTTCGTTGAATGTAGCTGACAATGCCAAGCTCAATTAGTGTGTAAGATAATACCCCCACTGTGGTTGCCGGAAGCGCGAAAAGCAGTATCCAACGCCAGTACTGTCTCGGTGCACCGATCAGTTCAAGGCACATGGCAGGAAGTCCCCAGAAAAGAGCTGTGGCTCCCAAACGCTGCAGGAACGTCTTCTTAGTCTTCTTAGAGGATCGTCTAAACAACGTCATGTGAAAAAAGTGACAGACGACGTTTTGTTCGACGCCGGCCGCCAATTACTTATACGGTAGCGAAGGCGAGCCCGTTCCTTATAAGCCATGGGAAAAGGTGACAGACGACATTTAGTTCGAGGCCGACCGCACCCCCACGGATTTACTTCATCGGCGAGTAGTCGGTCGCGCTCATAAACGTGACCTTAGTAGTCAGAGGCACGAAGTATTTCAAGCGCAGCTCCGTCCACTTGGGATCGGCGTTGAACGCGGCCCACCCTGCTTCCCGTGCCGCCCGGTCCTTGTACGACAGGAGATAAACCAGCGTGTTCGGATCATCCAGGTTCTGCCAGACGGCCATCACGTCCACGCCATTTTTCTTGAAGACCTCGAGCTCTCCCTCGCGGAATCGCTTATGCAGCTCGGTGATCCCGCCCTTAAACTGACCAACGCCGTCGCGAGTGGGGTCTACCGTGTAGAAACGTATTTCGAAGCAGCGGGAATCCCTGGCTGTGTTCTTACCCAGGTCGCCTTCGATGTTCGGACCGCAGGGCACGGTGGAAGCGGCCTGTTTCCCTTTGCCCTTCCCGTCTTTCGCAGCGTTGGGCGCGGGCGCTTGCGCTTGGACGCCTTGAGGCGTGAGGATGCGGAAGCCCAAGCTCGCCAGGGCGATACCCAGCACCATTCCTGATACACCGGTCAGAATGAGTCTTTTGTTCATACGGTCTCCTTGTGATTGTCGATACTATCAAAGCCTAATTCACGCCGCCGCGAAGCGGCGTCTTTCCGTCGAGTGCAAAAACCAGCAACTTCGGGTTCACCTGAGCGCCACTGCGTCCGCCTGCGCCCTGGCCTCCCGCCAGCGCGACATACTGTTTGCCGTCGAGCATGTACGTCATCGGCGGACCCATGCCCCCGCGAAGGCCCGTCTGGACCTCGAGAACCTTTTCGCCCTTATCGGCGGTGTAAGCCATCAGCCGCCCATCAGGGACCACCTGGAAGACCAGGTTCCCGCCCGTCGCGACCGTTCCGCCGCCGCTTCCGCCACCGGCTGGGGCCCGCCAGCGTTCCTTCTGATTCACCGGATCCCAGGCCAATAGAGCGCCTGCCGCCGCGCCTTCGGGCGCAAGCGGACCGATGCCAGGCGGGGGAGGCAGAGGAGGCAGGGGCTTAGCGGGAGCCGCATTGGCGGGCGCACCGCGGCCACCCGTCAGGCCGGTGTTCATCTGGTTTTCCTGATATATGAAATTCGAATTGAAAGCGAATGCGCGGGTGCCGGTGATGGTTGCCGGCACGTACACCAAGCCGAGCGTGGGATTGAAAGACATAGGAGCCCAATTGTGCGCGCCTGCATTGTTCGGCGAGATCGGAACGGGCTGCTCATGGTAGTAGGACTCCGGATTGATGATCGGCCTTCCGGTCGCCTCATCCAGACCTTTGGCCCAGGTGACCCGCGCGAACGGCTGGCCGGAGATGAACTTGCCGCTGACGCGGTCGATCACGTAATAGAATCCGTCCTTGTTCGCCTGCATGATCACTTTGCGCTGCTGGCCCTTGATCGTCACGTCGGCGAGCATCAAATGTTGGACGCTATCGTAATCCCATTCATCGCCCGGGACCATCTGGAAATACCACACCAGCTTGCCGGTATCGGGCCGCACCGCAAGAATGGATGCGGCATAGAGGTTGTCTTTGTCTTTTCCCTGTTTGCGGGCATCCGCGGACCATGGCCCGGCGTTGCCCGTTCCGACGTAGAACAGGTCTGCGTCCGGATCATAGGACATCGCATCCCAAACCGAGCCGCCGCCGCCCATCTTCAACCCTTCCGGATCCCAGGTCGCGGCCGCCTTGCGCATATCCTCGTTCTCGCGCGGCTTGGACGGATCGCCCGGAACGGTATAGGTGCGCCAAACGAACTGCCCGGTCTTGGCATCGTGCGCTTCGAAGTACCCGCGGGTCGGGAATTCCGCGCCGGCGACGCCGATAATCACCTTACCTTTCGCGATCCGCGGCGCCATGGTGATGGTGTAATTGCTCTGGGGATACGCCACGCGCGATTCCCACACCGGCTTTCCCGTCTCGGCGTTCAGCGCCACCAGCCGTCCATCAATCACGGGAACGATGATGTTGCCTTCGTAGATCGCCACGCCGCGACTCACTACGCCGCAGCAGATCTTAGGCTGCACTGCAGTATGGTTCACTTCCGGATCCCAGCGCCACTTTTCCTTACCGGTGCGTGCATCGACTGCGTACGCGATGCTCCAGTTGGTGATGCTGTAGAGCGTTCCGTTCGACATCAGCGGAGTGGCTTCCTGATTGCCGCCGCCTGAACCGATATCGTACGACCAGTCCAGCCCCAAGCGGCCGACGTTGGTCGCATCGATCTGTTTGAGTGGGCTGTAGCGAGTCTCGCCCGGAGTGAGTCCGTAACTCAGCCACTCTTCTCCGGTCTTTCCGGCGTTTCTCAGCGCTGCGTCGTCAACTCGGCGCGGCTGCTGTCCGGTTGCGATCCAAGTCAACAGAGAAACTCCAGCCATAGAAACCCATAGCGCGACTCGGCGTGCGTTCATATAACCACCTTGTTCTTTACGTCCACTGCATTCTATCGAAGTCAGACATGGAACATGCCTTGCACCAGCCACCAGGATGTGCCAAAATCCGCAACGGGGGTATCGTGATGAGAGTCCGTCTCAGCGCCGCAATCATAGGCGCGATATTGTCGGTTTCAGGATTGCCGCTGCTGGCCCACCACTCGGGTGCCGCGGAGTTCGACTCCAATAAGAAGATCGACCTGACCGGCATCGTCACGAAAGTCGAGTGGACCAATCCGCACGCGCACTTCTACATGGACGTCACGGATGCCAACGGAAAAGTGACCAACTGGAATCTGGAGCTCGCCAGCCCCAATGTCCTGATCCGCAACGGCTGGTCCAGGAAC
>Ga0070735_10001490_pt1 | contig 22646 bp, 20 predicted proteins | sample Coa_R1_FD_66443 | JGI IMG/M metagenome (GOLD analysis project Ga0070735, IMG submission 66443) | Surface soil microbial communities from Centralia Pennsylvania, which are recovering from an underground coalmine fire - Coalmine... | ecosystem: Environmental > Terrestrial > Soil > Unclassified ...
TGCACGAGGCGATTCGTCGCGACCGGCCGCCTCGCGATCGGGACTCCATTCGATCGGTGAAACGCCGTGCGGCTCAGCCTGCGTCACCACGGTAATCGACGGCAGAAAGTCGATCGCCCGTTCGACATCATCCCGGAACGAGGGCGGCAGCGGGACGGCCAGGCAATCGAACTTGCGCTCGAGCATCAACCGCCGGACTTCGAGCGCAAAATCGCCGCTGCCATGAATCACCGGCAAAACGCTGATCCGCGGGCTGATCTTGAGAAAGTCGCAGGTCATATTCCGTCTCGCCGGTGCGCGCCTAATACGTCAGCAATAGCCGGTCGGCGACAACTTCCTGTTCCAACGTCTTCCCGCCCATCTGGAACCTGCGCAGCATTGACCGACCGCAATTAACGAGGACTTCCCGTTTGAAAAGTCCATCTGGTATTTGAACATCGCAAACAAGATCGCCGGAGCGCTTGGTGCCGTCAATGCTCAAGGCAACATAAACCCCTCTCTCTTTACACGAGCGAATCGCAGAAAACAGCGATTGAAGATCAAATGCCTGGGCGCCGTAGAGGATGCGCTGAGTATCCTGGTACGGCGGGTCACAATAAATCAGGTCGGTTCGCCGGGCTTCACTCATCACTTCGACAAAACTACTCAGCCGAAATTGGGTCCCGGCAGTTCGCCTCCGCCATTCGTTGACTCTTCTGACAAATGCCTCGATCGGAATCGGAGTATGCGCGCCGCAGGGGGTTGACATATAGCCGTCCGCTTTGCGAAATCGCACGATCCCTCCGTAACAGGAGCGGCAGAGAAAGAGCAGATCGGCGGCGTTGGGCCTGGCATTGTAATCGGCCTTGATTTTTTCGTATTCCGCCACCTTATCTCCAGCCATCATGGCGCGCCGACGGTCGCCGTACCAGGCGATAAGCGTCTCGGGAGATTCGTGGAGCGTTTGCCAAATCTCGATCAATGGCTCGAACACATCCGAGGCGATCGCACGTTCAGGGGCCAAGGTGCCCAATACGGCGGCGCTTCCAAGAAACGGCTCGAAGTACTGGCCGAACCGCGGCGGAAAATACGACACGATTTCGTGCGCGAATCGCTGCTTGTTCCCGACCCATTTAAGCAACTGCCGCCTGAAAGGATCGGCGTGCCGTCCCGTCTCTTCCCCAAAACTAAATAGAGTTCTTTGCATCGGGCAAATCCGGCACTCTCACTACCTGTGTCTGCAACGGTCCGCCGGTGACGTGAACCTTGCCTTGGCCGTCGATGTACACATTCACTTCGCTGCGGACCCCGAATTCGGGAAGATAAATGCCCGGCTCGATGGAAAAGCACGTGCGGCGAAGGACGCGGCGTTCTTCGTGAGTTTCGAGATTATCCATGTTGGCGCCGTTTCCGTGCGTCTCTTGACCGATGCTGTGTCCTGTGCGATGCACGAATGCGTGGCCGTAGCCGGCCTTTTCGATCACGTCTCGCGCAGCCTGATCGACCTGCCAACCGCACAATGTTTCGCCGGCGACAAAGGCCGATTTGACGCGCTCGATCGCTGCGTCCCGCGCCGCCGCCACGATGGCGAAAATCTCCCGCTGCCGCGCGGGAACGGCCTTGCCGATGTAGCCAACGCGCGTCAGGTCGCTGTAAACGGCCCGCGGCCGATCGAGCTTGGCCCACAGGTCGACAAGCACGAAGTCTCCGTCCCGCAGCGGCGCATCGCCCGTTTCGTAATGCGGATCCCCGCTATGTGGGCCTACCGCGACTATCGGCGGATGGTCGGCGGTCAATCCGTTTTCTGCAAAGTGCCGCAGTATTTCCTGCTGAACTCGTCGCTCGGTGACCGCCTCACTTCTTCGCAGGGCATCGGCAATGAATCGCCACACGCGAGCATAGGCCGAGTCCGTATGCACAGCCGCCTGTTGGTGCATCTTCCATTGCTGGTCGTCCCAGGCCGCCTCAAAAAGCTGCACGAGATCGCCGGATGAAACAACCTCGACTCCGAAGCTTCGCACCAGCTCGACAAGCCCTGCGTCGATGCGGGAAATGTACGGGTTGGCATTGCGCGGCGAATATTCCATCGCCACCTGCGTATGTCCCGCAAGCATCGCGCCCAATCCGGCTTCCAGCTCCTGCCAGCGAAGATAGACGGTCTTTGCGCCGGGAAGATGATCGAGCGCGGCGGATTCGATTCGGTGCACGAGCTTTTGCGGTTCTCCCCGTGCCGGAATGCAATAGAAAAACCGCCGGGTCATCAGCGGACGCTCGGCCAGATCGAGGATTCGCCGCGCGAGCAGATTGCTGCCCCGAAAATCCGCCAATAACCAGGCATCGAAATCGAATTCGCGCAGCGCGGCCTGAACGGCAGCCAGATCGAACATTTCAGTTTCCCGAAATTATTGATGAACTGACGGCAACAGGTCGCTCACGCGGCAGGTAAGCCCGGCAGCACTTCTTCGCCTGTGACGGTGGCCGACTCGTGCAGCAGCCGTCCCTCGTTGGCCGTGCGATAAATTGTGAGCGTCCGGCCCACGGACACTGTCTGGGCCGCGTTCCGTGATAAACCCAGTGTCGTTGCATGCGACAGTACCACCGGCGGCGGCGTCGACAAAAGCGCCAATCTTCCGCACCACTTTAGAACACGTCACGCCGTGCATACCACCCGGCGGAGGCATGCTGATGATCTCTCCTCGGACCAATTCCTGCTGAGACCCATCCTGCGGATCGGGGAGCTGGAAAAACTCCTCGGCGGTCAACAGTCGTGGTTGCATGGATGTCGACATCGGTTTCCTTGAATTGCATGAATTCTAACCGAGGTTTGGCAGCGTCTCAAGATCGGCAATACCGCCGCTAGCGGAAACGCATGAATCCAGAGCCCGGAAGCATCTTGAAATTTCGATTGTGACATTCGAAATTTCAAGGTACCCTCTTGAGATGATCCAGCGCACTCGGGAATTCTCCCAATTGCAGAAGTTGCTGCGCCGCAATCCCGTCGTGGCGATCATAGGCGCCCGGCAAGTGGGCAAGACTACGTTGGCTCACCAGCTCGCGGCTCGCGCTAATCGCTCGACAATCTTTTTCGATCTCGAAAACCCCGAACACCTTGCCCGCCTGGCAGACCCCATGCTCGTTCTCAAAGGAGTTCAAGGCCTAGTCGTAATCGACGAAGTTCAACGATTGCCGGACCTGTTCGCGATTCTCAGGGTCTTGGCCGATCGCCGTCGAACGCCGGCCCGATTTCTTCTGCTGGGCAGTGCTTCGCCCGAGCTCCTGCGGCAGAGCGCCGAATCATTGGCCGGCCGGATTGCATACCACGAACTGAGTGGCTTTTCTTTGGAGGAGGTTGGGGCTAGGCGCCACGAGCGCCTTTGGCTGCGCGGAGGGTTCCCGCGATCGTACCTGGCTCGTTCCGCGGACGAAAGCGCAACGTGGCGCCAGGAGTTCATCCGCACATTCCTCGAGCGTGATCTTCCGCAATTGGGCATCACCATTGCGGCCTCCATTCTTCGCCGCTTCTGGACGATGCTCGCCCACTACCATGCGCAGACGTGGAACTCGTCGGAGTTCGCGCGTTCCTTCGGCGTGTCCGACCACACGGTTCGCCGATACCTTGACCTGCTCACGGCGGCTCTCGTCGTACGGCAGTTGCCGCCGTGGTTTGAGAATGTCTCCAAGCGGCAAGTGAAGGCGCCCAAGGTTTACATCCGCGATTCGGGATTGCTGCACAGCCTCTTGAATCTAAGGTCGGTGAGCGACGTGGAATCGCACCCCAAGTTGGGCGCTTCGTGGGAGGGTTTCGCCATTGAGCAGGTCATTCGTCGGCTGGGGGCGCGTCCCGAGGAGTGCTTCTTCTGGGCGACTCATTCGGGAAGCGAGCTCGATTTGCTCATCGTGCACGGCCGGCGCCGGTTGGGATTCGAAATCAAACGCACCAGCTCGCCGCGCGTGACGCCGTCACTGCACCACGCCCTGGCCGACTTAAAGCTTGACAGGCTCGACTTGATTCACGCGGGGGACGAAACATTCCCGCTCGGGCCTCGCTTGCGCGCCGTGGCCCTCGGCCGTTTGTTAACCGATTTGAAGCCGCTGGCATGACCTACAGGGCACGAGTCCCGGATCGCGCGACGCCGCGCGACCGGTCTTCTGAATGATTCGCATCCCGGGGCAAACGCCTCGATGCCATCTAGGGCCAGTCGCGGAAGGCCTTTCCCGAAATCTTAAAAGAATTCCGGCCGCACCACGCCGTCGCCGGCGATAGGGACGGGACGGCCCTCCAGGTTGGGCGTCGTCGTGTGCGGGTCGATTCCCAGCAAATGGAACGCCGTGGCGAGAATGTCTTTGGGAGAGACCGGCGTGTCGGCGACTTCCCCGCCGGTCGGGTCGGTGCTCCCCACGACCTTGCCCCTTGCCGCGCCGCCGCCGGCCAGCGCCACCGAATATGCCCGCGACCAATGATGGCGACCCGCCCCTTTCGGTTTAGAATCGATTTGCGGCGTTCGGCCATGTTCGCTGATCCAGAGCACCAGCGTTTCATCGAGCATTCCCCGCTCGTCCAAATCGGCCAGCAGCGCGGGAAACGCGAGGTCCATTCCGGGGAGCAGATACTCTTTGAGCCGCGGGTAGTGATTGGCGTGCGTATCCCATGCGCAGCCGGCGAAGATCTCATACGCATCCCAGAACACAGTTACGAACTTTGAACCAGCCTCGACGAGGCGCCGGGCGGCCAGGCACGACTGGCCGAAGAGCGTCATCCCGTATCGTTCGCGCACGGCGGCCGGCTCGCGCGCGATGTCGAGCGCCCGGTGCAGCCGGCTCGATGTCAACAATGAAAATGCCGTTTGCTGATGGCGGTCGTACGGCTGAGTCCGCCCTCCGCGGTCGAGGCGGTCACGCACGTCGTCGAACTGTTCCAACAGCAAGCGGCGCCGATTCAGGCGGTCGAGCGTCAGATCATCCGAAAGCCGCGCGGCATCGGAAACGACGAACCGGCCTTCCGACATGAGGCCGGCGTAGGGATCGATGACGTCCTTCTTCTGCGCGTCGCTCAATTTGGGACCGATTTTTGTTCCCTTGCCGATGAATTCCGGCCAGAAGGGGTCGTAGGCTTGTCCCAAGAACGCGGCGTAGGGTCCGGCGAGCGGCGGAATGTCGCTTTTCGAATTGAGCAGCCAGGGGAGGCCGATATTCTGCGGCATCTCGGAAATCGCCTCGGGCGCGCGGCGCCGCCCGATAAAATCGACGACCGATCCGATGTAGGGCCAATGCCGCGTGTCGCGCGGCCGCAGCTCCAGCGAAACGTCGTAGTCCGGAATTCCGGTCGTCGTATATGCCAGACAATGCAGCGGATAGGGGTGCGTCACCGAGCGAACGACCGTGACTTTATCCATAACGGCCGCCATCCGCGGCAAATGGTCGCAGATGGAAATTCCCGGCGCCGCTGTGGCGATCGCCTTCATCTCGCCCTGGATTTCCGCAGGCGCCTCAGGCTTGGGGTCGAACGTCTCGTGCTGCGGCGGAGAGCCATAAGGGAAGAGCAGAATGCACGATTTGGCCTTGCCGAATGTTCTCGCCGCGCCTTGGGGCGCCGCTTGCGCCGACTGCAGCCGCAAAATGTCGCCCAGCGATACGCCAAATGCTCCCAAGCCGCCGATGTGAAAGGCGTCGCGGCGAGTGAGCCCGTCACAAAGCCGCGTGGCGGAACCGAGGACGCGAATCATGGGGAATCCTGCGCAAAACGACAGCCGTGCACGAGTCCGCGCTGATGATACCGTGAGAATGATGCCATGTCATCCCGAATTTCACTTCGCAATCACCGTCCGTTCATCATCCAGAACGGTATCCGGTGGGACGAACTTGAAGTTCCGCGCCTGCCGGAAGAATTCGAGCGGATTGTCGTAGACGACCTTCTTGATCTTCGAGTCGGCGTGTCCGCGTCGGCGCATTTCCATGATAAAATCGGGGACCGCCAGCGGGTTCGACGGTCCCCAGTCTCCGGCTGAATTGACCATGATCCGCTCATCGCCGTACATTTCGATGATGTCCACGGCGCGGGCCGGCGTGCATTTGGTCAAAGGGTAAAGCGTCATGGCGCACCAGAAGCCCTCGTCGCGGGCGACGCGCACGGTGTGCTCTTCCACGTGGTCGATCAGCACCCGTTCCGGTTCGACGCGGGGATCCTCGAGCAGCATGTCGACGATCATTCGCGTCCCCTTGAACTTGTCGCTCAAATGCGGCGTGTGGATCAAAATCAGCTCGCGCGTCTTCATCGCCAGATCGACTTGCTCGCGGAAAATCGTCGATTCATTGAGCGTGTTCTTGTTGAGTCCGATCTCGCCGATCCCCAACACGTTCGGCCGATCGAGAAATTCGGGAATCACCGAGATCACCTCGCGGGCCAGCGAAACGCTTTCGGCTTCCTTGGCGTTGATGCATAGCCAGGTGAAGTGTTGAATGCCCACGGCCGCCGCGCGCGTCGGCTCGAAACCTGTGAGTTGACGAAAATAATCGCGAAAGCTCTCGTCGCTCCCGCGGTCGAACCCGGCCCAGAACGCCGGCTCGCTCAAGGCCACGCACCCCATGCGCGCCATCCGCTCGTAATCGTCGGTCACGCGGGAAATCATGTGGACGTGCGGGTCGATATAGTACATGTTCGCCTCACGGGTCTTGGTTCTCGGGCGTTCAAGCGTCCATTTCGCTCGCCAATGATTAGCGGCGCTCGGCGCCGTTGGTCGCCGGTTTCTCTCTGCGGTTCCAATTGGCAATATAGGCGTCGCTGAAAAGCATTTGGATGCGTTCGGCACGGTCCAATTGGCCGCTCGACAGAATTCCGATTCCCTGCTTGATTTGCATCAATCGCGGGTCCGACTGCACGCGGTCGCCTCCTTCGGCCCGCTCGACCCGATCGAGGCACGCCGCTACATCCAGGAGCTTGCACCGGATTTCCAGGTAAACGCGGTCGAGAACGGCATTGGCAGCCAAGGCAGCGGTCATGGCGGAAGTTCCTCTCGGGTCATTATTCGACAAGCAAACGAAGCGCTCGTTCAACATCGAGTGTCCCCGTAAATCGGCGGGAAATCAAGTGGCACGTTCGCAGCCCCGGCGAACGCCCCGGCCATGAGTCATCCGGCCGGTGACGGTTCTGCCGGCGCAACAAAGCGGTTATGACGGCCAGGCCGGGCCCCAGGAGTCGCTTTGCAGCGGCGCAACCCGCAATCTCGATAAGACGATGAGCGAAGCCCGGCCGCGATGGTCCCAATCAGACGCCGGCTTGTCCGCACGATCGGCCCGCGCGTCCCGCCGGCTTCCCGCCCCATGTCGATGCCTCGCAAGACCACATTCGATCTGCTCGCCGAAACGCAAAACGGCGCCGCGGTCGATGTGCTGGTCGCGGCTCTCGACTTAGCCGACCCGGCAATCCAGGCGCTGGCCGTCGAGGCGCTGCTTAAGCGCCGCCCGACGCGCGGAATCGTCGAGCTCGTTCGCCGCTTCCATTTCTTGAGCGGGCCCTCTCGCGAGCTCGTCGAAAAGGACGGCGCATTCCTGGGGCGCGATTTGCGGGAATGTCTGCTGTCGGGCGACGCCGCGGTGCGTAACAATGCTCTCGATCTCATTTGCCGCTTTGAGGACTATTCTCAACTCCCGACGCTGGTTCGATTGCTGGAAGGCGAAAATGTTCGCGAGCGCGGCGCCGTTGAGCACGCCGTTTTCAAACTCGCCAATCGGCTGTATGAGCACCTGAAATTCGGCAAGGAAGGGGACGAGGCGGGCGTGTTTCTGCGCGATGCGCAGCGCGTTCGCCACCAGATGCTCTCGACGCTGGAAAGCGCCTGCCACCGCTACCCCGTCCACCGCTGCCGGCAGGTGATCGAAGGGCTCTTGATCCTCGGCGATCCCGACAACATGCACTTGAAAAACCTGTTCCGAGACGCCGCCGAAGAAGTTCGTTCGGCCGCGGCCGAGCTGCTCTGTTCCAGCAGGCATCCGGGGGTGATGGGCCTGGTCCTCGATTCGATGAGCCAGAATTATCCGTTTCCGGCGGCATTCGCGGCGTTCGAGCGGCGAACCGATCCCGAGTTCATCTGTCATCTTTTGCGCAACTGGCCGCGCAAGCCAGGTCCCTTTCAGCAGAAGAACATCAAAGAGCTGCGGATGGCCGCCTGGCTGGAGCCCGAACGCAATTGTCTGGACCTCGTTCCCGCCGCGCTGCACCGCATGCTGATCGCGTTTTTGATGTCGACCGGCCTCACGCAGCCGCAGAAATTGGAGGTGCTCGAATGGATGGTGCATTGGGGAAGCGCCGACGGGAGGCTGGCGGCCACTGACGTGCTGGTCGACCTTGAGGACGACAAGGTGCAAGAGGTGGTGCTCGAAAGCCTGGAATCGGAGGAACCCGACGTGCAGGCGTGGGCCACCGGCCAGCTTCGCACCTGGGCGATTCCCAACGCTATGGAGCTCTTGGTCGAGAGGCTCGATAGCCCGATGCCCGAAGTGCGCCAGGCGGCGCGCAGCGAGTTGGCCGGCTTCGATATTCACCGCGCCCTGGAACTTTGCGAACATCTCGAGCCGCGCCTGCAAGTGGCCGTCGGCAAGCTGCTGCGAAAAATCGATCCCCAGACGATCCACAAGCTCAAAGAGCAAATGCTGAGCGCCATCCGCCGCAAGCGAATTCGCGCCGCGCGCGCGGCCCTGGCCATGAGGCTGCATTTGGATGTTGCCGATTCGCTGATGATCATGGCGCGCGATTCCGACAATCTCGTACGGAGGACGGCGGCCGAGGTGCTCGGAAACGTGGGTACACGCGAATCGGCCGCCATGCTGCTCGAATTGACGCATGATGACAGCCCGCGCGTGCGGGAAGCGGCCAATGCGGCGCTCGACGCGATGCTCGCCCTGCGCGGCGCCCCCGCCGCCCCTGGAGGCTCGACATGACGACCTGGCTTTTTCATTTGACGGTCGTGGCCGCCACAGTCGTGCTGTTGTGGTTGGGAGTCAACTGGCTCGATCGATTTCGCTTGATTCGGCTGCGCCACGCGCAGACGCCCCAGGCCCTGTTTCTCGAATTGTGTCGAGCGCATCATTTGTCGCGCGTCGAACGAGAGCTGTTGACCGTCATCTCAGAGACTTGCGCGCGCGACAAATGCTGCCTGGTTTTTGTCGATCGCCAACTCATCGCGCAGTTCGGCGGCGCCCACCCCGCGCAAGCCGAGCAGTGCCATGAGCTCTGTCGGCGGTTGTTTGGATCGTGAGGCGCAGCGTGCCCTGTCGGCTCGGTAATAAGTCAGTCTTCATCAGGCTCGCACGCGGTCTCGTTTTGGCATCCCCAGGGATCGGCCGGACCGATGGGGCACGTGCATCTTGAGCACCACGGCATCCACGAAAGTTTCGGATAACCGATGCGATAGCAATGCAGGGGAATGCAGTTATTCGGGCGCTCGTATCCCAGAGTGTAGATGCATTCACACGGGGGCTGCGCGATCAATCGGTAGGGCAGGAACACGCACCGGCCGAAGAAGCTGCCGAAGGAGACGAACGGCTGGCAGCACTTGAAATGGATTCCGTACCGCTCGAGGTTAATGTCTTCAAAATAGAGCGGCTTGAAATAAACGGCCGGGGCGTCCCAGCCGAAGGGAATTGGCGACCAGCCGCGCCTCATGCCCCAGCCGTGAACGAGCACGGGCTCTCGATCGAAAATGTCCGAGGCAATGTCAGCCGGCAAGCGATCGTCCTCTGTGCGAATGCTGGCGCGCAAGTCTCCGATCGGTTTAAGACCTTCATGCGGGTCTTCCGATCCCGGCGGGCCGGTTTGTGGAACAGCGGGCTGAACGAAATCGACTTCGGTAATCGCCGGAATGCCCTCGGCGGCCTCTTCGTCAGCCGTGGATGAATCGGAGACTTCCGCTTCCATCCCTTCGTCGGTCGAAGTGTGCGCTGCAATGACGGTCGAATGAGCCTGGGCGACGGCCCGGGCTTGGGCGGCTTCTGCGGCGGCTTGTTTGGCCGCTTGCGCCGCCCTTTGCGCCTCGTGGGCGGCCTGGTTTGCAGCTAAGAGCGGCGCGGCAAGTTCGTCTCGCCGTTGTTCGACGGACGATATTATGGACCCAACGGCTGCGTGAGGCCGGTTTGCGGCGCTCGCTGGGACGGCAATTCGGGCCCCGGAATGAGCGACCTCTTCCCCGCGCGCTTCGGCGTTCCTGACGTTTAAGATCTCAAGTGCGCTGGCGGCGGCCGATTGCACGCGCAGATTGCGATCGCTCAACAGATTGCTCAATTCGCGCTCGATCCGGCGCTGATGGATGAGCGGCGCGCCGCCCAGCGCCAAGGCTGATAGATAACGAACGTCGGCCTCGGGATCATGTAGGCCCGCTGTCAGAATCGTCAGCGCCTCCCGGTCGTATGGGTCGATTCTCAGAATCGTTCTCGCCAGCAGCAAGCGGTCGAGAAACTCGCTGGCTTCGAGCGCTTCGTGCAGCGAAGACAAAGCAGTTGCGGCGTCTTGCTCGATCCGCCCCAGAATATAAACGGCGGCAACGCCGACTCGCGTCTGTTCAATTCCCAGCAGGTCGACCAGAACGGGCAAAACTTCGGCAGCGTTGTGCTCGATCGACCACAGGGCATTGGCCGCTTGCACTCGCACGATCGGATCGTGATCGTTGTTCGCGCAGTCTCGAATGGCCGAGGCCGCGGCGCGTGCCTGTGCTCCGATGAGACCCAACCGGATTGAGGCCATTTGTCTCACCGATGACGCCGCATGCGCAAGATCGTCGATCAATGCCGCGACTTCCGCGGGCGGCGCGCCATCGTCAGCCAAATTTGGCGGCGGTGGAATCGGGTTCGTCCACGCAGCATCGAGGATTGAGAGAGTGATCGCCGCAGCCGCCGCCACGTTCGTGTCGCCATCCGTCAGCGCGCGCTCCAACGCCGAGACCGCCTGCCCGTCAACGCCCGCCGCTGCGCCAAGCGCATTGACGGCAAAATATCGCACGTCGCTTTCAGAGTCTTCAAGAGCGCCAAAAAGCTCTTGAAGGGCCTCGCCGTCGGAAGGCGCGATCTTGATGATCGCCTCGGCTGCGTGCAGTCGAACAGTGGCCGATAGAGCCGCCAGACATCGTCGCAACGCAGGCACGGCCTCGCGGGCCGCTGGTCCGATTTCGCCTAAGATCAGCGAGGCCAGTCCGCAGGATTGCGGCCTGGCTGGATCCAGAAGTCCGGCGAGCACGGGAATGACCGGCTCGGGAGCCAGCCCGATGCGGCAGATGGCTCTGGCCGCGTGAGCGCGCACGAGCGGATCGGAGTCCTGAAGATGACCCATCAACCCGGGGACCGCAGGACCGGCCAGAGCCCCCAACTCGGCCAGCCTGACGACGGCCTCGCGCCGCACCGACGGTCGCGGATGATCCAACTGGCGAACGAGAAGGTGAATTCGAGACGCCGCTTCGCGAGAACGAACGTCGGCAGCCGCCGGCGCTCGAGCAGATTCCGAACGCAGCTCGCGGCCTCCTGAGCTGACGACGAGAATCGCGGCACTGCAAAGCGTCAGCCCGAATGCGGCGTTGCGGGTCGCCGCAGATTTCGACGCGCGACGTGCCGGCGAGACAAAATTGGTCTTGGCGTCAAATCGAGCGGCCTCGGTTGGCAACATGGCGGTCGTGCCCCTAAAACCCGGCACACATCGAGTTTTGAGAATATTCCCTACATGACTTCGACGTGTCTTCTTGAGAACTTTCAGCAGATCGCTGTCGTTCGGCGGGGGTTGCCTAATCGGCAAAGTCGTTTATCGTACGGGCAAGTTTTTCGGTAAGAATTACACCATGACCGCTCGAATCGCCCGCGCATTTTCGACTCCACGATTCGGCCGACATTTCGCAACAACCGGCACGATCGCGTGTTGCGTCTTCGAAGGGTCCGGGAATCAGTTCACACGCTGATTCTGGCACGATAGCTGCATTTCTTCATTTCCTTGTCGGGCAACGCCATCGTCGTGCTGCCCGTAGCTGAATTCGCCGGAATTCAGGCTGCTCGTAGCTGAATTCGTGAGAATTCGAGCTGCTTGTAGCTGGATTCGCAAGAATTCAGGCGTGATTTTGTTGATCTGAACTCTGGCGAGTTCAGCTATTGTCGTCTCGCCACGCACACCGTTGGCGAGAAATGCGGGTTTGAGAATCCGAGAAGTGTCCCACCGGCCCGAGGAGTCGGGTCATCTCCCACCCCCTTTCCCACCCCGTCATCCCACCTGCAAGGCCGAAAGGAATGCCCGCATCCTTTCGGCCTTGTCCGTTTGCCGGGGGCTGCTTGTTGACTCATCCAGGCATTCGCCGTATATTCCGCCGCCTCACGTCCGGCCCATGAAGTGCCGTCCGTTTTCCAACCGATATTTGACTATTGGCGGGAAGCGTGCGCTGCCGGAGTCATTCGCGTCTGGGCAAAGCCTGAATTTCCTTTCCTGATTTCTTATGGCGCTGACAGTGACGACGACCCGCCCCGCGATCATGCCCAAGGCGTCGGATTTTCGCGCTCAAATCCATGCTTGGCGGTCAGCGCACCTGGTCGGCATTTGCGGTTCGGGAATGAAGGCTCTCGCCGAGTTGCTCACCGGAATGGGCTGGCGGGTTTCGGGTTCAGACCACAACCCTTCCGAGACGACTCTGGCGTCGCTTTCGAGCCGCGGATTGAGAATCCACTCGGCGCACCACGGTCGCTTTCTGGCAGGCGAAACCGATGTGCTGGTCTACAGTCCGGCGGTCGGCCCCGATAATGTCGAGCGTCAACGGGCAACCCGCCGGGGAATTCCGCAGCTCTCCTACAGCCAAATGTTGGGTGAACTGATGCGTGAGCGAGTGGGCGTGTGCATCGCCGGAACGCATGGCAAGAGCACGACAACCGCGATGACCGGTTGCATCATGACGGCAGCCGATCTGGCTCCGGCCGTGGTCATCGGAGCCGAAGTCCGCGAAATTGGCGCGAGCGGCTGGAACGGGGGCGGCCAACATCTGGTTGCCGAAAGCTGCGAGTTCCAGCGGAGCTTTCTGGATTTGTCGCCGCGCTACGCGGCGATTCTCGGGATCGAGCCCGACCATTTCGATTGCTACCCGCATTTTGACGAGACGATAGCCGCTTTTGCGGCTTTTGCGCAGCGCGTCCCCGCCGAGGGAAAGATACTCATTAATGCCGCGTGCAAAGCAACACGAGCGGCTTGCGTGGCCGTGAGCGCTGCGGTCGAGACGTTTGCAGTCGAGTCTCCAGCCGACTGGCAGGCCTCTGACCTTCGTCCAACAGGCGAAGGCACCCGCTTCCGCATGTATCACCACGGCGATTTCTTTGCCGAGATCGCGCTGCGGATTCCTGGCAGCCACAACGCGGCCAACGCGCTGGCTGCCGCGGCGCTCGCGCACACGGCGGGGGCCGACGAGACGGCCATTCGCGAGGGCCTGCGTGAATTCCCCGGAATCGGCCGCCGATTCGAAGCGTTGGGAACCTGGCGCGGCGTCACGCTGATCGACGACTACGCGCATCATCCCACGGCAGTCGCGGCCACGCTTCGCACGGCACGCGAGCGATTTGGGGGGCGCCGGCTGTGGTGCGTATTCCAGCCGCATCAGGTGTCGCGCACCCGCGCACTGTTGTCGGAGTTTGCAATCAGGCTCGCCGCGACCGATCGCGCGCTGCTGGTGCCGGTGTATGCCGCGCGCGAAATCGTCGGCGACGAGCCAGTTGTCTTGTCTCGCGAGCTGGCCGAACGAATCACCGCCGCCGGGGGCCGAGCGGGGTTCTGCGAGAGCCTTGACCAGGCGGTGGCAACATTAGAGGATGAACTTCAGCCGGGCGACGTGCTGATCACCATGGGTGCGGGAGACATCGGCAAAGTCCATCATGCGTTCACTCGACCAATTCAAAGGCATCACCCGGCGCGACGAACCTTTGGCGCCTTACACGTGGCTGAAGACGGGGGGGGCGGCGCAATATTTCATCCGCCCGCGGAATCCCGACGAATTGGTTGAGGTCGTCGGCTGCTGCCACGAGAACCACGTTCCCACGCGCGTTCTGGGGGGCGGGTCGAATCTCGTGGTGCAGGACGAAGGAATCAAAGGAGTTGTGCTGCACCTGGCCGACCCCGCGTTCTCGAAAATCACAGTCGATGGGATGCGCGTGACGGCCGGCGCCGGGGCGTCGCTCTCGCGCCTCATTTCCCATTCGGTGAAAGCAGGCCTCGCCGGTCTGGACGCCCTCGTGGGTATTCCCGGGACGGTCGGAGGGGCGCTGCATGGCAACGCCGGTGGGAAGAGCGGCGACATCGGCCAACACGTGGCCAGCGTCCAAGTGGTGACGATCGCCGGCGAGGGCTTTGTCCGCCAGGAAGACGAGCTGGCCTTCGCTTATCGGTCGAGCAGCCTCAACGAGCTCATCATCCTCGAGGCCCGGTTCGAGCTGCACCACGAAGATCCCGATGAAATCACGCGCCGCATGCGCAAGCTGTGGATTATGAAGAAGGCCACCCAGCCGCTCACGTTTCAATCGGCGGGCTGCATCTTCAAGAACCCGCGCGGCATGAGCGCCGGCTGGTTGATCGACCAGGCGGGACTGAAGGGGACGCGAATCGGCAATGCCGAATTCAGCGACCGCCACGCGAATTTCATCGTCACCCATCCGGGCGCCAGCTCGCACGAGGTCTTCAAGCTGATCGATCTGGCGCGCTCCAAAGTCTCTGAGCAGTTCGGAGTCGATCTGGAGCTCGAAATCCAAATCTGGTAGAAGGCCCGCCCCCGCTGTGGCAAGCCGCAGCGCCCACCCGGGCGGCCGATGGTGCAGCGCAGCAAGAACCAAAAGCCGCGCCAGGGCGGCATCACCGTTCGCCAAATTTGCGCAAGGAGGCGCGTCATGGGTCCGCATCTGGAATCGCAATCGTCTCGGAAGCTGCGGCTTGCTGTTTTGCGCGGCGGCACGTCGGCCGAGCGCGTCATCAGCCTCAAAAGCGGCCAAGCGGTGTCTCGCGCGCTGGTCGAGCTGGGACATGCCGTGCACGAGATCGACCCGGCCGTGATCGACGTCTCATGCTGCGATTGGGGGGCCTTTGACGCGGCGTTCGTCGCACTGCACGGAAAATTCGGCGAAGACGGCCAGATTCAGGAGATTCTCGAAAAAGCGCATCTCCCCTATACCGGCAGCGGCGTTGCCGCTTCGCGCCTGGCGTTCAGCAAATCAGCCTCGAAAGAGCGGTTTTTTCAGCACGGAGTGCCAACGGCGCCCTACGTTCTTATCCACGAATCCGATACGTCTCATCGCATATTGCAGCAGGCCGTGCAGTTGGGGTTTCCGCTCGTCGTGAAACCCGACACGCAGGGCTCCAGCCTGGGCGTGAGCATCGTCCACAGCGCCGACGACTTGCCCGCGGCGCTTGCCCGCTGCTTTCATTACGATGCGTTCGGATTGCTCGAACGGGCGCTCGATGGAAGCGAGTGGACGGTGGGAATGCTCGACGAAAGGCCGCTGCCCGCCATTCGCATTGAGACGGGCCGCGCGTTCTTCGACTATCACGCCAAGTACGAAGACGAAACAACGCATTACAATTTCGAATATGACGATTCGGCCGAGCACGTCGAGCACGTCGTCGAGGCTGCTCGAAACGCCTGTGCCGCCGTTGGAACCAGCGGTCTCGCGCGGGTCGACCTGATTGTCGACCGATCCGTCCGGCCGCACGTTCTGGAAGTGAACACCGTCCCCGGACTGACCGATCATAGTCTTGTTCCCAAGGCCGCAGCGCGGCAGGGAATGACGCTGGCCGATCTCTGCCAGCATTGCTTGCAGTCGGCGCTCCGGCAGGCAAGAGTGCGAGCGGCGAGCCGAACCGGCAGCGGTTAGACCAGCGTGATGCGCCCCGGCGGAGCACTGCACCAATCATGTTTGCCAGACGGTCCCGCTCCCAGGTCGAAGCCGACGAAGAGAAGCCGCCGCGCGCGTCGCGGGCGGCAGGCATCGCGCGCCAGCTTTATCGCCCGATGACGCTGGCGACTGCCGCCGCGGTTGTCACAGCGGGATTGTTTCTTCCGCGTTTGATGAAAGAGCTCCCCGATCTTGGGGAGCAGCGCGAATATCGCATCGAGTCGAGGCGGATCGAGATCGCAGCGCTTCCCCACTGGGTCCCGCACGACCTGGTGGCTCAGGTGGTCGATCAGGCCGGTCTGCCGGCCGAGCTATCGCTGCTGGATGACGGCCTGGCGGGGGAAATCGCCGAGGCGTTTCGATTGTCGCCCTGGGTCGATGAAGTGGTTTCCGTGCGAAAATCGTTTCCCGCGAAGATCGCGGTCGTTCTGAATTACCGGCGGCCGGTGGGCATGGTGGAGGTCAAGCAAGGAAAATACCCAATCGACGCGCACGGCGTGCTCTTGCCTCCACAGGATTTCTCAGTCGCCGACACGCGCGCTTATCCTGTCGTCTCGGGGGTCGTTTCGACGCCGCAGGGTCCCGCGGGAACGCGGTGGGGCGACGGCGTCGTCGAAGGCGCCGCGCGCCTGGCCGCAGAATTAGGCCCGCTTTGGAAAAAACTCGAGCTGGCGGCGATCGTCTGTCCGCGGACGACCGAGCGAAGGCTGAAAATCGACGAAGGCGTCTTCGTGCTCATGTCCAAAGGGGGTTCGAGGATCATTTGGGGCCATGCTCCGGGAGATACTGCCGATGCCGATCATCCGGGCGAGCTCTCGACGAAACAGAAAATCGGGAGGCTCACGGAATATGTGAAGCGCTTTGGCGGCTTCGACAAGCCACAAGGACCATACCAGATCGACATCCGCCACTGGCGCGACATTTCGCGGACGCCCTTATCGGCCGAATTGGAATGGTTGGACCAAGTTCGCGAGTGATCGACTGCGACCGCGACGCTATATTCTGAATTCTGGCGAATTCAGCTACGGTCCGGCGATTCGGCTACCGGCGCTGCGAAATGCGGGCTAAGATGCGCTCGACATGCTGACTCTCGCCATCGAGACTTCCGGTCCAGTGGGATCGCTCGCGCTGTTTGATCGTGATGCCCGGCTGGGAGAACAGACACTCGAACTGGGCCGTCAACATGGACAGTCGCTGATTCCCGCCATTCGACGGATGTTCCGTGATTCGGGCAAGACGCTTGACGACTGCGGACTGGTCGCCGTCAGCGTGGGTCCGGGCAGCTTCACCGGTTTGCGCGTGGGAGTCGTCTGCGCCAAGACACTGTCTTATGCGATCGGATGCCATTTGGCGGCCGTCGATACGCTCCAGGCGATCGCCTGCAACAGCCCATCCGATACGCTGGCTGTCGAGGTCGTTTGCGACGCCCACCGAGGGGAATTGTTCGTCGGCAAGTACGCGCGCCGCGCCGCAGGGGAATGGGCCCCCGTGGATTCGATCAGCGTCGTACCTTCGGGAGATTGGGTCGGTGGGCTGCAATCGTCGGACACGGTGACAGGACCGGCTCTGGGCACGCTGGCGGGCCTGGTTGCCGGCCGCTGCCGCGTGCTACCCGCCGAATTCCGCGTTCCCCACGCCACCTACATTGCTCGCCTGGGAATTCAGGCGCTGGAATCGGGCCTCGAAGCCGATTTCTGGGCAGTCGAGCCGTTATATTTGCGCCGCAGCTCGGCCGAATCGCAGTGGGAGAAGCTGCATGGCGTCGCGCCCTCGTGAGTTGAATTCATCGGAAAGGATCGCCGCTGCCGCATTCGATTTGCCTTCGTGCCGAATGCGGGATCGCTGCCCTTCCCGTTCGGCGAAAAGATTCATACGATAGAGCAGCATAGGGACATCCTCCAACCATCCAGAAGTGCCCCGAGGCCGGATCCATGGCGCTGTTTGAAATCGAGACGAACGCACACATTATGATCGGGTGGGCCGAGTCCCACGAAGACGCTGAGGCGATTGCGAAGAAGTATTATCCCGAGGAAGACGTGGTTCGCGTCACACGCCGGCCGCGAGACATTTGGGTGATCTCCAAGCGGCTTTTGGGCATTCAGGGAACGACCGACCCGTGCGACACGGCGCGCGACTGCCTGGCCCGCGCAGCCGGCGACAAGGTTCATGCCATCCGCCTTTACATGCTCGATACCGGCGCCGATCTTCACGAGGCGCAGCGCGCCATCGAGACCAATATGTCGCTGGGCTGGTAGCGGTCGCTCAGGCCGACTTGCGCTGCGGCGGATCGATCTGGAGCGGCACGAGCGGCTGTGTCGCCAACGTGGAAGCGCCATTCGCGTCGTCGGTGCGCGACAAGTCGCCCGCCAGAGCGCCCGATTTCTCTGCACGATGTGGACCAAGCGCCGGCGAGCCGGTTGTCGCGGCCGAGTCTTCCCGCACGGAGTGCTTGAATCTGGAGACGATTCCGTAGAGCCACGGGAAGAGAAACTGCCAGTTGTCCCCCAGGTAGTTCCAGCGAAAATAGTATTGCCGGAAGCATTCCTGGTGCAACTCGGTGACTTCCTCGCTCGTTAAGTGCTCGTACTTGAGATTCGGCGTGTAGACGTCATAGCGGCCCCAATCGCGGCTGGCGATCAACGGCTCGACCTGGCCGTGGAATCCTGTTCCCGGATAAGGAGTGCAGACGTTGAAATTGGCCACGAACGGGTCGATTTGTTTCGCATAACGCAGCACCGCTCTGATCGATTGGCGCGTATCCTCGGGAAAGCCGATGATGAAACCCGCCACGACTCGAATTCCCAGGTCGCGACAGATCGATACGAACTGGCTCTGCTTATCGTCCTTGATCGGCGCGCGCTTGTATTTGATCAACGTCTCGCGGCTGGGTGTTTCGATCCCCACAGTCACCGACGTCAGGCCCACGTCGCGCAGCATTTTCAGCACGTCGCGAGGCAATAGCTCAATGCGGCTTTCGACCGAGAATTGAATTTTTCGCGGCAGCTTCCCGATCTGGTCGGCCAGTTGTTCAACGTGCCTTCTCTTGGCACCGAATAGCGGATCGCGAAATTTGAATGAGCGGAAGTCGTACTCGTCCATTCCGCGTTTCATCTCTTCGACAACCAGCTCCGGAGACCGCGTGCGGACTTTGTTTTCGAGAATGATGTACGGGCAGTAGTTGCAGCTCAGCGTGCAGCCGCGGCTGGACTGCAAGTAGGCCGTGGGAAATTTCGAAAAATCATAGGCCACGCGAAACTGCCAATAAGGGAAGATCGACCAGTCGGGAAAAGGAAGGGCGTCGAGGTCGGCCACGTTCCCGATGGCGACCGCCTGCTCGCCGGCCGCGAGAACGTCAGCCAGTTTGATGATGAGTTGCTCAGGCTCGCCTTGGGCCACCTGGCAATCGAGCCCTGTGAACGCTTCCGGCATGCTGGCGGCCACTTGTCCGCAGACCACGATTCGCGTCCTTGGAGCGATCGCGTTTACCCGGCGAATGACGTCCAACTCGTGCGGCAAGGTCATGAGCGCCGGATTGAAAATGTACAAATCGGCGGGCGGCGTCTTTTCGAGGCAATATTCGACCGTGTGTCCGAGTTTGGCCAAACCTGCCGCCAGATAACCATAAGCGAGCGGCGGAGCGCGGAAATCGCGGCGGTAGAAATGCTCGATGATCTTGGCGCGCAGCCCGCTCCCGCGGAACTGCCCGACGCCGAAGCCGCCGGCAAAGTCCTTGAACACGCCTCCGTGCCGCGTGTCCCAAAGAACAATGTGCATGCTGGCGCGTTGTTGGTTTGCGACGCCTGGGCGCGCGGCGACTGAAGGGGCGCCCTCATAGATTTGCGAGTCGGCATTCTTTGTTCGGAATGGAACCGAGCGCCCCAATCCGTCGAATCTATGCCGCCCGAGTCGTCGTCCGCGCATGCGAATCGCTCTCCTGTCGTAATTCCGCAGAATTCTCGAAAACCGTTGTGTGCCGCGAGGAATCCAGCCGGTAGCGCACTCCCCTCCACACGATCGTCCGCCCGAATGACGCCGACGCCGTTGCCAACCAGGCAGCCCAAACAACCAGCGGCCAACCCCAGATATTCAGCCGGGCCACGCGGTCGTAATCCGCATCCAAAACGGCGACGAATGGCCGCACGGCCCTTGCCGCAAGGTGGCAGCGAAGGGCCCCGGCCAGGTAATACGCTGCCATCGCCGCAAGAGGGAGCGGCCAGGGTCCGCGTGTCAGTCCCCAAAATGCCGCCAGGCCAACGGTCCCCCAGAAGCAGAGGTTGGTCGCCAGACCCGTCCAGAAGGCAAACTGCCACCAGAGCGGGGCATAGATTCGCACGACAAGAAATTGACGGCGCAGGAACTCAAACAGCGTCGAGGGGGTGAAATCCGCCGCCGAGATGACCAGGCAATGCGGCTCATAGGCGACGCGCATCCCAGCCTCTCGAACCAATCGGCTGACCACCAGATCATCGCTCAAGCTCGCCCGCCATACCTCGGGCAGCCCAAGCGCGCGGAAGTTCTCGGTGCGGATCGCCCAGGCCCCTCCCCAAACGAGATTGAAGCCATGCGGTCCCGTCAAACCAATCACGACGTTGTTAATCGCCGAGAGCACCCGGTTCGCCCAGTTTCGTGTCGCTGGAAGGTACCAGCGATACCCGGTGGCGACGGCGTTTTTGCCGCTGGCCAAACGTGAGATCAGACGCGCCAGCCATTCTGAATGGGGGCAAGCGTCGGAATCAACAAATGCCAGCACGTCAGGTACTTGATCGGTCGTATCGAGCACGCTTTGCGCCGCGAACATGAGATTGTGGACCTTCTGCCCGCAATCGCGCGCATGTCCCGCAATGACCAACCGCGATGGAATTTGGGGGTTCTCGCGCATGAGCGCGCCGATGATCGGCACCGCCGGGTCGCCATCGGATTCGACGACGAAGCACAGCGTGTACTTTGGATATCGCTGGCCGAAAAGAGCGCCAAGATTCTTTCGCAAGTCACGTTCAATTCCCTTGCAGGGAATGATCAACGTGACAGGCAAATCGGAATCGGGGTTCACCGCGCTGGCCAGCCGCCGGGCATAGTGCCGCCGCTGCTCGTAAGCGTGCACCAGCATCAAGGCGGACTGGCACAAACCGCCCACTGCAAGGGCCAGGCAAACGATCATCGGCACATCCATAGCAGCCAAGCCTGGTCGGAAATCACATTTCGAATTCGAGCCGGGATTTGGGCCGCAAGTGATATCTCCGACAAGACTTTCGGTCAATGGCAAGTACGCGACCCGCGACGCGGAGCGTCGCACCACACCTTCGGCTGCCGCCCCAAGAAAATCGATTTGCCGCCGACCGTACACCGAGCGACGTTTGCCATTCGCCGCGTCATGCGCCCGCGCGGCCGCGCTTAAATATCAGAAATCGGTGATGCATACACTTGGAGTGCATAATTCTCCAAAAGAGATTTTTTCGCGCGCCGTCTGCCGAGCAGCCGCTAACCCTCCGCCATTCATATCTTATGGAGAGTCTCCCGCGATCGGCTCGCGCACGTCGAAAATCGGCGAAGCATGGTTTTTGAACGAGAAGCCGGTAGCAACATCATTGCCACAGTCGTGTTGCGCCGCGGCGGGCTTTATGCATAAGCCTCGCCGCGGTTATGCATCCACGTATGTTGATTTCATTGACGTAAAAACGGAGGCAACCGGGGCGAAGCGGAGAGCACCATTTTGATAGCAGGTCTTTTCAAGTGCCACGCTCTGGCGAGGCCGGCGCTGGGCTCCGCTTCGTCTTCAAGGGCATGCTAGGCTCTGCGGTATACCTGGCCAGTCGAATCCCGCCGGCCGGTGCGACGGAATCAGACCGCGGAGACTCAAAATGCGACCTGAAGATGAAAACCACGCCGGAATTTTCGCGCGAAGTGCATTGCAATGCCGACCAAACACGCGCAAGTCACGCTATATACTCATTGAAGCGGAAGATAATCCCGCCTTGCCGGCTGCCGGGTCAAATTCAACTGGTCGCTGTTAGGCTACTTTCTGCGGTTCCGATAGACGTGTGGTTCCACTCGCGGCGGCAGCCATGGAATTCCACAGGCCGCCAAGAACTCATCGACTCAGAAAAGCGGTCAGTCCTCTTTCAGGGTCAATTCCAGGTGAAACTCGCGCTCCGCACGACGCACGGTCAATGGCAGTTTTTTACCGCCTACGGAGGTCAGCAGTTGCCGAAGCTCGAAGTGGTCAAACTCTTCCGCGGGTCTGTCGGCGATTCGCACCAAAATGTCCTGGGCACGGATACCGGCCTGCTCGGCGGGGCCGTCTTTCTGAACGGCCTGGACCTGAATCTCTCCATCGACCCAGTTGAGTGCGAGTCCGCTTGTTGCACCCGGCTCCGGACTATCGAATCGTTGGCCCTCGCGCAGATAAATCGCTGCGCCCGGAAAGTCAAAGGTCGCGCAAAATCGCGATAAATACCGCCTTCCCAATGCGCTCGGATTCATCCTCGAAAATCGCATCTGCTTGCGCATGAATGGCCCAATGGCGAAAGTGCGGCGCCGCCCGCTGAGCATTTGCACATTCATTCCGGAACCGCTCGAAAAGCACGCGGGTTGCTCAGTGGCGGTCGCGTTGCTACGCGGCAGTGATTAACCTGAGGCGCTTCCTTCGGAGACGCCCTTATTCAAAGTGCCCGCGGGGTTGCTCCGCATTCTCGATCGCGACTTTGTGATGGCGAGAATCGACCGCAAGGTGAGGGAGGCGGACGGAAAGGCTCGGATCGCCAAGCGCGACGAGCGCGGGCGAACGATCA
>Ga0070735_10001491_pt1 | contig 22643 bp, 20 predicted proteins | sample Coa_R1_FD_66443 | JGI IMG/M metagenome (GOLD analysis project Ga0070735, IMG submission 66443) | Surface soil microbial communities from Centralia Pennsylvania, which are recovering from an underground coalmine fire - Coalmine... | ecosystem: Environmental > Terrestrial > Soil > Unclassified ...
TCCGACATAGTCACCGCTTCGATACATGTTTACCCATTGCGTCACACCCAGTTCGGCCGGATCGGGCAGCGCATCGGCTGGAATATTCGGTGGAGTGATAGCTTGCGGCGGAAGCGGCTCTAATCCGTTGTCCGGACACGCTTGCGCCCAATCGTAGAGATACGGAAAGAACCGGTTCAGAAGTTGCCGGATCGGGCTTCCCATGGTCAGGAACTTGATCGGCACGCCCCCCTGCTTCGGAACCGTGAAACCCGCCAACCCGATTGGAGCGAGGGCAGGATCCCCCTCCTCATAAAGGAAACGCAACAGGTCCGCAGAGATCAAAGTGCCCAGGCTGTGCGACACAATCACAATCGAGTCATATCCGCGGCCGTCGATCGGATCGCGGTACCTGACCAGGTTACGCAAAAGCGATACATAACGCTCGACGATCTTCGCACGCGGCGTGGCTTCCGCAGGTTCGGTACGCAGATAGGTATCGACGTCAAGGACAATTCTCAGCACTGCTCCCGAATACTTGACGATTGCGGCGAGGAGGCCTGCCGCTACTGTGCCCGCGATGAAGTATGCGACCAGGGATGCTGTGGTGGAGGCCAACAAGCTGCGGACGCCAGCCGGATACAAAAAGTACAGTGGTGCCACAAAGATCGAACACCAGATAAGGAACACCACGTATGAAGTGCTGTCCAGCCCGCGCGAGATCCAACTTCCCATCCATGAACTCTGCGCGTTCGTGGAATTGCGTGGCGGCACATTTTGGTTCCGTAACGGAAACGTCTCCGTCAGCACGCTTGGTAACGCCCACCAAACCAAAAGCAGGAATCCAGCCGTCGACAATCCCAACATGACCGGAAATCCCGGCGTTACCCCCCACGCCACCACTCCCTGCAGATAGTCTTGTTTCGGCGGATAGAAAAACTTAATCTGGAAGTTGTACCGACCCTCTTCCGGCTTAACGATCGCCTTGTTGCATCCCGGCCCTGCTACACACGCCTTTTCCGCCTTTTCCAATTTCTGCGGATCAGACCGATATAGCAGCGCCTCTGGCAGCCAACGGCCACCGGGCGGCCCTTGGGTCACCGCCGCTGTGTCGAGATAGGGATCGTGGATTTTCCTGCCGAGCGCGAACAGGCTCGCCCAGATCAGGCCCGTGATCAACAGGAACAACACGGACGGGATCGCAAGCGCAAAACGACTCGTGCGGACCGCTGCCCGCGCTCGACAGCGCTCGGCCGGATTTCGAATCGAGCGCCACGCCAGGCTACCTAGCACCGCCGCGACCAACGCAAACGAGATCAAAAGAATCCAGCAGAGCCGCAGGAGCACAATCATCCACTGCACAACCCACAGCGTCGCGTCCGTGATGCCAGATCCCCACGCTAGATAGCCCACGAAAAGCACGACCGAGCAGCCGTACAGAAACCACCCGGCAACGCGGATCCCGTGGCGTACATCGTCAAACTGATCGAATAACCACCACAGCAGCCCCGCTCCCGCTAGCCACAACTCCAGGACCGCCGCAGGCCCGCTCAGCGACGTCTCCCGAATCACGATTGCGCTGATCAGCACACCCCCAACCCCTGCGGCAATGGCTGGACCAAGCGCCCACCCCAATCGCTTTGCTGGCGTTAGCGCAGTTCGCCAATGTATCAACACGAAAAACAGCACCAGCGCCGTTACCGCTCCAATCAGAATCGGAAACCATGATTCATTTTCGATCGATCGCAGCACATTCGGAAGGTATGCGAACAGCGCGATAAGCAGCAGAACCTTCATCAACGGGAGAAAGATTGTCAGCATGCGCGCTGCGTAGCGCTGGGTTCGCCGATACGCCACCCACACACCGCTGCTGTTCCAGGCTGCGCCCGTATCGATTGCCAACCGGCTCAAGCTCGCCAGGTGAAAGATCAGTTGAAACAGCGCAAGCAAAAACCTCAACAGCCCGTTTTCGGGACGCGCAAGGTCCGCCCACAAAACCTCATAAATATGAACCTTCGCCGCCCCACCCGGCGCCTGGGCATCACGCTCCCCTTCCAATCGCGTAGTGATGTAGGTGTCGCCATCGATCCCGCCGAGATACCGATACAGCATCTGGCGCATCAGTTCCCTTCCCGCGAAGCCCCGTTCGACCCCGCCAGGCCGGTTTGCATAACCTTTGGTGATGCGTGCAAAACCTGCGCTCTCCTCTTGCAGGAAATCAAACAGCCGCCCGAACCACGTCTTCGGCTCCCCCTGCTGTTCATCGGGCTCGTAGACAGCGAGCCGTTGCAGGGGAACTTGAATACCGACCGACTGGAAAGATGGAAAATATCGGGCCGCATCACGATTCGTTGCAGGCAAAGAAAGAAGCAAGTCCGCCATCGCGTTTGCCGTAGCCCCCGGATCGTGGTTCGCGACTCCGTGCACTCCCACAATTGCGACCTTCGGGACCCTTGCCGATGGTTGTTGACTGTCCGCCACCCCATCCGCGCGATTCGGCTTTGAAACCGTGGATGCTGCCGCACTCCCGCTCACCCCACCCGCCGTGGACTGTTCACTCACAAATCACCTCCCCAAGTCATCGCCGCACTTCGTCGAGACTCATCTTGTCCTTGACACTCCTTTCCCAGACTCGGCCCACCTTTTCCTCATGTGCATAGTGTCGTTCTTCTGCGATTTGTGACACCACAAATCTACAGCGTGGTTTCTGCCCCCACCTGCTACCTAGGGCCGAGACGTCAGCGGTAGCGTATGATAGCTTCTCCTGACGACAGTGCATCGAGCGAAACTTCTTCCCGGTATGGGCATCATTGGATACGAGGTTCCCAATGGCAACAAATGCAACCCAATTACGAAGTGACGGAAGCGCGGTCGGCCAATCCCAAGCGGCATGCGGCCTGGCTGTAGTCCGGGTAACGATCGGGGCGATGCTGGTTTGGGTTTTTTTTGAGAATCTCGGCAAAGGCCTATACACCGCTGGTGGCTATGCCGGCCTCATCAACTACTACATCAAACAGAGCCATTCCCCGGCGGTGTGGAAGGCAGTCATGGGGCTCGCGGCAAGCCACGCGGCGATGGCCGCGCCCATGCAAGCAGTCTTGGAACTCGGACTGGGAATTTTGCTGGTTCTTGGTTTGTTCACACGTCCCGCCGCCTTGGTCGCGTTCCTGTATCTCGGAAGTCTTTGGGTCTCAGAGTGGGGGACGTCATGGATCTGGGAACTGTTAGTCCCCGTACTCGCATCTCTCGGGGTCGCTTTGGGTCGCGCGGGCAGAGCGTGGGGTGTCGACGCATGGCTGGCGCGGCGCTGGCCCTCCGCCCCGTGGTGGTGATCGATCCAGAACCCCGTGCGAGTGTCCGTCGTTATTCCTACTCACAACGAGGCACCAGCCATCGGCCGCGTGCTCACAGACCTCCCGTCCGATCTCGTCACCGAAGTCATCGTTGTTGACAGCCATTCGAGTGATGGAACATGCGACATTGCCGCCCGCACGGGCGCCCGTGTCATCCAGGAACCTCGGCGCGGATACGGCCGGGCTTGTTTGACCGGCCTTGCCAACACGAATTCGCCGGACGTTGTCGTCTTCCTCGATGGAGACTACAGCGACCGGCCGTCGGAGCTGCCGATTCTGCTAGCCCCAATTCTTGAAGGCACCGCTGATATCGTCATAGGCTCACGCCTGCAGGGTTCACAAAATGCCGCCGCGCTCCCTTGGCATCAGGTATTCGGCAACCGTCTCGCCGCCGCCCTCATCAGGGTTCTTTACCGCGTAAGAATCACCGACCTTGGCCCGTTTCGTGCCGCACGTGCTGATGTTTTTCAGACCCTCGCACTTGAGGAAGAAACCTACGGCTGGGCCGTGGAAATGATCTTGAAAGGTGCCATCGCTGGACTTCGCATCATTGAGGTCCCCGTGAGCTACCATGCGCGCATCGGAAAATCCAAAATCAGCGGAACGCTAAAGGGCACGCTGGGAGCCGCGTGGTTCATCCTGAGCCGGATCGTGCGCTATTATTTTCGCAATCGAAAGGCTAGGGCGCCGCGACCAGCGTAAACCGTCATACCCGATCCTATGGAAGTCCATGAGAAGACCCCGAAGAGCCGCACGCTGGTGATCATGGCCAAGGCCCCAAGGTCGGGCACGGTCAAAACCCGCCTCGCGCGGAGCCTTCCCTCCGACGCAGTCACCGCGCTCTATCGCTGCCTTTTGCAAGACACCGTAGCGCTGACAAAGTCGTTAGCAGGCATCGAAGTCGCTGTTGTGTGCCCCGAGCGAGACAAGGACGAACTGTCGCACTTCTTGGGAAACGGCATGCGGATCGTCGCTCAGAAGGGTGAAGGCCTCGCTGCCGGGTTGACGTCTGTTTTCGCACACTTCACTGCTGGCATGCAGTCCGTTATTGCTTTTAACAGCGACAGCCCGCACTTGTCGCCGTCGGTTTTGTACGGCGCCTTTGAAACCCTCGCGGCTCGCGACGTAGTCATCGGGCCGACCCACGATGGAGGCTACTACCTGGTAGGGGCGAAAACCGTTTACCCATCGCTTTTTGAAGGCGATGGCATGGGTACGACAAGTGCTCTTGACAGACTGGTTTCCCGCACAAAAAGCCTTCGACTCTCAGTCGGCTTCACGGAGACTTTCTACGACATCGATATCGCCGACGATCTGTTGCGACTGGCTGGCGAATTGAAGCTCGATCCTGCCCGGGCGCCGCGCACGGCAGCGTGGCTGGCAGAATGGAGAGCAGCATGGTCCAACTGACGCCCTCGAGCAAAAAGCTGTGAGGCTTGGCCCTACCAGCCGGCTGTACGTTCTTGGGGCTGTCTTGCTCATCGCGCTTACCTTCTGCTCCTGGAATTTCGGCAGTTTCGGCGCACCGTCCTTCCTCATTCCGCTGGGTATCGCTGGCGCCGCCTACCTGCTCGCGATCCGCGAAATCTTCCACTCGCCAAAATTCCCCAGGCATGCCGTCGTGATCGGCTTGGCAATGGCTGCAGTGTGGCACCTTCTATTCCTGCTGCAGGCGCCCGGCCCCGACGATGACATCCACCGCTACCTTTGGGACGGCCGCGTGCAACGATTTGGCTATAACCCTTACATCGTGCTTCCCAGCGATCCGGCCCTTAGCGGATTACACACTGCCGAGACGCGCACACTGAACCACCCCGATCTGCCGAGTCCGTATCCGCCGGGGGCTGAGTTGTTTTTTCGCTCCATCACGACGATTCACGAATCTGCTTTCGCCCTGAAAGTGGCGTTTGTCTTTTGCGATTTTGCGATTGTTCTCTTGTTACTCGACGTGCTCCGTCGCACCCGGAAAGGCGCCCATTGGGTGCTTGCCTTCGCCTGGAATCCGTTGCTCGCGATCGAGGTCGCGGGTACTGGTCACGTCGATATTCTTGGCGCGTTATTCCTGCTGGCGTCTTTCGCCGCGCTCGGACGGCGTTGGCGTTCACTCGCGGCGGTCGCATTCGCGCTGGCTGTCGCCGTGAAGTTCCTTCCGATCGTTTTGCTGCCACTTTACTGGAAACGCGTTCGCCTCCGCGATGCGGCACTGGGGGTGATCGCTTTCGTTTTCCTCTACCTGCCGTTTTTCAATCACGGCCGCATTCCGCTTGGCTCTCTCGGCACCTATGTTCATAGCTTTCGCTTTAATGACCCTGCCTTCGCAGCACTTGAGCAACTTGCGGCTCCGGAACTGGTAGCGGGAGTGGCCGTGGCCGTAGGTCTTTGCACCGCGATCTGGTTCAGGATGAGAACGGCTATATCGTCGGAGGCCTTTGCGTGGCCCATGGCAGCTTCTCTGTTATTCGCCCCTGTCGCGTACCCCTGGTATCTGCTGGGGCTGCTGCCCTTTTTGCGTTCAACTTCAACCCTCCCCCTGACCGTCTGGACCGTAAGCATTCTGCCCACCTACTATGTTTGGCATCTGCGCGCTCTGGGGCGTCCGTGGATTATTCCCGGCTGGATTTTGCTGCTGGAGTATGGAGTCGTCGCCGTAGCCGCGGCATTCGCGTGGTTGGGCCGAGATGTGTCAGCTTGAGTCCATTGGCCCTCAAGACTAAAGTATTGCGATCAGTGGATTGTGTATCCAAATGCCTTTGGCGCTCATCGTACAAAACATTCGTTCAATCCATTAAGCGAGGAATCACCATGACAAAATCGTGCCGCGTAATGATTGGTATCTTGGGGTTTACACTGCTGACTCTCGTTTCAACCTCCTGGGCGCAGTCGCGTCCACCAATTCTCGAACAGATCGCCAAGACCTACGGCCTTGACTCGTACGCGCAAGTCGATGCGATCCGCTACACCTGGAACGGAGAGATATCTGGGCTGTTCAAAGCTTCCCGGAAATGGGAGTGGGAACCCAAGACCGGTAAGGTCACATTCGAGGGGACCGATAAAGATGGCAAGCCAGTCAAAGTCAGTTACATGCGTTCCGAAATCAACGACGACACGAAAAAGCAAACTGACGCGGGCTTCATCAATGATAATTACTGGCTGCTATTCCCGTTGCACGCGTATTGGGACACCAGCGCCACTGTAACCGATGACGGAGTGAAAAAGCTGCCAACCGGAACCGGTTCGGCCACATTGGTCTCGGTGAAATATGGTTCGGAACTCGGTGGCTACACACCCGGTGACACGTGGAATCTCTATGTCGGCAAAGACAACCGCGTCGAGTATCTCGTCTTCCAGCATGGCGGGAACCAGAAGCCAAGCCTCGTCAAAGCAACCTGGACCGGATATAAGAAAGCTGGCCCGCTTCTGATCTCAACCGAGCACCGCGGCACCGCCGACGGCAAACCGCTACACATTTCAATAACGAATATAGCGGTCAAGCTGGCCGGCTCCGATCAGTGGATGGACGCGAAATAGACGAAGGCAGACAGCTCGTGGCCGCCGGCATGAAGTCGATCGTGGACGGCGCCCATCTGCAGTGCCCTTATTCCAAAGCCACGCACGGCAACATCAACGTTGTAACCAATGTGATCGACACCGGTGCAGCCACACAGGTTGCGTGACCCACTCCGGGATGGTGGAGGCACAACATCTACCATCCCGAAACACGCACAAAAAGCTCGTAGATGTTCAAGCGCGCCGGAAAAGCCTATGGCAAGCTCGACTGCGTAGCCCGAACTTCGTAATGGTTCGCAATGGGTTCTATGCGCGACAAGAGTTTCTTAGCTTCAGGCTCAAAGACTGCAACCTCGTAGTCCGGGCCAGCGAACCGCTTTACAGCCTCCACGGAATCGAACAGATTTATCACGACGAATTCCGCCTCATGCAATCTGTCAGTTCGAAGCAAATAACCGCCTCTGTATCCCTCGATCGTTTTCAGTTCCGGAAGCACTTTCTCCTTTAAGAGGTTCTCGTAAGCCGCTGCATGTTGAAGTGTCGTCCAGCCTCTCCAATGGCGGGCAATCATTAGGTTTCTCCTTCCACAGTTCGCTCACGAACCTGCTCCCTGGCGATGACCACGGTCGTGCACGAACTGCTCAGTTTGGGTAAATCGCGAGTGGCGGCCATGCGGATGTTCAGCTTTGGTCGCTGCCCACGAATAATCGGACAATAGTAGTCCGGTTGCAACAGAGCACCTTGCAAACGCCGCCGTCCGGCGCACCCGCCATGGCATGAATCTCGAAACTCGCAAGGTTGACACGCCTCCGGAACCGTGCGGACTTGCTCAAACGGAGCAGATCTCAGAATCTCGGGTCCCTCTGAAATCAAAGTCGACAACGGCTCTCCCGCCCCGGGCCAATAAACGCAGGGTTGCGTCGTGCCTCGCGGCGTCACTCGTACCGTGCTGAAGCCACATCCCCCTGCAAGTGGCGGCAATCCCGTTATTGCGCGAACCAGCGGTTCGCCAATCGCGATTACATCGCATTCAGCAAAGAGCTGCCCGAAACCCTCCCAATATTCCTCGTAGCTGAGGGCATAGATATCGGATCGTACTGATTGATACACATTGATTCGCAACGGCGCGTCGAACTGCTTTGCCACTCGCGCCACCTCCGCGAGGCGCAGGTAATTGGACTTCATCATGACTGCAATGATGGTTACTGCCACGCCAAGACTACGGCACCGCTGCGCCTGTTGATGGATCAGCTCCCAATTGCCCTCTCCGCGTTGTCCATCCTGTTCCGCTCGCGTTGGGTAATCGAGCGAGAACTCGATGTCGTGGAACGCGCGCAGTTCATCGTCTTCCAGGACAGCAACGCTATGCCCGTTGGAAGTGATGGTGAGCTTGACCGGTTGCGCGTGCAGGTAAGCCAGAATCGGCTTGAACTCCGGGTGCATCCCGTTCTCGCCCGTCCCCAGATTGACCGAGCGGACCGGCAAATGCTCCATCACCGATTTAACCTGATCCAGCGAAAGACGGTCGGTGCGAGCGGGATCTCGGTAGCAGAAGGCGCAAGCGAGATTGCACTCGTTAGTCAGCCCAAGTCCGAGCGAAATACCAGTCTCACTCGAAATTGGCTGAGACATTCTCGAAGAAGCGTGAAGTCCGGTGTCCGTCATGCGCCATCCTCACCCAGCAAATCTGCACGACGGACTATAAATTGGGCGTACCGCGCGATCGCAGTGAATTGCGGCATGCGGCCCAACTTGCGCTCGAGTTCAAGAATGCGTGCGTACTCGTTAACCCGGGAAATCTGCGAGGGCAGGTAATCCGACATTACGCGCACGCCGCGCTCGGCAACCATTTCAAGCGATGCCGTCCGCAACATGGCATGCATTCTTTCGGCACTAAAGAGCCTCACTTTGCCCCCGTACAAAGACTCGTGTCCCCACTCCGCAGTGAGATTGCCGTCGGCCGCAGCCAGATCGCCGGTCTGAATGGCCGCCTTCATCACTTCACCCAGTCGATTGCGAACCAGAACCGACATGAACGCAGTTCGGCTGCGCATCGCACGGGAAGCAAACCATAGTGTAGCCACAGGATCGTCAACATATTCCAGTACATTGTGACAAATAATGACATCGAACGACTTGTTTTGAATTAAATCTGGCGGCTGAACAGCGTCGCCGTGTTTGAAATCAATTTTGTCGGCCACGCCGGCTTGCTTCGCCGCGTCCTTGGCAAGATCCAGCATCGCCAGAGAAGAATCCAGCAATGTGACCTGGTGGCCAAGTCCCGCGAGGCCCATCGCCGTCGTGCCGGGGCCGCATCCCAGATCGAGAACGCGCAAACTCGCTTGCGGCAAGAACTCCTGCAGGTTGGCGAAGGCCAGTTCCATGCGCAATCTGCCTTCAACTGTCTCCAGATAGGCAGCATACTTCTCCGCCGCTCGAAAACGATCGACGTCTTCATGGATCGGCTTTTTAGAATCCACCGGGTTCGACATTACGCTGTGCTATCAGAATGTTGGAAGGTTTTGTGAGCTTTAATAGGATGGCTCCTCAGGTAGGACTCGAACCTACAACCCTTCGGTTAACAGCCGAATGCTCTGCCATTGAGCTACTGAGGAGTAGAAAGCAGCTTCCGTCATCATATCAAAACTTTCCTGGCGACGTTCGTCTAACATAGGGGATCGGCATCGTTAGTAATTTAGTAATAAGGAGGAGAGCGTGTCTGGAGAGCTGCGGCTATTAGCAATTCTAATTTCGTTGATGGTGACGGGAGCGATGGTGTGGGCGGCGGATTCTTTGAGCACATCGGTGCCGGCTGGGCCGCCGAAGGTCAAGACTGACAACGTCGAAGATGTTGTTCAGGGTCACAAGATCGCTGATCCCTACCGGTGGATGGAGGACGCGAGCAGTTCGGAGACGCAAGCATACGTGCGCGAAGAGATGGCGTACACGCGCAGCATCCTCGATCCTCTGCCGGGACGCGAGCAGCTTCACCGGCGGCTTGAGCAGTTGATGACGATCGGGGCGATCTCTGCGCCACAAGTCACGGAAAAATATTTCTTCTACACGCGCCGCGAAGGAACTCAGAACCAACCGGTGTTGCTGGTGCGCGACAGCGTTCGGGGCAATGATCGCGTTCTGCTGGATATCAATAAGCTTTCTGCTGATGGAACGGTCGCGCTGGACTGGTGGTTCCCGTCTGACGACGGGAAATATGTTGCCTATGGAACGTCGCCGAGCGGATCGGAGGAGAGCACGCTGCATGTCATCGAAACCGCTACCGGGAAAATTTTGACCGACTCGATCGACCGCACGCGCTTCGGCGGTGTCGCGTGGAAGAAGGACAACTCTGGTTTCTACTACAACCGGAATCCGAAAAAAGGCGATGTGCCCGCCGGCGAGGAGGTCTATCACGTCACGACTTTTTATCACGCGCTCGGCAGCGATCCGGAAAAAGATCCGCTTATCTTCAAACCCACTGGGAAGATTCAGGACATTCCCCAGGCGCAACTCGCTGACGATGATGGCCGCTGGCTGCTTATCTCGGTTTTTGAAAGCTGGACGAAGACCGATCTTTATTTACAAGATTTAAAGGCAGGCACTCCTCCGGTCGAGATCACAACCGGAAAAGAGTTCCTGTACAGCGGCGAGATCTTGCACGGGAAGCTCTACATCACCAGCAACGAGGACGCGCCGCGGTTCCGAGTGTTCGCGGTTGATTGCTCGAACCCGTCACGCGAGAACTGGAAAGAGGTTATCGCGCAAAGCGACGCCGTACTCAAGAGCGCGCCGATCTTCGGCAACAAATTTTTCGCGCAGTACGAGCACAACGTCAGCTCGCAAATTAAACTCTTCGACCTTGACGGCAAGCTCATTCGTGACATTCCGATGCCGGCGCTTGGCAGCATTTCCACCGTACAAGAGGCTGGCCTTGGTGGACGTTTCGATCGTAAGGAGGCTTTCTTTCACTTCTCTTCTTTCACCTTCCCGCCGTCGGTCTACGAAGTCGATACGGCTTCCGGCCGCACCGATCTCTGGGACAAGGTGCCCGCGCCCGGCGTCGATCCGGCGGCTTACGAGGTCAAGCAGATCTGGTACGTGTCGAAAGACGGAACAAAGGTTCCAATGTTCGTGTTCTATAAGAAAGGTATAAAGCTCGACGGCAAGAATCCCACGTTACTGACCGGCTACGGTGGATTCAACGTCAGCAATGTGCCTGATTTTCGCGGGTATCGTTTCGTATGGCTCGAACACGGCGGCGTATTCGCGGTTGCCAACCTGCGCGGTGGGGCCGAGTTCGGGGAAGACTGGCATCGCGCCGGAATGCTGGACAAGAAGCAGAACGTTTTCGACGACTTCATTGCGGCCGCCGAATATCTCATTTCCGAAAAGTACACTGATAAAGAGCACCTCGCGATACAGGGCGGATCGAATGGCGGCCTGCTGATGGGCGCCGCGCTGACGCAACGGCCCGATCTGTTTCGAGCGGTGGTGTGCCAGGTACCGCTGCTGGACATGCTGCGCTACCAGAATTTTCAAATTGCGAAGTTGTGGATTCCGGAGTACGGCTCGGCGGATGATCCCAAACAGTTCGAGTGGCTCTACGCGTATTCGCCGTACCATCATGTGAAGGCAGGCACGGAGTATCCGGCGATTTTGTTTATGACCGCGGACACGGACACGCGCGTCGATCCAATGCACGCGAAGAAGATGGCCGCGCTGATGCAGGCGGAAGCGGCAAACGGCCAGAGCCACGAGCACCCCATCCTGTTGCGCATCGACACAAAGGCGGGCCACGGTGTGGGCAAGCCGATTGCGAAGCAGATCGAAGATCAGATGGATATTTTTTCGTTTCTGCTGTGGCAGGTGGGGAGGTAAAAATCTTTCGCCGCGGATTTCCGCGGATCGACAGGGACAGGAATGTCCGCGCAGCACGAACCGAGTCGCAGATTGAGAAAAATTGTGTCAAGAGGGGAAAAAGGACCAATTTCTTGTAGTGAACTGATTTCGTTGGAAATATAAAGTTGGGGAATTTGAAATAACTCCCCGGTCAATTTGCTATTCTGAAAATAGGAGCAGATAAGGCGCAGCGGAAGCTGCGCCTTTCGTGTTTTTGGGGCAAGGGGACGAGCATGGCGGAGACTACAGAAACGGAAACAGTACAAGAAAGCGAGGGAAAGGAGCGCAAGCGGCGGAAGAATCCGAAGCGGACGGGCGAAATATCGGAGGCGGCTTTTCTGTTCAAGGCGAAGAGCCTGGGATTCATGGTGGCGAAGCCGTGGGGCGACAGCGAGCGCTGCGATTTTATCGTGGGATCGGAGTCGAAGCTGTGGCGAGTGCAGTTGAAGTGCACGGAGGTGATCCGGGCGCGGGGTTATGAGGTGCAGCCGATTTACGCGGTGTATGGAGGCGGCAAGAGCGCGTATACGGCGGAGGAGATTGATGTGCTGGTTGTGCACATCGTGCCGAAGGATACATGGTATGTGATTCCGGTGGAAGCGCTGGCGGGAGGCAAGAGCCTGAGATTTTATCCAGACATTGAATGCAGGTGTGCGCGATGGGAGCGGTATCGGGAGGCGTGGGAGATGTTGAGGGGAAATTGAATTTTGCAAAACCTCCACTGAAGCGAAAATCGCGGGGGAGTGGGAGCCCGGCAGAGGCCGCGGACAGAGTGTCGGCGCCACACAAGGTCTAGGTTCGATGGGTCTTCGACCACTGGGGATAGCAGCCAATGAGGCCAAGCAGGGGGCCGGGCAGCAGTATCCAGACGACGTTGACGCCCCAGCGATCAAAGAGGCCGGTGACAGCGGCAATGGAAACCATGGTGATGCCGAACCCGACGGAAATCTGAATGGCAAGAGCGGCGCCGATCAGTTCAGGGGGACAAGCGCGAGCGGAGAGCGCGGAGAATTGCGGCGAGTCCGCGACGACTGTCGCTCCCCAGGCGAGCAGGATTGCCAGTATGGCGATAGACGGCAGTGCGCGCCAACCAAGAGCGAAGGTGAAGCAGCAGAGCCCGGAGAGCGCGAGCGAAACAGCGGCGACGCGGCCACTGCCAAACTTGTGACTGAAGCGGCCTCCGAGAACACATCCGATTGCGCCAGCGGCGATCACGGCAAACGCGAGCCCGGAAACTCTGGACCTTGGCAGGTTCCCGCCCAAAGACGTATGGACGATGAGTAATGGGACGATGGTCCAGAAAGCGTACAACTCCCACATGTGACCGAAGTAGCCGAGAGCGGCCGAACGCAGATCGCGCGCGGTGAATGCGTGGAGTATGCCATGGCTGTGACTCCCTCCGGTTCGGCGGACGAGATGCGGGCCATCGCCAAGGATGTAGATCAGAAGGGCTGCCAGGACAGCAAGGAAAGAAGAAGTCAGGATCACGTGTTGCCAACTCCACGCGGCGCCCAACAATCGCAACAAATGAGGAAGGGCGGTGCCGAGGGTCAGCATGGCGACAAGATATGCGAGCGCGGAGCCAGTGCGCTCGGGCGCCCATGTCACGATAAGTTTCATGCCGATGGGATAGACTCCGGCAAGACAAACGCCCACGAGAAAGCGGAATACGGCGCCGGTGGCAATGCCGGTGGAAAACCATGCAAACCCAGCGTTGAACGCCGCACCCAGAAGCGCGCAAACCACGAAAATCCGGCTTGGATGAAAACGGTCGGCGAGACCGCTGAGGGCAAAAATCAGAGTGGCGAGGATGAAGCCAAGTTGTACTGCGTCGGTGAGGATTCCGATGTCGGCGACACTCAGGTTCCAAGCCCGGCGCAGATCGTCGGCGGCACTGTTGGCGCTGAACCAGAGCGAGGTACCTAACAACTGGGCAATAGCGATGGTCGCGACGGGACTCAGGCGTGGAATCGCAACGGTTGGAGAGCTCTGGAGGGTTTGATTCATGCGGGATTAGCGATGGCGCGGATTATATAACGTTGTGGGTCCCCCCGACTGCGCTCAGTGCAGGGCAAGAACGGCCGTCGGCTACTGGTCGTCGGTCGTCCGTCGTCGGCGACCGCAACTGCCATGAGCGCAGGATGCTACGTGGACAAAATTTCGCGGGCGGGAATGCCCGCGCTACATAAAATCATTCGTTTATTTGCGGAGGGCATCGCGAGTGTGCGAGAGGGTGAACGTCACCGATTCTTTTGGAATGCTGGTGACGAATGGACCGATGAGCCAGTTGAGTCCGGCAGGGATTTCGCGGGTGAGAGAGATGGCTTCAAGCTGAATGTAGATGCCGCCATCGCTCTGGAGAAATCTCCAATAGGAGTTCAATCGCCACATGAAGCCGCTGTCGTTGCCGACGGGCTTTTCGGATTCATTGGGCTTGCCGGCATTTTCGACCTCGGCGATGCGGGTGCTGCGCGACTCGGAGGCAGCCCGGTCGGGGCCGATTAATGTGTACTTCACATCGGAGTCGGTATTGAGAACGACGGTGATGACTTTGTGCTTTCGCAGACGGAGGAAAATTTTGAAGTCGTTGCCATTGCGGTGGATCAGTTTGGAGCGTTCGACATCGGGGGCATAGAACTTGTACTGGTTGTCGTAGTCCTCGAGAAGGTCGAGCGTCTGTTGAAGAGTCGCACCGGGGACAAACATCGTGCCTCGCCAATGATGGATGAGGCCGTTCGGAACAGCGACGGACTGGCCCGCGTCTTCAGTGTGCAGGCGCTCGACGATAATCTCACCCTGCTTGAGGCGCGCGAGATCGGGGTCACCTTCGAGAAATGAGCCTTGGAGCAGGTCGTTCGCCATACGCTGTTCGGTGAGTTGAACGTAGCGATCGAAGGCGGCAACGGTTTGGGGCTTGAGTTGCTCGGCGGAAACGTTCAACCGTAAAGCAACCACGAAGATGACTGCTAGAATCCAGTGAACGCGGGCGATGGCTGAAACAAAGGCAAAACTATATCGCTTCGGCATTTTCGAAGCTGATGCCGGCAGCGGTGAACTGCGCAAGTCGGGGGTGCGGCTGCGCGTTCCAGAGCAGCCGTTCCAGGTGTTGCTGCTTCTACTGGAGAGGCCGGGAGAAGTGGTGACGCGGGCCGAGTTGCAACAGAGACTTTGGCCTGCGGACACGTTTGTCGATTTCGACCACAGCCTGAACACGATCATTAATAAACTACGCGAGGCGCTAAGTGATTCGGCTTCGAGCCCTCGATTCATTGAGACGCTGGCCAAGCGCGGATACCGGTTTCTGGCGCCGGTGGAAGTCATCGGCAATGAGCGTGGGGGCGAGCAAGCGGAGCCGCCTGCCAAGGTGCCGACATCGTCAAGCTCGATTCTGACGCGTCCGGACGAACTGCCGACTGTATCCGTCGTGCCGGTGCGGGCGTTATTTCTTCTGATCCAAATCATGTATCTATGTTTTTATGTTGCGGCCCTGGCGCGGCTGTCGGCAGCGGAGGAATTGATGGATCGAGTGTTCGGGCACACCTGGCCGACCGTGATTCTGATCGTGTCGGCCGTTGTTGGCATTCCCGTGCGTTTGTATTTTTTGTCGGCAGCTTCGTTTGGTGTTAAAGATCTCAGCCGCAAGTTCCTGCGACTGTTTCCGGCGACTTTTGTGCTCGACGAACTGTGGGCGCTCGCGCCGTTCCTGCTTGCGGCGAAAATCGGGCTGGGCCTGGCTCTCGGAATCACGGCAGCACTCATCTATGTTCCCTTCGCGCAACGGACGCTGGTTTTGATGCGCGAACAGGCACGTCTGAAAGCAAAGTCAGATCTGTAGACCCAGCGACCTGAGGGCAGAATACCCAGTTGTCGCTGGCGATAAAATTTGCGGCCCAGCAACTCACGATGGCCAGCATGTTGGCCGTTGTGACGGAGAAAGCCAGCCCTGCCACGAGCAGGTGCACGGCCAGAAGATTCCCCAGCACCGAGATGAAGCCGTTACTGGCGTGAAAACGCAAAAGCCGGGGCAGGATGCCGTTTCCCTTGCGATCGGCCCAGGTGAATTTTTGATGCCATAGAAAATTGTGCAAGACGGCAGCTTCCACAGCTAATGCAGTGGCAAGCAGATAATTCATGTGGGCGCGGATGAGCAAGATCAGAACGCCCAGCTGAACACAGATTCCGATTGCGCCGACCAAGGAAAACTTGATGAGCCGAAGCCACTCCTCGCGGTTCATGCGATTCTCTCCTGGCGATAGAGCTGAGTCGCATGCCGTGTGGCTGAGACCAGCATCATCAAGCCCATGCCGATAATGGCGACTAAGCCGCCGACGTCGAAAAGCAGAACTCGCCGGCCGAGAAGCTTGATCACCGGGTGGGTGAACAAGGCGAGATTGCCGATGGCGAGGAGAATGCGGATTTCGGTCGGTCCGAATCTCCAGTAAGAGAGGCGGAAGCGGCCCAGAGTATAGGTTGCGAGATAAGCTTCAATGGAAAGCATGAGAAACGCGACCAGCATCCCGAGAGCGATCGCGGGATGCACGAAGCCGGAAAGAGCCAAGCCGCCCATCAGGAAGAAAGCACCGATGGTGTCGGCGATGTGATCGATGTAGAAGCCATAGCGAGGACGTTGGCGATTGCGAACGCGGGCGAGAGTGCCGTCGAGACTGTCGCCGAGCCAGTTGAGGGCGAGGCAGAGGATTCCGAGCAGAAGAGTGTCGGGGTTGAAGCGGGCAAAGGCATAACAAACGCCGGCCAGACATTGGGAGATGAAGCCTAGGAGAGTGAGGTGATCGGGATTGATCCAGGCGGGAGTGCGCTCGGCCAGCCAGACGAGAGCGCGCTTCTCGATGCCGGCGACGAAACTCTGCTGGATCCGCACGGCGGGGGCAAAGATTGCCGTATTTCCGATCGAATGAGTGCGGGCGGTTGCCATACCGTTTCCTCCTGCACGCCAAATATGGCGGCGGCCAGGAAGAACTGGCAATCGATGGCGGATAAAAAGGAGGTCAGAAAAAGATCACTGGGTAAATGACAGAAAACAGGAGTGATCTTGTTGTAAATGCGATCGACCACCGCCAAGGTCCGAAGGAAAGCGAAGGCAAACAAAAACCCTCACAGCGGTTACTGCGAGGGTTGGCGAATTTTTGCTGGAGTCGAGGCTGTTATGCGCGTACGACGTTAGCCGCCTGGAACCCTTTGGGTCCCTTCAGCAGATCGAACTCTACGGTCTCGCCTTCGTTGAGCGTACGATAACCGTTTTCCTGAATCGCTGAGAAGTGAACGAACACATCCTCCCCAGTGGACCGCTGGATAAAACCATATCCTTTAGCCCCGTTGAACCACTTCACTGTGCCCTTCTCTCTCACTGAAGAAACTCCTTTCGCCTATACGAAGATTCATCCGCCATCCTTCCGCGGTGAAATTCTGCCCCTCAAAGGATGTGGACGTTCACTGATGCCAGGCCAGTGCCGAACTCGAGATTCAACGAGAAAGGCTCCTGAGTTCGACGCCGTCCGCGAGGAGAGGACGGCGCAGAGCTCGGGAGCCTGTCAAGGTGGCGCGAGTTTCGACTTCGGGAACCAACATCAAATCCCAACTTATGATCGGACATTGCCACAAGAATGTGGCAACGGCAGAGAATAATATTCAGGAACTAACCTTTTTGGCAAGAAAAGAATGCGCGAGGATTGGCGTGTCAACATGACCTGAAGTTTCAAGCGGATTGGGGCAGCGAACGCGGCGCGGGGGACAGACGAACTCGGACCCCGCTAACTCTCTGATAAGATTGACCAAAGAGTTGGCAAATCTTCTTTCCATTACGAGTCCCGCAGGCACCCCTGCGGTTGCCCACAAAGTCAGCACGGGTGCGAAGCGTTATGTCGAGTTGCTCGGCTCCACTGCAAAATACCTGCTGCGAACGGACGTGCATACGTTTGCTTTCTCAGTCGCGGCCAATGCAATTCTGTCGTTCTTTCCTTTCATGTTGCTGCTGATGACGGTGATCCGACGCGTACTGCATTCACCTGGCATGTACAACGCGGTGGTGCAGCTACTGCGGGACAATCTTCCCGCGGGACAGGATTTTGTGATTCGGAACCTGAATGCATTGGTGGGAGCAAGACAACGCACGCAGGTTTTGTCGTTGCTGATTCTTCTGGTGACATCGACGGGCGTGTTCATGCCGCTCGAGGTAGCACTGAATCGAGTATGGAAATTTCCTGAGAACCGTTCGTATTTCGGGAACCAAATGATCTCGCTGGGGCTGGCGTTTGCGAGTGGCGTTCTGGCGCTGCTGTCGGTAGCCCTGAGTGCAGGAAATGCGCTGCTGTTACGGACGATGACATTCGGCCACGATATCTGGCTGACGCGGTTGTTGCGGTTTATGGCGATGAAGGGTTTTGCGATCACCGCGAGTATTGCGATCTTCTTCCTTATTTATTGGCTGCTGCCGAACGGAAAGGTTCCGGCGCTGACGGTGCTGCCGGCGGCGGTGGTGATGGGCTTGTTGTCGGAGGGGTTGAAGTATTGCTACATTCTGGCGCTGCCGCGGTTGAATTTTCAGGAAGTGTATGGGCCGTTCGCCTTGTCGGTGAGCATGATGTTTTGGGCATTTCTGTCAGGACTACTGCTGTTGACGGGGGCGTATTTGTCAGCGGAACGGCACGGGAGAAGAATGGGGACGTAGCGGGCGAGGCTGTTTTGGGGACGACGCGAAACAGTCTGGGCGCAGTTGCTAAATAGAATTACTTCGTGCCCGTCGTGAGCCCGCTGTTCAGCCGTTTCCGATACTCTGAAGCAGCTTTCTCCGCGTCCTCTTCCCTGGAGCTGTTAGTTGCAAGGTGCCCTAGTTCGTGGGCGATCCAGTGCCCCATCCACTGCTCCCCGCCATAACGGTCTTCATCGATGAAGACGCTGCGACTCTCAAGGTGGGTAAACATGCGGCTGGTCATGCCGGTAGGTACATGCAGGCGATACATGTGGGTCGCATAGGCATACTGCCAATGAGGAACGAAGCGGATTCGGTAGGGTAGAATCGTCGGCTGCATGACCTCGATTTGGTGGCGCAAAACCGCTTCGCGCTCCGGGGTCGTACCTTGGACTGTATAGCTGTTATTGTCGCCAGACGTTTGGGTCCATCCGATTTGTGTCATTACGAAAATCAAAACCAACCAGGTCGCCGGTCTCACGTTTCACCTCCACGACGGAGGCGAACTTGAGGCAGGTCAGCAGGTATCTCAATGGACTGGAGCTTGATTGCTCCTTGAGCATTTCTAAACAGATAAACGGCTTAGTTTCAGTGTGTTGGTGGGGCGCCTTGTCCGCAGCGAGTTGGCAAATTCGTGTTAGACTCGACCCCTAAAAGTGCAGGAAGTGAGATCACAAGCATGTCCCGTGAGCCCCAACTGCCTCCCGTTTTAAGGTTTGCAAGCTTCGAAGTGGATCTGCGTGCAGGCGAACTCCGAAAGCAGGGGGTCAGGCTGAAGCTGCAGGAACAGCCGTTTCAGGTCCTCAAAATCTTGCTGGCGCGGCCTGGGGAAATCGTCAGTCGAGAAGATCTGCGCTCTCAGATCTGGTCAGCCGACACTTTCGTTGATTTCGATAACAGCCTTAATACCGCCATCAACAAGTTGCGCGAGGTGCTGGGGGATTCGGCCGCGAGTCCGCGTTTCATTGAAACCGTGCCCAAGCGAGGCTACCGTTTCATTGCCTCGGGTGTTGACGTCGATGGAAGAAACGCTGTTGCCACGGAAGCGCGCTCACGGCGATTGAAGGTTGTGGTTCCCGCGGCGGCTCTGGCCATCGCTCTCGTCGCGGGCGGAGCATATTGGCGCTTGCACCAAGCTCATCGGCTGACCGAAAACGACACCATCGTGCTGACGGACTTCACCAATACGACCGAGGATCCAGTTTTCGACGGAACACTTCGCGCAGGTCTTTCGGTGCAATTGGAGCAGTCCCCGTTCCTTAGCCTGGTGCCAGAAGAGCAAATCCGCGACACGCTGCTGATGATGAAACAGCAGTCGAATGCGCGACTCACACCTGAAATTGCCCGGGAAGTTTGTCTAAGAACCAGCAGTGCCGCCACCATGGAGGGTTCGATTGGGCTTATCGGTACACGTTACAACCTGATCCTCAAGGCGATTAGTTGTCCCGACGGGCGTGTGTTGGCAAGCGCCGAAAGGCAAGCCAGCGATAAAACACATGTTCTCGATGCGCTCGAGCAAGTCGCATCAGAAATGCGAAGAAAACTCGGGGAATCTCTAAGTACAGTGCAGAAGTACAATACGCCTCTTGAAAAAGCGGCCACGCCATCGCTCGAGGCATTGCAAGCCTACAGCTTCGGAACGGAGGCCGAGGTGGCGGGTCAGAACGCCGCGGCGCTCTCGTTTTTCCAAAGAGCTGTGCAGCTCGATCCTAATTTCGCTGAGGCTTATGACGAAATGGGTAACATGCACGGCGTTATGGGGGAAACGGCTTTGGCCGCCCAGGAAATCGGGAAGGCCTTCCAGCTGCGTGCAGGGTTGAGTGAGAGCGAGAGGCTGACGATCGAAGCGGATTATTACACTTCAACAACTGGTGACCTGATCAAGGTACGGGAGATCTGCGAGCAAGGCACAACGTTTTACGACGGCTCCGCAAAACAGTCACAGGTCTGGTTTCATGCAGGGCTCGCGGGTGTTTCAACTGCTCTCGGGCAGCACGACATCAGCCTCAAAGAAAGTCTGCAGGCCGTTCACCTGCGACCAAGCACTGCGTTGCTCTATCGAGGGGTTCTCCGTTCCTACATGGATTTGGAGCGTGTTGGGGAAGCCGAAGCGGTGGCAAAGGAAGCACGCGCGAAGGGTCTGGACTCTCATCTTTCGGGTGTCCTTTATGGAATTGCGTTCTATCGCGATGATTCGATCGGAATGGAGCAAGAGGTGGCTCGTGTGAGAGGTGTACCTGGAGAAGAAGACCTGCTGGTGGCCATGGAGGCGGACACCGCGGCGTATTTCGGACAACTTGAAAAAGCCCGGGAGCTTAGTCGCCGCGCAGCGGATTTCGCCGGTTTGCTATCCGAGAAAGAAACTGTGGCAGGATACTATGCCGTCTCGGCCCTGCGGGAAGCCCTGTTTGGAAATGAACTGCAAGCACGACAACAGGTCGCGCGAGCAAAACGAGATTCAAAATGGCGAGATGCGGAGTATGGCGTGGCGCTGGCCCTAGCGTACGCAGCCCGGGACAGTGAGGCCCGTTCCTTGGCTGATGACTTAGGAAAAAGGTTCCCCGAGGATACAACTGTACAGTTCAACTATCTTCCTACTCTTCGCGCAAAACTGGCGCTAGACCATTCCAATCCACAGCTAGCACTTGAGCTTCTGTCGGCCAACGTTCCGTTTGAACTAGGGCTACCCTCGGCCAGTTATTACAATTGGCCCAATTTGTATCCAGTTTATGTGCGAGGGGAAGCCTATCTGGCCGCGCACCAGGGAGATCAAGCGGCGACGGAATTTGAGAAGATTCTCGACCATCGAGGCATCGTTCTTAATGAACCCATCGGCGTGCTTGCCCATCTCGGATTGGCTCGCGCTTACTTCCTGCAGGGTGACATGGTTAAGAGCCGCGCCGCGTATCAAGACTTCCTCACCCTTTGGAGAGACGCGGATCCCGATATTCCCGTGCTCAAAGCAGCCAGGTCGGAGTACGCAAAGCTGCAATAGTAGTAGGTTTTCAACTGTTTTAGTAAGGCGATCAACGCTCAAAAGGGAACGTGCCGTAGGATATGCGGCGGTCGAAGTTCCCCACTCGAGCCAAAACCGGGCTTGAGTGGGCCGTTTGAATCTGCAGGTTGCTTTTGTACAGTGCGACGTCGATTATTCGTTGCGCAGAGCGGTCATAGGATGGATGCTCAAAGCCCGCAGCGCCGGGATGTAACACGCCAGCATAGCGACTGCCGCAAGCAACAACGACACACCAATCAGTGTTGCCGGATCGGTAGGCTTCACTCGAAGAGGAGGCTGACCATCACCAGTGTAAGCGCAATTGCGCCGGGCGGGTGGCCGGCCTTTGCCCGGCCGGAAACCATCATGAATGTGGGTGCCCCGCTCTTGCGCTTTTTGCAAGGGCGGGTACGATGCTGCGACGGGATCAGATTCAAGGCTTCGCGTGAATAAGAAAAGGGGATGATTGGCATTTTCCATCCCGATGTTCATACTTCCGTGGCACCCACCCTTGCAACGAACGCAAGGATGGGGCACCCTCTGTCGTGGCGGAGCGAAGGGAAAGTCAAAAGAAGGGCCACCCGCCCGAGCAAACCTGGGAAGCAGAGGCAGTTGCGCCTGATTGGCGGTTGAATCAACCTGCGTGTTTATCGGCACGGCTGAAGCCGTGCCCTACCCGCAAGTCTCAGGCTTTTGGTTCCCAGCTACCGAGTAAACAACTTTTCCCACGGAGACGGGTGGTCCGCCCCTTGTCCATATTAGCTTCGTGCTGCGGAGCACGGTAGGGTGGCCCCGGTTCCGCGAGCTGAATTTGCGAGCTAACCTGGGAAGCAGTGGCAGTTGCGCCTGATCGGCGCGTGAATCAACCTGCGTATTTATCGGCACGGCTGAAGCCGTGCCCTACCCGCAAGTCTCAGGCTTTTGGTTCCCAGCTACCGAGTAAACAACTTTGCCCACGGAGACGGGTGGTCCGCCCCTTGTCCATATTAGCTTCGTGCTGCGGTGCAGGTTCCGCGAGCTGAATTTGCGAGCTAACCTGGGAAGCAGGGGCAGTTGCGCCTGATCGGCGCGTGAATCCAACCTGCGTATTTATCGGCACGGCTGAAGCCGTGCCCTACCCGCAAACCGTCCGGGTCTTCTGCCATGACTGAGATCGTGCTCTCTCAATCCCACTTCTCGCAAAAAGCGCGAGAAGTGGGGCACCCAC
>Ga0070735_10001492_pt1 | contig 22641 bp, 13 predicted proteins | sample Coa_R1_FD_66443 | JGI IMG/M metagenome (GOLD analysis project Ga0070735, IMG submission 66443) | Surface soil microbial communities from Centralia Pennsylvania, which are recovering from an underground coalmine fire - Coalmine... | ecosystem: Environmental > Terrestrial > Soil > Unclassified ...
CAGCGTGTCGCCTTCCCAACGCCCCACGGTATCCCCCAAATAGGTGAACTCGAAATTCGGGTCTTTGGTGTGCTTGCGGCCGTCCGTCGGAATGATGCGATACTCGCCGTATCCACCGCCGGCGTCACCACCGGTATAGATAAAGATCACGTCTTTGTCCGTCTGGATGATGCGCCGGGGCGGACCCTCGCGCGGAACTCCCAGCGGCTGGCAGGTCATCACCGGGTCATACTTGTTGGTCCACATGTCGAGCTGCTGAACTTTGTCCCAGTTCTCCGGCTTGTACACGGGACGACCCAAGCCGCCGAACCGCGAGGGCGAGTAGAGCTCAAAATCGTAGGTCTGATTGTCCTGCCGGGTGACGTCGGGTTTCTGTGTCGGACCGCGCCGGCGTCCGCCGCCAGTCATGTAGTTCCCAATCCAGTCCGTATAGGTCCAGTTGCCAGTCAGGTCCGGGTGCGCGCCCAACCGCGGCGTGGGCGCCGATCTGTTTACGGTAGGCTCCGCCTTGGCGATCACGCCGTGCGGGAGTTGCCCAGTAACCTTGGTGGCCGCCTGCACGCTTGCCGGGACGGGCGCCACCACATACACGTTGCCGGTTTCCGTCTGGTCCGTTGTCAGATCGCGGACGACCGAACCGTTCTTGCGCTCGACCAGCTTCCCGGCGTAGAGCACCTCGATCTTGTTCAGCGGGTTGTTCCAATCCTTGTAGTCGCTGTAGTCGAACTCTGTAGATATCGAGCCTTGCTTGACCACCACGCGCTCGGTCAAGTACTTCGCGTCCAGAGTAGCTGTCGCGGTCGCCCCTGGAACCCCGGGAATCGGGAACGAGATGACCGGTTTACCGGCCTCCCACGACACGGATGTTTGGCCCACCTTCGCGGGTCCGTCCGCGAACAGCGTACCGGGGTTGGCTCCCAGCCAGAAAGTGTCGATGGTCCCCGCTACCGCGGCCTTGGGCGCGCCCTGGGGACTCGCCCAAAAACGGATAAGCCGCTCCTGCGCGGCCGCCGGCATCGGCGTCGCCTTCCCCTTCGTCGAACCAATTTCCGCACCGGGCGTATCTTCGTTCCAGGCGTACAGCCCGCTGACCACCTCGATGTTCGAGTACGTCTGTCCGTTCGGTCGCGTGCAGGCGTACTGAATCCGCTGGCTGAAGCTCTGGTAGTTGGTGCTGGCACGATATTTCGTAAGCGTGCAAGGTTGTCTGTCCACCTGTATCGTGCCCTTGCCCTGATATTCCAGTGATGCGACCATGTCGCGTTCGTCATGCCCCTTCAGCATGCCCATGCCCCACATCCATTTGAAGAGCACGGCCTTCAGATCTTTGGCATCCGCCGCAGGTGTGTACGGTTCAGCATTGCCCGCGCCACGAGCCTGCGCATTGACGGTGAACGACCCGCCAATCGTGAGAACGAGCCCGATTGCGATCCGCGCCGAAACGATCCTTCCTTGAAAACCCATGATGGTCCCCCTTTTGGTCAGGTCATTGGCGTTGTCGCCGGAGACTTGCGTCACTTGGAGCGCCAGTGAGGTCGCCGACTCGAAACGCTATCGGAGAACGAGTGTATCACCGCGGCCACTCCGGTTCAACGATCTGATTCCGATTACGTCAACGACGCTACGCCTAATGACTCATCGAGTAGGTGATGTAGTTGATGACGACCCGAAAAGCGAGTCCGGAAAATTTCTCCGGGTATTCCCCGGTATTCGCCCATTCCCATGCGTCACCCAGATGCATGTTGAAGCAGATCGCTACTTTGATGCGCCCGTGGCTGTCGCGAATCGCCCGCCACCTGGGAATATAGCCGTCCTTTTCATAGGTGCGGCCCGTTGCGACGTACTGCTCGCCGGGAATCTGAAATTTTTCATCGATACTATACATGACGTGGTAGATCGGGTCGTCGTCCGGGAGATCTTCCACCTTGGCATCGGGTAGCACCTGGAGCATACCTGCCATGAAGCGGTCCCAGTCGTCTTCGCCGTGAAAGTGGTCCACCATGAGGAAGCCGCCCCTCGCAAGATACTCGCGCAGACGATTGGCCTCCTCGTCCGTGAAGGACCATGTATTGACGCCGACGGCGTAGATCCAGGGATAATCAAAGATCCGGTCGCTGTCGAGATCGACTACGTTGAGTGGTGCGGGCGCGTTGATGCTAGTCACTCGCCGGATGACAATCAGGCAATCGTTGTCAGCTCGGGGAAAGTCCTGTTGCCAGGTGCCGCGATAGCCGCGGTATCCAAAGGCGCTGTATCGGAGGCGGCTGAAATAAAACTCCGAGGGCTCTTTCCCTTCGCCCGTGATGGAAGCTTGCTGGTCATCGAACCTGCCGCCGAATTGCAGGGCCCACAGGCCGAGGCTGGCCAAGAACATTATCACGACCGCGGAAAACAGCGGCGCCAGCTTCATAAGGAATGACCTCGATCGTCTTGAAGCGTATCATAAATACTTACACCGACGCCTGCTACATTTCTTACAACGACTCTCTTATGCAAAGACGAGACTTTCTCCAACTCGGCGCCTTGGCGGCCTTCGGGGGCCCGCTAGTTACTCGCAGTGCTGGCCAGCAGGCGCCGATGCCTATGCCGGCCTTTTCGTCGACAGCCAATCCGGCGGAACTCTCCGGGACCGAATTCACGCTGCAAATCGCGCCGGTCACGGTGGAGCTGGCACCCAATCGTATTGTCAGCACCATCGGGTACAACGGCATTTCGCCCGGGCCGCGGCTGCGAATGAAGGAAGGCGTGCCGGTCACGGTCAATGTCGTCAATGACACCGATGTGCCGGAGTACGTCCATTTTCACGGTTTGCTCATTCCCTCCGATGTGGACGGATCGGAGGAAGAAGGGACCCCGGTGGTACCGCCCCGAGGTAAGCGCTCTTACCGCTTCACTCCCTCGCCGGCCGGTACGCGCTGGTATCACACCCACACCATGTCGATGGACGACTTGCACCGAGGCAGTTATACGGGCATGTTCGGTTTTTTGATCGTCGAGGGCGCGAACAAACCGGGCAACTTCGACCAGGAACACTATCTCGCGCTGCGCGATTGGGAACCGTATTTCACCAACCAGCTAATGGATAACGACGATCTCGATGCGACCAGCCCAAAACCGGAAAAGCCGGATGTGCTAGATACGCGGCCGCCGGGGATGGAGGTGACAGCTGATGTTTTTTCCATCAATGACAAGGCGTTGGGAGGCGGGGAACCGATCCGGGTGCGGCCCGGCGAACGCGTGCTGTTTCACTTTCTGAACGCCAGCGCGATCGAGAACCGTCACATCGCTCTACCCGGCCACAAGTTCAATGTGGTCGCACTGGACGGGAATCCGGTACCAACGCCAGCAGCCGTGGACGTGCTGATGCTGGGCCCGGGCGAGCGCATTGATGCCGTGGTGACAATGGACCGGCCGGGCGTCTGGATCATGGGTGCGCCCGAAGACCCAGTGCGCGAGGGGGGCCTGGGTATCGTCATTGAATACGCCAACCAGCGCCGCACCCCCCAGTGGACGCCGGCGCCGCCTTCGTCTTGGGACTACACCCGGTTCGGCAAGCCGCCGTCGCAACCGGCCCCGGCGGAAAAAATCGACATGGTTTTTGAAAAGATTCCGCGCGGTGCGGGTAAGTTCAACAGCTTTACGGTGAACGGCAAACCCTATCCGCACGATCAGGAGTTCGTGCTCAAACAGGGTACGCGTTACCGGCTGACGTTTCACAACCGTACCGATGACGCCCATCCGATGCACCTGCATCGCCATCAGTTCGAGATCGCTGAGATTTATGGCAAGGCAACATCGGGCATCATCAAGGATACGCTTGTGGTGCCGACCTATGGCCGTGCCAGTGTGGACTTTACGGCGGACCAGCCGGGGCTTACGCTATTCCACTGCCATATCCAACACCACATGGACTACGGGTTCAAGGCCCTGCTCCGCTATGCGTGAAGCTGTTCGGCTTCGGCGACTACAATCCTGACGTAAACGGAGTGTTTTCGTCCTCCCTAATTCCTGGGGGCGCAATTGCGCTCGCACGTGGGCGGAATGGTGAACTTATCCTTAATTTTGTCGCGAAAAGCGGGATACATGGTTTCCGCTCCGCCGAGAGCCGCTTCCTGTGGAATGTGGTAGAGCTTCATCATCTCATCGAGAAGTGGATTCTTTCCCGGAAGATAATGCGGAACTGTGCCGGCCGCCACCCCTTCAAATCCCGGGATGCAGGGCATGCCTGCAGAGTTAATAACCGCCGTGCTCGCCACAAAGGTCCGCGTTATATAGTAGGGCTCGGTTAAATAAATCGGGTCGTCGAGCTGCGCCGCCAGGGTCAGCATATCTCCGTGACGAATAAAATGCGTCGTGATGGTAGCCTGGTCGCTGGTCATTGCGCCATTGCGGCGAAGATAACCGCTCATCATGTGCGTGGTGTATGCAGTCAGCACGTCGCCTTCCCAAATTCCAGTGGTGAAGCCGCTCTGACTATGCGGAGCACTCTTGGACGGATGCGGACGCCCGTCCATCCAAATGATCATGGCGTCGCGATCTTCCCACGCGCCAATCACCCACGCGACGGTCCTTCCCGTAACCGGATCGGTTTGGTTCCACATCTTAATGCCGAACGTTCCGATCATCATGTGCCACTGGGAGTAGAAGGCGCAAATGCGCTCCGGCATGGAGATCTGCGATTGCATATAACTCAGAGCTTTAGCGCGGCCCGCTTCATTGAAAGGGATACCGGTGAAGTCACCGGGGTTCGGACCGGCGCCGCGCTCGAGCGCATCTTCGTGATTCTTAGAGGCCCAGGATCCCGATAGATCGATCTGCGCCAGTGCTGGGAGGGCCATGCAGAATAAGATCGCGATGTTGAGGCTGACTTGATTGCGGGTCATCTTGAGCTCCTTACCATTTCACGGTGCACGGCGTGGGCTTCCACCCGGCATCGCTGTCCTGTTTCTTGAAGTGTGAAGTGATGATGAACGGTTCGTGCAGATACTGAGGGTCGGTGACCACGATCGTGACCACCAGCATCGTATCGCCGTTATGTTCCTTGAGTACGTCGTAGTACTCGGTCAGATCCGCGTTTTCGCTATAGGGAACACCGTTCTTGCGCAGATAGCCAGCCTTAAGGTGAGACGTGGTGACCTTCAGCGATCCATGCGGCGCGGAACCGCGCGCCGGACGCGCCATTTCCCACAGGGCCGTCGAGTCTCCCTGCAGCGTGGGTGGACCGGCAGGAGCCTTCCAATCGCCGAAGTGAAACATACGGGCCTGCGTTCCACTATCGACATCCATGCGCAAGGTACGATCATCCTGCCACGTAATGTGAAGGTGTTCGGGTTGACGAAGCAGCGCCGGCGCTCCGAACGCCTTGCACAAATCTCCCGACGCTTCATCCTTGGCGGGATCCCAGTCGTCGGCGAACTTGACGGCTGCAGGCGTCATGGGAACACCTTCGTAATCGCGGGGCGGGGGCACCACCATGCGGAAGCGCCAGTCCTCATCCACTATGGAAACCCAATAGCCAGTCAGGTCAATGGGCGCGGCAGCTTTAGGATTTTCCGGCGGCGCGGGTCCGCCGCGCCCACCCCGTCCGCCCTGTGCTTGCAGGAGTCCCTGCACGAACAGCGGCAGCGCCACTGCGATCGCTAGCGGCAAAAGCGTATTTGAAATTCGATGTCGCATGCTGGTTTCTCCGGTTTGCAAAGCGCTACTTCTTGGTGGTCAAACTTCTGTAAACAGACTCGACAAAGGCGCTAGTGGATCCCTCCTGCGTTCCGTACTCGGTCTCGTAGGGCTTGGCAGGATGCGCTGCCTTGATTTGATCGAGTGTCTTTCCCTGCTTGATCAGGTCCGCAATCACATCGCGGACGACGACCACCATATCGCGGTAATCCACCACGTCCAGCTGCAGGCATAGCCGTCCGTGGCCCGGAATCACGTAGGTCCCGACGCCGTTATAGATGAAAGGGATCGGCACGACCGTAAGTTCAATCAGCCGATTCAAGGCGTCGATCTCGCCCTGAATGCTCCCGCCGTTCGCAATATCGATCACCGGAAACCGGGTTGTGTCCATGATGTCCCCGGCCACCACGACGTCGGCTTGGCGGAACAAGACCAGACTGTCGGCATCACTGTGCGCGGGGGCCTGGTAGAAGACCTCAATGGCGTCATCGTTCATGCGAAAGGCGTAGCGCGTCGTCAAGAACGCCTCCGTGGGCCAAGCGTCACCGGGATAAGACGGGTTCGCATTCCGGGCGCTCATCCTGCGCAGGACGCTTTCGTGCGCAAGAATCGCCGCACCAGTGGCGCCGTTGAGGACGTTCAGTCCCGATTTGCGCAGCTTCTCATTGCCGCCCACGAAATCCGCGTCCGCGTCGGTATTGATAATGTACCGGATCTGCAAGTCGGTCAGTTTCTTGATGGCCGCCAGGACCTCGGTGGTTGCGGCCCCGCTGCCCGAGTTCACCAAAACCACGCCATCGGAGCCGATCTGCACACCGATGTTTCCGCCGGCCCCGGCGATCATGTAAAAGTTCGGCCGAACCTGAACTACCTCAAGTCCCCCGGGACCTGGATCGGCGGCCTGGCTAGAGACCGGGCTGCACACTACCAATCCAAAAGCGGCGGCCAAGGTCCAGCAGGTTGTCACTTTGGTGAAACATCGCCTCGCTGTCTTAGTGGAACGCATGTGATACTCTCCTCAAGCCGAGCTCTGAATGATTTTACTCCAAACAAAGCTTCTGTTCCGGCCAACGCGCAAAACAGGAACACGCATTGTGACAGGCCGGCGTCTCGGAGTTGACCGAGGAATCGCTTTCCGTTAATTTATCGAACGGTCTTTGGACGAATAGTGTCCGGATGCGCCGTCATACGGACGCTATCCGCCGCTATCACCGGGCGAAAAACGCGGCCCTACGAAATCCCTGCGCCAATCGCCTGTAACTACTGGTGGAACCTTCCCTCGAGCACGGCTTTTCCAATGATGTGCCCGTCGATTGCTTTCATGACCTCAGCTCGGCTGGCGGCGTCGGTCAGATCGAGTTTGGTATCGAGAGCGAACAGCTCAAATGTGTAGTGATGATACGGACCCGCCGCGCCGGCTCCGGGACCCATGTAACCAACTGCGTTGCGGGTGTTCTTGATCTGAATGGTTCCGTCGGGCAGCTTGGCGTCCGCTGAGACTCCACCCGGCAATTCCCTGGCTGTCCCGGGAATGTTGAATGCCATCCAATGAGTGACGTCATCCAGCTTCTTCTGCAGCGCGACATCCGGATCATGGAACAGAAGCACGAAGCTCTGCGTTCCCATCGGTACATTCGTCCATTCCAACTTGGGCGACGGACCCATTTGTCCGCCCTTCTGGCTGAACTTATCGGGGATGACACCGCCATCCTGGAAATCGGGAGACGTAAGCGTGAGACCCGGGCCCGCAGGTCCCTTGCCGCCGCCACCCTTGCCGCCTTTGTCCTGAGACAGGGCGACGCCAAGGCTGAACGCCAGAATCATCACAGTTGCTGATAGCACTTTCTTGGTCATGAGTCGATTCTCCTCTTATCTATTTGGGGACGCCGATCCGCTAGACCTATTTCCCGTGTCATCGGTGACGTACTCGATTGGACGAGCCGGCAGCAGGTCGTCGGCATGAGTAATGTACGGACCTGGTATTCGGATTCCTCGCAGCGTTTCCGTGGGGTCCGCTGTTTGCCTGGTCTCTCCGGTTTATCCAGGGTATCAAAAGGTGCGGTTCTCGTAGGCAGGCCCGTTCGACGCTCTGAATAGTCGGCTCGATACGGGTATGCGTTGCCGGCGCTGGCGGTCTCGAAAAAATGGAATAGAGGTCCGTCGACCCGTTTTCCCTAAGTCCGCCGATTACGTATAATGCATCCATGGCAAAACTCGTCTTGAATGTTGCCGCATTCCCGTGTTCATTTCCCTCGTGATTCTAGCCCACGCACCCGATGGCGCGCCTCCGGTGTTCCGGCTCCGGCGCTTCATCGCTGGCCGAATCTGGGGATTCATTGGAAAGAAACAAAAGCGAGCGGCCTATGTCCTGGGCACCATGGTCGCGCGTTTCTGCGTAACGCTGGTAATCCTGTTGAGTTGCCGCCTATTGTCCGCGCAGCCGCCGGAGGATCCCCAAGCTCAGTACAAACGGGGGACCGACTACTGGTACGGCAGCGGGGTTCCGCAGGATTATGTGGAGGCCGCCAACTGGTTTCGAAAAGCGGCGGAGCAGGGATACGCCGAAGCTCAGTATCGGTTGGGACAAATGCTGGCCATCGGTCAAGGCATGAGGGAAGACGATACCGAGGCGGCAAACTGGTATCGCAAGGCGGCCGAACAGGGTATGGCGCGAGCGCAGTACAACCTGGGAACGGATTACATCTTCGGCAGGGGCGTTGCAAGGGATTACGCGGAAGCGGTGAAATGGTTCCGCAAGGCGGCGGATCATGGAATCGTGGAAGCGCAATACAACCTGGGTGTATCCTATCGCGACGGCCAGGGTGTCGCCCAGGATTTCGACGAGGCGCTGACGTGGTTCCACAAGTCGGCGGATCAGGGATACTCCGCGGCGCAGTTCACTATCGGCTTGATGTATTCGGACGGCCGAGGTGTTGCCAAAGACCCGACGCAGGCGCTGACATGGTTCCGCAAATCCGCGGACCAGGAATATCCTCCGGCGGAATTCAACATGGGAGTGCTTTACGCGAGAGGAATGGGCGTGCCGCGCGATTTGGAGCAGGCGGTGGAATGGTATCGCAAGGCGGCCCAAGGCGGGCTGCCCCAGGCTCAGGACGCGCTGAGAGCCGTAGCCGGAACGGGGTTGCCCGCCGCCCAACATGTGCTGGGGATGACCTACGAAAACGGCTGGGGGAGCGTGACAATCGAACCGGAGGCGGTGTTTTGGTATCGGAAGGCCGCCGAGCAGGGGTATCCACAGGCGGAGTACGATCTGGGGCGGATGCTCGCCGACGGCCGGGGTGTGCGGAAAAATGAGGCCGAGGCGGAAGCGTGGTTCCGGCGGGCCGCCGAACAGGGTATACCAGAGGCGCAACAGAAGTTGAAAACTCTTGGCGCGCCGGCGGCGCCGCCTAAATAAGAAGTTCGGGATCGATGTGCGAACCGCAGGCTCAGCCCGTTCTTGCTGCCTGCCATCCGCGATGCTCTTTAGAAACGCGCTCTAGAAACGGAAACGGGCGACAAGCTGGCCTGTCCGCACCCCGCCGACGATGGCGGCCGTTTGGTCAAAGCCGTAGCCGGAAGCGAACGCAGCGCCGGGGCTGCAGGCGCCCGTGGGGCCGCTGACTCCCGACTTGAAGCAAGTCGGTGCCGACAGCGGAGTCGTCGCACTTGGATTGGGAAGTACGGTGCGGTTAAATATGTTCACGAACTCCGCCCGAACGCTCAAACTCATCGACTCGCGGATCCTGAACGTGCGTCCGAAATTGAAGTTCTCGGTTGGATGCCGCTGATAGCGGAAGTCGCTGTAATACGCCGGAGAGGTTCCTAACGTGCCGGGAGCCGAAGCTACCCACGCGGCCGGATTCAGCACCAGGTTCGTGGTGGGATCATAACAGTGGCAGTTGAGATCCTGAAGATATAGCGGTACTCCGGGGACACGATTCAGGTAAGACGCAGTCGGGAGAAAAAACGACGTGTTCAGGGAATTAACCGCGGCAGGAGCCAGGATCGGCGTCCCGCTGGCGTAGGTGAGAAGGGCTCCTACTTGCCAGTCGCTCAGCGCGTACTTCAGGAGCTTGTTGCCAGCCCATGGAGCCACTGGCGCCGTATAGCTGATGTTAATATTGCTGACCAGTGGCCGGTCGGAGCCCGAGAGGAACTTGTTTGTACTCCGATTGAAAATATCGTTCTCTTGTCCCTCGATGCCGTTGGTGAGTGTCTTCGACCAGGTGAAGTTATAGCTGACATCCAACCCGTGCGACAACCGCTTGATCACCTTGAGCTGCAACGCATCGTACCAGTTATCTCCCAGCGGGGCCCACAGCGGCGTCGGCGCGGTCGTGAATTGCGGGTACGGCCGCAGCGACTGCGCTACTGTCGCACTAAGCGGGAAACCCGGGTACGGCAGCTTGTTCTGGAAAGGGCCGGCAGCCGCACTGCCGATGGGAGCGTTGAGGATGGTCCGGCCGGCCAACGTGGAGATGTCGATCCCGTCGGCTAACAGACTCTGCACGCTGTTTGCGTTGTAGTTGACCGCTCCCGAGGACGGCAACCACACCCCGCGGTTCCCCACGTAGGCGACGTCCACCAGCAGATTCCGGACGATCTCCCGCTCAACACCGACGCTCCATTGATACGACTTGCTGGGGTACCCGGCATTCCGATCGATCCAGGCACCTGGCGCTGCTCCGGGCGTTCCCGGAACGGCCGTTATGGGGAAGTTGCTCGAATTAAAGTTGGGCCATGCAATCTGAGCAAAGGTCAATGGAATGCCGCCGGCCAATCCTTTGGGCAAGGGCGACTGGGCGAAAGCCGTTGAAAAAACCTGATTTACTGATGTAACGGAGCGCGATTGTATGCCGTTATCGGGCGTAGTGCCGATAAGGAGGCCTGCTCCTCCGCGGAGCACGGTCTTCGAATCCAATTGATAGGCGAATCCTAGCCGCGGCCCAAATCCCAGTTTATAGCTATTGAAGAAATTATTGCCGCAACCGCAGGTCGCCCCATAGGTGACGCCCCCGAGACGCCCGCCGTCTTGCGTATTGGCCACCTTGGGGTCGAAAAACCCATAACGACCATACTGCTCTTTCCCAGAAGTGGAGTAATCGTAGCGCAGCCCGAGTTCGACCGACAGCTTGCGCGTGACCTTCCAACTGTCCTGAGCGAAAAATCCCAATTGGTGTTTCCCGAGCCTGGCGACCGCTGGTGAGTCGACCGCGTAGTTATCAGGCAGACCCAGCAGGAAACTGGCATAGGGAAGTCCGATGGTGTTGCCGCCACTCACATTGGCCGTATTCAAGTAAGGAAGGGCGGTTTCGTTCGCGCTGAAGTTATATTGACCGGTGGTGCCGATAATATTGTAATTGGGATATCCTTCAATGTCCGCTTCTCCTCCGAATTTGAAAGTGTGGTTGTTCTTGACCCAGGTAAGGTTGGTCACGATGTTGGTCTTGGCTTCGTTCGTGTTCTGAGTGCCATCAAAGCCCAGACCGAAACCGGCGACCGGTCCGATGTAGTTCATGCCGCCCGTGCTGTTAGCACCCGCCAGGTTATTGAACGCCGGGAAAGTGTAAGGGATAAATGGCCCGGTTAATCCTAGCGTGCTCGGATTGAAATCTGTGGTCGCGGAGGGCATGTCGAGCCTGCTGTCCACGTAAGCCCCCCCTATATGCAGGAGCAGCGTCGGTGAGAGGGTCTGGTCGTAGTTGAGCCGATAGTTCTTGGTGTTCCAATTCGTCGGGGCGAAAACTGAAAGCAGGGTAGGAAGGCCTTCCGAGGTTGTGTTGGTCGGCGGTCCAGGGGTAGCGATATGCACCCACCCCCAGGCACCGCTTAGCTTAATCTTGGAGCTCAGCGAGTGGTCGATCTTAATCGAAGGAATATAGTCCTGGGCCTTGGTCTGAAATGGGTTGACATAGTTATTGATCAACCCGGTCGCGAACGGTCCCTGCGGCTGCGGAACCAAGTTCTGAACATTCAAAGCGACCTTATCGAGCTGAGTCATCGGAATCGTGTTGTTCGGGAATGGATCCCGGATCAAGTTGCCATTGACCAGCTGCTGCGAAGACGGATCGTAAATCGAGTTTTGAATGATATTCCGGCCCAGCGGATCCGTTCCCAAAACCTTATTGGCGGTCGCCGCTTCGGCTGCGCTAAAATTCCCCAGCCGATATTGCGCCGTGGGAACAGTGATCAGGTTGCTGGTGTTGGAAGTGGTGGTGGGAAGGGACTCATAGCTGAAGAAGAAAAAGGTCTTATCTTTGCCGTTGTAGATCTTGGGAATCCAGATGGGTCCGCCGGCGGTGCCGCCGAAGTCGTTCTTCCGAATTTTGTTGCGGGTGTGGGAATACGCGCCGTAGGCGTTGAGGGCCTCGTTCGTCCAGTAATCGTACGCAGATCCATGGAATTGGTTGGTGCCCGATCTCATGGTGTAGCTTAGAACGGCGCCGGTCGACTGACCGTATTCGGCCGCATAGTTACTGGTTTGTATCGCGACCTCGCTGAGCGAATCCACGCTAGGCGCTCCGAACTGATAGAACACGTTGCCCAACGTGTAGGTCGCATCCATGCCGTCGATCCGGATCCGTTCGCTGCCGGCTGGCGAGCCATTAATACTAATCGAGGTGAGGGTACCGTTCACGCCGGGGATCGTTAGTACCGCCTCCGTGGAAACGCGGATGGCGCCAATCTGGCCCATCGGAAGAACGTCCTGTTGCTCGGTAGTGACGTTGTGGCTTACATCTCCGGTCTCGGTTTTCAGGAGCGACGCGTCGGCGCTAACCGTCACGGACTGCGTGGAGGCGCCTATTTCAAGGGTAATGTCGATACGGGTGGTTTGAAGTTGCTGCACCGTGATTCCCGTCCGGACGTACTTTTTGAATCCGGTAACGGTCGCGTCTACTTCATACGTGCCGGCGGGAAGATCGCCCAGAAAGTAATTGCCCGTCGCGCTGGTCGCGGCCGAAACGACGACGCCGGTGGCCGAGTTTTTAGCTTCGACCGGCGCGTTCGGAACCACGGCTCCCGCTGGGTCCGAAATCAAACCAGTAATTGTGCCGCCCGTCTGCCCAAACGCGGCATGGGTGAAAGTCAAGAAAAAAAGAAGAGCTATCGCCAGCTTTGCGAATCTCATGTGACACCCCTTTTTCGAATCGAAACCAGTTCGGTTTTACAGCGCAAACCCCATAAGCCACGGAAGGTCTAGACCCTCCGCCAAGCCAGAGCCTCATTTCTGACTTGGATCGTCAAGGTTTCAGGATGCTATCACTCTGGTGTGTGGAGGTCAAGCACCTAAGTGGACAGCACCGTCGTGGACAGCACTGTGATCTCCTGCCAGGTCTGCTGGCGATTACCGACCAGCAAGCCGCCCGGCGGACCACTACGATGCTCACAGCGATGATCGAGCGGCCAAGCCGGTGGCACCAGCGGAGCGCCGTCGCAACGATTCAGTAGTACAATTTGGCGGTAGCGGTCGGCTATGGAGGGAACCACCATGATGTGCAGAAATCCTGAGAACAGATGGCGAGCAATACTGTCCGCAGCATTGTGCGGAGCGGCCGCAGCTCTGATCACGGTTGCGGCACCCGCAAAGCTGCATGCTCAGGCGCCCGCAAGTCCAGGACGTGGCGCCGTTCCGCCTGCAGAGGCACTATTCACATCGGCGCAAGCGGTCGCGGGGAGGGCGGCATACCAGCGGAACTGCGCCAGCTGCCACGGCGCGAGCGTCGATGACGGTACGGCTCCTCCGCTCCGCGGTGTGACCTTCCTCAGCAAATACGCCGGGAAACCCGCGGCCGATTTGTTCACTTACATAAGCACGAAGATGCCACCCGGCAATCCCGGAAGCAGCATTCCTGGAAGCATTGGGGGGGCCGAGTACGCGCAGATCATGGCCTACGTGCTCCAGCAGAATGGTTTCACCACCGGACGACGCGAGTTAGAATCGGAAGCCGCAGCGCTCGCTTCCGTGACGATTCCCGCTCCGCCGGGAGGACGCGGCGGCAGGGGCGGCTTATCGCCGGGCGTGAAGCTGCCTCCTGCGCCGAAGAAAGCGAACCCTCTCGATAAAATCACTCCCGTCACGGATGCGTTGCTCCAGAACCCGCCCACGGGCGAGTGGCTCACATGGCGCCGCGGCTTCGATTATCAGGGATTCAGCCCGCTCAAGCAGATTACGAAATCGAATGTGAACAACCTGCGCGTCGCGTGGACCTGGACACTTTCCCCCGGCGCCAACGAAGCCACGCCCCTGGTTCATGACGGTGTGATGTTCCTGCACAGCCCCGGCGACAAACTCGAAGCGCTCGATGCCGCCACAGGCGACCTGCTGTGGCAGTATGCACGGCTGTTGCCCCCGGGCGCGAACGCCGGCAACAAGCGCATGATCTCGATTTATGGCAACAAAATCTACATGGGGACGTCCGACGTGCATGTGGTGGCGCTTGATGTGAAGACCGGCCGCGTGGTTTGGGACCAGCCGCTGACGGAGGAAAGGGGATTCAACCTCTCCGGTGGTCCGCTGGTCGCCAAAGGCAAGGTGATGATTGGAACGAGCGGACGGGTCGGCGGAAAGAACTACATCGTCGCGCTCGACGCCGAGACCGGCAACCTCGCTTGGCGGTTCAACACCATCGCGCAGCCCGGAGAGCCCGGCGGCGATACCTGGAACGATCACACCGCCGAGGAGCGCAACGGCGGCTCCATCTGGATCGCGGGAAGCTATGACTCCGCGCTCAACCTCGCGTTCTTCGGCGTGGCGCAGACCTATGACACCGCTTTGTTGGTGAAGCCCGTGAGGCCGGGGGTCAAAACCGACGGCTTGTATACGGACTGTACGCTGGCCATCAATCCCGATACAGGCAAGCTCGTTTGGTATTACCAGCACCTGCCGAACGATCAGTGGGACCTCGACTGGGTATTCGAACGCCAGATCGTTCGAATGCCGGTAAACGGAGTGGTTCGCCCGGTGATCATGACTTCCGGCAAGCAGGCGACGTATGACATTCTCGACGCGGAAACGGGAAAGTGGATCTACTCGAAAGACCTGGGTCTGCAAAACATCGTTTCCTCCATCGATCCTGTCACCGGCAGGAAGAATATCAATCCGCAAACGCTGCCGGGCGACGGGCAACCGCACATGGTCTGCCCGCATGTGGACGGCGCCAAGAGTTGGCTTCCGGGCTCGTACAATTCGGATACGAAGATTTTGTATGTACCGCTGATTGAGGCGTGTATGGATCTGACACCGGTGACTGGAGGCGGGCGTGGGCTTTTGTCCGCCGGCGGTCAACCGACCGTGCGGCCTCGGCCGGATTCGGACGGCAAGTACGGCCGGGTGGAAGCCATCAACATGGTGACCCGCGAAGTGGTGTGGACCGAGCGCCATCGCGCGCCCGTGTCGAGCGGCGCCCTGGATACGGCCGGCGGCGTGATCTTCAACGGTTCGATCGATCGGTACTTCCGCGCGTACGACGACCAGACGGGCAAACTGCTCTGGGAGACGCGCCTGACCGATGTGCCGAGCAACGCTCCGATTTCGTACACGGTGAACGGCAAGCAGTACATCGCGATCGGCGTAGGCAATGGCGGCGCCCAGGCGACGGGATTCACAGCGCTGGTGCCGGAAATTCAGAACGTCGACCGTTCTCCGGCAGTGTGGGTGTTCCAGCTGCCCTGATCGGAGTTATTTCGCGCGCGAATCCCAGGAACGCTGCTCGCGGACGCACCACCGGGAAACGAGTGTAGGGTTTGTGCCTCTTCCATGGCCTGACTCTGCCCAAGGCCAAAGTCATGTCGATCATGCCCTTGCGGAAGTCTTAACGAATCCCGCTCGGAGGCATCTGCGGAGGCTATTGGTGCAAGGAGCAGCCGAATATCCCAGTCTCGGGCGCTATTTCTTAGCTGGATCTTTCACAGCAAGACCGCCGGTCAGGCCGTCAACTTGGTATCCGATTTGGATCTTGCGGATCTTGGCGATTTCCGCGGGTGTGGCAGTCTTGGGATCAACGTTGGCTCCTGAACAAGTGAATCCGCGCAAGGTGCATTCCGAAGTCGTATGTTTGATTCCACGCTTCTGCATGGCACCAGTGATAAGTGTGACGACGTCCGAGTGCATGATCACCGCGTTGTTCGGCACGAAGGTTCCGACACCGATCGCGTAGTCGAGCGGCATCAGCGGTTCGATGCTTGAGCCGAATGCGCCGTCGTTCTTCTTGCCTAGATCATGGGCGCCCAAGTCTCCTCCCTTATCGATCAGGTACTGCACCACGGCTGCGTCCCCCAGGTTGGCCGCGACCATCAGCGGCGTGATGCCGTAGCTATCGGCGGCATTTACATCCTCCCCAAGATCGATCAACAGCTTCACGACTTCCAATCGTTCCGCGGGCGGCCTCACTCGATGGTATCCGTTGATGAAGCCGGTTCCGCAGGCCGCCATCAAAGTTGTCTCGCGATCCCTGGACACAACGTGAGGGTCAGCGCCATGCGCCAGAAGAAGCTTGACTAGTTCGATGTCGCCGGAGAAAGCGGCCCGCATCAGAGCCGTGGCGAAAACAATTCGAGGAGAACCTTCGCGCATTCGGGCGCGGGGCGTGTTGTCGACCAGCGCATTTGGATCTGCTCCGGCCTCGAGCAGTTTCTTGATCAACGGAAGAGGATCGGCGGTCACCGTCCACGGGAAGTTCGGAGCGGTTTCCATATTCCTGCGATCGACGGCCCAGAAGAGTGGCGTGAACCGCTGGGCATCGGCATGATTGACGTTGGAATGGCTGTCGATCAAAAACGAGGCAAGCTCGTAGCTGCCGCTGAAAATCGCGAGGCCCAATGCATCTTTGCCGTCGCCTCCAATCGCATTGACATCCGCACCCGCCGCGACTAACAGCCGCGCCGATTCCAGGTCGTCTTCCCGGGCGGCAAACATCAATGGCGTCAGTAACCCGCTCGCGAATTCCTCGACAGGTTGGCTGGGCTTGGCGGCGACGGGTGTCGTTCCTTCAAATCCGCGGCCCGATGCCGAAGGCACAAAGTTCGATTTGGCGTTGATGTCCGCGCCGTGATCGATCAGCATCTTGACCACAGCCGGATGACGCTCGGAAACAGCCCACATTAAAGCAGTCGTGCCGCCCCAGGACTCCGTGGCGTTTACCTTCGCTCCATGGTCGAGGAGCACTTTGACCGCGTCTGCTTTACCGGTACGCGACGCGATCATAAGCGCGGTATCGCCAAATTTCGTAAGTGCGGCGTTAGGATCGGCCCCGCCCTGGATGAGTCTCCCGATGATCGCTGCGTTGCCGTTCGTCGCCGCGAGAAGCAGGGGAGCGGCTCCAGCGCGATTCACTGACGACACATTCGCGCCGGAACGAATCAGGAGGTCCGTGGTTTCGAGGTCGTTGTTTTCGACGGCCCAGTGGAGCGCGGTTGTGCCGTCAACTTGTGGTGCGTTGACGTTCGCCTTCTTCAGAATTAGCTCGCGAACGGCCTCTCTGTTACCCTTCATTGCCGCATCCGCGACTTCGCTGTTCACGGCACCTGAAAGAATCGTGGCCGCTAGCCCGATCGCACAGAAACTGAGTCCGCGTTTCGTCAACATCAAGATCTGATGGATGCTCATTTATTTCCTGTGTTTCTTTGTTTCACGTTTTTGAGGACAACTGGCAGCGCGCCGTAGTTTTCCGGTGCTGTTATCTTTGCCTCACTATCGGGCGCTACCTTGCCAGTCAGAGCGATCTTGCCTTCGCCTTCACCCTTGGAATTGATGCGCAGTTCGATAACGGAAAAATCGCGGGCGACCGGCGTTCCGGAGACTGGGGTCCACAAATCGTTTGTCTTGCCCAGACGACGATCGGTGATGAGGATCACGCGTTCCGTGCCGTCAGGTTCCATCACCCGGCCTGCGTAGCGGATTCCATACCCGGCGACTTCAGAGGACCAGAGGTAACCAACGCTGGTGTTCTGCTTCACTGCCGCCGCTAGCGCGCTTTCGGGTGTAGGAGGAGGAGTACCCTCGCTCGCACTCGCACGATTGCGGACTGCAGGCGCGTCATCGCTAGCGTTCCCTTTCGCACTGGCGTCTGCGTCGCTTACTCCACCGCGTCCGCCTCCTCCCGCTCGTGCGCCTCGCCCGGCTGCCGCGCCCCGCCCTGGTGCACCGCCACGTCCGCCTCGTCCTCCATCTCTCACTGAGGCTGGATTATTCCACGCGGACATTAGCTGATTGCGTTCGCTATCGGTGGACCAGCGAAACAAATCGATGCGGATGGAATCGGGCGCGCCCATCACGTTGGCAGTGGTCGCGGAAAAACTCAGCATCGGACCCGAGCCCGGCTGCGGCGCGTCCGCTGCCAGCAGCACAACGGCGGCGAACATCATTTCGGCGAACAAAACGGTGAGCTGAGACGATTTCATTTGTCTCGATTAGTTCCCCAAACTCTGGCCAGCCATTCGACCAACTGCTCCAACTCCTGGTCGGACAGTTGGGCGCCTCTTTCTCTCATGTCCACCAGCGTGACCCGCCAACCTTCTTCGGCATTCCTCGCGGTTTCAATGCGCTCCATCCCGTGACATTTGGTACAGGCCCGGTTCATCAGGCGCCTGGCTTCGGGGTCTGAAAAAAATGTGGTGATCTCGGGTGGAACGTAGGTGCGAGGAAATGGCTTGGTATCCGGACCAAACTTGGAGACCAGCCAGTCGAGAAGAATCGCCTGTTCCGTTTCTGTCAAAACAGCTTCACCCGGCTGATGTTTCGAGGCGATTAACTTCTGCCATGCCGCCCGGTCTTGCGCATAGAACGCGTAGTCATCGATGCCGTGACAGGCGATGCAGTTCTTACGCAGCACATCCCACGCGGGGCCGTCAGGCCTTTGCACTTTGGGCCGGGTCGCTCTGCCGCCAATTTGCGCGAACAGCGGGAGGGTCACCTGCAGCACTAGAACCGCCAGCCACGCTGCGGACTTTCCCCCGTTCCACTTCATCTAGCTCGCTCTCCTCTTAGACCGGCCCTTATAGTGGCAGTGGCGTCGTGCTCGAACCGAAGCTGCTGGTGACCCCGATCTTGCGTCCGCTCGCGTCGTATTTGGGGAACTGATCGATGCCGTATTTATGAAGGACTGCCAATAACATGTTGGAAGTCCGCTCGGTGTTATCGGGATACGCGAAATGGCGATTCCCTTGGAATTTTCCATCCAGGCCCCCGAGGAGGATGATGGGCACTTTCACATGCGCATGCCGATGGGAATTGCCCATGTTGCTTCCTTTATAGATCAGGATATGATCGAGCAAGCTGCCGCCGTCGCCATCGGGGACCTTGTCCAGCTTGGCGGCGAAGTATGCCAGGTTCTGTACGTGATAGCGATTCATTTTGGAATAGTTCGCGACGTTTTCGGGCTTGTCGCCATGGTGCGAAGTACCGTGCCATCCGCCGGTGTAGCCGGATTCAGGGAAGCTCGCGCCGGAGAGATCCTTGCCCAGCATGAATGTAGCGGAGCGAGTTAGGTCGCCCTCAAAAGCCAGCGCTAACAGGTCGTACATTAATCGATAGTGGACGTGCTTGTTCTCAGGCAGGCCGAACGGGATTTCGTCAGAAGGCTCCTTGACCGTCCGCTCCATCGCAATCCTGATACGCCGCTCGATTTCGCGGATATTTTCAAGATAGGTATCGAGTTTGCTCCGGTCGCCGGCGCCGAGCGGCCTCTTAAAGAACGCGATCTCCTGAGTGACGGAGTCGAGAATGCTCGCGTTTTGCTGGCGGCCTAACCGGCGCTCCTCGGGACTTACGCCGTCGCCGAACAATCGTTCGAACGCCACGCGCGGATTTACCTCAGTGGGGAGCGGCTGTATGGGGGAAGCCCAGGAAATGGAATTTGTATACGCGCAGCTATAACCCCAGTTACAGTTTCCAAAATTGCCATCCTCCTCCACGCCGAGCTGTAGGGATTCGAGAATGGTGTCCTGGCCATACTTTTTCGCGACTAACTGATCCAGCGTGACACCGAGATACGGGCTCACCGCGTTCCGTCTTGGGCGGGCAGCCGATAACAGAACAGCTCCGCGTGCGTGGTCTCCGCCGGGTTCGTCCGTGTTGGCCATGGCCTCGGGCATGTCGAGTCCGGAGATGAGCGTGACACGATTCCGGAAGGGCTCAAGAGGCTTCGTGATAAACGAGAACTCGAAGTTCGCGCCCTCCTGGAGCGGACTCCAGTATCCCGGCGCTGCGCCGTGCGGGTGCCAGATTCCCAGGAAGCGCTTGGGCGGCGTGGCAGCGGTTTGATTCAAGGGCGTTTGCGCGGGAATCATCGAGTCCAGCAGCGGCAGACCCAATGTAATACCGGCACCTCGCAGAAAGGTGCGGCGAGGAATGAACTTCTTTTCGATAAACATTATCTGGACTCCTTAATTTCTAGCGCTTTCATCCAGCTGACTTGTTCTCATTTGGAATGCCGGACTCTTGATGATGCCCATCAGGATCGACTGGAACTTATAGCCATCCTTCGCGGCATCGCGGACGATCGAACGAACCTGCGGCATATCTTGATATTCGACGCCGCGGCCCAGGCTGAACGTCATCAGCTTTTCGGTGATCGTTCGCACGAATTGCGGCGAATACTTCAGCAGGGCCTGTCGCAGCTCAATGGGACCGTTTACTTTGGTGCCGTCCCACAATACGGCGGACGTGTCCAAAGGAACTCCGCCTTCGCCGCCCTGTTTGGTTCGCCACGACCCGTCGGCGTCAAAATTTTCAAGAGCGAAGCCGATCGGATCCATGAGCTTGTGGCAGCTCGCACACGGCTCCATTTTCCGGTGCAGGGTCATCTGCTCGCGGAGCGTCATGATTTGACTTTCGCCGCCCTTGCTGTCCTCTAGTGCGGGCACGTTCGGCGGAGGTTCTGGGGGAGGAGTGCCCAGAATATTTTCGAGCACCCATACGCCGCGCTTGACCGGTGACGTTCTGAAATTCTGGACCCATGTAAGCGACAGCACGCTGCCCTGGCCGAGCAGTCCCCGACGATACGCCAGATCCGGCCCGAGTGTGACACGGCGGAATTGCGAGCCATAGATGTTGGGGATGTTGTAGTGCTTGGCAAGGCGTTCGTTGAGAAAAGTGTAGTCGGCGGTCAACAAATCGACCACGTTGCGGTTTTCCTTAATGATGCTCTCGAAAAGCAATTCGGTCTCACGGCGGAAGCTATTTCGCAATTCGTCATCCCAATTGGGATAGAAGACGCCGTCGGGCGATGTCGCCGGGAGATTCCGCAAGTACAACAACTGGTCACCGAAGTTTTGCACCAATGCGCTTGCTCTGGAGTCAGCGAGCATTCGGCGAACTTGCTGTTCCAGTACCGACTCGGTATGAAGTTGATCCCGGTTCGCCAGGTTGATCAGTTCGTCGTCCGGAATACTACTCCAGAGCATAAACGACAGGCGGGAGGCCAGCTCAAGGTCGGTGATGCGGTATGGTTTGCCGGGCTGCACATTCGGGGGCTCGCGTTCCGCGCGCACGAGGAACTGCGGACTGGCGAGAATGCGACGCAGAGCCAATTCGATGCCATCCTCGAAGGTGCCCTCGCGGCGGCCTTCCTGATAAAAGCCTCGCACCCATTCCATGTCCGCGGATGTGACGGGACGGCGATACGCCCGGCGCATGAGCGTCGTCAGAATCTGGTTCGCGCAGGATTCCTCTTGAGCAGCCGACGAGGGACGGCAGGTATACACCTTGCGAATGCTGCGTGTAGCTTCAGGACGCGTCGGCGTGAACGGTCCTCGAATCCTCAGGATGCCGACCGCGGGATAGTATTGCAACTGCGGAATACCATTATCTTCGAGCGATTTCCGTTCGAACTGCCGGATCATATCCAGACTGGGGCGATAGTTCGTGGCAAGGAACGTGACTCCCACCATGTGCGAGCCGGCTTTCACGGGGAGAGTGACGTCGATAGTGCCGTCGTTATCCGAGGAATTATTCGAGCTCAATCCCACGCCAGTGTAGTCGCGCGTTTCAACGGTCTCGTTGTCGATGAGGAACAGCAATTTCTCGCCTGGGATGAACTTGCCGAGTCCGAAGTTTTGGACGGTGAACTTGTATTCGCCATCGGCCGGGAAGCTATGCCGGACTGCCATTCCGCCCCGGGTCCCGAACGGAAGGCCTTCCAGATGCTGGTTCTGCGAGGTGTCGCCGGGAGCGATGTAGGCCATCTCCGTGGGAGACTTCCAGAAACCCACTGCTGTGCGGGCGACCCGCGTCGCGGCAGTCATATAAGCTTCCAGAAGTGTAGGAGAAATCGTCAACGATCCTGCGACGTTGTCAAACCCTCGGGCGGCATCGTCGGCGGGCAGGAGCGTCGAAACATCAATATCCAGATCGAGCAGGTCGCGGATCACGTTGGCATACTCGGTTCGATTGAGACGATGCATCACCACCGAGCCTGGGTCGGGGTGAGTGGCGGCCTTGCGGTCGATTTCGGTCTCCAGCCAGTCACGGAGCCCTTCATACTTGGCCAACGGCGGCCGGGGCATTCCCGGCGGGGGCATCATGCCGGCCCGCAGTTTCCGGACAACTCGCTCCCACACTTCGGGGTGATCGCCGACGGCGTTGATATCCTCTTTTTCGAGTGAGAAATTGTCTGTTTTGATCTTGTCGTTGTGACAGACAACGCAATACTGATCCAGTAGTTGCCGCTGGGCGGCAGCCGCTTGGGCAGGAGCGGCTCGCTCTGCCGCTTTCGCTGCGGAAACGGCAGGTGGCGCAGCCGGGACAGGCGCGTTCGCGTTCCCGGATCGGCCGTTCACTTGACCGTGACTGTTCAGGCAGCCGACCAGCGCGGCGCATCCTAATACCAGTCTTGCCACCGTCGATTTCTTCACTGGCTTTACATCGCCTTTCGAGAACCTGGCACACTCAGGGCGGCAGGACCGCCAACTACCTGCATCAGCATACGTCTGCATGCACGCGGAGTCAACGGATATGCTCAACCT
>Ga0070735_10001494_pt1 | contig 22626 bp, 13 predicted proteins | sample Coa_R1_FD_66443 | JGI IMG/M metagenome (GOLD analysis project Ga0070735, IMG submission 66443) | Surface soil microbial communities from Centralia Pennsylvania, which are recovering from an underground coalmine fire - Coalmine... | ecosystem: Environmental > Terrestrial > Soil > Unclassified ...
GAACGTTTTCCGAGCGGATGTTTGAAATCGCGACGCGGGCCACGACGAAAGTGACCAAGGTCGAGGCGCCGTACGGGTTGCCGGTGGACGCCGAGGATGTGCGGCGGGCGGGCAAAGGCAAGAAGATCAAGATGATTGGATTCGCGCACGGGGAGACTTCGTCGGGAGTGGTGACGAAGATCGATGCGTACCGAAAAGTGGCCGATGAGTTCGGGGCGCTGCTTGTTGTGGACACGGTGGCGTCGCTGGCGGCCGTGCCGCTGCATGCGGATCGCGAGCGAATCGATATTTGCTTCAGCGGATCGCAGAAAGCCATTAGCGCGCCGCCGGGGATGTCGCCGATTACGGTGAGTCCGGCGGCGGAAGAAGTTTTTCGGAAGAGAAAGACGAAGGTGCAGAGCTGGTACTTTGATTTGACAACGGCGATGAATTATTGGGGAAAGGAGCGGCTGTATCACCACACGCCGCCCATCTCTTTGATCTATGGCTTGCGGGAGGCGATGCGGATTGTGGTGGAGGAAGGACTGGAAGCGCGGTGGGAGCGGCATCGCGTCAATCAGTTGGCACTGATTGCTGGAATTGAGGCGATGGGGATGGGTTTGCTGGTGAAGAATCCGGCGGACCGGTTGCCGACGGTTACAGCGGTAATGATTCCGAACGGGATCGATGATGTGAAGGTGCGGAATCAGTTGCTGGATGAATTTAATATCGAGATTGCGGGTGGGTTTGGCGCGGTGAAGGGAAAAATCTGGCGCGTGGGGTTGATGGGTTATTGCAGCCAGAAGCCGTTCGTGCTGCTGTTTCTTTCGGCGATGGAGAAAGTGCTGCAGGATCAGGGTTACCGGGCGCCTGCGGGGGCTGGAGTGGCGGCGGCAATCCACAGCTATTCGCATGCGGAGACGGCGACGGCTGTAAGTCGATAAAAAGAGAAGTAGGGAAGTAACGACGTAAAGAGGAAGAGGGAGACTTGTGACGACACGGCCGGTACTTGCGAATGCGGGGGCAATGAGCCAGTTTGTCGGGGCGTTTGAGGTGACTTCCAAATTGAGCGGGAAGGTGTATCAGTGCCGGTTTTCGCATATGTGGAATGGCGTGGCGACGCGGCATAGCGACACGATCGATACGAAGTTTTTTGTGGAGGGCGGGCAGCACGTTGTGGGGTTGGCGCACACCGCGTTTGTGAAATTCCGCGAAAAGACCGGGCGAGATTTAACGGACCGGGAAGCGAGTTTCGTGGCGGCGGAGTATTTGCGGGAGCGGCTTGAGGAAGAGGATGAGCGGCCTTTGTATGATGTACCCGAAGCGGATGTGCTCAGGTTGATCCAGTTGATCGGTATCAAGTAAACATTTCGACGGAAGACCGCTGAAGCAGCTAATCGCAAGGTTCGACGCGAAAGGCGGCGAGGCGAGGATGGTGCAGGCCGTCGCGGCGGACAAAATAGATCACGAGAAACATCAAGAGCGAGCCGAAAACCATAACGGCGACGGCTACCTGAAGGCCGAGCTGAAGGTCGCTGGCATCAGAGATCTTCCCCACCAGTTGTGGTCCCAAGGCCCCCAAGAGTTGAGTAACGAACATGTAGACGCCGATGGACGTGGCGTGAGCGCGCTGCGGTGTGAGGTCGTGCAGAACCGCGGTGACGGGACCGTGATACCAGGACATGAAAAAACCGCCGATGAAAAGGCAAGCCAGAAAAACCCATTTTTCGTCGGATTGAATAGCGAGGAGCACGAATGGTGCGGCGAAGAGGAAAGCGGCGGCGATGACGATGATGCGGCCGTACGGATACTTGCGCTGGAGACGGTCGGCGAGAAAACCTCCCGTGAGGACACCTAGAAGAAGAGACAGCAGCGCGACCACGGCGAGGGAGAGAGCGGCTTCGCGAAGACTGAATTCCTTGTAATTGACGGCAAAGTCGATGCCCCACGTGAGGAGCGAGACGCTGGCGAAAGTAATGCACGTTCCTGCAACGATCATCGCGACATAAGCGGGTACTTTGAGCAGACTGAAAATCGGAACCACCTCGGACTTTGGTCTGCGAGGAGGATCGGGCAATTTGAGAACGAAAAGCCCGGGAATCATGCAAACAACCCCGACGATGATGAAGGTGAATTTCCAGCCGTGAGTCTCGCCCATCAAGCCGCCGAAGGCCTGGCCGGCGGCGCCACCAAGAAGCATGCCCGATGCGAAGATGGATTGAGCCATGGCGCGGCGCTGGTAGGGAAAAGAATCGGAAATCATGGATTGGGCAGCGGGCGCGTAAGCGGCTTCGCCGACGCCGATCAGTGCGCGGGCTACGAGCAGAAGCATGAAAGAAGAAGCAAAACCGCAAGCGATTGTGGCGATACTCCAGACGGCAATACCTGCGGCAATGATTTGCGTGCGGCTTGCGCGGTCGGCGATGAAGCCGCAGGGGATACTGGTAACTGCGAGGACCACAAGAAGCCAGGTCTGCAACGAACCAAGCTGCGCATCGGTTATATTCATTTGCTGGCGGAGAAGCGGGAGGAGCGGGACAACGACCTGTCGGTCAGCGAAGTTGACAAAGTTGATCAAAGCAAGTACAGCAAGGATTCGAATTTGATAGGAAGATAGCGGAGTGGAGTTCGACGCCATAGTTGGTTGCTCAACTGGCCAAGAGAGACCTGGTTCGAAAGAGTCTGAGAGATTATATACCGCGCATGAAAGCCGTCACGCCTGCGAACACTACAACGAGTAGCCAGTTAACCACCGTACTTTCTTACGGGGCGATTCTGCTGCTGGGGTATTTTGTGTTCCTGATCGTGGCGCCGTTTTTGGTGCCGCTGGCGTGGTCGGCGGTGCTGGCGATTTTCTTTTACCCTCTGCACGAAAAAATATCGCAAAAAATGAAGCCTACAGCGGCGGCAATGACGAGCACTCTGGGTGTGACGCTCCTGCTGATTGTGCCGGCCATCGTGGTGCTGATTCTTACCGCGCGCGAAGCGCTGGATGCAACGGCGCGGTTGCAGAGCGAGCTAGCGGTGCACGGTCAGGGTCCGAGCGAAGGGCTGATTTTGAGAGCCGAGGAGTGGGTTCGCATACGCCTGCCGGATTCCTGGCGAGCCATGGACATGTCTGATCCGTTGCAGCAAGCAGCGGAGAAAATTGCGTCGTTTCTAGGGGCGGCGTTCACCAGCCTGCTGAAAAATGCGGTTGCGTTCTTTGTGGATTTGTTCATTTTGATTTTTGCGTTGTTCTTCATGTTCCGTGATGGCGAAGACATCGTGCGCGGAGCAAAGCACCTGCTGCCGTTTGATGAAGACATCCAGACGGACATGCTGGAGGAATCGAAGGAGCTGATCTTTGCGAGCGTGGCCGTGGGATTGCTCGTAGCGGTGATTCAGGGTTTGCTGGGCGGGATATCGTTTGCATTGACGGGAATTCCGTCACCGATTTTCTGGGGAGTGCTGATCGCGTTTTTCTCACTTGTGCCGGTGGTGGGCTCGGCGCTTATCTGGGGGCCCGCAGCGCTGTGGCTTGGATTCAGCGGGCATTGGGGGAAGGCCCTGCTGGTGGTACTGATTTGCGGAGGGGTCTCGACGGTCGCGGACAATATTGTGCGCCCGATGTTGTTGCGCAACCGCACGCGGCTTAATGAATTGCTGCTGTTTATTGGCGTGCTGGGAGGATTGGAGGCGTTTGGTTTGTTGGGGTTGGTGGCGGGACCGACGATCGTGGCGGCAGCGATGGGCGTCTTTCGCGTGTATATGGAGCACCGCGATGAATTGTCGGCAAAGGGCGCGTGAGCTTCGCGTGGCACCACTCACTGCGAGGAATTCTTTCGCGAGCGAAGTACCGCTATTCCGCAGGCGGGCGGCGAGGGCGCTGTTTAGCGGAAATGGACTTGATAATGAGGCGGCGGCGCTGCTTGGGATCGAGTGGGACTTTCGCCCGATGAAGCGCGGCGTTCATGAGCGAAACAATTTCGGGATCGTCGAGAGTGGCGGCGCTTTCGAGCCTGATGTGGCGGACGACATTGCCGCTGCCCATGAGACGGTGCTTGGGATCGGGGACGCTGGCGCCCTGGAGAAAACAGAGTGTGACGTGGTCGGGATAGAGGGCGATCGAGAAGATGGCGTCGGAAGGGCGCTCGTTGGGAACGAAACCGATCACGAGAGCGTTGTAATTGTCGTAGACCATTTCAAGGGAGCCGGGGAGGCGCTTGCGCATTTTGACGAGGGCGCCGCGGGCGAGTGAAGTAATTTTGGGATTGTATTTGGCAAGGAAGGAATCAAGCTGCTTTTTAGGATTTACCGCTGAAGCAGACTTCGCCATCGGTTGAACCTCTAAACTATGAGTTTTGCCGCTTCGGCAGTGTCCATCCTATGCGAGCGACGACAAATTAGCCATTGCAAGGCAGAACGGCTTTCGCGTTGGGAAACGCTGCCGGGGAAACTACGTTCGGAGCGGTATGGGTGTGCTAGAGTACCCGGCTCGGATGAGTTCCATGACGCTAAAACCCGCTGCGACTCCTGTGGAGCTGGCGCCGACGAAACTTCGTTGGCGTTGCGAGCTTCCGCGCATACCCTTTGAAACGACGGCGCAGGCGGAACTGCGCGAAGGGTTCATCGGGCAAGAGCGCGCGCTGCGTGCGCTGAAGATGGGCGTGGAGTTGTCGGCGCCTGGTTACAACGTGTTTGTCTGCGGACTGGCGGGCACGAGCCGGGGCGGGACCATCGCCAAAATGATCGAGGATTTGCACCCGCCGACGAAACCTTCGTTGGACCGATGCTACGTCAATAATTTCAAGATTACCGACCGGCCGAGACTGCTTTCGCTGCCTCGCGGGCAGGCGAACTCCTTTAAAAAGGATATGCAAGCGGGAATTGATTTTTTGCGGCGGCGAATCCCTCAGGTCTTTGAAGGCGAGCCATTTCAGCGGCAGAAGGGGCGGATCGTCGAACGGTTCACGGTGCGCGAGAAAGAGTTGATGGACGATTTCACGCGGCGAATCGCGCGCGAGCAGTTTGCATTGGGACACATGCAGGTGGGCGCGGTGGCGCTGCCGGAGATTTTTCCGGTGCTCGAAGGGCAGATGGTGCCGATCGAAGATATTTCGAAAATGGTGCACGAAGGGAAACTCGAGTCACCGGTGGCGGAAGATATTGAGAGGAAGTACGAGCAGTTCCGGCAAGAGTTCACCGTTGTTTATCGCAAAACATTGACGCTGTCGCGGGAGTTGGCGAGCGAGCTGAGTTATTTGGAGCAGGAAGCAGCTTCGGTGCTGGTCGATGGAGTAATTGAAGAGTTGAAGGAAAAATATCCCGGGACGAACGTTGCGGAGTATCTGGAAGAGGTGCGGCACCATCTGCTGGACAATCTGGATCCGTTTAAGGAGCGCGAAGGCGAGGGCGAACACGAAGGAGATACGCCCGACGGGTTGCCGAAAATGCCTGGTTCGAGCGGGCCGGAGCGCGACCCGTTCCGCGTTTATGGCGTGAACGTGATTCTGGCGCATAGCGACGAAGAGGAATCGCCAGTGATTTTCGAGACCACGCCAACGTACGCAAATCTGTTTGGAACGATTCAGCGGGCGTACGACACGCGAGGCGGCTGGACGAGCGACTTCATGGACCTGCGTGGTGGTTCGCTTCTGCGGGCCGACGGCGGGTTTTTGATTATGTATTCGCTGGAAGCGCTTTCGGAAGTAGGAGTTTGGCGAGCGCTCAAAAGGACGCTGAATCACAATCGCCTGGAAATCCAACCGCTGGAGATGTTCTATCCGTTCGGCGGAAGCGCGCTAAAGCCGGAAGCCGTGGAGATTAACGTCAAGGTGATTTTGATCGGCGACCGGCAGCTGTACGAGATGTTGTACGAGTACGAAGAAGATTTTCAGAAGATTTTCAAGGTGCGCGTGGAGTTTGACGAAGAGATGCCGATGAGCGACGGCGTGATTGCAGAGTATGCAGGACGGCTGCGCACGCTGTCCGAGAAAGAGGCGCTTTACCCGTTCGATCGCGGGGCGTTTGCGGCGATGCTCGAGTACGGAGTTCGCAAGGCGGGGCGGCGAAACAAAGTAACGGCGCGGTTTGTCGACATTGCCGATCTTGCGCGCGAGGCGCACTACGCGGCGGCGGCTGCGGACGAGAGAGTAGTGCGCGCGGCGCACGTGAGGGACGCGCTGGCTTCAAAAATGGAGCGGCACAACCTCATCGAGACGCGCATCCGCGAAATGATCGAAGAAGGAACGCTGCTTGTGGATGTCACCGGAGAGCGCGTCGGGCAGGTGAACGGCTTGAGCGTGCTGGAAATTGGAGGATATTCGTTCGGGAAGCCGGTGCGGATTACCGCGTCGGCGGCGCTCGGCAAGATGGGGGTCATAAACATCGAGCGCGAAGCGAACTTGAGCGGACGGTTTCACGACAAGGGAGTCCATATTATCTCCGGGTATCTGCGGAGTCTTTTTGCGCAGGACAAGCCTTTATCGCTCTCGGCCAGTATTTGCTTCGAGCAATCCTATTCGGGAGTGGATGGAGACAGCGCGAGCTCGACGGAAATTTACGCTCTGGCGTCGGCTCTGTCTGGAATGCCGTTGCGGCAAGACATTGCCGTGACTGGATCGATGAACCAGCAGGGTGACATTCAGGCGATTGGCGGAATCAATGAAAAGATTGAGGGATTTTTTGACGTCTGCCGGATCAAAGGATTGACGGGGACGCAAGGCGTGCTGATGCCGGAGTCGAACGTCGAGGACTTGATGCTGCGGGAAGACGTGATGGACGCGGTGGCGGCGGGCAAGTTTCATATATGGCCGGTGGGCAGGGTCGAGCAGGGGATCGAAATCTTGACGAAGTCCGCAGCCGGGCGGCGCAATGGGGATGGGACGTTTGAAGCGGGCACCGTGTTTGCTTTGATGAATGAGAAATTGGCTGAGATGGCGAAGACACTGAAAGAGTTCGAGTAAAACTGCGTACTCCTGACGAGCGAAAAATCTCACTAAGGTTAATTGGTATCCCGCAGCTCCACGGGATCAGTGTTATTCGGGTGGCGGCGCGCGATAGGTGTGGCGGTGATCGACGCGATACCACGAATGTTTCACTTTAACGGTGATGGAGTGAAGCTGCCCATCGCGTGAAGGCGGCACGAACGCCAGGCTATATTCATGGCGGACCAGCTGAGCGATCTCAGCATAGACGCGGCTGAACTCTTTTGCGTTCCTGGGAAAATACACGCGCCCTCCCGTGGCCTCGGAAACTGCTTTCAATTGGAGATCGGCATACGCGAATCCTTCCTTGACGAAGGAACGATCCTCGCGTTCCTGCGAGGAGAGTTTTTTTCGCTTTTGTGGCTTTCGGAAGTCGCCGGCAAGCGAGACGGAAAGAATGCGGATGTCGGAAGCCAGGAGTTTTTGCTGAGTCGCCGGCCAGTCTTCCGGCCGGGAGGTGTCCACGCCGGTGGAGAGCAGGACGATGGTTTTCTTCTGCGGGAGCGGTGCCAGCCAATCGAGAATTGCGGAAACGCTCGAAGACAAATTCAAGTCGCCGAAACCTAGCCCGAAGTTCACTCGTGCAAGCTCTTCGCGCGCTACAGCCTTGTCCAGCGTGAAGTCGAGGAGGACGCTCGGAGTTCTCGAGTAGGAGGCAATGGCGACGCGGTCATCAGGCGCGAAGCTGGCCAGCAAGGAGTCCGCCGCCCGAATGTGGTTCGCGCCGAGCAGCAGGACCGCCGGGCCACTCTCCACAAGAAGCACAATCTGGGCGGGCTCATCGATTGACAGAAAATCAGAGATAGGCTGTTCCACTCCATTGTCAAAGACGTGAAAATCGCGGCGCCGGAGGCCTCCGAGCAGGCGGCCGTGGGAGTCGGTGACAGTGACGCCGACGTCCACGCGACTGACGTCAACCCGCACGGTCGGCACCGATAGAGGCGGGTTTTGCTGTTCTTGGGCCGTTGCTGCTGGAATAGGGAGGAGAGCAATCCCAAGAAAGAAAGACCGCAAGCGCTTTGTCAAAAGAATTCCACGCGCAATCAAAAAAACGGGAATGAAAAAGAATCGTCCCAAGGAAAAGTTCCGCGGATCAGAGTGAGCCCTAAGTCTCAGGTCAGCCGAATTGTAGCGTGGCGGTGGAGAAGACAAAAGCCCGTTCCGCTTAAAGTTTCCAGAACGCGGAACGGGACTTGCGCTTTCTATCGAGTGTATCGCGAGGCCTAAGCTAAGAGGGCTTGGTCGGAGTCGCGGCCGGGGCAGCGGCAGGCGTCGCAGCCGGAGCGGCGCTCGCGCCTGCGTCTTTTGGAGTGGAAAGATAGCCGGTGGCCTGGTTCTTGCCGACGTCGAACACGACGATTTCGTAGGGAGCCAGTCGCGAGGCCCCTTTTACATAAAATTGCACCGGCTCGCCCGCGGTCTTGTCCTTCTTTTCGATAGTGCGGTCATCGACAAGGACGGTCAGAGTGTACTTCGATTTCTTGGGATCCGTCTTATTGAGAGTCAGCTGAGTCGGTCCGACCTTTTCGCCGTTTTTCGACTTGGTGATTGTGAATTCGTAGTAGTTGCGGTCGCCGCGGCGCTTCAATTCCTCGAGGTCGTCATGATTGCGGGCGATGAGGCCGCTCATCACTCCCATGTCACCCGAGGCGCGTTCGAGCTTGCCCTTGGTGGCTTCGAGATCTGATTTCGTCGCCTCGATGTCCTTTTTCGCTCCGCCGACTTCCGTGGCTACCGCGCCAATCTGTTCCTGGCTTTCTTTCTTCGCTTGAGAAAGTTGTGCGGTGAGCTTCTGGTCCGAGGCAACTTGTTCCTTGCGGATGGACTCGGCTCGGCTCTTGGCTTGCGCCAGTTCCGCCACGGTCATGCCGACTTTTTGCTCGGTAACTTCGATGTGGCCTTTCAAATCGGCGAGACGCGCATTGGCTTGCTCGAGCTGGGCAGTCAGAACCTTGTTCTGGTCCTGCTCTTTTGCGAGGTTCTGCTCGAGCCGCGAAATGCCGGAGTATCCGACATAGCCGAGCGCGGCCAAGACGACGAATAGCACAACAAAGAGTACCGGAATCCAGCGCGGTGTTCCCACGGATTCGTATCGGTAAGACTCTTCAGGACTCGGCACATTTGGAGAAATGCTCATTCCCCCTCCTCAGTCATGGCTCTCCAGGCTGGGTACTGGATGCCGAATGAAATTATCTACCGCAACTCGCGCCGTGTCTATGGGCGCGGTCAGCGGGACGCGTTTCACCGTCCGCTGGTTTTTCCCCTGGCTTTGCGGTCTGGGGAACGCTCGGGCCAGCGAGCGAAAATCGAAGTGGTGAGACCGCCGCGGGGCGTAAATTCACCGCGCACCACGCACCATTCCGGACGAACGGCATCGACAATATCATGAAGAATCTTGTTCACGGCGTTTTCGTAGAAGATGCCGAGATCGCGATACGCGAGCAGGTACATCTTCAGAGCCTTAAGCTCGATGCATTCTTTGCGGGGCATGTATTGAATGGTGATTGTGCCGTAGTCAGGCATCCCGGTTTTGGGGCACACGGACGTGTATTCGGGAAAACGCGTGGTGATGACGTAGCCGGGGTATTGGTTGGGCCAGGTATCGAGCTTCGGCAATTTCGTTTGGATACCCGCGCGCGCGTGATTCGCTGTGTAGTCGGCCATGACAGTTTCTATTGTACGTTGTTCGATGACTTCGAGGCGACAGCCTCTTGCCGAAACGCTACGCTTCCCCTATCCTCATGCGAAGAGGCCTCCAGAATCTTTCGATGAACTGCCCAGCGTGTCAAGCGGCCGCTTGCCGGCGATCGAGGCGGCGCTCCGGTTCCGATTATTTGTTTAGTGCTGTGGGTGTAGTTCCGTGGCGTTGCATTGCTTGCGAGACACGCTTTCACGCGCGGGCCATACCGCTTCGGCATATTCTGTATGCGCGATGCGGAACTTGCGGCAACTTGGAGCTGCAGCGAATCTCGCCAGAGAAAGTAGGGGGCGTGTTTTCCCTAATGGGAAGCCTGTTGAGCCTGCCAGCATTGCGGTGCGCGCCGTGCCGGCACAAGTTTTTCTCGTTGCGGCCACTCTTTCCCGCGGAACGGTTAGCGGGAATAACGGCGGAAGACCCTTCGCCGAAATACTAATCTAGTACCCACGCGGTCCCCATCTCCAGAGTACGAAGCTGCACGATGCGGTACCTCACGCCCCGTACCATTTGCAGCCTACCCCACCTTCGCAAAAACTTCTAGCCTTTCCGGGCACAGGAGGAACCCATGGAAACGAGCGTCCGCGTCCTGGTAGCCAACCGTCCCCGGCTGTTTCGGGAGCTAATGGTGTCGACCCTCTCCAAGCATGCGGGAATCAAGATCGTGGGGGTAGCGGAGAACGATGAGGATATCCCTTCGCTGGTGGCGGAAACGCGACCCGATTGTCTGTTGATTGCGCTCGACGAATCGCAACAGCGCCCGCTGCTGTGCGACCAGTTGCTGCGCAAGTTCCCGGGATTACAGATCATTGCGGTGGCGCACAACACGACCAGCGGAAGATCCTACCGTGCGTCGCTTAAGATTCATTCAAAAAGGGTGGCGGCCAGCAAAAATGCACTGCTGGCAGTCATGCGAGCCAGCGCTCCGGTGATGGAGGAGCAGGAATCCCATGAGAGGGAGTTCATTCCGGCGAGCAAGTGAGAGCGCTGGGTACATGGAGTTAAAGCTCACCATAACTGCCCTCCCCCCCTGAATTTTTGTAAGTGTTGATTCTAAGGAGTTTGGCTTCCGGGCAAGTTGTTTAGAATCAGCATTTGGGAGAGTTTGTGTAAGTGTTGATTCTAAAGGTGTTTGGGATTGCACCAGAATTGTGCAAAGTCCGCCGCGTACGGCTACCCGATAGCGCAAAATCCAGACGCTAAGGTGTTCTTAGAAAAGCTAAACGACAGCACGCGTGGAGGCGTTACAGGATTGGGCAAAGAATTACCCAAGAAACATCGTACGCCTAAAATATATTTTTGTCAAGACAACAACAGACAACAAGAGAAAAAGTCTGCTGAAGAAGCACTGAAGAAGTCGGAAGCCCGGGAAAATAATCGAGTGGAAACCGAGTGGTGACGAGCATTGCTTGCCGAAGCTGGTAGACCATGCGAAAATGGCAGCACTGACCGAATGAAAGTTTTGCGCGGACAGATCTGCGGCGCTATCGTCTAGGGGTCTAGGACATCGCCCTCTCAAGGCGGAAACACGGGTTCGAATCCCGTTAGCGCTACCAACCTCAGCCTGCTGCATGTTCGGTCGTTCTGTCAGCCGAAAAGTCCGAACCAAAAGTGATACGTCGAGTTTGTTCGTATAGAGCTGGGGTGTGCCACGCGTCGCCTGCGGCGGGGCGAAGCACTCTTGGTAGGATCCGCAACACTCGGGCCAGCGAACTCCTTCGCGACCTAACCGCAAATTACAGGCAAAAAAGGGTTTAGTGCTTCGTTTTACACGTTAGGTACTCCGTACTATCAGGGTACTAGTACGGAACACTGTACTTCCCAAAACGTGACAACGCCTGTTTCATTTCGGAAACTATAAGCATGCCAAACCCTCTCTCAGGGCCTCCAGGGCCTGGGGCTTTAACAGCGTCGGTAAATACGACGCCGGTCCGCCATACCCGGAACACGGCGATTGTTTCACGCGAAGTTGCGGGTGAAACGATCGTTGTACCGATTTGCCGGGGTGTGGGGGATCTCGACTCCGTCTACACCTTCAATCTGGTCGGTCGAAGCTTGTGGCGCCTGCTCGAAAACGGTCAAACAGCAGAGGAATTGGCGAATTGGGTTGCCACGCACTACGAAGTGGATGCGAAACAGGCCTTTGCAGACGTGCAGAGCTATTTATTGGAGCTCCAGGAAATAGGCCTAGTTCGCACGGTTTAGTTCGGTCCCCTCCTTCTCGAGATGCCTTCAGGTAAGGCAGGAAGCGCGAAGTGTGGATTGTGCGTCGAGCAATCAGTACTGAGAGTACTAGATTTTGACAGAGATTGATGAATAGGAAGGACGCATAGGACGTGCAGACGGCGGCATACGGCGAATTGACGGGCCTGGTTCACCAGCATTTCCAGGAGAAGCGCGCGCCGCTGGAGGTGTCGATCGAGGTGACGCGACGCTGTCCGCTTGAATGCCTGCATTGCTACAACAACCTGCCGATGAGCGACCACGCCGCTGGCGCTCGGGAACTGTCCTTTGGAGAACACTGCCGCCTTTTGGACGAACTTGTGGATGCAGGGTGCTTATGGCTGCTCTACACCGGCGGAGAGATTTTCGCGCGCAAGGACTTTCTCGAGATTTATACGGAGGCCAAGAAGCGCGGCTTCCTGATAACCCTGTTCACGAACGGCACGATGATCAACGAGAGAATTGCCGATTACCTCGCCGAATACCGGCCCTTCGCTGTGGAAATCACGCTGTACGGCGCGACGCGCGAAACGTATGAGGCTTTGACGCAGGTTCCGGGCTCCTACGACCGCTGCATGCGGGGCATTCGGCTGCTCCTCGAGCGCAATTTGCTGGTAAAGCTCAAGACCGTTCCGACGACCATCAACCGGCATGAAGTTTTCGAGATGAAACGCCTCGCGGAAGAGGGTTTTGGCGTCGAATTCAAATTCGATTCACTTATCAATCCTCGTATTGACTGCTCGCAGAGCCCGCTCGCCGTACGACTGTCGCCGGAGCAGGCCGTCGAGCTTGATTTCGCAGAGCCGAAACGCAAGGAAGACTATCGTCGGATGGTTGAACAAGATCTGGGCGCGCGAGTTGAATTGGTTCAAGGTGCCGAGCCGGCTCAAAAATATTCGTGCGGAGGCGGAGTCCACGGCTGCGCTATCGATCCCTATGGACTGATGAGCATCTGCGTCATCTCGCATCAGCAGGGCTACAACATCCGCGAAGGCAGCTTCCGCGAAGGTTGGGACGGCGTGCTTCGCGAAATTCGCAATCAACCGCGCACGCGGCCATCCATCTGCGACCGCTGCCAGATTCAGTCTCTGTGCAGCATGTGCCCAGCAAATGGTGAGCTAGAGAATGGCGACCCTGAGTCTCCCGTTTCGTTTCTTTGCCAAGTCGCGCACTTGCGTGCCTACGCTTTCGGCCACGAAGTTCCGGAACATGGCGATTGCGAATGCTGCGAAGGCGGCATCCATCGCGGGGCGCTCCTGGCCGCTGCGGAACGCCTGAAGAATCTCAAGCCCGATCCAAAGGTTTGGACCGGAGGCAGGCCCGCTTCGCCTGCCTTGAATGTTTTGCAGCCTGTGTCTGGATGTCGCAGCGGCGGATGTAGCTCGTGCGCTCCGGCGCTTGGATGATTGAAGAACGACTATGAACGACGAACGCGACAAAAACCTACCGCCGGACGACGAAAAGGCTCCATACGAGCCGCCCAAAGTCATCCGCGTAGGTCTGCGGCCCGAAGAGGCCGTCTTGGGCCATTGCAAAATAACGGGCCATGCTGGACCAGTCTCTGGGTCCTGCCGGTCCGTCGTCGCGTGCCGAACGCTGGGATCGTGAAGAGCCAGAGGGACCCATGACGCAGCCATCCCAACGCGCATTTGCCCAGGCCAGCAACTCGAACGAAGCGCTCTTTCCGAGCGCGGCTCGGCTCTCCTATCGGATTGGCGGAATCACTTTCGGTTTGTATGGCGAAGGCGGGCCGCGGCTTGCTCTGGACCCGGAACTTTCTCAGTTCGCAGTGGAGGCGGCCACCTGTGACGTGAACTTGCAAGTTTCCTGGGCCGACTCGCTCGAGGTACCAAAGTCCGGTCTCTTGTTTCACTCAGGCGGCCTGTGGTCGCTCTTTGCCGAACGGAGCGGATACCGCTTCAGCTTTCTTGCGCCGCTCGTGGGGATGACGCCGTACAAGGAGGCGTGGCTCGATCCTGAATTTCGCTCAGGCCGCGTACTCTTATCGCGGCTCTATTTCGACACCGACCGTCCCGTGTATCCACTTGAATATCCGCTCGATGAATTGCTCATGATTCATCGGCTATCGCGAGGCGAAGGCGTGGAAGTTCACGCCGTCGGAATCTCGGATGAAACCGGCCGCGGCCATCTCTTCCTTGGCCATTCGGGAGCTGGGAAGAGCACCACCGCGCGCCTGTGGATCAATCGCCCCGGCGTCAAAATTCTCAGCGACGATCGCATGATCCTTCGCGAGCGTGACGGCCGAATCTGGATGTATGGCACACCTTGGCACGGAGATGCCGGAATCGCCTCGCCGGATTGCGCTCCGCTCTCGGGGATTTACCTTCTGGAGCATGGCAAGAGCAATGAACGTTTTTCACTCGCGCCAGGACGCGCCGCAGCCGAGCTTTTTGCCCGCACTTTCGTGACGCACCATTCTGAAGCGGGCATTCGCGCGACACTGGATTTTCTCGATGGCGTTGCGTCGCGCGTTCCTTGCTCCGTTTTCCGCTTCGTCCCGGATGAGACCGCAGTGGAGGCCATCTGCCGTGGGTAAGCGGAAGGCCATCGAGGTCAGGAATTCAGCCCAGTTCGGCGAAGTGTGCCGGGCATTGCTGGAACGTGGCCTGAAGGTGCGCTTCCGCGCGAACGGTTTGAGCATGCGCCCCAATATTCTCAACAACGACTCGGTAGTGATCAGGCCGGCTGGGCTCGAGGAATTGCAGCCAGGAGACGTTGTGCTGACGCGCGGCCCAGATGGATTTCGCGTGCACCGCGTTTCCTTCATGACTGCCGATGGCGGCAGAATCATCACGCGAGCGGATGCCGGTCAGGAGAATGATCCAGTGGCGGATCTTGTGCTCGGCAAAGTCATCGCCATTGAGCGAAACGGTCGAAGTCACTCGCTCGCTTCGGCGGGCCAACGGTATGTACACGCCGGCCGGACTCTTGCGCACCGATTTGCTCAGGCAGCCGCTCTACGATTGACGAGGCTGGCCTCGGCCACGGCACTTTTTGGCTTCGCACTTTTCGCCGGAATGCTGTTCAGCGCCGCGCCAGCCGCTGCGCAGCAGGCCGATCTTGCGGTTACGTCGGATACGGCTGCGCCGACAACCATTGCGCCCGGCGGGCAGATCACCTACACGGTCGTCGTAATCAACAACGGTCCTAACACGGCGACTGCGCCCGTGGTGGCAATGAACACCCCAGCGAATACGACGTACGTGTCGGCTGCGAAGTCAGCAGGCGCTGGTACTTGGACCCTTGTAAGTCCTGGCGTGGGTGGGACCGGAGCGATCACTTTCACTCGCACGACGAACATGGGCAACGGAAGTACGACGACATTTACGTTCGTCGTTCAGGTAAACCCACCTCCCCCTCCTGCACCTGCTAATGGGACTGTGATCGCGCAGTCTGTGACTATTAGTTCGACGACCGCAGATCCTAATGCGGCAAACAACAACGCGACCGCGAATGTTACGGTGCAGACGCCGGACCTTTCCGTCACGGAGACAGTGGCGCCGAATCCTGTAGCGACGGGCGCAAACATCACGTACACGGAGACGGTGACGAATAACAGCGCGACATTGGCGGCCAATGGCGCGACTCTGACGCAAAGCACACCAGCAGGCACGCTGTTTCAGTCCGTCACGCCGCCCGCGGGCTGGACATGCGGTACGCAACCCGCTGTCGGCGGCACCGGCTCGATCATCTGCACTGCAAATGGCGTATTTGCGGCCTCAACGTCCGTCAATTTTGCAGTGGTTGTTTCGGTTAGCCCTGAGGTTGTGGTTGGTTCGACGATCACGAACTCGGTGACCGTAAGCGAGACGGGTACGGACCCCAATCTTGCCAACAATACCGGGACGGCCTCCGTCCAGGTGCAAGGCGCAGATCTTTCCATGACGCAAGTGGCTTCGGCCACGGCCATCGCGCCTGGAGCAACGATTACCTACACGGAAACCGTAACGAACAACGGCCCAAACGCGGCCACAGGCGCGGTGCTCTATCAACAGACGCCTCCTAACACGACCTTTGCTTCCATGACTCCGCCGGCGGGATGGACTTGCGGCACCGCACCGGCTGTCGGCGGCACCGGAACCGTTCTGTGTTCAGCAAGCGCCAGCATGGCGAGCAACACAACAACGGGGAACTTCACGTTCGTAGTGACCGTTAACGCAGGCGCTGCGGCGGGGACGTCGATCGTCAACTCAGCGGACGTCACCTCGCAAACAACCGATCCGGTCGCCTCGAACAACGCCACCATCACTTCGGTCCTGGTTGAAATCACAGGAGACGCCGATCTATCACTAACGATGACGGCTTCGCCGACGCCCGTTTTTATTTCGTCGAATCTCACCTACACCGTCCAGATACAGAACCTTGGCCTGGCTAACACGACGGACGGTTCTTTGACGGACACTATTCCCGCAGGCACAACGTTCGTTTCGTCTGCTACCACGCAGGGCTCGTGCTCGGGAACCTCGACCGTGACGTGTACACTCGGCGCGATAACAAGGGGAACGACGATCACTGTGGCAATTACCGTGACAGCGCCTGCCACGCCCACGACGCTCTTGAACACCAGCAAGGTGAGCACGTCGACCATCGACCCTGTTGCCGCCAACAATAGCGCTACGGTTTTGACTGTTGTGCAACCTCTGGTTTGCGCTTCGCCGGGACGCGACAATGCCGGCGGGACTTTGACTGGCATCGTTAATGCGTACTATCCGCCGGCGAACACGGGAGCCTTGGCGGCGGGGTCCACTTCCGTTGTTCTTGGTGCGGCCGCCGCGGGCGGCGCGCAAACAGCCATTGCCGCGGGCGATTTGCTCCTTTTCATCCAGACGCAGGACGCGGCCATCAATTCAACAAACACCGGGGCGTATGGCGACGGTTTCCCTGGTGATCCTGCATCCGGATGGACGGCCCTCAACAACTCGGGAAATTTTGAATTCGTGACCGCGACGAGCGCCGTTCCGGTCGGCGGAGGAACCCTGAACTTCCTTGGCACCGGCGCGAACAGCGGACTTCTTAATACTTACACGAAGGCTGCTTATATCGCGGGAACTCAGGGGCAGAGGACTTACCAGGTTATTCGCGTTCCGCAATATACGTCGGCTACTTTGAGCTCGGGTCTGACGGCCATGATTTGGAATGGCGCGACAGGCGGTGTTCTGGCGATCGATGTGGCGTCGCAGCTTACGCTCGGAGGCACGGTTGCCGTCGACGCGCTGGGTTTCCGAGGCGGGGCGGGACGAATCCTCGGCGGTGGCACAGGCGCTGCAACTGACTACATAACGCTTGCGACGGACGCAACGAATGGCTCGAAAGGCGAGGGAATCGCAGGGACTCCGCGGTATGTAGTGAACGGAACGATTGCCAGCCCGGCGCAAACCGCGACGGACACCACGGTGGAAGGTTTGCCGAACGGCAGCTATTCCCGCGGCGCGCCAGGAAACGCGGGTGGTGGAGCGACAGACGCGAATCCAACGGCGAACGATCAGAACAGCGGCGGGGGTGGCGGTGGAAACGGTGGCACGGGCGGTACTGGAGGATTTGGCTGGAATAGCGCAGGCATCGTAGGCGGATTTGGAGGCGCTGCCTTTCCGGTTTCCACGAGCGCGCTCTCGATGGGTGGTGGCGCCGGAGCGGGAACGACGAACAACGGCTCGTTTTGGACTCCCTCTACGGACACGGGCGGCAATAATTGCGGGGCGAACTGCACGGGCATTTATAGCAGCGGCGCCGCGGGCGGTGGCATCGTGATCATTCACGCAGGAGCTGTGAGTGGTTCCGGAACGATCAGCGCGAATGGGCAATCGGCGCTGGCGACGGAAAACGATGGCGGCGGTGGCGGCGGTGCAGGCGGAACGGTTCTCGTGTTTGCCGGCAGCGGCGGTCTCGGCGGGCTTACGGCTAATGCGAACGGCGGCACCGGGGGAACTACGTGGCCGGAGCAGACCCCGGGCGCGTTTCCCGGCAATCGTCACGGGCCGGGCGCAGGAGGCGGTGGCGGAGTTATCCTCGCGTCGGCAGCACTCGGCAGCACGAGCGTCGGCGGCGGCAATCCTGGAGTGACGACGCTCGCGAACGACGCTTACGGCGCGACACCTGGACAGCCGGGCGTGGTTCTCCCGGGCCTCTCGACGACGCAGACGCCGGGGACGCAGTCTGGTTCTTACTGCGCGGGCGCGGACCTTGCGGTTACCAATTCTGGAACGCCGAACCCGGTGCTTGCGGGGCCTGGGCCGGGAAATGTCATCACGTACACCCAGTCGGTTACAAACAACGGTCCATTCGACTCGGTGAATGCGGTGTTCAGCGAAACCATTCCGGCGAATACGACCTTTCAATCTTTGAGCTTTCCGGGTGGGTCCGGCTGGAACTGCACTACGCCTAGCGTCGGCGGTACCGGAACTATTTCGTGCACTAATCCGGATGTTGCGAAAGCTGCGTCTACGACCTTCACGGTGGGCGTGGCGGTGAACACAGGCGTCGTCGCCGGTACGGTAATCACCGATGTTGTAAACGCGACGGCGGGAAACAGCGACCCGAATCTGGCGAACAATTCCGCTACCGTGCAAACCACTGTGGGCTCGGCCACCACCGCGGATCTTTCGATCACAAATAGCGCGTCTCCCAACCCGGTGATCGCCGGGAACAACATTACCTATACCGTGGTGGTCACGAACAACGGAGCCGCCACGGCGAGCACGGTGGCCTTCAGCGAAGCGATTCCCGCGAATACGACGTTTGTTTCCGCCACGCCAGTGCCCGCGACGGGCTGGAGCTGTTCGGTCGTAAGTGGCACGCTTACCTGTTCGAACGCAACTCTGGCTGCGGGCGCTTCGACAACATTTACGGTTGTTGTGACGGTGAACGCGGGGACTGCTTCCGGCACGGTCATCACGGACACAGCGAACGCTTCTTCGACGACGACCGACCCGAATCCAAACAACAACAGCGCGACTGCCACCGATGTGGTCGCCACCGCGGGGCAATCCGATTTGAGCGTGACCAGCTCCGCGACGCCCAATCCCGTGACCGATGGCAACAACATCACTTACACACAATCGGTTACCAACAATGGTCCGGCGGCTTCCGGCGTGGCTACGTTCACTGACACGATACCAACGGGTACCACGTTCGTGTCGTTCGCCATTCCGGGTGGCTGGAATTGCGGCGCAACTATTCCAGCCGTAGGCGGAACAGGAACCATTTCTTGCAGCATCGCGTCGCTTGCCGTAAATACGCCGGTCAATTTTCCGCTCGTGGTCAAGGCGAGTTTGGGTGACGCGCCCGGCACCACGATCACTAACACGGCCAATATCAATGTACCGTGTTCGTCCGCAAGCGATCCGAACTGCGCCAACAATTCGGCAACTACGAGCGTGGTGGTAGCTTCACCGACGCAAGCCGATGTGGCCATCACGAAAACCGCCAATCCGGATCCGGTCGATCAGGGGACGAACTTGCAGTACACCTTGCAGGTGACGAATAACGGGCCGGCTGCCGCGCTAGGTGTGACCGTCAGCGATCCAATCCCCGGCGAAGTTACCTTTTTGTCGGTCTCCACAACGCAGGGCACGTGCACCTATACCGTTGCTACGACCACGGTTGGCTGCTCGCTTGGTACGGTCAGCGTTGGCGGACTTGTGCTCATCACAATCAACGTAAACGCCAACACGTTTAGCTCCGCGACGCTTTCAACCAACACGGCGACGGTTTCGGCGACAACGGGAGATCCGAATCTTACAAACAACACGGCGTCGGTGACTTCCACGATTGCGGCGCCGACTGCGGTCCAACTGGCTTCCTTCCGCGCAGTGCCGCGGCAGGGCGGCGGCGTTCTTCTCGAATGGAAAACGCGCGAGGAAATCCGGAATCTCGGCTTCAATGCATTTCGTTTGGACGGGCAGAGCCGCCAGCGTCTGAATCCTTCCATCATAGCGGGCTCGGCTCTTCTGATTCGCGGTGGAAAGCCGCAGCATGCCGCAAAGACGTATCAGTGGTTTGACCCGGAAGGCACGCCGCAATCGAGATACGAGCTGGAAGATGTCGATCTCAACGGCACGCGCATGTCGCACGGTCCGGTGTCCGTCGATGTGTCGATGGGCCTAAGGTCCGGCGCCATTTCGCAGCCGCTTCTGCTAACGCAACTCAATAGGGCAACGACCCAGCCGGAGGCTATCGGCCAGCGCAGGCTGTCGATGCCGCGGCCAGTCCTGCCGGGTCCGCGGCGCGGAGAAGCTCCCATATCACTCGATGGAGACGCCGCGATAAAGATTTCTGTCCAGAGCGAAGGCTGGTATCAGGTGTCGCAGGCCCAGCTCGTCGCGGCCGGACTTGATCCCAACGCCGACGCGCGGACTCTGCAGCTTTATGCTGAAGGCATCGAGCAGCCGATGTTGATCGTAGGACAGCAAGCCGGCCCACTCGGCCCTAACGACAGCATCGAGTTCTATGGGACGGGCATCGACACGCCATTTTCCGGGATGCGTGTGTACTGGCTCATCCGCGGCGTGCGTCCGGGTATGCGTATCCATTCCGTTCCCGCTGCGAGCGCCGGTCTCTCCGAGCCCCAGAGCTTCCCCTTTACGGTTGTGCTTCAGCAGCGGACAACCTACTTCGCGACTTTGCTGAACGGGGAGAATAACGACAATTTCTTCGGTGCGGCCGTGACATCCGCGCCGGTGGATCAACAACTCACGGTCGCTCACGCTGATCCGAATTCGAGCATGCAGATTTCCGTGGATGTAACGCTGCAAGGGGCCACCGATCAGCAGGCACACAGCGTTTCTGTGTTCTTTAACGGGGCTTCCATCGGCGAAATGGATTTCGCGAATCTTGCGAACGTCACCAACACGTTTTCTGTCGACCGCAGCTTGCTACAGGATGGCGCCAACACCATTACGCTTACGGCGCTGCAAGGCGATAACGACGTGAGCGTGGTGCAGTCCATCGCGCTCCACTATCCACACACCTACGAAGCAGATGCGAATTGGCTCAAAGCGACGGCGCCGGCAGGTAGCACGCTTCACATCAGCGGATTCAGCAATCAGCAGATCCAGGTTTTCGACATCACCACTCCTCTCGCCATTGAGCAACTCTCCGGCACAGTCGGCCAGGACAGTGCGAGCTACGGCATCACCGTGGGCGTGCCCGCCGCCTTTGGACAAGAGCGCACGCTTCTCGTTTTTTCGTTTGATCAAGTTTCGGCCCCATCGGGGCTTGCCTTCCACAAGCCTGCGGCACTGGCCGGGCAGCGCTCCGGCAGCCAAATGATTATTGTCACGCATCCTGACTTCGAGTCCGCGCTTGGGCCACTCGTCAAAATGCACGAGTCGTTCGGCCAATCGGTCGAGGTCGTTACCATCGATGAAGTCTTCGACGCGTTCAATTACGGAGAGCGCAGCCCCTTCGCCATTCGCGACTTCCTGCAAAACGCGGAATCGCGATGGATTAGCAAGCCGCAATATCTATTGCTCGTCGGCGACGCTTCTCTCGATCCGCGCAATTACCTGGGCTTGGGTGATTTCGATTTTGTGCCCACGCGCATCATCGAAACCGCGGCGTTCAAGACCGCTACCGACGATTGGTTTAGCGACTTCAAGCAAAATGGATACGAGACAATAGCAACGGGCCGGCTGCCGGTGCGCACCGTGTCCGACGCCGAACTCGTGGTCTCCAAAATCGTGAACTACGAAAAGAGCCTCGCAGCCAATGGCGGGAATAAGCAAGCTTTGCTTGTTGCCGATCAAAACATCGGCGCGGATTTCTCCACGGCAACAAAATTTGCGGCCACAGATCTTCCGTCGTCGCTCGAACCGACGGAGATTTTTGCGGATGGCCTCGATCCCAGTGTGGTTCAGCAGCAGATAGTCACGGCGCTTAACAGCGGCCCGCTTCTCGTGAACTACTCGGGCCACGGATCCGTCGAACAATGGTCGTTCGCTGATTTGCTCGATGATTCTTCCGCCGCTACGCTAACAAACGGTGATCAATTATCTGTCTACTTGCTCATGGATTGCCTCAACGGCTTCTTCCAGGACGTGTACTCCACGAGCTTGGCGGAAAGCCTGCTTCTCGCCCCCAATGGCGGAGCCGTCGCGGTCTGGGCTTCGTCTGGATTCACGAATCAGCCCCCGCAGGCTTCGATGAATCAGGCGCTGCTGCAAATTCTAAAGACCAATCCGTCGATGCCACTGGCGGTTGCGATAGTTCAGGCGAAGTCTGGCGTGACGGACAACGATGTTCGCCGCACGTGGATCTTCTTTGGCGACCCGGCAATGGTCCTGCAGCTTCCGGCGCCGTCCTTCAATTGGCGCGATTGGCCCCACCGGCCCGTGCGAAAGCACCCCGGAATCGCGGAACGACCCTAGCGTTATTTCTGGCTGGAACTGCGACCTTCAAATTTGCGCAGGCACCCTGAGTATGCCTCCGGGGTGTCGAAGTCCTCATAGATCGCACTTGTTCTTGCATTGAAAACTCGGATACGCTCCGGAATCCGATACACCACCTCACGCGCAGTGATTGCGGTTAAAAGCTCGTTCCGCAGGGCCGGCGAAAGAACAATGGGATGACCGTAGCGCCCTCTGTGCCGAGGCATGACGATTTCTTCCGGTGATTTACGTCTCCGGAACTCCGAGACAATCTGCGCGACGGTGCGTTCTTTCACTAGCGGATGGTCGACAGGATAGACGAGCACCGCCGCAGTGGGCTCGATGCAATCCAGGGCGCAGAGCAGGGAACTCAATT
>Ga0070735_10001495_pt1 | contig 22624 bp, 20 predicted proteins | sample Coa_R1_FD_66443 | JGI IMG/M metagenome (GOLD analysis project Ga0070735, IMG submission 66443) | Surface soil microbial communities from Centralia Pennsylvania, which are recovering from an underground coalmine fire - Coalmine... | ecosystem: Environmental > Terrestrial > Soil > Unclassified ...
CCGGGGGACATTTTCGTGTATGGCGATCGCAACCGCGTGCTTCAGGTCATGGCAAATCTGTTAGACAATGCAATCAAGTACACTCCAGCCAGCGGCAAAGTGGACCTTGCGGCTAAACAGTCCGGTGATGAAATCATAATTGAAGTTAAGGATTCGGGAATGGGAATCGCGCCTGACGACCTTCCGAAAATCTGGGATAGGCTCTATCGCGGTGATAAAAGTCGCACGCAGCGGGGTCTTGGTCTTGGGCTAAGCTTGGTGAAAGCTGTCGTACAGGCGTAATATCAAGGTCTTCAGTGAACCAACTCTGGGTTCCCGCTTCGTGATCTGTTTACCAGCCGCGGATCGCATGCCATCATAAGTTTTTCATTCCAGCCTCGCACCTTTCAAAAACGTAATCTCCAAGAAAGACCTGGGCAAGGGATGCCAGTCAATACTCTTCGTTGGGTGTACGCGTATTACAGCTCAGGCGATTAGAGAGCTGAAAGCCATGCATTTAGGTTCAAGGAGCAGCGACATGAAACTTGGCAAAAGCTTCATAATTTTATCCATCCTCATAGGGTCTGGGATGCTTTCGGTTATTCAGGCACAAGAGAAGAAAATTAAGAGAGAGGAACTTCCTGCAGCAGTCGAGAAAACCGTATCCGAACAGAGCAAGGGTGCGACGATCAAAGGATTTTCCACGGAGATCGATAAGGGCAAAACCATTTACGAAGCCGAGCTCACGGTAAATGGACACGCGAAGGATATTTCGATGGACGAGCACGGCAATATCGTCGAAGTCGAAGAAGAAGTCTCCATGGATTCGCTACCTGCGGCGGTGCAAGAAGGGCTTAAAAAAAGCGCAGGAATCGCAGTGATCGGCAAGGTCGAATCCCTCACAAAGAATGGGAAATTGGTGGCCTACGAAGCTGAGGTGAAGGATAAAACTAAACACCGCGAGATCCAGGTCGGACCTGACGGTTCTAAGTTGGCGCATCCGGAGTAGTTTTACATAGATGCGCTCGCACTTTGGCTGGCGGTCGTCCCCGCCAGGATTCTTGAAACAATCCAATCAATTTCTGGCACGAAGAAGCCGTTTTATCGTTGAGACAAAACCCGGCCGGTACCGGCTTCTCGATGACGCAATGTGATTGGTGCGCGTCCCGAAGAACCGGACGTGCCGGTCACTAGATTCGCTAGTATCCGGGCATTTAAATTGAACCGAGGTCACGGAAGTTATGTCGAACCCTTATCGTCTACTGACGATATTAGCCGTATTAGTGCCAGCGCTATTCTTTACTTCCCTTCAGGTTCGCGCTCAACAACCACTTGAAACGGAAACCGCCCGTCCGCTTAAAGCGGGCGTGTTTGAACTTCAAACAGCTTTCGAGTATCAAAGGTCAAATGACGGTACCGAGCGCGCGGCTCCCTTGGGATTTGAATATGGCATCACAAATAGACTTTCTTTACTCGTGGAACCTGTGTTGTACACAAGCATTCGCCCTAAGGTAGGAACTCCGGCAACAGGACTGGGCGACCTGGAAGCAACTGTTTCTTATCTCGTCGCTAACGAAAGAAGGAGATTGCCTGCTCTGGAGATCGCCGGAGAGATTAAGGCTCCCACCGCACGAAACGCGATCATAGGCACCGGCAAGACCGATCTTGCTGCATATGTTTTTGCCAGCAAGCGATACGGCAAATTTGATACGCACGCCAACCTTGGCTACACGTTCGTTGGTAAACCGGCCGGGTCTCAACTGGACAACATCATCAATGTTGCTTTTGCAGCGGAATATTTTCTTAACCCCAGAATTGACCTGGTAGCGGAATTTCTGGCGAATACATCCTCTACCGGTAAGAAAGAAATAACGGTCTTGAATAGTCCTACGCCGGAAGCGGTGGCAGGAGAGCTGGTTGGCATGGTTGGCTTTCGGTACCACTTTCGACCCGATGTGGCTCTTGCCTTCGGCGTAGATTATGACAATAACCACGCAGTTTTGCTTCGGTCAGGGCTTACGTTCAATTTCCACGTGCCCGGCCGGTCAAAACCGCGGTAGACATCTTAAATTCATCCCGCAAGCTCTTGGCATTGCGCTGAGAAGTTAATTGTCTGGCTGGTAGAGAAACGTCCCTCGAATAAACGCTGGTGAACATCCCTAAAATCAGCCGAACGGGTCTTATTTGTTCGATGAATCCAGTGCCATGCGGCAAATTGTCGCAGTGCTATTGGTGGACCGCAGTGTACCTTAACGAAAGTATCTAAATTCAACGGGATACGAACCTAGGGGAAACACTCTATTGGCGGTTAACTTGCTCCTGTTTTCCCGGAAATCCCTTGAAAATCGCAGGATGACGGCCAATTCGCAAACGGGCCAGAGCTAGCAGCAAACCCGTTACAGGCCATTTGAATCAATGACATACTCGGGTCAAACGAACTTCGAATTCATGTGCACAGATGTATCGAGCGCCCAAGCAGAGGCCTTGGGGCTCGGGCCCTTTATCTTATTATATTGTGTATCCTTCGGAACTTGCGCGCAGGTTTCAGGTCGATCTGGGTGTGTTGTTTTGAACGAAAGCCGCAACTAGACAAGGGATGCCGATCAACAACAATTCGGGAGCAGTTCGCAGGCTTAGTCAGCTTGGCTGGGTTGCCGGTCTACTCTTCATTTCTGCGGCTCTGGGAATATTCGTTACCTGGCGCGTACCCGGGCTGGAGCTCGATGCAAGGAGCTGGCTGGTACGGGCGAGGGGTCCTCTGCCGTTGCCGGATGATATTGCCATCGTGGCAATTGACGAAGCGAGCCTCGCCAAGCTAGGCCGCTACCCCTGGCATCGTAGCCTTACCGCAAAGTTGCTTGACCAGCTTACTGATGCGCACCCAAAGGCCATCGCATTAGATGTTTTATTCGCTGAACCCACAAACAGCGCGGACGACTCCGCCCTCACCGCAGCAATCGCTAGCGCGGGAAACGTCGTCACCGCCGCCCAACTTTCGCGCACCGAATCCGACCAGGTCGTCTGGCTTCGGCCACTACCGTCGATCGAAAAGGCCGCCGCAGCGGTCGGGCATGTAAACGTTTCAACGGAAGTTGACGGAGTCGCGGGCTCCTTCCTGGTTCGCCAGGCCGATGACCAAGGGCAAACCGAGTGGGCCATGGCCCTCGAAACAATTCGCGTCGGAGAAGGCATAAACGATCAGTCCGTTCAAGAACTGCCGGGCACAGTGAGTGTTGGTGGGCGAACGTTCCCGGTGAGAACGGAAACCCGCACAATGGAGATCGAATCCAACCACCCGCGAAGTACGCAGCGTTTGACCGCCAGTTGGGTTCCCATCGAATATGTCGGGCCGGCTGGTTCGTTCGCATCGCATACTTTCAGTTTCTCAGATGTCCTGGATGGTAAGGTGCCGGCATCCGCGTTTCGCGGAAAATACGTCATCATAGGCGCAACGGCGGCCGCTCTGGGAGATCGATTCACATCGCCATTTGTCCATAGCGAAGGCCCGAACGGGCAGCAACATGGAGAATTCGTGCCCGGGGTCGAGGTCCTCGCAAATTCGCTTAACACGATCTTGCGCGGAAGATGGTATTCGGAAACACCTGACTGGCTCTCGGCAGATTGTGCGGCGCTGGTCGCCCTGTTGGTTCTCGGTGGACTTTCCATCGCCCAGGGCAGTCAAGAAAACCTCAAACAAGTCGCAGTGATCGTCCTGATCGGCGGTTCGATCCTGGCCCTTAGTTATTTCGCATTTGTCCACTGGTTGGTATTTCCACCGATAGTACCTTCCGGCGTTGCATTTGTATTTGCGATACCCGTGGTACTGTTGCGCCGCTCTCTCGTTGCCAGTCGCGAGTTGGATGTCCAAATCCGGCAGATGGATCATGCCGAAAGCTGGCTGTGGCCTTCAGCGCGAGAGACAAAAGCGGATCCGGCCACGCTCATCATGCATCTTACGAAAGCTAGCGGTGTGGCCATACTCCGTCGCGTTTCAGCGGGTAAGTATTGCGTGGCCGCAAACTCGGGATTTCCACTCCTGACTTCGGTTACCGAGAATCGCCGGCTCAGCATCAAGTGGCCGCAATTCTCGGCCCCGAATGATTCTGGAAATGCTTTTCCCGGCAGGCTGGACGAGGAGCTGGTCTATTTATTCGGTGAAAATCGGGACCCTCAGGCACAGTCAATGACCACATTGAAATGCCCACTGGGAAACAACGATTCCCCGACTGGATTCCTGATTCTTCTGCATCCAAAAAATGGGCGGTTGCCGTTAGAGCCGCTTCGTGTCTCCGTCGAACTCGCAAATGGTTTCCTCGTGGCGCTTGAAACCTGGGACAGTGGGAATGGCGATGCATCAGAATCAATGCGGCAATCATCGTGGACTCTGCTGCCTCGTGGAATTACATGGAAGACTCGGATGCTGCGCACGCTCAATCAGCGGTTTCTGTCCGATTCGAGATTTGTCGATAAATCCCTGCGCTCAGTTGGCGACGGCCTCCTGGTAGCTGGAACCGGAGGGCAAATTGTATTTGTGAATCGACGAGCGGCCGAGATCCTGGGGATCAACGAACGCTCATTGCTCGGAAGTAGTCTTCTAGGACGCCTGGGCCAGCCCGAGAAAACCACATCAGAAATCCTGGAAAGGCTGTTGGTCGACCGATCCACCGTCGATCGCGAAATCACGCTCGTGGGTTCTTCACCGCGACATTTCATTTTGTGTCTGTCTCCTGTTTGCGAGAACGATGTCGAGGGGAGCCGCGGCGCCGTGGTCGGGATAGTCGCTTCTCTCTCCGATATAACCAAACAGCGGGAATTGCAGCAGATGAAGACGGAAATCATGGCCCTGGTCACGCACGAAATGCGCACACCGCTTACGGCGATTCAGGGAATCAGCGAAGTACTCTCGAAATTCGAAGTGGATCCCGATCGGCGAAGGGAGATGCACGCTGCCATCAACCAGGAGGCCAAACGTCTGGCTCGGATGATCGATGAGTATTTGGATATCACTCGCCTCGAAGCCGAAGCGCGCCCGTTGCGGAAAACACCGCTGCGATTGGAGCCGTTGATCGAACGTGTGCTTTTGCTGCTCGACCCAGTCGCTTCGTCTCACGGCATCGCTATCAAACGCAAATTTGATCAGAATTTGCCTGTTGTAACCGTGGACGCTGATTTAATCGCTCAAGCAGTCACAAACGTGATTGCCAACGCAATCAAATACAGTCCGCCCGGGCGAGAAATACTTGTTTCCGTGCGGACGGATGGAGACAATGCTGTTATAGAAGTCGGAGACAAGGGCTACGGAATCGCACCAGAGAATCTCAAGCTTATCTTTGACAAATTCTACCGTGTGCCTCGCGGGGAGCACGCTGATGAAACTGGCACCGGCCTTGGACTCACGTTCGTGCGTGAAATCATGGATGCCCATGGCGGCTCTGTAACGGTAGAGAGCGAATTGGGTGTAGGCTCGACGTTCAGTCTGCACTTACCGCTCCAACCCAAAGAGAGTCATGACATCAGCCGGTAAACGTATGGCAAGGCAACCCCACATTCTGGTTGTTGATGACGAGCACTCCATCCGGCTCACCCTGGAGTCCGGCTTGTCGCTTAACGGCTTTCGAGTGAGCTGCGCCCGGACCGGAGCCGAGGCGCTGGCCGCTGCGCGCTCCGAAAAATTCGATGCCGTAATCAGCGACATTTACATGCCCGAGGGAGATGGGCTCGCGCTGGTCCAGGAACTGCACACTCTATTCCCTGCTCTACCGATCATTTTGATGACAGCTCAAGGCTCTGTGGAACTGGCCGTTCGTGCGGTGGAAGACGGTGCGACAGATTTCATTGCCAAACCATTCGACGTCAGCAACGTAGCGGCTTTGTTGCGCCGTTACCTGTCCGCGGCATCGGAGGCCGCGGAATCGGGCACCGATATCTCTACACTCGTAGACAACATTTCTCGTTCGGGGCTTGTGGGTAAGAGCCCGGCCATGGTCGAGGTGTATCGATTGATTGCCCGGGCTGCCAGAAGCGACGCGCCCGTACTTGTCATGGGAGAATCAGGCACAGGCAAAGAGTTAGTGGCGCGGGCCATTCATGATTTTAGCTCGCGAGAGAAGAATCCATTCGTGGCCGTGAACTGCTCCGGCCTGACCGACACGCTTCTCGAAGCGGAGTTGTTCGGTCACACGAGAGGCGCCTTCACTGGCGCTGTTGGCGAGCGCTCCGGGCTTTTTGAGGCAGCAGATGGCGGCACTATTTTTCTTGATGAACTCGCCTCGACAAGCGCGGGGTTCCAGGCAAGTCTGTTACGGGTGTTGCAGTCTGGCGAAGTGCGGAGAGTCGGATCTACACAATCAAAACGAATTGATGTCCGCGTTATCGGCGCTAGTAATGCGTCCCTGAGGGAAATGGCAGCCGCTTCCCAGTTCCGTCCTGACCTATTCTATCGGCTGAGCGTGATCACACTCGAACTCCCCGCGCTGCACCAACGCGGAGGGGATATAGATCTTTTGGTTGCTCATTTCTTGCGCGCCGCGACACCTGAAGGGAAACCAACGTATCGTCTAACCGCGGAAGCGGCGTTGGCATTGCGCTCCTATCATTATCCTGGGAATGTCCGCGAGCTCGAAAATGCCGTCCGCCGCGCCGTCGCACTGTGCCCCAACGCCATGATTACTCTCGATTGCCTGCCTCCTGAGATCGCGGACGGGGTTGGAACTACAACCGAGTCCTTCGTTCCTCGAAACGAGGAAAAAATTATTTCCGATCGTCCGACGATGGACGAGCTACAACGCCGGTATTTGCAACTGGTCCTCGATGAAAATCAAGGAAAGAAGAGGCGGGCAGCTGTAATTCTCGGCCTTGATCGCCGTACGGTCCAAAGATTAGTGGCCAAGTATCGCCTGCTCGTCTCTTCAGAAGGGGACAACGAGGACTCAACAGACTTTGAAATTTCACAAGACCAAGACGGCGGAAAGCATTGATCGCGGGATCATCCACGGCACGCGCTCTCGGGAGAACCGTCCAGGTTTTGATCGTAGCCGCCCTTGCCTTGATGTGTTCAGTTGCGACCGCCCGCGCCCAAGGAACATCGGTAGAGGCTCGCATCGCCAGCGTCAACGGCACAGCTTTGCTGTCCAATGGTTCGCAGGCATCGGGCATCGCCAAGACCGGAGATGTGCTCCTCCCTGGACAAGAGATTGACACGCGAGGCGGTGGTCGACTCACGATACAGTTGACCGACGGGAGCCTCATTTTGGTGCGTCCAGGCTCCATGATCGTGCTCAAAGATTTTCGAACTGCGAGCTCGATCCGGGAAATGTTTGAAATTCTTCTAGGACGGGTCCACGTCAAAATCAACCATTTTGGAGGTAAACCGAACCCCTACCGGATCAACAGTCCCACCGCATCCGTAGCTGTTCGGGGCACGGAATTCAGTGTCGCCGTAAATGGAATGGGTGAGACAGAAGTCGTCGTGTTTGAAGGGCTTGTTGAAGTGACGAACCTTTCAGATCCGCAAAATAAAGTCCTCGTGAACCCTGGCCAGGGCGTTATCGTCCGCCCCAATCAGGACATCCATTTCTTTGCATTCAACCCAGCCGGTGAAATCGGTGGATTGGGAAGTCAAGACACCGATAGCAACAATCAAGGTCAAGCCTCTGGGGCAGGCAGCGATCCTCAAGATTTGGAGAACGCCAATTCGCCGCGAAATTCACCGGGAGTTTATGATCGTTTCGTCGAGAATGTGGTTGACGCACGGCAAGGCCCCTTCTTCCTCCGCTATACGGCCTATCCGGATTCGTTTCTGGATAGTCTGGAAAATCCCGCGTACGCGACAGAATTTTCCGCTCCCGAGGGACGTGTCTTCTTGTTGCCGTCGTTCAGTGGCAGTCAGGGAGTAGGGGCCAATCAGTCCGCTTTCGTTTCCAACCCTGGACAGTCGATAGATTATAGTTTGTCTCCCCAGGGATCATTCTTCACGCTCCTGCCGGACCACCGCACTGCAATCGGTGGGAGCGTCGCCGCCTTTCGCAGCGGAATCCAAACTTTCACGTTGAATGATACCGCGGGTCTCTCGAGTACTCTCTTTTCTTTGGGCACGATTGGAACGCAAGCATCCTCCACTACCACGACTAATTCTTTCCTCACGAGTTCATTCGCAGTGGCTCACGCGTTTGGAGAGGAGAAACGAACGAGTCTTGGATTCGGTGTGGATTACGTAAAAGGTTGGGGATCCGTTCTGAATTTTATGACTCAGCAGGATCCAGTGGGCATCGTATCAAGCGAAAAAGTCAACTCGAATTCGAGTCTTGCGCAGACACAAATAAAGGCAGGCATTTCACACGATTTTTCCGGAAATCGAAAAATCGGAATTTACTATAGCTACGGAATTGTGTCCGCTGATTTCGGCAACGTCTCGCATACGATAAACGGACAGCCGCAAAGCCTCGACAACACAAATAGCGCAGGCCATTCTTCTCAAGCGGGCATCCGGTTTCGCGGCGTACTGACGCGGAAGCTGTTTTATGGCGCCCAAGCGTCTTGGTTCCTCCTTTCCCTGAGAGATCAATTAAATCTTTCCTCGATCGTGAATTCCCACGCGAATGAGCGCACGACAGGGTCGAGCTTCGCTGTGGGCCTAGGGTACGCACTCCGTCCGCGCATTGTATTCACCCTGGACCTCGCGGGCGGATTTTCCAACACCACGACCCTGCGAACAGAGGACGCCACCGGCAACCTCTTGGAACGCAACCGCAGAAGCAGTCCGTTCGTGTCCGCGCATGCGGGTGTCCAAGCGGACGTATGGAAACGTTCGTTCGTCACTGCCTCCCTCTTGGCGGTGCGTCAGAATGTGTCCACGGACCTGGCGCTCTATCCCGATCAACTTGGGAGATTGCTGGCTTCCGACGGCAGCTTTGCTCCGGATGGCATAACAAGCGACCGTTCGACACTGTTTTATTCTGAGTTTGGAGCGGGTTGGCGATTTACAAATAATTTTCTCGCCGAGTACGTTTTTTCGACCAACTATGGCGCCACACGGCCCAGCCACGTATTTTTGCTTCAGTACAACTTTCGAGCACGTGAGCACTAATCCCCTACGCTCGCTGCGGCGCTGACAAAATCCACTCAAAGTCAACCGGTTCACTAGCTTCGTTGACGATTTTCGCTAAGTAACGCGAGGGGCAGGTTGTCGCTACCGGTCGCGGCTACGGCGGCGCAGTGCCGCTTTCTGGGAGATATTCTAGGTGCCGGTCAGACGAAGTCAACTGCAAACAAAAGACTTACACCCTCTCAGCGTTTGGCCCGTCTGTTGCACTTCTGTAGGGTGAGCCGGCATTCATTCATATGCCCAAGCACACACGGGTTTTTATAGACCTCGTATATTTCCGGCTTTATGAAACATATCTGCATAACTAAAAGACGAATCTAGCGACCTCGCAAGGAGACAGCCCAGTCATGAGGAATAGGTCATACTTTTTTATACGTTTAGCGCTCGTCGTTTTTTTGGGAACTTTCGCTGGCAACATTCTCAACGCTCAAACTCCGTCTTCTTTCGGAACGCAACCCGGAAGCACGGAGATTACGTTTTTTGCTGGGACTTCGGCTGCCGTCAACCATGAGAGTAATGGTTTTGGATTGGACGTTGAGACAGGGACGCCGATTGGTGGTCGCGTGAGCTACAACTTCAACCGACATTGCGCGGCCGAGTTCACTATCGCCGATCCGCTTACTCTCTCTGCCAACTATGTCTACAACTTCTCCGCAATCCGAGGGAAATGGGTGCCATACGTCACGGCGGGTGCGGGTGGCTCGCGGCACGAAATTACACTCGGCGACAACAATCAGCCCGCCCAATTGAACTCCAACCTCATGGACACAGGCCCCGACCGCAGCCAGACGGCCTTCACTGGAAACTTCGGCGGTGGCCTGAAGTATTTCTTCACGGAGAGGTTCGCCCTCCGATTCGACACTCGAGACCAGGTCGGCCACTACAAAGCTACATTCAGCAATGTAGCCGGCGTTCCTGGCGGCGTAGTGACCGGCAGCAAGACGCTCAACGATCTTCAAATCACGGGCGGAATCGTCTTCCGCTTCGGCATACGCTGAAGCTGAATCTTTGCTCGTTCGTCGAGGAGTCTGCGGAGAGCGAAGTGCGAAGGAATCAGCTTCCGTCCCACGGATCTCGAAGGAAGATTCGGGGATTTTACCTGTTTCACGCAACAAACCACAAGACAACTCCTCCACAAATGTCGATCTGCATGCAGTATGGTCTGCATGGCACTGCGATTGCTATATATAGTAATCAATAAAATAGATAACAAGCTAGGTGGGCCGAACGCGCCTTTGTGCCCGCCGCTGCCGGTCGGCGCGCTGAGGAGTTGGGTTGGAGTCGACAAATTCCGTATCCAATTTTCGCTATGGGGACGACAGGCAAAAGAATGATCATTACACTATGGAGATTCGCTAAGGAACTCTTTTTCTTTAGCAGCATAGGGGCCCTCATCGGGGCCGGCATCTGCTTTATTATGTTTCTCCACCTTGGTTCCCCGAAGACTCCAGAGGACGCGGGTTACGTGGTGGGCCTGTTTGTAAAGTCCGGTGTGCAGCTAGGCCTTATTTTTTGGATCGTCCGCGAGTCCGTAAAGTCTCTTAGGCGCTATTTATCTACTCACCGAAAAAAACGTCCCACAGAACCACGACTCCCTGACGGCAAGAGCGCAAGCGACAACATAGCGTCATCTCGAAAACAGCGGCGTTTTGCCGCACTCGTGAGGCCGTGGGACTAGCATTTCTGACGCATTCTTCCTCTTTCCAACAGCACCCAAAACATTTCAAGGACATTTCCTAGTACGATTTGCTTTAGTTGATACTCGGTTAAGTCCACAACCAACCCGCATTCGATTCTCCCCTGCATTGCTATGTCACTGAATGTGCATAGTTAACGCTATTCGCCGGCACTGAAAAAATGGGCAGTTGATGTAAGAGAGTAGTCGCCCCAGTGGCCCACCCGAACACACAACCCAAAAATGGACCGTGAAGGCAAACGTGGTTCGAGAATTGCATTCGAATGAGCGTTACTACGCTCGTTCGCGAAAAGGCACTCAACGAGGCGGACAAATTTGTGAGGCAGTGCGAGCGGGCGGGTGGGCCAACAAGGTGATCACAGTCGATGGTGGGGCGGCGGAGCGCACCCGATTTCTCGCTCGCGCTGTAGTGTCGGAGGTTCGCCGCCCCATTATCGCCGCTCAGCGCAACGCGAGAATCGTCGTTGTAGGAAAGGGTTGGATTCTAGCGCTGCACGCCGACGAACGAGCGACCGATGATCTCCGCAACGAGTTAGCGGGAGTGCTGGCAGCACCGCAACGCGCAGCATACCGCTGACGACCACAGACTTTGAATGTGATCCCAGATCGTTCATGCTGATTCTTCCCATTCTGATGTATCACATCGTCGACGAGATCCCTGAGGGGACGCGGCACGTCGGCAATTATGTAATTCCCGAACAGTTTGACGCGCAACTTACCGCGATTTCTAAATGGGGGTACGTCCCGATTACCCTGGAAGACTGGCTCGACATTCGGGCCGGACGCCGCAAGCCGCCACTCCGCCCCATCGCGCTTACCTTTGACGACGGATATCGGTCGAATCACGATATCGCATGGCCGCTGCTGCGAAAGCACGGTATGACGGCAACCGTGTTTCTTATTGCGGATCTCATAGGCAGAACGAACTGCTTTGATGTGAACGTACCGGAGCACCCCCTCCTCCGTTTGGAGGAGATCAAAGCTATGCAGTCAGCAGGCATCGAGTTCGGCTCTCATACATGTACACATGGTTCACTCATCGATATGCAACCGAATGAAGCGTTTCTCGAACTCGCTCGCTCGCGTGCCACGCTTATGGCTCTTCTCGGGCGACCGGTTGTCACACTTGCCTATCCGTATAACAAGCAAAATTCCACTGTGCGAGCGCTTGCTCGGCAAGCAGGCTACCAGGCGGCGGTTCTTGGCCGCGGGCGAGCCAATGCTCGGTGGACGAATCCGCGAGCACTCATGCGTATTGCGGTAGATGCGCACACGACGGTCGAGGAGCTGGGTCAACGGCTAACCAAGTCCCGATGGCTAGCCGGCATTTGAAATCTGTGCGTAGTCGAACCCTGCGCTGATTCGGAGGAATCCGTGCTCGACGTCAGAAGTACCCTTTTTATTGTCCTCATATTCTTTTCCCCCGCAGTTACCTGTTCCCAGACCCAGGTCATGGACCAACCCAATCCTCCAGATCATATCCAGCCAACTCCCGAATCAGAAGCCAACGCGGCTCCCGCGAAGCCATTTAACAGCTCCTCAACTGCGGTGCCAAGCCAGGATGCAGTTCCCGAAGGAAAAAAAGATGATTCCACGGGCCAGCAGACCACCCGCATGTTCTGGGTTGTTCCCAACTTTGCAGCAGTGAGCGCGAATACCCAGCTACCACCGTTGTCTACCCGCGAAAAATTCGCACTCGCCGCGCACGATAGCCTCATGGATTATTCTTCATTTACGTGGACCGGAGTCTTGGCAGCACAAGCCATGGCCTTGAATTCCGATCCGCAGATGGGCCATGGAATCACGGCTTACGGACGCTTTTATTGGCGCACTTTCACGGATGGCGTGTCGGGAGCTATTTTCACGGAGGCCATTGTCCCAGCGATCACGCACGAGGACCCACGGTATTACACAATGGGACAGGGAGGTTTTTTCCGTCGCACCGGCTACGCGATATCCCGCGCGTTCATCACCAAGACAGATTCCGGAGGCAGGAGCTTCAACTGGTCCGAGTTGGTAGGCAATGGGCTGGAAGCGGGTTTGTCCAACGCATACTATCCGCCTCAGGATCGCAGCCTGAGTCAAACGGCCAAGAACTGGGGAACGCAGATGGAATCCGCCATGCTGAATCACATCTTCCAGGAATTCTGGCCCGACATCCGCAAGAAAGTTTTTGGCCGGAAATAGTCCCGCTGGCTTAACCAACTGCTAAGCAGAACCTGCCTTGATTCTGTTGGCAGGGAGTGAGCAAACCAAGCGGCTACTTTAATAGAATTAACTGCTTGTCGCCTCTCCGAGGCAATAGTATCACTCCTTAAATTTCCAAACGCTACTTGGGCAGCTCACTGCTCTTAAGATAGCAGTGGTAATGAGGGGCGAGAACCCGAATTCAAGTTCGGTATTAAGCACCATTCAAATTGGCAAGTCGTTTGCTCCCAATAAGATCCATTAGTTCGTTTTGTATTTCTTCATCTCTCGGTGGACGGCTCGCGCCAGGTGCTTAGAGGGGCCGCCGGCCACCACCCGTCCGGAGGGGAACGGGTGGAGCACTGCGTTCACCAACACATCTTCATACAGGTCGTTCTTCTGGTGCCTGGTCGAGGTTTTGGCAAGGGGGCGGAGCGTTTACCTACTCTGACGAAACTTCCTTCTTCTGACGAGTGAGTAACCGCTGAAGATATTTAGGTCCTTCCCTTCTATATGCCTCCAGCCCTCCGGAAACGAAAATCTCACAAATCTGTGAGAGTGTCCTTCCTTCGCGTTTTGCAAGAGTATGCAGTTCCCTCTTTAAATTCGCGGGAAGTCGAAACCCAATCTGCTCATCTTTTGTATGCATAGACCAGCAGATTCTAAGGCTTGGGCAATAAAGGATCAAATAGAAATGCTTGACAGAGCAAAGTTCTATATGCTAAACATTGTTTAGCATTGCTTATCCTTGTCTAGCACTGGAGTTCACATTGATGCTACCGAAGTCAAAAGAAAAGGTAAGAAGATCCCGGTCACTATTTCGGAAAAACGCTAGGCTCGCGGTGTCACGCTGGGGGGAAGAGCTCAGCCCTCGCAGTCTGCCGGAGTTGAAAAGGCTGTCTTGTGACCCTGGGCTCTCAATAGAGGAAGGAAAAGTTCTTCTGCTTCATGGAAACTGGTACGTGACCCACGCCGGGCTTCTTCGGCTGGCTCTGCGGCGACGTTGCGTTGGCATCCGTACTGTTCTTCAGGAGCAACTCTGTGATCCAACCAGTGGCCGCTGGGTTTTCAAGGCGACTGTCTACAAGTCACTCGGCTCTCGAGGCTTCGTCGGATACGGCGACGCAAATCCTTCCAACGTCTCTTCCTTGGTCCACGGTGCCGAGATGCGTATTGCCGAGACTCGAGCCGTCAACCGCGCCCTTCGCAAGGCCTATGGTGTTGGTCTCTGTTCAGTCGAGGAACTGGGCTGGGCTCGAAGAGCCAACGTTTCTGGCTCATCCGATCAGCGCAAGGCTTCTACGAACGGGAATAACGGCCACCAGAACGGACAGCCTCGCCTCCGTGACCGTCTCTGTCTGCTGATTCGCGAGCACCACCTGGATGCTGGCCTCGTGAAAGCCTATGCCGCGGATTTCTGTGGCACTGCCTCCCTTCGAGATGCCAGCCGTGATCAGGTCGAGGCCTTTATCAACGAGCTCGCCCAGCGCGCCGCCAAAGATCGCGAAGCGTTGGTCTGTCAACTCAACAGCTATGCAAAACAACCGGAGGTCAGCTCATGAAGCGCCATATCCCTGGTTTGCATCGCGAAAATCACAACTCTGAAAAGAGCTTGGAGGGTGTTTTCTTGGTCCGTGTCGATCGGGTCTTCTATCGTTGGCACCCGCAACGACCGTTCTACTTTCTGCGGCTCGCTGTTCTCGAACCTCGAGAACATCAGGGCCGTTCACTCTCAGGTCGTCTCTATTGCACCCCTAAAGCGCTTTGGAAACTCCGCTGGTTCCTGAGGGATTTCGGCTATGACCCCGATCTTATGGGGCGAGATGAAGTCGATGAAAAAGCGCTGGTCGGCCTTCGAGGTATCGTGCGCATTTCCCACACCACCCTGAACGGCCGCTGCTTTATCAATCTCGGCGGGTTCGCCCCGGCCAGTGAATGGGACGAGCTCCCTGTTTCCGTGGCGAAAAGCCAGGAGGCAAACCCATGATCTTCAGTTACACACAAGTATCGCAATACCTGCGCTGCCCAAGGAGCTATCGCTTTCGGTACCTGGATGGTTGGAGAGAGAAGGAATCCAGGGCGGCGCTATCTTTTGGCCGATGTTTTGAGAAGGCCCTGGCAGGGTTCTTCGAACATGAAGATGCAGGCGCCGTATTGTTTGAGGAATGGGGAACGTACCGAGATGTTTCGCTGGAGTACTCCCACGGAGACGACTGGGAGCGTCTTCTTCGCCAAGGTATCGGTCTGCTCGAGCAATTCGCTCGAGACAATCGAATCCGTGTTCGCCAACCACAGCGCAACATGCAGAAGAAGCTTATTCGTCCTCTCACAAACGGAAACGAATTCGTTGCCTATGTTGATGCGATCGGCCATTTGGACGGCAAAAAGCGATTGCTCGAATGGAAAACCACCAGCGCTCGCTACGCCGAGCAGCCCGAGGGGCTGACATCGCTTGACCTTCAGCTCGTTTGCTACTCCTGGATCACTGGCATCTCCGATGTCGCCATTGTGGCTTTCGTCAGGAAACGTGTTCCGGAGATTCAATATCTCCTGGCTTCGATTACCGACGAGCAACGACGGGAGTTTGGCCAAGTGGTGGAAGCGACGGTCGGCCAAATCGAAACGGCTCAATTCCCTCCCCGGCCCGGAATCCGTTTCCCACAGAACGGATGCGTCAGTTGCGCTCACCTCGGTCTCTGCCTTGGCAACGAGACACTGGTTAGTTCCAAACTGATTCGTCAACCGGGAGCGAGCGACCTTGATTGGCTTAACGTGCTTGACGAATAACGGAAGGATTTTGGTGGCTCCGAAGCTCAATCGCCGGCGCGCCGTCTTTGTGCTCTCGAAGATCGATGAGATCTTGGCTTGGGAAAAAGCCACCGATCGCGAACGGGATTCGAAGTTTGTCGAACTGGGCCGGTATCTCTGCGAGATTCGAGCAGGACAGTACTGGAGAGTGGACAATGTCCGTTCGTTCGACGAGTTCCTGGAACGAAAATTTCCGGAGTCCAGGCGCAAGGCTTACTACCTGATGGCCATTCACGAACGGCTACCGCGAATCCATAAGGTGGATCTGCAGCAGGTGGGCTGGGCGAAGGCGACTGAACTAGCGAAGGTGGCGAGGCGGGACGGTCAGAGGTTCGATTGTGCAACCTGGTTGCACAAAGCGCGCGAACTTCCCAAAGAGGAATTCAAGCGGGAGGTCTCCAAGCACCTGACCGGAAAGGAAACTGAGCCCTGGGAGATCCTCTATTTCAAGGCCTACAAAAGTCAATTGCCTGTAATTGAACAGGCACTTGAAACAGCGGGTCTGATGCTCGGAAGTGATAAGTCACGAGGCTACTGCCTGGAGATGATCTGCGCGGATTTTCTTGCTGGAGTGAGTTTGGAGGCTGGAAATCAAGACGCTCTATTGCCTGCGGTAACTCGAATGGTCATTGGTTTATCAAAACAACAGAGACAGCAACTTTTTGAAAATCTTCAAGGGACAATTTGACTCAAATACGTGCCAAACGACCCCGCTTGAGGCTTGATGCTGAAGCTTATCGCCAGCTCTGCCGTGAAGTCCTAGTTCGAGACGGCTGGCCCTGCCAATCGTGTGGAAGCATGGAGAATCTTCAAGTCCATCACATCCAGCCACGAAGCCGACTGGGGGATGACGCGGCCGAGAATTTGGTGACGGTCTGTGCGGAATGTCACCAAAGAGTTCACAATGCCAGCTAGAATTTTTGAAATCCAAAGAGAGACGCAGCTCTGGAGGCAGCAGCAGAATAAATGTGTGACCTCAGGAATCAGTCTCCGAAGGAGATCGTTTCTCGAATTGTTCTACCTCCCGGTTCGTGGAAAACGACAGCCAATTGGACCAGCCTGGTTGCCTGCCAGGTTCGATCCAAACGAGACAGCCTTCGCCGGATATGGGGATATCTCTGCGCTCCGGCCCAACGCCCAGCAGAAGTTCATGGAACTCGAATTCGGGGAAGAGGAGAATGGGTTCGGGAGCTCGGTGGAGGGGCTGGCGGTCGCTCGCGACGTCACTTGCCGCACGGCGATCTTGAAGCTGAGCGCCGCAGCGGTTGAGTCCGTGGAATTCGTTAACTGACAACCGGGAGAAGAATCATTATGAAACAGGCATTTTTCGCAGTTTGCTTTCTGCTCGCCTTCGTCTCCGTTTCCTTTGGGCAGGGCGCGACGACGAAAGTACGTTCCGGCACGTCTCTCCCTGCGACCTGTTCGCCCGGTGGCGCGACCTTGGCGGCAGATGTGATTGTTGTTAGGGGCATTCTGTACACGTGCCCGGTGACGAACACGTGGGCCGCAGCGACGATCCCGAATGTGATCGCCGTGGACGGAGTGAAGTTCCCGACCCTTGCCTCTGCGTACGCTTCCTGCAACTCAGACTGTATCATTTACGATTTAATGCCAGAAACCATCACCACGAATCCCTTTTCAACTTGCCACGCGGTCGGCTTCGACGTGACCATTTATCTAGGACAGAACGTCCCGACAGAAGTGCCGATCATGATCACGTGCAGCGGGACGCTTATCAAGGGAACTGGATCGAGCGGCTCCGAGGGTTTCTATGCAGCCGCGAGTTTTTGCTCCGGCGCGTACGCCAGCGCCCCTGGTTGCACCACGGACGGGTATCCGATCATAGAAATAGGCAACACCCCCAGCCCCGTGTTTGTCGCGTCGACGAGGATCGAGGACATGATCTTGAACTGCAAAGGCGTGATTAACTGCACGCCGTTTGTAGGAAGCGGCCTGATGGAAAGCAGTGGCGCGCGGAACGTCTACGCCATTGATTATCTCGGGGTCGGATTTTCTCTTACGACTCGGTGGACGGGCAATTTCGTTATGGAGGACTTGACCGCAGAACCGGCGGCAACGTCCACGACTGCCGTCGGGATAGAAATAAATGGCATTGACATGGACGGGAACGCCATCAAGCAATTCACCATGGCCCCGTATTCTGGCGGCCATGCGACCGCCTGCGTAGACGTGGAGAACTCTTCCGCTTATCTCACCGATATCCATTGCGAAAACAGCACAACCGGAATCCTGGTCAACAACTCCCGGTACCTGATCATAGGCTACAACACGGGCCAAGGCGCCTTGGGAACGATCACTGATCACATCAAGATCATCGGGACCAGTTACGGGTCACTTTTCGACATGAACGCAGATAACCCAAACTACGGCACGAACATGATCAACAACACGGCCACGGGCTTCCTGTTGACTGTCGCGACGACGAATAAGCTGATCTCGTACTGGTCGGGAAATTCCACCGACGGTGAGTGCTGGAACTATCCGGGGCTAGGAGGAGTGAATTGTTCCGGCCCGTTTAGGGCGAAGTCCATCGGTGTTACCAACTCGGTGGTGCTCGGCACTTACGAAGAATTGGTAGAGAACACGTCTCCCGGCGGCAGTGCTGGCAAGACTCGGTTTTACGCGAATTCGACGAGCCACTGGCCGATGATGAACCCAAACAACGCTGGAGACAACAAGATCCTCCTTGCAGGAAGCGGCGCTAACAATCCATTGCAGGTCAAACGCGTCTCTGGATGTGCGACGGGTGCCGTACAGTTCAGCACCTGCGACACGCTAGTGACTTGGCCCAATCCTTTTCCCGACACGAACTACACGGCAACTTGCACCGGAGCGGATGGAACGGTCAGCGGTGTGCCCGCGTTGCAAGGGCATTCCCTCCTGTCCAATAAGTTGGCAGCTTCAATCGAAGTCCGCACGATCGCTTTATCCTCCGCTGCGGCGCAGTTCACGACCATCGAATGTACGGCGATGCATGACTGAATTGGCGACTCTCCGAAGAAAGCAGGCTGAGGGAGAACCATCTCCCTCTTTCTCTCAGAAACCCACATTTTTACGGAGGAAGTAGTGCGACCTAGCTAGAGGACGATTTTAGAACTCGCTAGGCGGACCATTTTGACTCGCTTCTTTTTCAGAAGCGATGCGATGGTAATCCCATGCCTCAAAGTCGTACGCCCACGTTCAAACGCCGAAATTTCTATTCTGATTTTCTTAAACCAAGCAGTTCGAGACCGATATAGAAAACAAACTGAGAACCGTAAAGTATGTAACGTCGCCAGAGTCGTCGAGGCTCCTGGATGAGGCGAAAGAACCATTCCAGCCCATGTTCGCGCATCCAACCAGGGGCCTGCCGTTTCGTCCCCGAATTAATATCGAATGCCGCACCAACACCAATCAGAACCGGCACATGAAGTCGATCGTGATGGGCGTACATCCACTTTTCCTGCTTCGGTGTGCTCAAGCCAATCCAGAGAATATCCGGCACCGCGGCATTGATCGCAGCTATAATTTCCTCATCCTCTTCATGTGTCACCGGCCGATAAGGAGGCGAGTATGCGCCAACAACGTTCAGTCCGGGAAATCGATCTCGAAGAGACTGCGCCAGTTTCTCAGGAACCTCCGGCGCTCCCCCAAAAAAGAAATGCCGCACACCCCGTGTAGCCGCGCCATCGCAAACCGCCAGCATAAGTTCTGGACCGTACACCCGGCGCGGAAGTCGATGTCCCCGAAGCCGCCCAACCCAAACGAGAGGCATTCCGTCGGGTACGACGAGGTCTGCTGAGTTCAATACCCTCATAAATTCGGCATTGTTCCGCGCTTCCATCACGCCATGCATCCCGCTCACGGCAATAAAATGGCAAGGTTCGCGACGCTGGATCCATGTTTCTATTTGTTGGATGACTTCCGGAATCTGTACGGCGTCTACCTGGACACCGAGCACACGGAAACTGTGTCCGTGTATATTTTCCTCCCTACGCAGAATGGGATGAGCTTCAGACATATTTTGGATCTTTAAACATCGCTAAAAGACTTGTCCCCACAATCGGAAATCCCATAGAGCGAATTTGTGCGTCAGGAAACAGTTTGCGTAGCTGGGTTGCGTCCAGCAAACGGATCTCCTCATAGTGTTCAAGATAGTAGGGAGACAGGTGAGCCACCCTCTGCTGCCAAGATTCGGACAGAAACTGATAAAACGGCAGAAGCGAGTGAGGCTCAATCGGGAATAGTTTATTCGGAGTAGTCACGAAATATCCGTATTTGGCTACTCGACGCACCTCATCAGCGAACTGTCGTTGTCTTTCCGGCGATCCTACATGCTCCACGACGGCGTTGGAGAAAACCCAATCGAATGATTTGGACCCATATGGAAGACAGCAGCCGTCCGCTACCGTATATGTGACGTTTGGCAGTGAATGCAGGTCGGCCGGGGGCGGCGTTAAATTGACGACGGTTACATTGTGAAAGGCGCGATATAAGGGCACAAATTCGGAATCCATCCCTGTTCCGCCCCCGACGTCCAGAAGCGCAGACATCGGGGAACCACCGATGAATTGAACAAAGAGATCTAGCTTCCGCTCCCGCAATATTTTGTGGACAGGCCTTCCCATTCTTCTTAAGGTAGTCCGTAGAACATTCATAGGTGACCGCCCGCGAGGGCTACAACTTCTCTCGTAAGAAGTCGTCGTGGTCCTCTTGAGTTAATCGGAAAAACCAGTCTCTTTCCCAGACCGTGCGACGTGCTCACGACGCTAGAGTCCTTTTCGCGTATGAAGGCTTCTGCGACTTACCGTTATCGCAGATGGCGCGACTATAAATGCTCATGAGCTGGCAGTAGTTGTGTTCGGCTGTATACTTGGCTTCATATTCGGCGCGCGCGGCGCGACCCATCACTCTCATTTCTTCCGGGTGTGTCCACGCCCAATTCACCTTAGCAGCAAGATCGCTGGGATCACCGGCTCTAAAGTGTAATCCCGTCCGTCCGTCGCTAACGATTTCCGCCATCACGCCGATTCCAGAAGCTACCACCGGGACACCACAAGCAAATGCCTCAATTGCAATTAGACCGAACGTTTCGTAATAGCCTTCCGAAGGCCAGATTAGGAACCGAGCTCCGTGGAGCAAGGCAAGTAGGTCCTTTTTCGCGAGGCGCGGCACGAGTTCCGTCCTATAGGTACGATCACGCGCTCGCTCCCAAGCCCGAGTTTGCAATGGACCGTCTCCACGGATCTTCAGGGGAATGCTTTTCAATCCTTCCCAGGCTTTCAGTAACGTCACCACTCCCTTCTCGACAGCTAGGCGACCGACAAAAAGCGCATAATCTTGCTTATCTTGGGTCTGCCCGGGATCTCGCGTCACGAAATGTGGTTTGATAGCAATTTTCTTGTGAGGCAGCCCAGCATCCGTGAACTTCTGGCGATAAAACTCAGTGAAAACGATATAAGCGTTTACCTGTTTTTCCCAAGTGTTCAGGTAATGGTGGACCATCAGCATCGAAGCCACAACCCCGCTCTGGATTCGCGAATTCCGATAGCATGCATGAAGGACGCCCGGCCAAGCTATGGCTTTTCCCAGACAATCCTCACAAGCGTGGCCGTCGCGATAAAGAGTCGCCGCGGGGCAAATAAGCCGAGGATTATGCAAGGATTGAATCACTGGTATCCCCACTTCTTGACAGGCCAAATATGCCGCCGGAGAAATCAGCGGGAAGGTATTGTGGAAGTGCGCCAAAGTCGGTTTTTCTTGTTTCAGTAATTCTTTCAGGTCTTGTGCGCTATCCCACGCCCATATCGTGCGGAGGCTCAAAGTGGATTTTTTCCATGGTCCATAATTATGGATCTCGTCATTTGTTCGGACATACTGAACAACCTCATGGCCGGCGGCTCGCAGCAGATGCGCCTCGTTGGAAAAAACCTCATCCTCTCCACCGGGGTGTTGGTATGAATTGTGAACTAATAGAATTTTCATTCCGCTTTTTTCTTCAATTTATAATTTCCATTCTGTACATCAATCCAAGGCTGCAGCTCACCCTTGGAGATCGCACAGAAGAACTTATTTCCCTGTGAGCGCGACGGCGGGAGGACATTCAATAAGGACTGACTGAGACGAAGCAGCGAAATAAATGTTCGAGGCCCCACTCTCTCGGCCAGTGCAGCTACTCGTGACTCCTTGCGTGCGAGCAGCTCGTTATCATTAACATAAAAATCCCAGTACGCATGGGAGCGGACGTCAAAGTGCCGCTCCGGATTATATGCGGAAATAGACTTCACAACTTCACGGGCCGTCCAACGGTAGATGAAATTCGGGACCGGCCCATTCCGTACTCCACCCTGAGTATATCCGTTGGCCACAACTGCCGCGATTTCGTACGGAAAGGAAAATCCTAGACGCACCAGCAGACGAAGAGCCCACGAGTCGTTTGGCTCCAGAAAAAAAACATGCTTCTGGCAGACGCGCGTCATTTCTCCGAGCGCCTTCTGCGGACTGCGGCAATGATGAAGAACGGCATGGGCAAAAACCACGGGAAAGCTGTCGTCCGGTAAGGCCAGGTTTTCGGCATCAAGAACCATGCCGTGTGCGTGCAAGTTAGACATAACAATTTCTTCGAACCCGCAGGCGGATAGAATGTCAATGTCCTCTTGACCGCCACCTAGAACTAGCACTGGTTGACTCGTGTCAACCCTGCACGCATCAAGATGGCTCCGAATTACCGTCAACATGCAAGATTTGTCCTTGGGAAGTCGGGCGTCTCTACTCTCAGCGTCTGGAATTCCCATGATGTTCGACGTTGGCTCCTCGTTTAAGTTCGCAACCCCAACTAGCCCGTGTCGCCA
>Ga0070735_10001496_pt1 | contig 22601 bp, 17 predicted proteins | sample Coa_R1_FD_66443 | JGI IMG/M metagenome (GOLD analysis project Ga0070735, IMG submission 66443) | Surface soil microbial communities from Centralia Pennsylvania, which are recovering from an underground coalmine fire - Coalmine... | ecosystem: Environmental > Terrestrial > Soil > Unclassified ...
GGCCGCGTGCAGCCGCCAGTTCGGCACCGTCGCGTCCAGCGTCGCGTCGGTGCTCCACGCGTCGCACGCCGGGATGCTGGCGGTCGCGATGGCGTCCAGGAACCGGTCGATCGGTGACATTGGTGGCCTCCTGATGGTCTGTGAGCCTGCGACCATCGTGCGCAACGCACCTTGCAACCAGTTTGCAGCCCCGGTCAGGCCCACAGCCGGGCGGTGGCCAGGCGCGCGCCCTCGGCCAGCGCCTCGAACTTGGCCCACACGATCGTCGGGTGGATCTCCGGGGTGTACGTGGCCTGCGAGGAGAAGCCGCAGTCGGCGCTGGCCACCACGTTCTCCCGGCCGACCCGCTCGGCGAACCGGACGATGCGGTCGGCGATGACCTCGGGGTGCTCGACGATGTTCGTGGCGTGGCTGATGACGCCGGGCAGCAGCACCGTGTCCGCCGGCAGGGTGACCGTCTCGAACACGTGGTAGGCGTGCTCGTGCCGCGGGTTGGCCGCCTCGAAGGAGAAGGCGCAGGCCCGGATCGTGAACAGGGTCTCGATCAGGTCGGCCAGCGGCGCGTCGTGCACCCGCGGCCCCTCGTTGATGCCGTAGCAGGTGTGCAGCCGCACCCGGTCGCGCGCAATGCCCTGCAGGCTCCGGTTGATCGCGTCCACGTAGGTCCCCGCGACGGCCAGCTTCGACGCCGCCGAGCCGGTGCCGTAGCTGAACACGTCGGTGATGAACGGGTCGTCGATCTGCAGCGTGAAACCCGCCTCGACGATCGCCGCGTACTCCTCGTGCAGCGCGTCGGCGACCGCGCTCAGGTAGTCGGCCTGCGACGAGTAGTACTCATTGCCGCCGGCCCCGCCGGCGACCCCGCTGGGCGCGACCGCGCACACGAACACCCGGTCAGCCCCGGCATCGGCGCCCGCCGCCTCCCGGAGCAGGTCCAGGTCGCGCCGCAGCCGCTCGTGCCCGATGTAGGACACCGGCCCGGTGCACCGCAGCGGGACGACCGGGACGGCCATCCCGCCGGTCATCGCACTGCGCAGGTACTGCTCGTAGTACTCGGGGAAGGCGTCGATCTCGGGCCGGAACCCGGCCAGCGGGTCGCCGCCGGCGCGCGGCTCGAATCCGCCCAGCCGGTCCCCGATGTAGGCGTAGAACCCGGTCTTGGTCTGCTCGCCGTCGCTGACCATGTCCAGTCCTGCGGCGCGCTGCCGGGCCACCACGTCGGTCACCGCCCGGCGTTCGGCCTCGGCGAGTTCGCCGGGATCCACCGCGCGGCCCTGCGCCGCGGCCCGCATCAGGTCGAGCAGCGCGGCCGGCCGGGCCAGGCTGCCGACGTGGGTGGTGCGGATGCGATCGGTGCTGCGCAGCATGCTGCCTTAGCTTGCCAGAGCCGCTCCGCCCGCGTCCTGGGCCGCGGCTAGACCGGTCCCGGCGCCTCGGCGTGAGCCTTCAGCGCCTTCAGCGCCATCAGCGTCCGCGCGCTCTCGGTCCGGAACGCCCGGATCAGCACCGGCTGCAGAAGCTTCAGCGACCACGGGATCCGCAGCGTCACCAGCCGCTTCACCCGCGTCGATCCGTCCCGCGGGGTCAGGGTGTAGCGCATGACCACGTCGACGGTCCCGGCGTGCAGCCGCATCGTCATCGGCTGGTGGAAGGTGATCGCCGCGGGCCGGTCGAACTCGGTGACGCGGCCGTGCCGGACGCCGAACGGTCCTGGTTCCCGGTAGGTCGTCCCCAGCGTCACCGGGTCGGTGGAGACCTCCGTGGTGCCGTGGTATGCCGAGGACCGGGCCAGCCACCGGTCCTGCCCCCGGAAGTCGATGATCAGGTCGAAGATCGTCTCAGCCGGGCAGCCGATGTCGGCCTCGGCGGGAATCTCGGTCACGTCAAGCAGTGTGGCAGAGTGACCGGGGCCGAAATGCCCGGCGCCCCTGCCGCCATGTCACGGGGTATCGAACGCAGCAGAAAGCCGCCCAAGCCCCTTCGATCCCGCAAGTCCCACTAGCGCGGTTGATCCGGCTTCTGCGGAGTGTTGTGGCAACTATGGTTGCCCTGATCCACCGCGAAAGCCGAATCCACCACGATAATTTCCGGATCGCGAAATTCGCGGGCCGGTGATAGGGCGGCGCCACGGCTGGTGATGCCAGCGGGGTGCACGGGACCCGCGGGACCGCGTCCGGCGCCCCCAGCCCGTCCCCACGTGCTAGAGCGCCAGCAGCTTGCCCGCGACCTCGGTCAGGTCTTCGCCCGTGACGTCCGGTGCCGCGAACGGCGCGCCGAACCCCCCGGACTTCCTGCTCACCCACCCGGTCGTCATGCCCGCCCGCTTGGCCCCGTGGCAGTCCCAGTCGTGCGCCGCGACCAGGGCCATGCGGTCGGCCGGCACGCCCATGACCGAGGCGGCGTACAGGTACACCACCCCGGCCGGCTTCCACCGGTATACCTCCTCGACCGAGATCACCCGGTCCACCAGCGACCCGAGCCCGGTGCGGTTCACGAACGACGAGGCCAGATACGACGACCCGTTGGTCAGGCAGGCCACCCGCACGCCCGCCTCGCTCAGCGCGGACAACGCGGGCACCGCGTCGGGGAACGCGGGCAGCTCGCCGAAGCCGGCCATTACCGAAGCCAGCTGCGACTCGCTGACCGTGTAGTTGGTCAGCCCGCGCAGCGCGGCCTCGGCCACCTCGGTGAACGAGACGAAGTCCCCGGTCGCGGACAGCGCCATGCCGTCCCGCAGCGTCCGGGTGTACCACGCCTCGAGCAGGCCGGGCGGCTGGCCGATGTCGGTGAGCCGGGCTCGCAGGGGCTCGAGCGACATCAGCGTGTCGATCACGTCGAAGGCCACCACGGCCGGGCGCCCGCTCATGACAGGTCCGCCAGGGCGTCCTCGATGGCCCGGTAGAACGTGGGGTAGGCGTAGGCCATGTTGCGCAGCGTGGCCACCGGCACCTCGCCGTGGATGGCCACCTGCAACGCGCTGAGCACCTCACCGCCCCACGGCCCGGCCGACGTCGCGCCGACCAGCACCGAACGGTCCGCGTCCTCCACCACCTTGATGAACCCGTCGTTGCCTGCCTTGTGGATCCACCCCCGGGCCGAGTACGGCACCGGGGCCAGGCCGGTCCGCACCCGCAGCCCCGCCTCGGCCGCCTGCGAAGACGTCAGCCCCACGCTGCCGATCTCCGGGTCGGTGAACGTGACCCGCGGCACCGCCCGGTAGTCCGCGGCCGGGCCGTCCTGGCCCAGGATGTCCCGCACCACGATGCCGGCCTGGTACATGGACACGTGCGTGAACGCGCCCTTCCCGGTCACGTCGCCGATCGCCCACACACCATCCCCCGCCCGCATCCGGTCGTCGGTAGCGATGACCCGGGAAGCAGGATCCAGCCCGACCGCGGCCACGCCGAGCCCGGCCAGATCCGTACGCCGCCCGGTGGCCACCAGCAACCGCGACCCGGTCACGACGGCGCCGCCGAGCCGGACGCTGAAGCACGAGTCATTGTGCCCGACGCGCTCGGCCGGGGCGCTGGTGCACACCGTGATGCCCTCGCGGGTGAACACCCGCTCGATCAGGTCGCTGGTCTCGGGCTCCTCGAACGACAGCAGCCGGGGCAGCGCCTCGACGACGGTGACCTCGGTGCCGAACCGCGAGAACACCTGGGCCAGCTCGCAGCCGATCGCCCCGCCGCCGAGCACGATCATCGACTCCGGTGCCTGCTCGGCCTGGACGATCTCCCGGTTGGTCCAGAACGGGGTCCCGGCCAGGCCCTGGATGGGCGGGATCGCGGGCGCCGTGCCGGTGTTGATCACGATCCCCCGGCGGGCGAGGAAGACCTGGTTGTCGACGCGAACCGAACCCGGCCCAGTGATGGTGGCGCGCCCGCGGACCAGGTGCCCGCCCTTGCCCTCGAACCGGTCGGCCGCCACCTTGTCGTTCCAGTAGTCGGTGGCTTCCTCCCTGATCCGCTGGGCGACCGGCGACCAGTCGGGGGTGACGGTGGAGGTCCCGGCCATGCCGGGCACCCGCCGGGTCTCGGCGATCAGGTTCCCGGCCCGGATCATCATCTTGGACGGTACGCAGCCGAAGTAGGGGCACTCGCCGCCCACCAGGCGTTCCTCGACCGCGGTGACGTGCAGCCCGGCCTCGGCCAGCGCGCCGGCCGCGTACTCGCCGCCGGGCCCCATGCCGATTACGACCACGTCCGTATGCTCTGGCTCGCCCATGCAGTGTCCTCGGGGAAGCAAGGGCTCCTGTGCCCTATGTGGGCACCAAACTTACATCAAGCGCCTGGAAGATCGTTGCCGTCTTCTAGGTCCGAGATGTCCAGTTCCGGCTGGCCATGCACGAACGTATCGGGGTTCTCGAGGTCGTCGGCGGCGGGCAACAGGTCAGGATGAGACCATAGGGCGTCCCGGCCGTCGACGCCGCGGGCCGTCGTCAGGCCCTGCCAGATGGCCGCCGCCTCGCGCAGCCGGCGCGGCCGAAGCTCCAGCCCGACCAGCGTCGCGAACGTCCGCTCGGCCGGCCCGCCGGTGGCCCGGCGCCGCCGGACCGTCTCGGCCAGCGCGTCGGCATGAACTAGCCGGCTGGCGGCCGCGGCGTTGACCACGGTCGCCACCCACCCCTCGACCAGCGCCAGCGCGGTCTCGAGCCGGACCAGCGCGGCCTTCTGCGCCGGGGTGTCCGCCGGGCGGAACAGGCCCTCTCCCGCCAGCGCCTCGCGCAGCGCCTCGGGGTTGGTGACGTCGACGTCCGGGATGGCTTCCTGCAGCCGCGTCATGTCGACCGTGATCCCGCTCGCGTACTGCTCGACCGCGCCGAGCAGGTGCCCGCGCAGCCACGGGACGTGCGCGAACAGCCGCTGGTGGGCGGCCTCGCGCAGGGCCAGGAACAGCCGCACCTCGCCGGTGTCGACCGACAGGCCCTGGCCGAACTGGGCCACGCCCGCGGGCAGCAGCGCCGCCACGCCCTCCGGGCCGAGCGGCAGCCCGATATCGGAGGAGCCGACCACCTCGCGGGCGAGCTCGCCGACCGCGGTGCCGGTCTGGCTGCCGATCATCGCCCCGCCGATCTGGCGCATCATGCCCGACAGCCCGGCCAGGCCGCCCAGCCCGCCCGCGCCGCCACCGAACGCCCCGAGAGCCTGCCGCATCTCTTCCGGCACGTCCTCCCCGAGCTGGGCCGGGTCGAAGTTGAGCATGCCGCTCATCGCCTCGACGCCCTTGGCCGCGATCGGATCGCACAGCTTGGCCCAGACCGGGAAGGTCGCCTCGAGCCACTCCGAGCGGCTCCACGCCTCGATCTTGCGGATCCCGGACGGGAACGTGGTCGCCTCGTCCAGCCACAGGTCGGCCAGCCGGACCGCCTCGGTGATCTCCCGGCGCTGCGCCTCGAGCACGCTGGGGTCGCCGACCGCGGCGATCGCGTGCCTGGCCACGTTCTTGGCCAGGTCCCAGTTGACCGGGCCGCCCTGATAGGACAGCAGGTCGGCGAACTGGCGCAGCGCGTCGGCGAACTGCTGCGGGTTCCCCATCGCCCCGAACGGCCCCGCGGCCCCGAACGGCCCCTGGCCCTCAGCGCCGGCAGACCCCTCGCCACCCTGATCGTCTGGCTTATCGGGCGGACCGAAACCGAACGGGCGATCAGCCATGGCTGGCTCTGCGGCAGGATGGAAGGGTCATGACCGTCACGTTATCTCGGGAGTAGCACACTGTGACAAACGCCCGGCGGCCGGTTCGCTCCGAGCGCAGCGATACACGGTCCCAGCCTATGCCCGTGGTCGCCGTCACTGGTGCAGCCTCCGGCATCGGGCACGCCCTGACCGTCCGGCTCGCCGCGTCGCCGGTGGTCAAGCGGGTGATCGCGATCGACAGCCGGCGCGGCGACGTCGCCGGGGTGACCTGGCGGGTGGCCGACGTGCGCGACCCGGCCCTGGCCGGACGGCTGGCCGGGGTGGACGTGGTGGTGCACGCCGACCTGGACCTGGCCCCCGACTCCGACGCCAGGCAGCGGCGGGCGTTCAACGTGCGCGGCGCGCAGACCGTGCTCACCTCGGCCGCGGCGGGCCGCGTCGGCCGGGTCGTCCTGCTGACCAGCGCCATGGTCTACGGAGCGCGCCCGGAGAACCCGGTGCCGCTGCCGGAGGACGCTCCGCTGTCCGCCGAGGCCGACAGCAGCGTGGCCGGGGACCTGCTGGAGATCGAGCAGCTGGCCCGGCGCTCGCCGCGGACCAACCCCGGCATGGCGGTCACCGTGGTCCGGCCCGCCGCGCTGGTCGGCGACGCGGTCGACACGCTGGTCACCAGGCACTTCGAGGCGCCGCGGCTGCTCACCGTGAAGGGCTGCGCGCCGCGCTGGCAGTTCTGCCACGTCGACGACCTCACCTCGGCGCTGGAGTTCACCGTCGGCGGCGGCATCGACGGGCAGTTCACGGTGGGCTGCGACGGCTGGCTCGAGCAGGACGCGGTCGAGCAGATCAGCGGGCTGAAGAGCATCGAGCTGCCCGCCCGGCTGACGTTCGGGACCGCCCAGCGGCTGCACCGCCTCGGCGTGACCCCGGCCCCGGCCATGGACCTGCGCTACGTCGTGTACCCGTGGGTGACCGACGGCGCCGCGCTGCGGACGGCGGGCTGGCACCCGCAACACAGCAACGCCGAGGCGCTGCGCGTCCTGCTCGACCAGCGCCAGGGCCGCCACGCGGTGGCCGGCCGCCGCATCGCCCGCAAGGAGGCCACCATCACCGCCGCCGGGGCCACGGTCGCGGTGATCGGCACCGCCGCCATCGTCCGCCGCGCCCGGCGCCGCCACCGCACGGACCCTTGAGCACCGTGCCTTTCCTTTTTATCCCGAACGGGCCATACTGCCAGCTCAAGGCACTGGTCCGAGCGTTCCGCGGGCCGGCCAGGTACCCTTGCTAGGTGACTGTCGTACGGCTGATCGCCATCCGGGAGACCGAGCTGTCCCTCGACGAGGTCCGGGCCGCCGTCGCGGGTCCCGGCGCGGGCGGCATCGCGCTGTTCGCCGGGGCGGTCCGGGACAGTGACCACGGCCAGGGCGTGACCGGCCTGTCCTACAGCGCGCACCCGCTGGCCGAGGCCGAGCTGCGCCGGGTCGCGGAGATGGTCGCGGAGAAGTTCAAGGTGCTGGGCATCGCGGCCGTGCACCGCGTCGGTGACCTGGCCGTGGGTGACCTGGCGGTGGTGACCGCGGTGGCCTGCGCGCACCGCGGCGAGGCCTTCGACGCGTGCCGCGAGCTGATCGACGTGCTCAAGGCCTCGGTGCCGATCTGGAAGCACCAGCGCTTCGCCGACGGCACCAGCGAGTGGGTCGGCACTCCCTAGATCCGCGTAATGTTCGGAACATGTCCCGCCGCTCCCTAACGCTGGTGATCGCCACGGTCGGCGTGATCGCGGCGCTCGCGGTCGCCGTCCTGGTCCCGGTGCCCTACGTCATCCTGGGCCCGGGTCCGACGCTGAACACCCTGGGCCAGGACTCCTCCGGCCAGCCACTGATCGCCATCTCGGGTCGCACCACGTACCCCACCACCGGCCACCTGAACATGGTGACCGTCGGCTACCAGGGCGGTCCCGGCAGCAACCTCAACATCTTCAGCGCGCTGACCGCCTGGCTGAACCCGCATAAGGCGGTCGTGCCCGAGTCCGAGCTGTTCCCTCCGGGCCAGACCCAGCAGCAGGCCCAGAAGGCGGACACTCAGCAGATGACCGGCTCGCAGCAGGACGCGGTCGCCGCGGCGCTGACCGAACTGCACATCGCCTACCAGATCCAGGTGGTCGTGGCCGGGACCGAGCAGGGCTTCCCCGCGTCCGGGGTCCTCAAGGCCGGGGACGTGATCACCGCCGTCGACGGCAAGCCCGTGGCCAGCGAGTCCAGCCTCACCACGCTGATCCGCGCGCACCCGGCCGGCGCCGCTCTCGACGTGACCATCGTCCGCGGCGGCCGCACCCAGACGGTCCAGGTCGGGACGAAGCAGTCCGGCGGGCACCCGGTGATGGGCGTCCAGGTCACCGAGCAGTGTCCGTGCCAGTTCCCGTTCAGCGTGAAGTTCAGCGTGGGCGACATCGGCGGGCCCAGCGCGGGCATGATGTTCGCGCTCGGCATCATCGACAAGCTGACCACGATGGACCTGACCGGCGGCAAGTTCATCGCCGGCACGGGTGAGATCGAAGCCAGCGGCCAGGTGGACCCGATCGGGGGCATCCAGCAGAAGATGGTGGGCGCCCGCGACGCGGGCGCGACGATCTTCCTCGCCCCCGCGACCAACTGCTCGGACGTCAAGGGCGCGATCCCGGCCGGCCTGCAGGTGGTCAAGGTCGCCACGCTGAGCCAGGCCGTCACGTACCTGCAGGACATCAAGACCGGCCAGCCCGTCCCCTCGTGCTGAGGGCTCTCGCGCCACGGCACCGTGCTCGTGCGTGCTCGACGCCCGGCCGCGGCCCCGGCCCCGGTGATGGGGTAAGTGCTCGTCCCTGTTTTGCACAGGGCGTAGGCTTTATTGCCGACGGGACATCCATAACAGGCAGGCAAGGGGCCGTGCGGTCGGCATGAGCTCTGGACTGCCTGCCGCCCGGATGACCCAGGAAGGGAGCAAGTGCGGTCGTGGCACCTCGCGTACTGATTGATGCGACCGACGTGCCCGCCGACCGGGGCGCGCTCGGCCGGTACGTTGACGGGCTGATCGGCGCCCTCGACGCCGCCGGCGCGGACCTGGCCGTGGTCTGCCAGCGCGCCGACGAGGAACGCTACGGGCGCCTGGCTCCCAGCGCCCGCGTCGTCACCGGCCCCACCGCGCTCTCGCATCGCGCCGCCCGGCTGGCCTGGGAACAGAGCGGGCTGCCGGTCGTGGCCCAGCAGGTCGACGCCGACGTCATCCACGTGCCGTTCTACTCGATGCCGCTGCGCCCCGGGCGGCCCACCGTGGTGACCGTGCACGACGTCACCTTCTTCACCGAGCCCGAGCTGTACAGCCCGGTCAGCGCCATGTTCTTCAAGTCTGCGATCCGCACCGCGGCCCGCCGCGCGGCCCGGCTCATCGTGCCGTCCAAGGCCACCCGCGACGAGCTCGAGCGGGTCCTGGGCGCCGATCCGACCAAGATCGACGTCGCCTACCACGGCGTGGACCACCGGCTGTTCCACCGGCCCGACCCGCAGCAGGTCACCCAGGTGTCCAACCGGCTGGGCCTGCACGGCAAGCCGTACATCGGGTTCCTGGGCATGCTCGAGCCGCGCAAGAACGTGGCCGCGCTGATCACCGGGTGGGCCGCCGCGGTGGCCGACCTCGACGACCCGCCCGCGCTGGTGCTGGGCGGCGGCGGCGGCTGGAGCGAGGAGGTGGACACCGCGGTGGCCGCGGTGCCGCCCCACCTGCGCCTGATCCGTCCCGGCTACCTCCGCTTCTCCGACCTGCCCGGCTTCTTCGGCGGGGCCACGGTGGTGGCCTTCCCGAGCCGCGGCGAGGGCTTCGGGCTGCCGGTGCTCGAGGCCATGGCCTGCGGGGCGCCGGTGCTGACCACCCACTGCACGTCACTGCCCGAGGTGGGCGGTGAGGCGGTGGCCTACACCGAGCCCGACGTCGACGCGATCCGCGACGCGCTGCGCGCGCTGCTGGCTGACCCCGCCCGGCGGGACACGCTGGGCGCCGCCGGCTACGCCCGGTCCCAGGAGTTCAGCTGGGCCGCGTCGGCCGAGGCCCATCTGGCCTCCTACCGGCGCGCCGCCGAACGGCCCGATGCCGGTGTCAACGCGGTGTAACCTCTCCTTTCATGCCGCGTGAACCGCTTGAGGCCATTGTCCTGGTCGGCGGACAGGGGACCCGGCTGCGGCCGCTGACCTTGTCCGCGCCCAAGCCCCTGCTGCCGACGGCGGGCGTGCCGTTCCTGGCCCACCTGCTGGCCCGGGCCGCGGCCGGCGGTGTCACCCACGTCGTGCTGGCTACCTGTTACAAGCCGGACATGTTCGCCGCGTGCTTCGGCGACGGCTCGTCGTTCGGGCTGGAGATCGACTACGTCCAGGAGGACGTGCCGCTGGACACCGGCGGCGGGATCCGCAACGCCGCCGCCTCGCTGCGCGGCAGCGGCCCCGGCGACCCCGTCGTGGTGCTCAACTGCGACATCTTGTCCGGGCACGACCTGCGGGCCCAGATCGGCCTGCACGAGAAGCGCGAAGCCGCGGTGACCCTGCACCTGGTCGAGGTCGCCGACCCGTCCCGGTTCGGCGTGGTGCCCACCGACGGGTCGGGCCGGGTGACCGCGTTCCTGGAGAAGGCGCCGGCCCCGGTCACCAACCGGATCAACGCCGGCTGCTATGTGTTCCGCCGCGAGGTCATCGACCAGATCCCGGCCGGGCGCCGGGTCTCGGTCGAGCGGGAGACGTTCCCCGGCCTGATCGAGTCCGGCCAGCTGGTCATGGGCTATCACGAGTCGGCCTACTGGCTGGACGTCGGGACCCCGCAGGCCTTCGTCCGCGGTGCCTGCGACCTGGTCCTCGGCAAGCTGCCCGCGCCCGCCGTCCCCGGCCCGGCCGGCCCCATGCTGCGCCTCGACGGCGCCGAGGTGGCCCCGGACGCGTCGGTGTCCGGCGGCACCACGGTCGGCGCGGGCGCGTCGATCGGCGCCGGCGCCGTCGTGCACGGCAGCGTCCTGTTCGACCGGGCCAAGGTCGGCCAGGGTGCCGTGGTCCGCGACTCGATCGTCGGCCGCGGCGCCGAGATAGCCCCCGGTGCCGTCCTCAACGACGCCGTAATCGGCGACGGCGCCTACGTCGCCCCCGGCAACGAACTGACCCATGGCATCCGCGTCTGGCCCGGCGTCCGCCTCGACCCCACCTCGATCCGCTTCTCCTCCGACGCCTGACCCCGACCCCCACCGCAACGAGCCAGAACCGCCCCCCGTGACCGCCCCCCAGCCCGCCGCCCCGCCCGCCCCGGCGCCCGCCCCGGTCGATCCCGCGCCCGCCCCCGCCGCACGAGCCCCATCAGCCCCACCTGCCCCCGCCGCGCCAACCCCATCAGACGCCGAACTTCGCCGCGAGTGGCGGGCTCCCTTCACCGTCGACGTCCGGCTCACCCTGTCCCCGTACCGCCACGGCGGCGGCGATCCCACCTTCCGCACCGACGCGGCGGGCGCCGTATGGCGCACCTGCCTGACCCCCGAGGGCCCGGGCACGCTGCGCGTCACCTCGCGCAGCGCCGACCCGGGCACCGCGGTGGTCGGCCAGGCCTGGGGCCCGGGCGCCGCCTGGCTGCTGGACACCCTCCCGGCCCAGCTCGGCGCGGACGACGACCTGTCCGGGTTCAGCGCGCACCACGCCATCGTCGGCGAACTGGCCGCGCGCTACCCCGGCCTGCGCGTCGGGCGGACCGGGCGGCTGTTCGAGGCGCTGGTCCCCGCGGTCCTGGAGCAGAAGGTGGTGGGCGTGGAAGCCCACCGCGCCTGGCGGATCCTGCTGGCCAAGCACGGCACGCCGGCCCCGGGTCCCGCCCCGCGCGGCATGCGGGTCGTCCCCCCGCCACGCGCCTGGGCCCGCATCCCGTCCTGGGACTGGCACCGGGCCGGCGTCGAGGGTGTCCGGGCCCGCACCATCATCACCGCCGCTGGGGTGGCCGCCCGCCTGGAGGAGGCCCTGGACATCGGCTCGGCCGAAGCCGACCGGCGGCTGCGCTCCCTGCCCGGCATCGGCCCCTGGACCTCGGCCGAGATCCGCCAGCGCGCCGCGGGCGACGCCGACGCCGTCTCCGTCGGCGACTACCACCTGCCCAAGACCGTCGGCTGGACCCTGGCCGGCCGGATCACCGACGACGCGGGCATGCTCGAGCTGCTCGCCCCCTACGCCGGCCATCGCTACCGCGTCTCCCGCCTCATCGAACTGGGCGGCACCGCCCCCCCGCGCCGCGGCCCCCGCATGTCCGTCCGCGACTACCGCCGCTTCTAATCCTCTAACCCTTTAACCCGCTACCCACTCCGGCCCCGCAGCCGCCACCCCGCGCCAGCCATACAGCCCCTTCCGCCCCGACTGCCTCTCCATCCCCACCGCACCCAGCCTCAAGCGACCACCGAACTACGTCGTTGCCACAACGACGTACACCTGACTACCTCGTTGCCGCAACGACGTAGTTGCCGCCACCCCAGACCCCGCTCCGCCTAGCCCTCCAGCAGCCGGCCCGCCCGCTCCAGCACCTCCGCACGGCTGTGCCCGCCGTGGTCAGCGGCCAGGAAGTGGCTCCCCATCCACAGCGACAGCACCATCAGGCACCGCGCCTCCACCTCGACCTCGTCGCCGCCCAGCGCCCCGAACAGCCCGCGCAGGTACTCCATCCGCCGGTTGTCCACGCGGCGCACCCGCTGCGCCACCGCCGGATCGCGCCGCGCCCACTCCCGCACCGCGAGGTCGGTCCGTACCGCCCCCGTCCCGGCGTAGGCCAGCGCGAACAACCGCCGCAGCCGCGCCCGCGCGTCCCCGCCGCCACGCTCGACCGCCTCGATCACCTCCGAGAGGTTGACCCGCTCCCACATGTCGAGCACCTCGTCCAGTAGTGCTCCCCGGTCCGCGAAGTGCCAGTAGAACCCGCCCTTGCTCACCCCGATCGCCTGCGCCAGCGGTTCGATCCGCACCGCGTCCGGCCCGCCCTCACCCAGCGCCCGTAGCCCCTCCTCCACCCACCGCCCCCGCGGCGTCCGGCTCACCGCCATCGTTCTCCCTCCCCGAAGCTCCCCCGGACTCCGCAGCCGCTTCGGGCCGTGCCCCGCCCGAAACCGCCACCGCCGACCGTGCTAACGTTCTTCCATACGGTACCGTATGGAAGAAGGTCCGCGCATGAGACTCCCGAACACCGCGCACACCTCCCGCCCCTGGCGCATCCACGAGCTCACCCGCGATTTCCGCCTCGAGGACGTGTGGGTGCTACCCACCCCCGGCGGCCCGGAAGACTTCGGCCGCCTGGTCCGGCTGATCGCCTCGGGTAACACCTCGCAAGACGCCACCGGCGCCGCCCGCGCGCTGTGGGTGATCCGCCTCAAGCTGGGGGAGATGCTCGGCTGGGACGCCGACCAAGGCCCGGACCGGCCCTCCTTGCGCGACCGGCTCCCCGCCGATCTGCGCGACCCGGGCCCCGACTTCCGGGCGCTCCCGTTCACCCCGCTGTACCTGACCGCCGACGAATTCGCCGCGGAGATCGTCAACCGGACCGTGCACGGCGTCCTGCACCTGGGCTGGGTCCCCGACGGCGCGGGTCGCTATCACGGCCAGATGGCCGTCCTGGTCAAGCCGAACGGCCTGCTCGGCACCGCGTACATGGCCGCGATCAAGCCCTTCAGGCACCTGGTCGTCTACCCGCCCATGATCAGGCGGATCGGCCACGCCTGGCGCAGCGGCGGCCGCGGCGCCAGCGCATCCCCAGCCCCGGCCCGCAGCTGAGCCGCCCGATCGACGGTCCGCGGTGGCTCGCGCCATCTGGTGCGGTCCAGGAAAACCCGTGCTGCCGCCGCCCGTTACACCCAGGACGCGTAGAGCAATCATCTCCGGGCGGGGAAGATCCCGGCTAGCGGGACGGTTGGGTGCAGCATGAGCGATCACGGCGGGACGATCACGCCCGCGGCCATGCGCCGGACGCTGGCCCGGGCCCGGGACGGCAAGCCGCTCGACCTAGACGAGGCGACGGTCCTGCTGCACGCCCGCGGCGACGATCTGCACAGGCTCCTGGAATACGCGAGCCGCACGCGGGACGCCGGGCTGGAATCAGCCGGCCGGCCCAAGGTCATCACCTACTCCCGCAAGGTCTTCATCCCGCTGACCCGCCTGTGCCGGGACCGCTGCGGCTACTGCACGTTCGCCACCGTCCCGCACCGGCTGGACAACCTGTACCTGGAGCCGGACGAGGTCCTCACGATCGCCCGCCAGGGCGCCGAGCTCGGCTGCAAGGAAGCCCTGTTCACCCTCGGCGACCGGCCCGAGGCCAGGTGGCGCCAGGCCCGCGAATGGCTGGACGCGCACGGCTATGACGACACCCTGTCCTACGTCCGGGCCATGGCCATCCGCGTCCTGGAGGAGACCGGCCTGCTGCCGCACCTGAACCCGGGCGTGCTGACCTGGCAGGACTTCCAGCGCCTCAAGCCGGTCGCCCCCTCCATGGGCATGATGCTCGAGACCACCGCCACCCGCCTGTTCACCGAGCAGGGCGGCCCGCACTTCGGCAGCCCGGACAAGGACCCGGCCGTCCGGCTGCGCGTGCTCGAGGACGCCGGCCGCTGTAACGTGCCCTTCACCACCGGCATCCTCATCGGCATCGGCGAGACCCGCGGCGAGCGCGCCGACTCGATCTTCGCGATCCGCAAGGTCGCCCGCGAGTACCAGGGCATCCAGGAAGTCATCGTGCAGAACTTCCGGGCCAAGCCGGACACCAAGATGCGCGACGTCCCCGACGCCGAACTCGACGACCTGGCCGCGACCATCGCCGTCACCCGGCTGCTGCTCGGGGCCAAGGCCCGGATCCAGGCCCCGCCCAACCTGGTCGGCGACCAGCACGACCTGATCCTGCGGGCCGGCATCGACGACTGGGGCGGCGTCTCCCCGCTGACCCCCGACCACGTCAACCCCGAGCGGCCCTGGCCCGCGATCGACGAACTCGCCGCCCGCACCGCGGCGGCGGGCTTCACGCTACGCGAGCGCCTGACCATCTACCCGCCCTACCTGCGCGAGCCCTGGCTCGACCCGCGCCTGACCGCCCACGTGGCGGCGCTGGCCGACCCGGCCACCGGCCTGGCCGCCGACGGCGCCCGGCCCCGCGGCCTGCCCTGGCAGGAACCCGACGGCGGCCTGGCCGAGGCAGGCGGATCCGGCCGCACTGACCTCTACGTGACCATCGACACCACCGGCCGCACCCATGACCGGCGCGATGATTTCGCGGAGGTCTACGGCGACTGGAATGAGATAGCCGAACGGGCCGTGGTGCGTCCCTCCGGCCACGCTCCACGCTCCCCAGCCGGAACCGGTCCCGCCGTGCTCGCGGCCGGCGACGTCCCCGCCGCCCTCCGCCAGGCCGAACGTGACCCCGCCGCCCTCACCGACGACCAGGCCATCGCCCTGCTCGGCGCGGACGGTCCCGACCTGGAGGCGCTGGCCGGGATCGCCGACGCGCTGCGCCGCGAGGTCATCGGCGACGACGTCACCTACGTCGTCACCCGCAACATCAACTTCACCAACGTCTGCTACACCGGCTGCCGGTTCTGCGCGTTCGCCCAGCGCCGCACCGACGCCGACGCGTATACCCTCTCGCTCGAGCAGATCGGCGACCGCGCGGTGGAGGCGTGGAACGCCGGCGCCACCGAGGTATGCATGCAGGGGGGCATTCACCCCGATCTCCCAGGCACAGCCTACTTCGAAATAGCTTCCGAAGTCAAGCGGCGCTGCCCGGATCTTCACGTACACGCGTTCTCCCCGATGGAAGTGGTGAACGGCGCGTCCCGGACCGGCCTGCCGATCCGCGAGTGGCTGGTCCGGGCCAAGGAGGCGGGCGTGGACTCGCTGCCGGGCACCGCGGCCGAGATCCTCGACGACGACGTGCGCTGGGTGCTGACCAAGGGCAAGCTGCCCGCCTCGGTCTGGATCGAGGTCATCTCCACCGCGCACGAGCTGGGCCTGCGAACCTCATCGACGATGATGTACGGGCACGTCGACACCCCGGCGCACTGGGTCGGGCACCTGCGGGTGATCCGCGCGGTCCAGGAGCGGACCGGCGGCTTCACCGAGTTCGTGCTGCTCCCGTTCATCCACGAGAACGCCCCCATCTACCTGGCCGGCCTGGCCCGGCCCGGGCCCACCCGCCGGGAGAACCGGGCCGTGCACGCCGTGTCCCGGCTGCTGCTGCACGGGGCGATCGACTCGATCCAGTGCTCCTGGGTCAAGCTCGGCGACGACCTGTGCCGCGACGTGCTGCAGGGCGGCGCCAACGACCTGGGCGGCACCTTGATGGAGGAGACCATCAGCCGGATGGCCGGCGCCGACCACGGCTCGTACAAGACCATCAGCCAGCTGCGGGCCATCGCCGAACCGCTCGGCCGTCCAATGCGCCAGCGCACCACCACCTACGGCGAGGTCCCGGCCGAACGCATGGCCGCCGCCGCGGCCAGCGACGGCGTCTGCGCCTCGGTCCGCCCAGGGGGGTACGGGGGGGCGGGGAGCCCCCCCGTGCGGGGGGTCCAGCGGGGTCGTCCCCCCGGACTCATCTGACGAGCAGGAAGTCGGCCGGGTCGCGCGGCGGCCGGGACCGGGCCCGCTCGGCCGGGTGCCCGACGGCCACCGCACCCATCGGCCGCCAGCCGTCCGGCAGGTCCAGGACGCGGGCCGCGACGTCCTGGCAGAACAGCGTGCTGGAGATCCACGCCGAGCCGAGTCCCTCGACCGCCAGCGCGATGAGCAGGTTCTGCACCGCCGCGCCCATCGAGACCACGAACATGGCCTGCTCCGATGCCGCGCGCCGCTCGTCCGGGTAGGCATGCGCCGCCTCGGCGACCAGGCAGGGCACGATAATCAGCGGCGCGTTCCGCAGCACGTCCCCGCGCCGGACCCGGCGCCCGATCTGCTCCGGCGTGAACCCGTCGCCGCGCAGGTCGGCCCTCCAGGCCGATGCCATCGCGTCGAGCAGCGCCTCGCGCGCGGCGGCCGTCTCCAGGACGACGAACCGCCACGGCTCGCTGTGGTGCGGCGCGGGCGCGGTCAACGCCGTGGCGATCGCGCGCCGCACGGCGGCGCCGTCCACTGGCTCACCGGTAAAAGCCCGGATCGTTCGGCGGGCCAAAGGGACATCAGCCGATCCGAAGCGGAACATGTCCTCCTCGGCGCGCCGGATCAGGGCCCGTGCCCCGGGGCCGTCCTGCTCGGTGACCAGGCCGTCGAGCCCGCGCACGACGGCGACCGGGATCCCCCGGGCCTTGCCCTTGACCAGGTCGGCCGCCGCGGCGATCTCGTCGGCCACGGCCGCCACCGTGACCTCGAGGATGTTGCCGAACGTGTCGGCCTCGCCGCGGTAGTCGCGGACCGGTGTCACGCCGGCCGCCCCGATCGCGTTGTCGGTCTGCCCGGCCCGCCACGGCCGGCCCATCGTGTCGGTGATGACCACGCCGACCGTCCGGGCCGTCCGGGCGTGCAACGCCTTGCGCAGCCGCCGCGCCGACTCGTCGGGATCCTCGGGGAGCAGGACCACGGTGCCCGGCGCGGTGTTGGACTCGTCCACCCCGGCCGCGGCCAGGACCAGGCCGTGCCTGGTCTGCGCGATCGTGGTCGCCCCGCGCCTGGCCACCACGCGCGCCGTCTCCGCCTCGATGGCCGCATCCCGGGAGGTGCTCACCACCCGGCCTTCGGCCTTGCTCACGATCTTGGAGGTGACGACCAGGATGTCGCCGTCGGCCAGGTCGGGCGCCGCGTCCGCGATGAGCGCGGCCAGGTCGGCGCCCGCGGTGATCTCCGGCAGCCCGGTCACGGGGGCCACGCTCACGGTCGCGGACAGCGTCATGCCAGCTCCAGGGCCAGGTCCAGCGCCGCGCGGGCGATCGCGGTGGTGGCGGGCAGGTCCCGCATGTACAGCGGCAGCGCGCGGACCTCGATCCCGGCCAGCGCCGGGTCATCCGCGGCGGGCTTGTCCTGGTCGTCGACCAGCCAACCGCCGATCAGGTCCGGCCCGTAGTGCGCCGCGACGGCGGCGGCCGAGGTCTGCACCCCGATCGCGGTCAGGCACGCGTCGGCCATGCCGCGGACCGGAGCGCCGCCGATGATGGGCGAGACGCCCACCACGATCTTGGCCTCCAGGGCGGCCCGGATGCCCGGCACGGCCAGGATGGTGCCGATGCTCACCACCGGGTTCGACGGCGGGAACACGACCACGTCCGCCGCGCCGATCGCGCCGAGCACCCCCGGTGCCGGAGCCGCCTGCGCCGCGCCGACCGCGGTGATGTCCGCGGCGGGCGTCTGCGCGTGCATCCGGACCCACCACTCCTGGAAGTGCACCGTGCGCCCGTCGTCAAGCACCACGTGGGTCTCGATCGGGTCGTCCGACATCGGCAGCAGCCGGACACCGGGCCGCCAGCGCTCGCACAGCGCCTGCGTGACGGCCGACAGCGGCTGGCCGGCGGCCAGCATCTGGCTGCGCAGGATGTGGGTGGCGAAATCCCGGTCGCCGAGCGTGAACCAGTCCGGGGTGGCGCCGTATGCGGCGAGCTCGGCCCGGATGCTGAACGTCTCGTCGGCCCGGCCCCAGCCCTGCTCCTCGTTGATGCCGCCGCCCAGGGTGTACATGACGGTGTCCAGGTCCGGGCAGACCCGCAGGCCGAACATCGTGATGTCGTCGCCGGTGTTTCCCACGACCGTGATATCGGCGTCCGGGGCCGCCTGCTTCAGGCCCCGGAGGAAACGCGCGGCCCCCACGCCGCCCGCGAGCACGGTGATTCGCATACCCCAAAGTGTGTCAGGTCGCGACCCCGGCCCCGACCGCCCGTCCCGTGAGGCCGATGTGACCAGAGAGGCCGATGTGACCAGAGATGTCTGAGATGTCCAGAAATGCCTGTGAGACTATCAGCACCCCGATTCCCCACGTGATTTATCTCGCATCTCAGACAACGAGGCGACCATTATCACCTTCCTCGCTTGACTTGAAGCAAGACACGCGAGTGTAATTTCATTGATGTGATTTCCACCTCCGAGGCAGTGGTGGGAACGGGGGCTCCGAAATGGGGAGGGAGGGAGGATGCGCCGTGACTGAGGTCATCGTCCCGCTAGCGCAGGTCTTCATCAGCCCGGAAGAGGTTGAAGAGCTGGGCTGGCAGGACCGGGCACTGTGTGCGCAGACGGATCCGGAGGCGTTCTTCCCGGAAAAGGGAGGATCGACCCGGGAGGCCAAGCGGGTGTGCCGCAGCTGCGAGGTCCGGGCCGAATGCCTGGAGTACGCGCTCGAGCACGACGAGCGGTTCGGCATCTGGGGCGGCATGTCGGAGCGCGAGCGCCGCCGCCTCAAGCGCCAGGCTGTGTAGCCGGTCCGGGAGCGCGCCCGGCCCGTCTGGCTGGTGCGCGGATTCCCGAACTTTTGAATATCGCCCTGTGTATGGTTGGTCCTGTCGTGGACGCTGGGGGGCTTGTCGTCCATGTAGTCCGCACGCTCTTGCCGGGCGGGTAGCCGCACAGAGTGTCACCTGAGCCACCAGACGGGACCCTTGTCAGAAAACGCCTCGCCTCCGCCACACGCGGTGACCCTCGTGGTCGTTGCCCACGACGGTGCGCGGCTGCTCCCGGGGCTCGTCAACGCGGTGCGGGAGCAGACGTACCCCGTGCAGCGCGCGGTCGGTGTCGACACCGGCAGCCGGGACCGCAGCGGAGCTGTCCTCACCGAACTCCTCGGCCCGGACTCGGTCTTCGGCATGGACGCCGACACCGGGTACGGCGCCGCCGTCGCCCGCGCGCTGCAGCACCCCGCGGCGCGCACGCCGGCGCCGGGCTCCGGGGACCCCGTTACCGAGTGGGTCTGGCTGCTGCACGACGACTGCGAGCCGGCCCCGGACGCCCTGGAGCAGATGCTCAGGGCGGCCAGCCGCAACCGCTCCACGGCGGTGCTCGGCCCCAAGCTGATGGACCTGGCTGACCGGCGGGTGCTGCGCGAGGCGGGCGTCACCGTCGACCGGGCGGGCCGGCGCATCACCGGGATCGAGCCGGGCGAGATCGACCAGGGTCAGCACGACGGCAACCGGCCGGTGCTGGCGGTGAGCTCGGCGGGCATGCTGATCCGCCGCGACGTCTGGGACCAGGTCAGCGGGTTCGACCCGGACCTGCCCCTGATGCGCGACGACATCGACCTGTGCTGGCGGGTGCACGCGGCCGGCTACGACATCCGGGTGATCACCGACGCGGTGGTGTACCACCGCGATCTGTCCGCACGGCAGATCCGGCGGGCCCCGGCCGCGGGCGGTCACCCGCGGCTGCTCGACCGGCGTGGCGCGCTGTACACGTTCGCGGTCAACGTGCCCCTGGTCCCCATGTTCGTCCTGGTGGGCGGCTGCGTGGCCGGCTCGCTGATCCGGGCCGCCTACTACCTGCTCACCAAGCAGCAGCGCAAGGCCTGGGACCACCTCGGCGCCCTGGCCTGGCTGGCGCGGCACCCGGTCCTGCTCTGGCGGGCCCGCCGTGGCCGCGCCGCCGCTCGCAAGCACGCGTGGTCGCTCCTGCGCGGCCAGCTGCCCCGGAGCCGGACGTTCGGACGGCTGGCCGAATCGGCCGCCGGACTGCTGTCCGGCGGGGCGGTCTACGACAGCGGCGGGCTGCATCACGCCCTCGTCGACGAGGTCAGCGACGACCTGCCGCTGCCCGCGACCGACTCGGCGTTCCGGCGCATCCTGACCAGCCCGGGCGTCCTGCTCGGCGCCGGGCTCATCCTGGTGGCGCTGGTCGCGGAGCGTTCGGTGGCCGGCTCGGTGTTCGGCGGGTCGGCGACGCTCAGCGGCGGAGCCCTCACGCCCGCCTGGGGCGGCGCGAGCGACCTGTGGCGTGAGTACCTGGCCGGTTACCACGGCGCGGGCCTCGGCTCGGCGGCCAGCACGCCGCCCTACATCGGCGTCATGGCGGCGCTCGCCACCGTGCTGGCCGGGAAGCCCTGGCTGGCCGTGGACGTCCTGCTGTTCGGCGCCGTGCCGGCCGCGGGACTGACCGCGTTCCTGGCCACCCGCCGGCTCACCCCGGTGCTGCCCGCGAGGATCTGGCTCGCCGCCAGCTACGCGCTGCTTCCGGTCGCGATGGGCGCGGTGGCGGCTGGGCGGATCGGCTCCCTGGCGGCCTTCGTCCTGCTCCCGCTCATCGGCATGGCCGCCGGGCGGATGCTGGCCGGCCCGCCCCGGCGGGCCCGCCGCGCGGCGTGGGCGGCCGGCCTGATCGTCGCGGTGGCGGCGGCCTTCGTGCCGCTCATCTGGCCTATCGCGGTGCTCGCCGCGATCGGGCTGATCGCGGCCTGGCCCTGGTTCGGCCGGGCGACGGCCATCAACGCGGGCATCGTCGCGGTGGTGCCGGGCGTCGTCCTCATCCCGTGGACCTTCCGCCTGTTCACCAGCGCCTCCGCGTTCTTGCTCGAGGCCGGAATCCAGCGACCGGGCTTGGCTTCGGCGGGTCTGCGGCCCGAATCGGTGCTGCTGCTCAGCCCGGGCGGTCCGGGGCTCCCGCCCGCCTGGGTCACGGCCGGGCTCGTCGTGCCCGCGTTCTTCGCCCTGCTGGCCCGCAGGCGGATGCCCGTGGTGTACGCCGGCTGGGCCATCGCGCTCGGCGGGCTGGTCGTGGCGCTGCTGGTCAGCCGGGTGCGGATTACCACCGCCGACGGGACCGAGATCAGCGCCTGGCCCGGCGTCGCGACCGCGGTCGCCGCCATGGGCCTGCTGCTCGCCGCCTCGCCGCTGATCGAAGCGGCCGGCCTCGTGCTGCGGCGGACCAGCGCACCGGCCCGGCGCAAGGCCGCCGCGGCGACGACCCTGGCCGTGCTCGCCTCGGCGCCGCTCCTCGCGGCTGGCTACTGGCTTGCCACCGGCGTCCGCGGGCCGCTGACCACCGCCAGACCGCAGATCCTGCCGCCGTTCGTCGCCTCCTCGTCCACCGGGCCCGGCCAGGCCAGGACGCTGGTCCTGCGGCCGGGTGGCCCTGGCCTGTCAAACGCAGGCCTGTCAAACACGGGCCTGTCCTACACGGTCCTGCGCAGCACCGACCCCGTGCTCGGCGAGCCCGAGCTGACCGAAGCCTCGTCGGCCACGCACGCGCTGAACAGCGTGGTGGCCTCGCTGGGTGCGGCCGCCGGCGCCGACGGCGGTGACCCCGGGCAGGCGCTCAGCGAGTTCGACATCGGCTATGTCCTGCTCCCGGCCCCGGTCGATCAGACCCTGGCCCGGCGGCTGGACGGCGCGGCGGGGCTGGTCCGGCTGACCACCGCGCCGGCCTACGACCTGTGGCAGGTGGCCGGGACCGTCGCGCGCGCCCGAGTGACCGGAGCCAACGGCGCCACCACGGCCGTGCCGTCCGGCGCGCAGGGCGTGAACGCGACCGTGCCGGCCGGAACCTCGGGCACGCTGGTGCTGGCCGAGGCCGCGGGCGGGTGGTCCGCCACCCTCAACGGCCGGCCGCTGGCCACGCTGACCCGGCCGGTGGACGGCTGGGCGCAGGGCTTCGTCCTGCCGCCCGGCGGCGGGCACCTCGTCATCACCCGCGGCGAGCTGGCCAGGAACCTCAGCCTCGGGGCCGAGGCGGCCGCCCTCCTGATCGTCTTCGCGCTCGCCCTGCCCGGCACCAGATCCGCGGTCCCGGCACCCGCCGCGGAGCCCGCCGACGAGGCCGGCCCGGTCACCCGCAGGCGGCGCGACCGCGCCCGCCCCCCGAAGCCAGCGCCCGCACCCGCCCAGACCGTACCCGTCCAGACCGAAACCGCCCAGACCGAAACCGCCCAGACCGAAACCGCCCAGACCGTCATCGCCGAGACCGAAACCGCGCAGACCGAACCCGCCCAGGCGGCGACCGTCACCGGGCAGACCATAACCGTGGCCGCCGCCACTCCGCCCTGGACCGTCTCACCCACCACCCC
>Ga0070735_10001497_pt1 | contig 22593 bp, 14 predicted proteins | sample Coa_R1_FD_66443 | JGI IMG/M metagenome (GOLD analysis project Ga0070735, IMG submission 66443) | Surface soil microbial communities from Centralia Pennsylvania, which are recovering from an underground coalmine fire - Coalmine... | ecosystem: Environmental > Terrestrial > Soil > Unclassified ...
GGGCGGCCCCGCACTTTGGGAGTCGCATCCGGCCAGAAATAATACGTGTAGCAAAAGAAAGAGGAGGGACGCGCGGCCCAACATCGTGCAGAGTGCTTCTACTGTTGTAGCAGCGGTAGCCGTGTTTTATTTAGTTTGCCCACGGGTGTGCGCGACCCACTCAACCAACAAGAAGGTGGCTAAGGTGTTCAGTTCGATCCACTCTACCTGTCCAAATTGCCATGATATGGGCGCGTTTCAACTGTCGCGCAGAACCGGTTTTCAAAAATACAGCTTAAGCGCAAGCTGATTCTGGCGCTCCGGATTGATCGTCGAAGTAATGGTCCCCACACCGGGATTTCCGATGGCAGAGTTCGGTATCCCGAAGTTCGGATGATTCATCAGGTTGAAGGACTCCGCGCGGAATTGCACCCGAAATCGCTCCGCGAAATTGAAATCGCGAATGATCCCAACGTCGAGGTCCATGAAGCCGGGACCCCGCAGGATATCCCGGCCCGAGTTCCCGAAGCAAATACAGGCCGCAACAGCAAAGGCTGTGGTATCAAACCAGTGTGTGGGGCTGCGTTGGTTCGTAGGCAGGTTGCCGTCGGCAATCCGGTTCGGGCGGGCCGTGGCGCCGGTTCCCGAAGGATCGGTGCTGAGCGTGGCGGAGAAAGGCTGGCCAGTCTGGGCGGAAAAGATGCCGGAGATCTGCCAGTTGCGGATCAGATATGAGACGAATCCCCCGGTCTTGCCGAACGGCAGTTGGTAGAAACCGCTGAAGACGAAGCGTTGGCGCACGTCGAAGTTCGAGGAGCCTTTCTCCGCCGCTAGGTCGCGAACGTTTTGCGGGCTGACGTCACTGGTATCGTGTTCGTTGCCGTCGCCATCGAGGGAATGACCAAACGTGTAGGAGGCGAGCAGGCTGAGGCCCTTGGCAAATCGTCGCTCCAGTTTCGCCACCAGCGCATTATAGGTCGAGTTGACCAGCGGCGCGTAATAAGTGATGTTGCCGACTCCCTGGTAGGGCCGCCGCGAATTCACCGCGCCGGTGCCCGGAAACGCCTGGTTGAGATTCACTGGGTATAGCAGTTTGTGCGCTCCCGATCCCGTGTAACCGATCTGCGCGACGAAATCGCCGGCAAGCTGCCGCTGGATGTTGAAGTTCCATTGTTCGACGTACGAGGTCGGAAAGTTGAACGGTTGGGTGTACACGGTCGTATTGGCATTAAACCCGCCGGCAGTGAGGGCTAATGCGTTGGGCGGGAACCCCTCCGCTAGCAGGAATACAGGAGCGGATGGGGTGCCAGTAAACGTGGATGTCGAGACCCATGGCGGATTGGAGGGCAGGCGGGCGGAAATGCCGTAGTTTTCGTCACGGCCGTAAAATACTCCGAATCCGCTTCGCACCACGGTCTTGTCCGTGGCTTGATAGGCCAGCCCTAGCCGCGGCGCGAAATTATTCGTGTCCAGCCGTGTCATGTACCGGCCCAGACCGGCATTGCATTGGCTCCTCTGTGACACCGGGATCAGTTGCAGGTAACAGGGACCAGCATCCAGCACGAAATTCGACTGCCGGTCATGCTCTTCGAAGAAGGGTGTGGGCAGCTCGTAACGCAATCCTATGTTCAAAGTCATCTTGCGGCTCAGCTTCCAATCGTCTTGCACGTAGGCGTTGTAAATATATTGCTGGATGGTGAGCAATTGCTGTTGCGAGGTGTTGGCGCTGTACACATCTCCGAGCAGAAAATCGCCTAGGCCAGAACCCGTATACGTCCCATTGAAAGTAAAACTGGGCCGTGCGCTGTTGGTGGCTTTGGCGAACTCGGTCACGCGCGAGAAGTCCACGCCGAATTTGATGGCGTGGCGGTCGTGAGTCCAGGAGAAATTGTCGAGGAGCTGCCAGACCTTGCCGGACTTCAAGACGGGACGATTACCGCTGCCGCTGGCGGGGATGGGCGTAACGCCAAGGGTAGTGGGGGTACCCAACTGGCTGAATCCGGTGAGGGTGAACGTGGGCAAGCCTTTGATGTCGGGGGCGTCCAGCGCGCCCTTGATGCCGTACTGGTCGAACAGCCGCGGCCCATTCACGTCCTGGCTTTCCAGGGTGTACACAAAGCCCAGACGAAACTCGTTAACCTTATTCGCCGAGACGGTGTGCGTCTCGCTCAACACGATCTGCCGTTGAATCAGGTCGGTGAAGCCTTGCTGGTTCGCCGGATCCGGCAGCAGCGTCGGCAAAATATTGTGTCCCCAACCTTGCGAGATGCGTCCGAACAAGTAATCCTTCGATCCGAAATGGTGATCGACCTTCATGCTGTAGGTATCGGAATTCACGATCTCCTTGGGATTGTACGAAAAATTATTGACCGTCCCCGACAACGTCGGTAGGGGGTACAAGGCAAACAATCCCGCTGCCACCGGGTCCCAACGGCTCAGCGGGATGGTGTTATTGGGGAAGGCCGCCCCGGTCGTTGGATCCGTCACCTTCGATGGAAATATCCCCTGGCGTTCCGACGCAATGGGCACCGACCCAATCTGGGGCGCCGAGTTTCCTTCACGGGAACTTTGCCAGCTTCCGAAGAAGAATGTCTTGTTCTTGATGATGGGTCCACCGAACGTGGCGCCGAACTGGTTCTGAATGAAAAGCGCGTTTCCACCCGGCGGCTGGAAATACGGAAGAGCATCCAGCTTGGAATTGCGCAGGAACTCGAAGAGGTTACCATGGAAGCTGTTGGTGCCCGACTTCATGGTTACATTGACGACTCCGCCGGCAGCCTGGCCGAACTCAGCGGAGAACGTGGCCGTCTGCACTTTGAACTCTTCGATACCGTCGATGACGGGTTGGATGATCTGGGCCGAGTTCTTGTCGAATCCCAGGATGAGGTTCTTATTGTCGATCCCATCCAGCAGGTAACTGTTCTGCACCGCACGCGCCCCATTGGAGATGAAATTGTCACGCTCCTGCGTGCGCGTCGATGCCAGCGTGCCGGCGGTCAAAGTCGCCAATTGGATGAAGGTGCGGCCATTCAGCGGCAGGTCCGTGACCGTTTTCTCCTGAATCACCTGTCCGAGCGACGACGTTTCGGATTCCAGCAGTGGCGCCGTCGCCGCCACCGTCACCTCCGTCGAGGTAGCCCCGAGAACTAGACTGAAATTCACTTCGAGGCGGTCTTGTACTCGCAACTCAATCCCGGTTTTCCGCTGCTCCTGGAACCCTGCCTTTGTCACCGCGACATCATAGTGACCGGGATGCAGGCCCGGTGCGGAATAAAATCCGGTTTCGTTCGTCGGCAGACTCACGCGAATGCCGGTCTCCTGCTGGGTGACGGTCACCTGGGCGGACGGAATAATCGCGCCGCTCGCGTCGGTAACAATGCCCGAAATCGTGCCCGTATCCACCTGCGCCAGGGCGGCGGCACATGAGATGGTGCACAGAACCAATCGTCGGTAGGGGCACTGGATCACATTCTCCTCCTTGGCCAGGAGTTCGGCATCCTGGACGCAGCCAGTGTACACCCAATCACCTCAGGTTCGTGTGCGGTATTGGAGCGCTGTCGATCTCTTTCTGATATTCATCTTCCTAGATTGGCGCATTTGACCGTCCGGCAAATGAGTTGTTAGGTTGTAAAAACAATGCGCAAGTGTGGCCGCCTGCCGCGACTCCGATGCGGCGTACTGATTGCCTTTTCCTTCTGTGCCGTTTCGGCAGCCGAAACTATTCCAAACCTACTGCCGGGAACCGAGCCGCTGCACCTTCCGGCGGATTGGCGAGAACTGCAGCGGCAGCAGCTCCTGCAATATTTAGACCGGCGCATCCATTCCACTCCAGCATTGCGGGATCGCGACTGGAAACCAGCGCTTTCCTCGGCTCAGGCTTTGAAAGTATTCGCGGGGCAACGGCGGACCAAACTCGCCACTATGACCGGCTTCGAGCTCCACGCGGCAGTTGAGGTTTCGAGGAAACCTGTGAGTGACTCCGCCAGCTTACGTGTGGAACTCGTGGAACTCACCGCGGCTGACAAGCTCTTTGCCAGCGCTCTGCTCCTGTCGCCGAAGGAGCGAAAGGCGACAGAAGCCATTATCGTGGTGCCGCCCGATCTGGCCTCACCCGCCGAATTCGCCAACTCGGATCCGCTGGTTGCGAAATGGCTGGGCGAAGGAAAGCAGATTGCGGTACTGACTACATCTCCGCGGGATTCCAATCACCCAATTTGCAAGAACCTGATGGGTTACAACCGGCGGCTCATTCTTCACCGCCTTGCGTTCAATGTAGGAAGAACCCTCACAGGAATCGAGGCTGAACAGGCTGCAATGTTACGCGAGTATCTCGCTCGCGACGCTGGCGTCATTGTAGCCATTTATGGCAAAGGACAAGGCGGCATGACGGCACTGTTTGCGGCCGCTTTAGACGCACGGTTCGTTTCGGCCACTGTGTCGGACTATTTTTCCGCGCGCGAGAATGAAGTGGCCCAGCAGCCGGTGGACCGCAGCATTTACGGTCTGCTCCTCCAGTTCGGAGATGCCGAGCTTGCAGCACTGATCGCACCACGGCGGCTGACGATTTTAGGCGGCGCAGATCGGCCCGCGGTTCTCACTGAGCTGGACCGTGCGCGCCGGTATTATCAGGTGTCCGGCCAGCCCGCAGCGCTCAGCTTGAGTGAAGAAACCGCCGCCAGTTCCTCCTCGATTATCCCGGCCGCCAGCGATCAAAGTGCAGTGGATCACAATTTCGAGATGCTGCACACGTACGTGCAGAAGTTAAATCAACAGAGCGAGGCCGAACGCTATGAATATTGGGGACTGCTGAAACCCGGCGATCCGGCGGCGAAGTCGGCGCGCATCCGCCAGGAACTGATTACGTGGATGGGCGTGCCCACCGACCCCCCGGCCCCGATGCATCCGCGCAGCCATCTGCTGCTGATCACCGATAAGTATGTCGCGTACGAAGTCATGTTGGGCGTACTGGATGGCGTGGAAGTGTACGGGCATCTTCTGGTGCCGCGCGGGCTCAATGGCCGTCTACCCGCCGTGATTTGCGAGCATGGTCTCGATGGGCAGCCTAAAGATATTTCGGGCGCTGGAGAAAACGCCGCCTCGCCATATCACGAGTTCGGCCGTCATCTCGCCGAGCGCGGATATGTCGTCTTTGCTCCCTACCTGACGGTTCCGTTGCCCTCGGAGGAGAAGATCACTCCGATCGTGCAACGCGCCAGGCCGGTTGGAATGCTGCGCACCGCTCTTGAAGTTCGCAAACTCTCGCGAGTGGTTGACTACCTGCAATCGCTTACCTTCGTCGACTCCGAACACATCGGTTATTACGGACTCTCGTATGGCGGCTACTCCACGATTTGGATGGGGCCCGTAGAGACCCGCTTGAAGGTCATCATCGTTTCGGGACATTTCAACGATTGGCGCGCCAAGGTCTCGAACGAAGACCTCGCCACCAGCTACATGAAACATCCGGATGAAGACATGTTTTCGTTCAACGCGCTGCGCCGGTTCACTCATCCGGAGTTGATTGCCGCCATGTTGCCGCGCCCGGTCATGATCGAATTCGCCAATCATGATACGACCACGACGCCCGAATGGCACGAACGCGCCTGGCGTCAGGCTGAGGAGATCGCACGAGCGTTGCACGCTTCCGGCCGGCTGGCGCGAGATGCCTTCCAGGGGGTACACGAAATCGGCGGCATGCGGACCTTCGATTGGCTGGATCAATGGCTCCGGCCCACTCAGCCTACGGATCGCAGCTACACCTATTTATTGTGGCCGAGCAGCCGCGACCTGCCCGGTCTGGCTGACGATGCATCGGACACCGTTCCGTTTGATTCCATCCAACTCGGCAGCCGTGGTGTCCACGTGCTGTTCGACAGTTTCCGCACCGGCAAAGAGAATCAGTTTCACGGTCTGGGATTGCGCCTGTCTCGGGTGGGAAATCCGCCGGCGCTCGTCGTGAAATACGGGTCGAAAGAAGGTCTCGACGATCTGGGAACTGCTCGAATACTTCCCTCGAATGTCGGTCCACTGTATGACCTTTGGTACAGAGCCGATGTAAAGCCGGTTTCTGTCGAGGCTAGCAGGACGTATTTTGTCGAGCTCTCTCTTGAACATGCGGCTTCGCCTGGCGACGGTTACGTGGTTTACGGCCGCAGACCCCTGGGAGGGCACTCGTTCCCCAGTTCTTTCTATTTCGCCTATCGGCCGGTGGAGCGGTTGTCCCCACCCGGACAGGAGCCCACGTTTGAATTCGTGCGCAGCTATCTGGCGCCTCCGGCGGATCCGGTGTTCTCGCATCATGCGCCCGCTCAGTCAAACGAGATCGCAGTCGATTCGTCCTGGACCATTCAGCCGAAGGAATCCGACGAGCTGGTCACCACGGCTGCCGCGGGTCTGCGCCGTTTTCTCAAGACCTGCTGTGGGATCGTGCCTGCCGCCTCCGGGACGCGACGCATCATATTGCAGATCGCAAGCAGTCTACCCGGCGTGAACACAACCGAAGGCTATCGTATCCATGCCCGCGCTGGAGAGATCGCAGTTGCCGCCGAAACTTCGCGCGGCTTGATGCGCGGGATCTACGCCCTGGAGGATTCTTTCCGCCATCGGCAGGCAGCCATCGTTCGGACCGGGGAAATCGTTCGCAACGCCCGCTTTGCCCGCCGCATTACTACATCCATTCTTCCCGGTGGTGAGCGCTACACGGAGACATCGCGAACGATGCTTTATACCGACGGCCTGCTGGAGCGCATTTCGCGTGACGGATTTAATGCCGTCTGGATCTGGTTCAATATCGAGGAAGGCGCGACCGGATCGAAAATGTTTCCTGAGCTGGACGACCCGCACGCGCTGGAGCGATTCGCCCGTATTGAAGATCTCTGCCGACGCGCCCGGCGCTTCGGTATCGATGTGTACGTGTATCTGGCGACTGGCTACAATCATCACCTTCCGGATTGGTTCTGGCAAAAGTATCCGGAATTGAAGGGGCAGGGTTGGGGCCCGCCCATGTGTACTTCCGATAAGCGGACTCTGCCTTATCAGGCTGAGGTGGTTCGCAATTTGTTTTCCCACGCGCCGGATATCCGGGGCATGGTGGTGATCTATGACAGCGAGGGTTTCTACTATTGCGGAAATTCGGAACGTAACCGCGCGCGGTGCCCGCGCTGCAGCAAGTCGACTTCAGAGGCTTTAAGCGCGCAGGTACTCACGAATCTGGATTCCGCAATGCACGCTGCCGGAGGTTCGGATAAGGAACTGATTGCGTGGAGCTATGGCCTGGAATCTTGGGTCGACAAAGCGATACCCATGTTTCCGAAGGACATCAAGATTCAGGTGGACTTCAGCAAAGGCGGTGAAGTGGTACGCGATGGCATTCATCACCGGACCGGCGACTACAACCTGACGCTGATTGGACCGCCGGATTTCTTCGAGCGCCGCAACCGGATGGCTTCCCAGTTGGGCATCGATTTCATCACCAAAACAGAACACGCCGTCAGTCAGGAGTTCATCTTCGCCCCCTACATTCCAGCCATGGAGCAATGGTACCGGCGCATTTCAAAAATACGCGAATATCCGGCGGCGGGTTGGTTTGGAAATTGGGATCATTACGGCTACCTGGCTTCCTTGCCCGCCCAGCTTTTCAACCAGATGTCTTTCGATCCGCCCCCAGCGGACATGCTGCGCGACCTTGCGGAGGTTAACTACGGCAAGAGTGCAGCGCCAATGGTCCTTGAGGCATGGAAGCATTTCAGCGAGGGAATTCGCCAGTTTCCCTATTCAGACGCCGTATCGCGGCTTCCAGGACCGCTGCAAAAAGGCCCCAGCAATCCGCTATTCCTGGACCCCCACATGAAGAATTTCGGCAGATGGCGAGCTTGGCAGAATGACCTCGATTGGACCAAGCCATGGGGTCCGCGGGTTGCGTCGAAGTACCTCGGTATCGTGCGAGACGAATTCCACACGGGCGCGGAATTATTAGCTCGCGCGGCGGAGGCGGCCCCTGAGCCGTCGCATCGGAATGCGATCCACGCGGAGTGGCGCATCGCCCGGACTATTGAGGCGAGCCTGAATTCGGTGCTGAATCTCATCGATTGGCTTGAGGCTCGCGATCGTTTTTGGCACGCGGCGGACAACCCGGAACGGCGGAAGATTGCGGCTTCGCTGCGCGAAATCGCCTTACGCGAGCAAGCGAACGCCAAGGCGATTCTGCCGATCCTCAATGCGGATTCGCGCTTGGGTTATGCTTCCGAGGGCGGCGGCGTGGTGCGCGGCGGACTCTTCTCACCGGATCTGGTGCGCTGGAAAATCGGTGAGATCGACGATATTTTACAGCGGCAACTCCCTGCGACACTGGCCGCCGATCGTTGACGGAATTTACGCCCAGAGCTGGTACAGTCCCTGATTGCCGAGTTCGCCCAATCCTTTGTCGAGCGCGGCGGTGAACAGCGCTAACGAGAGATTCGTCCCCGGTGCGTCCAGGTTGAGTTCGCGGAAGAATTCAGCCGCCAGTCTCAGATCCTTTTGCTGCAGACGAATGGAGAAGCCGGGCCGGAAATCTCCTGCTGCGATCTTGGGCCCCAGATTCGAAAGGATCCAGGACCCGGCTGCGCCCGCTCCGACCGCCTTCAGCGTACCTTCCATATCGAGCCCGGCGGCGGAGGCCAGGCGCAACCCCTCCACCGTGGCCAGCAGGTTGAGTGTCCCCACCACCTGATTCACCAGCTTCGTTTTCTGGCCGTTGCCGCTTGGCCCAGTGTAAGTGATACTTCGTCCCATCGCCTGAAAGACCGGCACGCAGCGCTCAAAAGCAGACCGCTCTCCGCCAGCCATAATGGAGAGCGTGCCGGCGATTGCGCCGGATTCCCCGCCACTCACCGGAGCATCCAGCATTTTGACCTCTCGCTGCAGCAATCTTCGGGCAAATTCCACGGTTTTACGCGGCGAGATCGTGCTCATATCGATCACGATAGAACCAGGACGGAGGCCCGCCGCCAGTCCCGCTTCGCCGAACAAAACCTGCTCTACATCGGGCGTGTCGGATACGCACGTAATCACCACATCGCTGCGAGATGCGAGCTCCGGCAACGATTCGCAGACGGTTGCTCCAGCGTCTCGAAGCGGCTCGCATTTTGAGCGTGTCCGGTTATGTACCGCCAGAGAGAAACCAGCCTTCAGCAGATTGGCGGCCATGGGCGCACCCATAATGCCGAGCCCCACAAATCCGATGTTCAACCCCGATTCCATAGCTTCGAAAATTCCTCCACAAGGTTCGTTAGCCGGATTGTGTCCGCCCACGGGATCCCGCCCTCCCCGCTGCGGCAGGCTTTCAGGAATTGCTTGTCCTGATCGGCGACCGCGCGCTCATAGACTTGCTGCTCATCGCCTTTCCACGTCAGATCGGCATCGTCCGATGCGATATAGCTGAACCCGTCTGTCGCCACCGTGTGCCGGCTACCCACAATTGTCATCTTCACTTCCGCGAGCCGGGCAGTGTAACTGATAGAGATAGACACCGGCACGCCTCCACATACCGAGCCAACCAGAGAAAGATCCTGTGCCCCCGGAACAGCCGGACACGCCGCGCAGCCGAGTGGTTGAACTGAGCCGAACCAATCGAGAAAGAGATCGAGCGGGTGTTCCGCGTGATGCAACAGAGCGTCGTCGGCCCAGGAGCGTGCGCGTGGCAGAATGGCACGCAGATAAGTGACGTGGCAAATCTCTCCCAAGCTGTCTGCCTGAATCCATTCGCGGAGCAGGCGATACGGCTCCAGGTAGCGGCTCGTGTGGGCACACTGCACCGTTAACTGACGTGAGCGCGCGATAGTTGCAAGCTCGCCTGCCTCGGCACTCGAGGCGCAGGCCGGAAGCTCGACAAGGCAGCTCACCCCGTTGTTGAGCACTTGCGAAGCCTGACGATAATGCAGGTGCGAGGGCGAACAGACGATCGCGGCATCGGCACGGTCGAGCGCGGCCCTCAATTCGGTCTCCGCGCCGGTGATCTCGTTTGCACACGCGAAGGCCTCCGCCTTCTCTCGATTCGGACCGAAAACGGCAGCCATTTCCGCGTGGCCCCTCAAGCCCCGAGCATGTACGGCCGCCACCGAACCATAGCCTAGGATTGCGACGCGCATTCGAGAGTGCTCGCCAAGGCCTGCTCCGGATCCAGCCATCCCGACTTTTCCAGGAGACCGCGCAGGCGCTGCTCCTGCTCCCGGTCAAGAGGATAGAACGGATTCCGGCTATAACCGCCTTTGAGCCCCCAGAAGTTCAGAATCGAGCGATACGTCGCGAGATCGCTCACGGGCCCTACCAATTGATGCGTGTACAAATGCACCAGTGGCAAGATGCGTTTCCAGATCTCAAAGCCTCGCTTGGCATCGTTTTCGATCACAGTAGCCTGATACATGGCCTTGGCGGCTTTGGGAGCGACGTTCAGAATCCCGCTGATCCATCCGTCGGCGCGCGCGGCGAAGGCCTCAAAAGGCGCCTGAAACGACCCGTAAAAAATGGCCATCTTGCCGTCCATCAAAAATCTCAAATCGTGGATCGGGACCACGGTTTCGTAGGTTGCTTTCACCATGTGCAGCACGTCTTCGTCTACAAGCTGCGCGATTTCGCGGGGCGTCAGGTCCACGCACGCCGAGTTTGCCGGGTTGGCATACAGCATGATAGGAAGATCCACGGCGCGGCGCAGATCGCGATAATGACGGATTACCGCCGGCTTGTAAGGCTTTTGATAATACGGCAGGATCACGATGATTCCATCGGCGCCTAGTTTCTCCGCGGCCTCGCTCATTTCGATGGTGTACTTCGTGCTGTAGTGGCCGGAGCCGAAAATAAGAGGAACGCGTCCGCCACATACCTCCTTTGCAAGCTGGAACAGACGTAACCTCTCCTGGTTCTCAAGCGCTATGAATTCACCGCTGGTTCCAGCGATGACCAGCCCATCGACTCCTTGCCGGATCAGCCATTCCCAATGCCGCGCGCAGCCGTCTTCGTCCAGGTTGTTCTCCTTGTCGAACATGGTTAGGGCGGCAGGAAAAATTCCGCAAAATTTATCAAGCGAATAAGGCATATACTCTCCAAGTCGGGCTGCGCTTTCAGTGCGCTCCCGCTTTCCCCTGTGCCACTGGATAAATCGTCCAGTAGGCGAGCCAGGGAAGAATACCGATACACAAGAAGGTGAAGCTTGTCTGACCCAAGTCCGCGAGGTGGCCGATGTACGGGCTCAGCACACCATACGCGAGGTTGCCCAGTCCGCCAAGCATTCCGGCAGCGGCTCCCACGTGCAATGGATCCACATCCTGAACCAGCGTTAAATAAATCACCAGAAATCCTGCGACGCCCACGGCCGTCAGAATAATACATCCCAGCGCCACATAACGAAACTGCGTCAAGCCAGCCAAAACAGCACAGCTCATCAAGACACAACTTCCCAGCAAGCTCCTGCTTCGGGCCATTCCGCTACTCATTCCGCGGCGCATCGCGCCACGCACAAAGGCTCCGGTCAGAAGATTCCCGGCGTCCAGGCCCGCATAGACCAGAATAGAAAGCAGATTTCCCACTGCGAAACTGAAGCCTCGCTCTGTCTTCAGATAGAGTGGAATCCAGTCTGCCAGGAAATAGCTCACGCTATTCACCACTACAGCGGAGATTGCCAGAAGCCAGAAAGAACGCTTTCGCGAGATGGAGGCGAAAATCGCTGGGACCTCGGAAAGTCGCAGCCCCTCGCCACGCAATTTCTGTGAGCGGCCTCGCGTGGAGCCCACCCACAGCAGCACCCAAACCACTCCTAATCCGCCGACGAACACAAACGGAGATCGCCAACCCCACCGCGGCACGAACAGCGTCACCAGCAGCGGCGCCAGCATTGCCCCCACGGCAGTGCCGCTGTTGAAAATGCCATTGGCCAGCGCTCGATCAGCCGGCTCCAGCAAGCGTTCCGTCGTTTTCAGAGCGCACGGCCAATTGAACGCTTCACCCGCGCCGAGCAGAAGACGGCACATCGAAATCGCGCCCAGAGTAGGGGCGAACGCAGTCAACATTCCCGCCAGCGACCAGACACCGACAGCCACCGGAAACACCATACGCGCTCCCAGCGCATCCACAATCCAGCCACCGAAGAGTTGCACGGCCGCATACGAGTAACGGAACGCGCCGAGTACCAGACCAAAACCTGCTTCATTCAGATGGAATTCCGCAATTAGCTTTTCGGCAGTCAGCGAGAGCACCTGACGGTTCAGATAATTCATGATCGTGGCTAGCAACAGCACAATGCACAGCCACCATTTAAAGCTGCCGCGCGATTCGGCCTGCACGCTATCGCCAGCCCGCCTGTGGAGCGTAGGGATGCCGGTCTAGCGCCTCTTGGTTCAACCTAATGCCGAATCCAGGCGCACACGGTACGGGAAGACACCCATCCATGAGCGTGATATCGCTGTGCAGAAGCTCCCGCCACAGTTGCCAGTCCGCTTGCGACCCGATAGTTTCCAGCATGTAGTAGTTGGGCACGCAGGCCGCAAACTGCAGGTTCATCAAGGTTGCCACCGGACCGTTTGGGTTGTGCGGCGCCATGCCAACATAGTGTGCTTCCGCCATGGCCGCGATCTTCTTCAACCCAGTAATGCCGCCGCAATTCACCAGATCGCATTGCAGAATATCCACTGCCTGCCGTTCCAGAAATTCCCGCACACCGTAAATCGTCGCCCACCGCTCGCCCGCCGCGATCGGAATCGATGTCTCGCGCTGCACAGCAGCCAGCACCTCCGCATTTTCAGGTGGAACCGGCTCTTCGACGAATAGCAGATCCAGATCTTCCAATTGCCGGCACAAACGCACCGCTGCCTTCAGGTTCAACCGGCCGTGACAGTCCACCGCAATCCCGAATTCCGGGCCAGCCGCTTCGCGAGCCGCTACGAAGCTTTCCCGCACGCGACTGAATACGGAAGGATCCAGATACTCCGTTTCCTTCCACGCGCGAGGAATCGTGCCGTTGGTGCCCGAGTAGCTTGTCCCATTACTTGCCTTTGCACCGTAGAAAATAGGCAGCGTTGTCTTGATGGAAGTATAGCCTCTGGCCTTGCAATCCAGAACGTTCTGGGCGAATTGCTGCGGTGTTTCGCCGCCCGGACAGTGGCAGTAGACAGGCACTTGCCGGCGCGTCGGGCCGCCCAGTAGCTTATGCACCGGCACCCCCAAACTTTTGCCCAAAATGTCCCATAGCGCACAGTCCACCGCGCTAATCGGAGTGGAGTGCATTGGGCCGCCCACCCAGAAGGAGTCCCGGTACATCTTTTCCCACAGGTCTTCGATTTCGGTAGGATCCTTGCCGATGAGAAACTCGCGCAACTGGAGAATCGACTGCTCGATAGTGAGCGATCGCCGCTTCATTACGGTTTCGGCGATGCCTGTGATTCCGGCGTCCGTCTCGATTGTGACCAGGATGCAATTGCGGAAGTCTAAATGGACAATCTGGGTCCGGAGGTCCGTAATTTTCATCGCCAGCCTGAAGGGTACCAGTGCCCAAAGCTGCCGTCAAATTGAATCTCAGCCTTCCATCCATCTATTTGTGATATGAAATGCGAATGGACTTCCGGCAGCTTGAAATGTTCCAGGCGGTAGCGGAGAACTCCTCTTTCACGCTCGCGGGACAGCACTTGTACGTGGCGCAATCGGCCATCAGTCGAAAAATAAGGCTTCTGGAGGAAGAACTCGGCGAAAAGCTGTTCAAGCGAGTGAATAAGCGGGTCTTCCTGACGCCGGCCGGCGAAGTGATGTTGCGTTACACCCGACGCGTCTTCCAGGAGCTGCGGAACGCCTCGCTGGAAATTTCCGACATTACGGAACTGAGGCGCGGCACTATCCGAATCGGTAGCGGCATGACGGCGTGCATGTACGTGCTTCCGCCGATCATCGTAAAGTTCCAGGCCCGCTATCCCAAGGTGGAAGTCCAGGTAGTGACCGGGACGGCTGAGACGCTGATTCCCCAGATTCGAAACAGTGCGCTGGACATGGGCGTCCTCACACTGCCGGTCAACTCACCCGACCTGGAAGTGATTCCTTTCGCTACCGAGGAGATGGTGCTGGTGGTCAGCCCTAAAAATCGTGCGCTCGGCCACCGCCGAAGCGTAAATGCGGAGGAACTCAAAGAATACCCGATGATTCTGTTCAATCGCGGCACCGCCACGCGGCGTTTGATCGATGAATATTTCGCGAGGCTGGGCCAATATCCGCGAGTTGTGATGGAATCGCAGGACGTCGCCAGCATCAAGCCGCTGGTGGCGATCGATTTGGGCGTCAGTCTTCTGCCACTGCGCGCTGTCGCTTTGGAAGCCAAGCGTGGCGAACTACATTACCTGCGCATTCGCGGTGAGAAGTTGACCCGCGCCATCGGGTTGGTCTTTCAGAATTCCGACTATAAGCCGAAGGCCTTACAGGAACTTGCTGCGCTGTTCCGTTCGTCAAGTTAGCCGCGCAGCAAATAGACGCCGTGACCGATAGCACCAGGAATGACACGCCAGCGTAAAATGAAAGCATGTCCGATTTATTGCGTATCGCGGACCGCGAATTTCACTCCCGCCTGATTGTTGGGACGGGAAAATACCGCAGCTTCCAGGAAATGGCTCGCTGCCACGCCGCCTCGGGAACCGGAATGGTCACTGTCGCCGTGCGCCGCGTGAATCTGGCGGACCGTTCCAAGGAATCGCTGCTCGATTATATCGACCGGTCTCAAATCTTCCTACTCCCCAACACGGCCGGTTGTTATACGGCGGACGATGCGATCCGGACCGCGCGCCTGGCTCTCGAGGTCGGCCTCTCAAACTGGATCAAGCTCGAAGTCATCGGCGACGAACGTACTCTGTTCCCCGACAATGAAGGTCTGCTCGAAGCGACACGCGTTCTGGTCAAGGAAGGCTTTGTCGTCCTGCCGTACACTACCGACGATCTCATCAATGCGCGCAAGCTGATCGATGCTGGCGCCGCTGCTGTCATGCCTTTGGCCGCGCCGATCGGCTCCGGCCTGGGCATCCAGAATGTTACGAACCTGCGCATCCTGCGGGAACGTGTTACGGAGGTTCCGCTCATCGTCGATGCGGGTGTCGGTATAGCCTCCGATGCGGCGATCGCCATGGAACTTGGCTTCGATGGCGTCCTTATGAATACCGCCATTGCTGCCGCGGAGGACTCCGAAAAAATGGCTCTCGCGATGAAGTACGCGGTTGAAGCGGGCCGACTCGCTTATCTCGCGGGCCGCATGGAGAAAAAGCTCTACGCCAGTGCCAGCAGTCCAGTCGCTGGCGTCCTCCGGTGAGCGCGGCGCAATCTAAGTAAAACTGAGTTTCCCGTTGCGGGGCTTGGGAGAGAAGTAGGCCATTCCAAGTCCGGGCACGAAATCCAGGTCCACGAAATGGCAGTACGCGGAATCTTGCCAGGAGGCTTCCAACATGGCCTGACGGCAGCCAGCATTGGAGCCGTCGTGCATCAAAAGAAACATCGGTTCACGCGGCACGTACTGGAACACCAGCGAAATGCACTGCCGGAAACTTTCGGCCGAGCCGGCGCCGTCAATCAGCACCAAATTCACGGGGATTCCAGCGCTTTCCAATTCTCTAAACAGTATCCGCAGTAACTGTTGTGCGCCGCCCGTCAGATAACTGACGTTAGAAATATATCCGGTGTGCGGCGGCGCGTCTGGATCAGTATCGATCGAAAAAACAAGCTTTGAATATCGTGCAATTAGCGTCAGGAAATTCCCGCAATGCGTACCGGCCTGTACCGCGCAGGTCGGCTGGGCACGGGTGAGCAATGCCCTAAGAGCCAGCCGCTCGAAATCCTCGATCGGGCAAGGATCGGCTCGCAATTCTTCACTGAGAGAATCAAACCACGCCGGAATTTCCGGTCTCGCCGGCTTGGCAACGAATGGATGCGGAGTGGGCGAAGGTACGCTATCCAAGATCCTCCAAAACTCGCCCGTATACTCCTGCCAGCTCTTCAGTTGGCGCTCCGAAGCTTCTCGCGATAGCCGGTTGCGCAGGTCACTATCCTCGATGAGCCGCCCGATGGCCTCGCTGAGATCTGCGGTGTCCTCCACGTTTGCCGTCATGCAGCCGCCATCCGCCGCTAACTCCGCCATGACGCCCTGATTCGAGCACAGGCACGGCCGGGCATGCCAGATGCTTTCGACGATTGGCATGCCGAAGCCTTCGATTGTCGACGGATACACGGTAAAGGAACTTTCAGAATAGAGCTTGCCCAAAGTGTCGTCGTCTACGACCCCTAGCCAGCGAACACGAGGCTGGGACTTCGCCACCTGCTCGATATACTCGGCGAGCTCGGGCGCGCCCGCATAGCGATCGCCTACCAGTGTTAAGCACCAGTCAAGGTCGCGCCGCTTTGCTTGGAGGCGCAAGCAGGCCTCAATCAGGCGGCGATGGTTCTTGCGTGGCTCCAGCGTGGACACACACAGAATCGACACCGGATGCGACGGCCCGGGACCAGGAAGGCCGCGCACTGTGCCGCCGAACTCGCCGGGAAGCGAGTTCACCATTAGACGCGCCCCACAAAGTCCATTCTGTTGCCAGAACTGCCGCAGACAATCCGCGGAATATTTCGAAATCGGTATCACCAGATCAAATTCAGCCAGACCAATCATGTAATCGCGATGATTGATCCGTATTTCCGCGTTGCAGAGTTCCGGGCGAAGGACGGGAATCGCATCAAAGAAGATCGCTCCCAGGGCCATGCCGAGCCGGCGAGCGTACGGCCGCACCAGCCGGCAGCGCAACGCGGTCAGCGTTTCAGCGCAGAGCAGCCAGGGCTGATCACTCCCGAGCCGCGCCAATGTTTCTTCGAGTCCGATCCGGTCGGCCACGGCGGGCGACAGTCTGTCCTCTCCAGTCAACAACGGGCCGGTGAAGCGGCTCAGGCGCTCGTGCTCTTGCCGAGTGGGCAGCACATAGCTGTTGGTCATGATATCCCACACGACAAATAGCGGGTTTGTGACCTGCTGCAGTTCCCGGCTGAATCGGCGGGCAACGCGAATCACCCCCGGGTTGGCCGGATCGATGGTGGAGTTGGTGACGTCGACGACTACGCGGACGGGCCCCGATACACCCATCTTTGGCCCTGCTCTATACAAATTCGCCGTTTGTCTATTTTATCAGCGATGTCCCGCTGCTTACTGATGAACCGCGACCGATGAACTGTGACGAGCGTCCTGGCTATTGTGGACGGCTCACCGAGCCGGCGCCTCCTTGAACAGCTTCAGCACGTCGTCGGTTTTGGCCGCCTCACCGAGGCGGGAAAATATCTTCGAGCCTATGACGGTGTGCGTCGGCATCCAGCCGAAACTGGGTCCGGTCAAAGATTTCATCGATCAGATTTTAAAAGATGACCGGCAAGCGCCGCGCAAACAGCGGCATACAGCGCACCGCATCTGGATGCGATGGCGCGAGGAGAGGCCAAATCACGCGCTTGGCGAAGCAACCGTGCGCGAGTACGTGCGGCTGCGCAAACAGCAGATGGCGATCAATGGAGGCGAAGTGTTTGTGCCGCAGTCGTATGGCTTGGGCCAGGAAGAACAAGTCGACTGCTTCGAAGCGGCGGCACGATTGGACGGCCAGTTGAACGATTGCTCCTTGCCACCAACTCGCGCTACATCAGCGCCCTACCTGAACCAGTACCACCACTTTGCGGAATCGTTGCATTTGGCATTGAATTTAGTCTCTGCATTGAATTTAGTCTCTAAGGACGCGATAATAGAATACAACTTGAGGTGTCCATTTGCCCTATATGCGCGGACGAGAGGGCTGAGGACGTCGGGCAGCCTGACGCGCCCCGAAGTTACGCCTGCGTCCAATGCGGCATGTTCTCGCTTGACTCAGGGGTGTCTCACCATGATTTTAAACCGCATTTTGTCGTCGCCGCAGCCCAAGACTGGATCTTCCGCGAGAACCTCGAAGGCCGGAGTCCGGTCCTCGACCGAAACTGGCTCGAAAAACTTCTCGCGCGGCGCAAGACTGAAGATCTTTCTGGGGGTTAGCTAGCTCATCTGCCGCTCGTAATCTTCATCCATGCGCTCACCGAAATTTTATGCCAAAGCTTTCCGACGGTTTCATGCTGCCAAGCGCCGAGCCAGAACCCAGTGGCAAGAAGGACGATCCAGACAATCTGAAAATCTCTTGGGCGTCCCATTTGCTTTGCCATATTCTGCATCATCCCGCAAGCAAAAACAAGCCCAGCGCCGGCGGAGATGGCTTCGGAGGACAAAGGCTGTAATCTTATGACATGGCTGCAACGCCTTCAGGAAGAATTTGGTCCGCCGGTTACTGAGGACAAAGGCTATAACCTTGTGAAATGGCTGCAACAGCCACTCGCCAAGCCCTTGGCGCCGCCGGAAGTTCACAAAATCGAAGATACAGGTCTGCCATTCGGACTTTTACTTGACCTCCTGCTGAAGCAGGCTTACTTTGAAGGCGCCGTGACGCTGGAAAGATTGGCCGAGCGTTCGAAACTCAGCGTTACAATTATTCACTCCCTGTATCGCTATTTACAGAAAGAGCAACTCTGCGAAACGCGGGCCATGGTCGGAGACGATTACGAAATCGCACTGACCGGCAAAGGTCGCGCGATGGCCGACGTGGCCCTGCAAAAGGGTCATTATGCCGGCCCCGCTCCCGTACCGTTAAAGGAGTACAACAGGGCGGTTTCCCAACAGGCTGTCCCGGTAAACGTAAACGCCGCAACTCTTAAAGCGGCTCTGCAGGATCTCGTTATGCCGGACCGCGTCATCAATGAAATTGGGACAGCACTCGTTACGGGTGGGGCGATTCTCCTGTATGGGGGCACGGGGAATGGAAAGACGAGCATCGCCGAGCGGCTGCACAAAGTGTTGAACGACGCGATATACATCCCCTACGCCGTTGAGATCTCAGGCCAAATTGTCGGCATCTTCGATCCGCTTATCCATCGGGCCGTAGCGAACCAGGAAGGAACACTGGATCCGCGCTGGGTGCTGTGCGCAAGACCAATGGTCAAAGTGGGAGGCGAAATGCGCGCCGAGATGCTTGAGCCCCGTGTTGACGAGACCACCCGCGTGTGCCTTGGACCCGTGCAGATGAAAGCCAACAACGGCATTCTTCTGATTGACGATTTTGGGCGCCAACGTATCAGCCCCCGGGAATTACTGAACCGCTGGATCGTGCCATTGGACCGCCGGACCGATGTCCTTTCACTGTGGTCCGGCGTCAGCTTCGAGATTCCGTTCGAGGTGCTGGTGGTGTTTGCAACGAATCTGCCGCTGGCCGATCTGGCGGAAGATGCGTTCATGCGCCGCCTCAAAAACAAGATCAAAATCGAATGCCTCGACGAAGATCTTTTTAAGGAACTGTTCCGGCGTGTGTGCGCGGAAAACGGATTGCCGCTCAGTTCCGAGGTCGAGGAATACTTCTGCCGCGAATGTTCCCGGCATGCGCCGGACGGACTTCGAGCCTGCTTCCCAGCCGACATCACGGCGATCGTCCGCGGTATGGCGGCGTTTGAAGAACGAGCCCCGCAGCTCGAAAAACAAGATATCGACGGCGCTCTCAAGGTGTATTTCGTGCACTGATCCGACGCCGCACGAGCAGGACGGCACTGTTAGATTCTGGTAGATTTTTTTGGGCCGTGGCCACTACTAATCGTGGAGCCGCAACGGCCGTGGCGCCCGACCCGGCTCGGCGCTGCAATCGATTCGTCGGATTTTTGCAATGACTAAATGGCTCCGCAGGTTGTTGGATATTTATCGGCGCGACGCAAACAACGGCCGTGAGGCGCTGCCCTTGCCGCCCGCAGAAGCCCCCATGACGAGATTGCCGGGCACGAGTGGAAGCGGACCGAAAATACGAATCACTACATTGTCGCAAGAGCGCTCTCAGCGGCATGATAACCGGCCGTTTGACTTGGTTGACCTGGTATTGGGGGCCGCGATCCTTATTATTGCAATAGTGGTCACGCACTTCTGGACGCCGCGAACAGGGGAGGTTCCGGCGCTACCCGTCAATGCGAAGGCTCCGCAATCGAATTCTGCTCCGCAACTGAGCGGCCGGGCACCAGGAATGGCGCCTTCCCCGATTCAGGAACAGAGATCCTCGGCTCAACCCGAGGCGCCGGGCGGTGAGGATAGTCCCCCGGTACCCGAACACATCGTTGCGGCCGTTTATACGCAGGAAGCGCGAAATGCGGGCTTCCAGGCCAAAGTTTTCGTGATTGTCTCCGTGGATTCACAGGGAATGCCTGCGGGAGTCCGGCTCACGACACCGCTTCCATTCGATTTAGGGGATTCGGTGACAGAGGCTGTGATGCAGTGGCGCTTCAGGCCGGCGATGAAGCGCGGCAAACACGTGGCTGCCACCACGGTCGTGGATGTCCCATTCCGTTAATGTAATTATGCCTTTGGGATGCACAGCAATACTTCCACCGTTGTGGGCTCGCCATCTCTGGATGCGGGCCTGAATTCCCACTTCTGCAACGCTTGCAACACAGCTCCGATATTTTCAATTGCGGGCTCTCCGGCCTCGGACAATTGCTCGAAGCGGCCGGCGGCGTTTACCAGGCCGTGGATAAACGCATATCTCACGGCCGTGCGGAAAGACACTGCCGGACGCAGGATCAGGTGCGCGTAAGGGGCACTTAGGGGCGTTACGGAGCCGAGTTGAATCACCTGCGATACTCTGTGCTCCCGGGGCTCACTCGAAGGCAGGCAATATTGCAGGATCCATTCCTTGGCCGTGCCGACAGAAACATAAACGCTGTAGACGGGGATTCCGCTCAGCAGACCAGCGCTGCCGGGCACGACGCCGCTAGACTGCACAACAGCGACCTCGTAATGACCGGCGATGGGGTGTTCCACTTTAACCGGCGGTGGAACCGTCGTTAGAGCGCCGGGCGTAAAGCCGGACTCTGGGGACGCCTCGTTTGCGGCCGGCTCGTGGTCTCTGAGACCCTCTCCCGACGCAACCGCTCGAATTGGGGTGGCTGTAGACCGAGGCGAATCTTCAATCGCCTTTTCTCCTCTATTCATCAAGTCTGGTTGCCGCACGGCGCCGCTAGCGCCTTTTGAGCCTGCAGTCATCGAACTTCCTAAATCTGCGCCACCGATTGAGGCATCCCGCGGCGATACTTGGTTAATCGGCGGCAGGACGATTGCTCCTGCGAGAGGAAGGGGCCGATCGGGAATGGAGATGACGTTGGCCGCCTCGCCTGGCGTGACGCTGGCCAGCGTCGCTGGCGGCTTTGTGGCTGTTGGCTCGCCCGAGCCCGCAACCGGAGATGTCGCGCCTATTGGCGGTGGCAAGCGGGGAGGAGTCCGGGAGAGCACGTCCGGCGCCTTGGCATAGCCGGCGCCCGATTCCAGAACCGGGACGCGAACGTCCAGCGCGACGTCGCGGGGCGGCTCCGCCGTATACTTATGCTCCGGCGCTATGAAGGGCTTCGGCGGTACTCTCCGCATATCTCGCGCCGCCAGCAGGATCAGGGCGGGAACCCGCAGTTCCTCACGGTCATCGAGCGTGGGGGGCAGGTCCAACTGCACAAGCGTTTGCGAAATGGCCTTTGGGGTGCGAATTGGAGGCATGTGAAACTGCCTCGGTGCAGCCGCCGCGGCGTCCGGCGGAGGTACGCTTGTGTTCTCAGGCGCCCGCCGCGACGCGCGCGGGGATTGGATGGGCTGCGCGGCTGTTGAAGGGCGCGCGACGGCGTGAAGCAACGGAGGCGAAGCGCTATATTTCTCGAATGCATCGAAATTCAATTGCAACACGCGCTCTCTTCGGAGCGCGGCGGCGTGCGTTACATTCAAAGTCGCGATGAAATGGGTGTACGACGCGAGTAACGATATGACAGCTAGGTGCGCGGCAGCGGAGCACAAAAAAACGCCCCACGGGGCGCGCTTTCGAGGTAGCCCGTGGAACAGGGTAGCGCCGGGTTCCGCATCTCCCACGCGACCGCCGTAAATCAACCGCACGCGCACCGAATCCGCCGGTCACCTTGCCGCGCGAACGAAGAACACCTGAGCTGGCGCGCTTTTGGTTCTATTCCGCTCCGGCGTCACCGCATCCTGCCGCCGATTACAAGCGGCATGCACCGGAACCGCCGCTTTCTCGTAGACCTCGCTGCCGCTCTGGGTATTTCGCAAGCCGAAAAGTCCAAGCTCGAAACGGTCCCGAACTCCGACTTTCTCAAACAAGCGCGAAAGATAAACCTTGACAGTTCCCTCCGTAAGTGACATTACAGACGCGATCTCTTTGTTTTTTAGGCCCTGAGTAACAAATGTTATCAATTGCGCTTCCCGGCTGGAGACCTTGACCTTACGGCCGCTTAAAAACAGCTCTGTTAGCGTCTTCTCGAACCACAGCTCTCCCTCATGGACCTTTCGGACGCATTTGAGCAGCATGTCAGGAGGCAAGGTTTTGCGCAGAATGCCCCGCACCCCGCATTCGATGGCGTGGTATGCGGATTCGGGCGAAATGTCGCGAACCCATAAGATCACGCGGGTCTTCGGGGATCGATGATAAAGCTCGCTTAAAAACAACCCATCCGCGGCATCGTGGACGGTAAGAAGCAATACATCAATGCTTTCGAGAG
>Ga0070735_10001498_pt1 | contig 22585 bp, 18 predicted proteins | sample Coa_R1_FD_66443 | JGI IMG/M metagenome (GOLD analysis project Ga0070735, IMG submission 66443) | Surface soil microbial communities from Centralia Pennsylvania, which are recovering from an underground coalmine fire - Coalmine... | ecosystem: Environmental > Terrestrial > Soil > Unclassified ...
GGGGTGGTGGTGGTGGATGCGGCGCCGAGGCCGGGGTCGTTGTTTGGGGCGGCGGAGCGGGAGCGGGTGCGGGCGTTAGTCAGGTTTGCGGAGGCGGGGTGGCGGGTGAGGGTGGCGTGACGTTCTCTCGGCACACCGGCACGCACCGTCGTTGACGACTGCCGCCCGCAAGTTAGTCATCGAGCCGCGCAGGCCGTTTCAACTCCTGGATTGGCGCGAGCTCGCCGAATATCGCGACCTGCTGTTCTTCTTCGCCTGGCGCGATGTCTCGGTGCGATACAAGCAGAGCGTGCTCGGCTGGCTGTGGGCCTTCGTGCAGCCGCTCTCGCAGATGCTGGTGTACTCCGTGATATTCGGAATCCTCCTGCGCATTCCGAGCGACGGTGTGCCGTACCCGTTGCTCGTGTTGAGCGGAATCATCGGCTGGACCTACTTCACGAACGTCGTCCAGCAAGCTGCCAACAGCCTTGTCGCAGAGCAGAGCGTGATCACGAAGGTGTATTTTCCGCGCCTGCTCGTGCCGCTTACTCCCGCGCTCGCCTATTTGGTTGACCTCACCATCGCCATTGGATTCACGTTCGCCGGCGTCGTGATCTTCACCGGGCAACTGCACATCGGTGTGCTGACGCTGCCGCTGTTCGCGCTGATGCTCGTGGTGTGCGCGGTGAGCGTCGGAACGCTGCTCGCGGGTCTCAACGTGCGCTACCGCGACGTTCGGCAGGGCACGTCGCTGCTGTTGCAGCTCGGCATGTATGCGACGCCGGTGATCTGGCCGCTGAGCCAGCTCGAGCACAAGCTGCCTAACGCTTACTGGCTCGCCGGCATCAACCCCATCGCGAGCGTGGTTCAGGGTTTCCGCTTCGGCTTGTTAGGCCAGGCGCCGCCGCCGCCGCTCATGATCGCCGCGAGTGTCGTTGCCACGATCGCTCTCGCCTTCGGCTCACTCTGGTACTTCCGCCACGTCGAGGACGTGGTGGCCGACATCGTCTGACAGAACGCCCGTCGTGACGCAGATTTCCGTCGAGCGCGTGTCCAAGCTGTACCGGCTCGATCTCGGCGACGACCGAGCGCAGGATCTCACGGTTCGCCTTGCCGGCGCGCTCTCGGCGCCCGTGCGCAACCTGAGGCGCCTGCGCTCGCTCGACAATTTCGCCGACAGCAATCACACGAGCGTGGTGTGGGCCTTGCGCGATGTCACGTTCGGCGTGGAGGCCGGCGACGTGGTCGGGATCATCGGGCGCAATGGAGCCGGGAAGAGCACGCTGCTCAAGATCCTGAGTCGCATTACGCGACCCACGCACGGCCGGTTGGAGATGAGCGGTCGAGTGTCCAGTCTGCTCGAGGTAGGCACGGGCTTTCATCCCGAGTTAAGTGGCCGAGAGAACATCTTTCTCAACGGTGCGATCATCGGCATGCGGAAAGCCGAGATCCGTCGGAAGCTCGACGCTATCGTCGACTTCGCGGGCGTCGAGCGCTTCCTCGACACACCGATCAAGCGCTACTCGTCGGGCATGAAGGTGCGCCTCGCCTTCGCCGTGGCCGCGCACCTGGAGCCCGACATCCTGGTGATCGATGAAGTGCTCGCCGTAGGCGACACGGAATTCCAGCAGAAGTGTATCGGCGCGATGGCGGCGTTCGGCCGAAGCGGTCGAACGGTGTTGTTCGTGTCGCACAACCTCGCCGCAGTACAATCGCTCTGCCGACGCGGCATCGTGCTCGAGAAGGGCAGCATGGAGTACGACGGCACGGTTGACGGCGCCATCGAGCAATACCTTCGCCGAATCGGCGACGACGCACAGGCTGCAGCGCGGCTAGACGGATTGGAGACCGACGGTTTCGTGCTGCAAACGCTAGCCGTTCGCGGAGACGGTGCAGGCTACGATTGCCTCATTCGGGCGGGCAGGGCCTGCTCGTTCGACCTGTCCATCGTTGGCCGCACGGAATTGCCGGCGGTCATCGTTAACGTCTGGATGTCCGGCAGCTTTGGGGAGCGGCTGATGCTGTTGAGCTCGCGGTTAGCCGGCGTGTCGTTGCGCGGGTTCGATGCGAAGCTCAAGTGCGAGATCCGCGTTCCGCGGTTGATGCTCATGCCCGGTCATTATCAACTGAACGCCGCGCTCTTTTCCTCTAGCGGCGAGCGCATCGCGACGTGGGAACAGATCGAAAGCGTCGAGGTGCATCCCGATCCGGATGCGGCCGCGCTCGCCCTGCCGTCGGTAGCCGATCGCGGTGTGGTGTACGCGCCCGCAGAATGGAACGTCTGCGTGGACGGCGACTGATGGCGCAGCCGCGGGTGTTGTATCTCTCCAGTTGGCCGATCGGGGCACGCGGTGAAGGCGCGGCGAGCTTCGTCTACGAGCAGATCGAGTCGTTGTCGCCGGATGTGCGCGCGCTCTACGTGGAGCACCGATTCGACAGTGCGTTAGGCTGGGCGCGGCGGCGCGCGCTGGGCGTGGACGTCGAAACCATCTCCGATCTCTGGGCCGGGCACGTGACGGCGCTGCGGATGTGGACGCCCCGCCTGTCGTCGCGGCTCACGCGCCGCAGCGTGCTTGGCGATGTGTGGCACGCGGGCTCGATGGTGGCGGCGCGCACCGTTCGTGCGTTAGGCGGAGTGGATCTCGTCCACTCCCACGTCGTCTTGCCTGCGGGATTGTTGGGAGCGGCTGTGGCCGAAGCGCTCGGGATACCGCTGGTGCTCCAGGAGCACAGCGGCCCGTTCGACATGCACCTCGACAGCGAGGAGAAGCGCGACGCGGTGCGGCGCGTCCTAGCGCGCGCACGTTCCGTGATTGCCGTGAGCGATCAGCTGGCCGATCGCATCCGGAAGTTCGCCGGTGCAGGCACGCGCGTGGACGTGGTTCCGAACCTGGTTCGCACGGATCTCTTTGTTGCTGCGCCCACGCGCGACGATGCCGGCGATGATATCCACCTGGTGTGCGTGAGCGGACTGCACCCCGTGAAAGGTCTGGACACGCTGCTGCGGGCGGCTGCCGAGCTTCGCGCTCGAAACTGTCGTGTGCAGCTCGAGATCGTCGGCGACGGGCCTGTCAGGCCAGAACTCGAATCCCTCAGCCGAGAGTTAGGCATCGCCGATGCGGTTACGCTGACGGGTCACCTGAATCGCGCTCTCGTGGCCGAGCGGATCGCAGCGGCGGATATCTGCGTGTGCGCAAGCCGCCACGAAACGTTCGGCCTGGCGCCGGCCGAAGCGCTCTCCGTTGGGCGTCCCGTCGTGAGCACGCGGTGTGGCGGACCAGAGTCGTTCGTGTCAGGCAAGTGTGGTGCGCTCGTACCGGTGGACGATGCGCCGGCGATGGCAGACGCCATCGCGGCCACCTGGTGTCGCCGGGCCGAGTTCGATCCTGCCGCGATGCACGAGTACGTGCATGCACGGTTTGGAGCCGGCGTGTTTCGCGGCCGCGTGCTGCGACTGTACCGCGATGCCCTCGGTGATCGCGCCGCTGCCTGAGCTGGCTGCCGCGAGCGGGGTGCCGGCCGCGCACGATGATCCGTTAGGCCACGTACTCTCGGGCGCTCCCGGCTTTGTTCCGTCGCCGGTGCTCGTTGCGGCGGTGGTGCAGAACGTCATGCGCGGCCTGGTCACCGGGTTCCTCCACGAGCCGCCGCTCGCGCACTGGTTTCGAAACGCATTCACCGTCGAGGGGCGCACGGTGGCCTTTCACGACGTGCTCGCCCGCCTGCTGCCGCGCCTCGATGGCGCGACGGCGGCAGATCGCGCGATGTTCTCTCGCGCTCCGCGCGCCGAAGAGCTGGGCGAGTGGGTGGCCTCGTTCTACCGACTCTGCCGGAAATTGCTTCCCGCAGCGGATTCGCCCGAGCTCGAGGCGCCGGCACCCAAGGCGCGCCTCGATTGTCCCCTACCGCGCGCCGTGCGTCGGCTCGCGCGGGAGATCACGGGTCACCCCGGCTTACAGCTGTACTTGCACGGCAGCCTGGCAACCTGCGACGCAACGGCATACAGCGACGTGGACACGCTACTCATCGTGTCCCACGAGTGGCTGGAGTCGGGTGAGCGGATCAACGAATTGCGGCGAATCGTGTTTCGCGCCCAACGATGGCTGTATGCATTCGATCCGCTTCAGCATCACGGTTTCATGCTCGCAACCGAGTTCGATCTCTCGCGATACGCACGCTGCTACTACCCGCTCGAGTTGCTCGAGCACGCTGTTGCCCTGGCGGATGGTGGGGTGCTCCGGTATCGCATACGCAGCTCCGACGAGGAAAATGCCGCGGTCCTGCGTCGATTGTGCGCCAAACTTGATCGCCTTGCGGATGGCACTATGGCGAGCCCCGATACGAGGTTCTCCCTCAAGCTCGCGCTGAGCGAGGTGATGCTCCTGCCAACTTACTTTCTACAGCTGACCGGACGTGTGTTGTACAAGAGGGAGTCGTTCGAGGCCGTCCGTGTGGAACTGTCGCCGCGGGCCGCCGAGGCGATGGACGCGGTGTCGGCGTGGCGCAAGCAATGGCGCCTAACGGGATTGGAGCGTGCCTCCCGCCTGCTCGAGGTAGCGCCGGACGGCTATCTGGGACAACGCGTTCGCGCCAGAGCGCGGGGAGCTCGCATAGGTCGACGCGATCGTGAGCGCTGGCAGCTCGTGTTGCAAGGCGCTCGCCTGATGGGCGCGGAACTGTTGCGGCGCACGAGTGTGACATGAGACCCAACGAAGCGACTGAGGAGATTGCGGCGCTAACCATCGCTGACTACGAGCGCGTCGTGGATGAATACACTGAGCACTGTATTTCTCTGCCAGGCGTTTGCGCGATTTTTCAGTTCGGCAACGTTGGTGCACCAGGGCTGAGCGATATCGATCTGCTCGTCGTGCTGGACGACGACGCACGAACCGACGAGCCCGTGTTGGCCGCCCTGTCGATCCGTCACCAGCGGTGGCAGCGGAATCCACTTGTTCGGGCGTGCTTCATTCACGATGTGTACGTGTGCCCTCGGTCGGCGCTGGCACATGTAGAGTATTTGCTTCCAGGGAACACATGGAGGTTGCGCGCGGGCGCGGCGGAGCCGCCTCCTCTGCCGAGCGCCCACGAGCGCCAGATGATCGCGCTCGTGCACGGATTGGACTTTTCCGTGGCACGACTTCGCGAACTCGCAGAACTCGACGACCTGTCGACGTGCTCAATGCGTTGGCTAGTGCCGCAGCTGTGGGCCCTCACGCACACGCGACGCACACTGGCAGAAGCGGGTGCGGACGTCGAGGAAAGCTGGAGCGACGTGATCGGCGCACTTGAAGCAATGCGGGCGACGCCCGTAACCACGCTTCTATCTCACAAAGTGTTTCGTCTGCTGCCACCAGTGCGTGAACATTTCGCCCTGGCAATTGACCATTTCGCATCCATCCTTCGCGTTCGCGCACACCTCGCAGGTACGGGACCCAAGCGAGAATGCTCCATCGCCCTGCACCCGAGACGCGTTTTGTACGTCTACGACGCAGAGGGACAAGCGCACACGAGCGCTGCGATGCTCATGCGCACGTTTCGCTTTGCACGCCGTAGGGTACGTTCTCGTTGGGTGCAGCTGAACCTTCCAGGCGAACTACTGTCGCACCATCTGACCTATCTTGCGGGAGATCCGAGGTACGAAGGCATCGCTGAACGAGTCGCTGCTCGAGGAAGGGTACGCGCGGGAGAGAGTGGCAGCGATCCCTATCGACGCGTGCTCGCTCGCCGTTGGAGCGGGTCACTCGCCTCTAATCGCATCACCGTAGGGCGTCCTCTGCTCTCGGGATTCGGCGTTCCAGGCGTGCCCGTGCCGCCGTTTGGCTACCAAGCGCAACAGGGGACTCTCAAGTTTCGAGCCGTGCAATCCTGGCTCGACTGGCGGCTGATTCCCTCCGGTGCCATCCACGTCAGGGCGGGTTGACCCGAAGTACTTCGTGAGCACCGTCATCCAACATCGTGTCCGAGATGCGTGCGCTTAGCCATATCTACGAAATGTTGCTCGTACGAATATGGCGTGACTCAGCGACTAGCGGCTCGCTTGGTCGCGACGCGCGCCGATCGCATCGTTTGCATTGCCCGCCTCCATCGGGGGAAGATCGTCGATGCGGTTATCCGCGCCTATGCTTTCGCGCTGTCGCGATTGAATCGGCCCCACTCCTCGCGCATTGTCGGCGATGGGCCCGAGCGCGAAAACCTCCATACGCTGGCGAAGGATCTCGGCGTCGCCGACACGATCGAATTCGTTGGGCATAGCGATGACGTCGCTGAGCACCTCTATTCGTCCAAGCTCCTCGTGAGCGGACTAGCCAACAATCCGCTCATGGAAGCGATTGCGACCGGCACGCCGATCGTCACCGCTGAGTGGGGTGAAGTCAGGACGTTGTACGGCAGCTACCCGAACGTACACGTCGTCGACTGCCCACATCTCGGCTTCGGCCCGGGGCCAGCCGCGGACATGGACCTGTTCGCCCGCCGAACCGCCGACGAGGTCGTGCATGTCCTGAACAACTATCCGTGCCTGGACAACCATCACCCCGCGACGATGAATCTGTATTCGTGGCACCAGCGCCTAACCGATGAGCTGGACCTGTGCGATCGGCTCATGGCCACGAGGCCCACGAGCTGATGCGGGCTTCGTGACAGTACTGAGCGTTGTAGGGGCGCGGCCGCAATTCATCAAGGCCGCCGTCGTATCGCGCGCCTTGGCCGAGGCAGGCGCTCGCGAGATCCTCGTGCACACCGGCCAGCATTACGATGTTCGGATGAGCGACGTGTTCTTTCGGGAGCTGGGCATGTGCGAGCCGGCGCACAACCTCGGCATCGGATCCGGTTCTCACGCTGAGCAGACGGGACGGATGCTGGCCGGCCTCGAGCGCGTGATGCGCGACGTCGTTCCCGACCGAGTCCTCGTCTATGGCGACACGAACTCCACCCTGGCTGGTGCGCTCGCGGCGGCAAAGCTGGCATTGCCCGTGGATCATGTCGAAGCAGGCCTGCGTTCGTTCGATCGCGACATGCCCGAAGAACTCAACCGCGTACTCACGGATCGCCTCGCCGATCAACTGTTCTGCCCAACGCACACCGCGGTCGTGAACCTCGGACAGGAAGGTCTTACCGAAGGCGTATTGTTCACCGGCGACGTCATGCTCGATCTGGCCCTCGAAGCCGGCGCGCACGCACGGCACATCGCGCTGCCCGCCGGACTGTGCGAGAACGAATACTTCGTGGCGACGATCCACCGTGCGAGCAATACCGATGACGCCGCGCAGCTCTGCCGGGTCGTGAAAGCGTTGGATGAGGTCGCCCGTACTGTCGCGCCGGTGGTTCTTCCAGTTCATCCGCGACTCCTGCACGCACTCGAGCGCAATGCTGTAGGCGTGAGTGCGATCCGAACCATCGAGCCCGTTGGATACCTGGAGATGCAAGGTTTGATACTGCGGAGCCGTGGCGTCATCACGGACTCCGGCGGCGTTCAGAAGGAGGCCCTGTTTCACGGCAAGCGATGCGTGACACTTCGTACGTCGACCGAATGGGTGGAGAGCGTAAACGCCGGGATGAACGTGTTGATCGGCGACGACCTGTCTGATCTCGCGGATGAGGCGGCGAAGTGCGACGGGTCCGTTGCACTCGATCCCAACCTCCTGGCGCTGTTCGGCGGCGGGACGGCGGCTTATCGCATCGCGGAAGCGATCACCGGCCGCGGGCCTACTCGGCGTCGTTGGACTAACGGAGGGATTTCGTGACTTTCACACGGGCAACATGAGAAATCTCATCACGGGCGGCGCCGGCTTCATTGGAAGTCATCTCGCCGAACACCTTCTCTCGCTCGGCGAGGAAGTGATCGTTTGGGACGACCTCTCCACCGGCCAGATGTCCAACCTCAAACGCTGTGTCGGACGGCACGGTTTCCGCTACATCATCGGAGACTTCACCAAGGACTCGACGTTCCTCGGCGTCGTCGAGATGGTCGACGTCGTGTACCACCTCGCGGCCGCCGTCGGCGTGCAGCTCATCGTCAGCAATCCTGTCCGAACCATCGAGACCAACATCAAAGGCGCCGAGGTTGCTCTCAATGCCGCGGCAAGGTTCGGCAAACGCATCTTCGTCGCGTCGACGAGCGAAGTGTACGGCAAAGGCACCAAGATCCCGTTCGCCGAGGACGACGACGTTCTCTACGGTCCCACCTCCAAGCGTCGCTGGAATTACGCGGTGTCGAAGGCCGTCGACGAATTTCTCCTGCTCGCATATCACGAGTCCCACGGGCTTCCCGGCGTCGTCGGGCGCCTCTTCAACACCGTTGGACCGCGCCAGGTACCGCATTACGGAATGGTCATCCCGCGGTTCATCGAGCAAGCACGCACGGGTGCACCGCTTACCGTGTATGGTGATGGAACGCAGCGCCGCTGTTTTGGGCACGTGCTCGACATAGTACCCGCCATCCGCAAGCTCGTGCACTGCGACCGCGCGCTCGGCCGAGTTGTGAACCTCGGGAACGATGAAGAGATCACGATACTCGACCTCGCGAATCTGGTGCGTGCACGCGTCGGCTCCGCTTCCGAAGTGCGCTTCGTTCCATACGACATCGCATATCGGCCCGGCTTCGAGGACATGGAGCGCCGCGTACCGTGCCTGGACCTGGCGCGATTACTGATCGAGTTCAGGCCAACGCGCACGCTGCACGACGTCATCGACGACATCCTCTGCCACGATGCAGAATGATGCGGTTGCGCTGACGGCGCCGCGCGTTGACGGCGGCACGCCTAACGCCACGCTGGTCGCTGCGCCACAGTACACGCTCGTCCACGTGGTGACGGGTGAGACCACCAAAGACCTCATCCTGTCGCAGGTCCTTGCGCCGATGGTCGAACAGGTGCGAGTGCGTGGTGCCCTCGCCCCTGAACGGGCGCTGGTCGTCTTCCTGGAGCCCGCCCGCGTGGCCCTGCGCCGGCGGCTGCGCGCACGAGTCGGGGAAATGCGGCGTCTCGCGCCCGGCGTGACGATCGCATTGATGCCTTACGTTAGTCGCTTTAGCATCCGCAGCAACGCGCGCGCTGCCGCACCGGTGATCCGTGCGATGGCCGGCAGTCGCGATGTGGTGTTCCACTGCCGCGGCGAGTGGGCCGTGTTGTGGGCTGCGTGTCTCGCGAACTCGTTTCGCACCTCGGGCATCGTCGCGGACATTCGAGGCTCCTGGCCGGACGAAGCTCTCGCCAAGCGCGGGATCGCCGATCTGTCGGCGGCCGATGCGTCCGCCGTGCGCGACTATCAGTTGCAGCTCGAAACCGTCAAGAGCGCGATCGCGGCCGCCGATCAGATCCTGACCGTCTCTCGCGGCATGCTCGACTGGCTGCTCCAGTTAGGCGTCGATGCGCAACGCCTCCACTACGTGCCATCGTGCGTGCCGCGACTGACGTTTTCTCGAAGCGTCCGGGATGAGATGCGGTCGCGGCTCGGGATCGGCGATGAGCTGCTCTACTGCTTTCTCGGTTCGGCCGAAAGCTACACCACCATTGGAGACGGGATCGTCCCCTTCCTTCGAGCCACGTTCGAGCGTTTCGCCGATGTGCGCCTGTTGATGGTGACGGATCAGCCGAATGTGGTTCGCCGGGGACTACTCGAGGCCGGCCTTCCCGCAGAGCGGATGCTGTTCGAGAGCGCGCCCCACGATGAGGTCTGGCGCTACCTCTGCGCCGCGGACTGTGGATGCATCTTGAAGGCACCGGGAAGGCTCAATCGAACATGGCAGCCCGTCAAGCTCGGTGAGTACCTCGCGGCCGGCCTTCCGGTTGTTGTCTCACGCGGCATTGGTGACGTCGATACGACGATTACGAAAGCCGGCGCCGGGATCGCCGTCGAGCTGTTCGACGGGCAGGCAAATTCCGTGAATGCCGAAGCACTCCGCGTTCACGAGGCGCTCGCAAGAGATGGCAAGGGCATGCGAGCTCGCGCGCTCGAGTTGTGCGAGCAACACTTCCTCTGGACGTGCTACATCGACGACGTCCGCTCGGCCTACGCACACGCTCTCTCGGCATGACGGCTGTTGAGATGGCGCTCGACGAACCTCGCCTCGCGTTCTGCTGCAATCCCTACCATCGAGGCGGCATCGAGCGATTCATGGCCGACCTGGCCGTTGCATGGGCAAGTGCGGTCGGCTCCGCGTGGTTCGTTCTTCCGGCTCCGCGCAAACCGTTTCGAAATGCAGGCACGAGTCGTACGGTCGCATCGATTCTGGAAAAGGATTGCCGAGCCTCTTCGCGCTTGCACCTCATCCAACCCGCTGTCGGAGCCGAATTCGAATTCGGCACCGAAGCGTATCGTGCCTCGGTGTACGCACGCGCGTTGGTCGACATGGTTCCCGTGGGCGTGCCTCTCATGACGTCGGATGACCCGGCGGCGTGGCGCGCCGCATCCTGGTTGGCATCGCGCAATCCGTCCCTACTCGTCGTACACGGCGACTATGACGGATACTACGAACAACTCCGTCGCTATGCCGGCGCTGCCGCTGCCGTTGTCGCGATTTCAGGCCGCATACGGGACAACGTCGCGGTGCGCTGTCCTGCGATCGAAGCGCCGGTCGAACTCGTCCCAACAGGAATCGCCCTCGGCGCTCGGCCCCGATCGCGCGCCGAGTCGCAATGTGCGCAACTCATCTGGATTGGCCGCATGGACGAATCGTCCAAGCGAGTGAGCGATCTCCCGCGAATAGCGTCGGCCCTGCGGCGACGTGGCGTGCGATTTCAGCTGACTATTGCTGGCGACGGCCCATCGCGCGGACTGCTCGAGGAAGTGATCCGGAGTGCCGGTCTGGAGAGCTGTGCCAGATTCCATGGTTGGGCGTCGCCGGCCGAAGTGCGGCGCCTTCTCGAAGCATCTGATCTGTTGCTGCTGCCTTCCAACAGGGAAGGCCTGCCCGTCGCGATGATGGAAGCGTTTGCCGCGGGATGTGCAGTCGTTGCCAGTCGCGTGAGCGGTGTCGAGGATTACGAGCGATCGCCGGGTGCAACGAACTGCCTCTGGGTGCACGCCGTCGGCGATGTCGAGGCGGCGGCGGAGTCTGTGCGCGCGGCGCTATTGGTCGCGCACGCCGAACGCAGCCGGCGCGCACGCGAATTCGCAGAGACCGAATTCGGCATCGACCGGTGCGCCGAGCGGTATCGCGTGTTGGGCCGCAACCTCGCGCAGCGATCGAGCCCGCGGCCGGCGTTCGGGCCAATGCGGCACCGTTTGATTCGCTGGACGTCCGCGCCGGTCGCTGCGCAGCGGCGTCTCCGTGTGTGGGCCGCCAGCCGATGAATCTGCTCCTCGCAACTGCGACTCCCGTATGTGCGGCATTGTCGCGTTAGTCCGGCATTCGGGCGCTGAGCGGTCCACGGCGCCGTTGCGCGCCGCGACGGAACTCGTTCGACACCGGGGACCGGACGACGAGGGCTACCTGCTGTGGGACGGACTCGCGACGCCCCGCGTGTTTGCCGGGGCGGAGACGTCCCGGTCCGCACGCGACCACCTTGCGTTAGGCGGTTTGCCGGCCGCGTTCCACTGGCGCGTTGCGTTCGGTCACCGCCGGCTCGCGATCATCGACCTCTCGCCGGCCGGCCACCAACCCATGGTGCATGGTCCTTCAGGCCTCGCCGTCTGTTACAACGGCGAGATTTACAATCACCTCGAGTTGCGGGGTGAGCTGGCCGGGTGCGGACACGGGTTCCGCTCTCATTCGGACACCGAAGTGCTGCTGCATGCATGGCTCGAGTGGGGGCCTGACGCGTTGTCACGCTTGAACGGGATGTTTGCCTTCGTCCTGCTCGATCCGCGCGGCGGGGGAGCGCTGCATGCTGTGCGCGACCGATTCGGTGTGAAGCCGCTCTACTATGCGCGAGTGAATGGCACAATCGCATTCGCCTCCGAAATTAAGCAACTTCGCTCGCTTCCGGGTTTCGCGCCTTGCCTCGATGAAGCCGTGGCGCGCGACTACCTCGCGTTCGGGCTTGTCGATCATACGTCTCGCACCTTCGATGCCGGCATCTCCCAGTTGCGCGGCGGTGAGCGCGCCGTGGTGCCGCTCGATGACGCGGAACTGCCGCTTCAAATCCAGAGGTGGTACGACCTACGGCCGGAGACGTTCACCGGTTCGCCGGCCGACGCTGCCCAGGAGTTTCGCCGCCGTCTCGCCGACAGTGTGCGCCTGCGGCTCCGGGCCGACGTACAGGTGGGCTCGTGTCTGTCGGGCGGTCTCGATTCTTCCGCGATCGTGTGTCTGGCGCACGAAGCGCTGAGCGACGTGCCCAACGCGCCGCCGCAAGTCACGGTCACGGCGTGCTATGATGAACAACGCTACGACGAGTGGCCCTTCGCGGAGCTGGTTGTCAGGCAGGCTGGCGCGCATGCCGTCCGTGTTTGGCCGAGCGTCGAGCGATTGCAGGCGGAGCTGGACCTTCAGCTCTGGCACATGGATGAGCCGGTCGGATCGACGAGCCAGTTCAGCCAATGGTGCGTCTTCGATGGCGCGGCTGCTTCCGGTCTCAAGGTGATGCTCGATGGGCAGGGGAGCGATGAACAGCTCGCGGGCTACGGGGGGAGCGATGCTGCGCTGTACGCGGGCCTGCTTCGAAGAGCTGCGCTTGGCCGACTGGCGTCGGAGGCGGTGTCGTTTCGCCGGCGGCACGGCGTGTTGCCGATTGCGCAGATGCTGCTGGCGGCTCGGAACCTCGTTCCATCGTTAGACGCAGTTCTGCCCGTTCGCGCGCGCTTGGATCCCGCCCAACCGGACTGGTTGACGCCAAACGATGATGGAGCATTTGCCAGGGCTGCGTCGCACGATCTCAACGACCTTTTGAGGGAGCAGCTGCTCGTCACATCGTTGCCCGTTCTCCTCCGCTATGAGGATCGCAACTCGATGGCGTGGTCCGTCGAATCGCGGGTGCCCTTCCTGGATTATCGGCTCGTAGAATTTCTTGCCGGTGTTCCCGCATCGCTCAAGCTCGAGAAGGGCGTGACGAAGCGCATCATGCGCGATGGTTTGCGCGGCGTGCTGCCGGAGCCGATCCGGACGCGCACGGACAAGATGGGCTTCGTTACGCCCGAAGAACTCTGGCTGACTCGCACGGCTAGCGATTGGTTTCGCGAAGGAGTGATTGCGGCTGTCGACGCGAGCCCGCAGCTCTTAGACAGGCGGCGCACGCTCGCGATGCTCGATGCGTCGATCAAGGGCGAGCGGCCGTTCACGTTCGAGCCTTGGCGAGTTCTGTGTTTTGGCCGCTGGCTTACCGAGGTCACCACGAGAAGCGAGGCGCCCACGCTGACGGCGGGTGAGGTCGCGTCGACGCCATGACGTCTGCAATGCCGAAGGTCGTTGCTCCGAGCGAAGGGTCGCGTCGAAAGCGCACGGTACTCATTTTCGCCTACGAGTGCGCGCCGTACAACAAGCCTGAGTCGACGATCGGGGCGCAGCGTCCGGCGCAATTCGCAAAGTATCTTCCGGAGTTCGGCTGGCGCGCCATCGTGATTTGCTGCGACGCTCGCAAACGGGATCGCGGCTGGCTTCCTAACGAGCGCGAGGAGATTGCAGCGGCGGTCGACGAAGACACCTGCGAATCGCGCGTTGTCGCCACGCCTTCCCTTCCGCACGATGGGGTGCTCGACCGCGCGTGGCGTGCAACACGCTCAACCGCGCTACCCGGCGCCGTCATTGCGCGAAAGGCACTCACGTTCGTCAGGTTCTTCAGCGGCGACTACTCCAGGTCGTGGCAACCGTGCGCGCGAGACGCGGCGCGGCTGATCGCCCAACGGACGCGTATCGATGCCTGCATCGCTGAACACTCTCCCGACGCGGGCATCTTTCTCGCACGCTGGTTCTCCAAGACGTACGGCGTGCCATGGATTGCAGATTTTCGTGATCCGATGCTCTTCGGCTTCACGCCGCGCGTGCGCCCGTTGCTCGAGCCGTTTGCGCGAAGGATGCTGTCGGCGGCCAGCCACATAGTCAACGTCACGCCGCATTGCGTCGAGCTTGACGAGGCGCTCTTCGATCCGCCGGTGTCACTCATTATGAACGGCTTCGACCCGGATCAATTCGCCGGACAAGTGGCGCGCAGCGTTACCCAATTCCGGATCGTGTACACGGGCAACCTGTGGCTGCCCGAAAGCTTTCGCGTGTTTTGTGATGGGCTCGCCGCGTTACGTGATCGGATTGGAGCAGACAACTTTGCGCGCGTTCGATTCGTGTATCGCGGCGTCGCTGATGCCCGCATTCTAGCAATCGCGAGCGATGCTGGAGTAGACGACGCGCTCGATTGCGGCGACCACGTCGATCACGCAACCGCACTCTCGTTGATCAGAACGGGGCACGTCCTGCTCGTGCTGTCTACTTCTGACGTTCAGCATCGTGACCCCTACTGGGCGCGAGGAGTGTATCCCGGCAAGACGTTCGAGTACATCGGCGCCAGACGACCGATCCTTTGCGTTCCAGGCGACGGCGCCTCCCTCGATCAATTGCTTCGCGATTCCCGCGGCGGCGTTTCACTTCAGAGCGCTGGCGAAATCGCCGCGTACCTCGAGCGAATGTACGAAATCTGGAACCGTGAGCACGACGTTCCTCAGTGCGACAACGAATCCATAGTTGTTAGGTATTCGCGGCGCGTTGGCGCTCGGCAGCTCGCAGGCGTGCTCAACACGGTTGTAGGAGACCCAAACCGTCACAATGGTGGCGCGAAATTGCCTCTCGAGCGGAGCGCTACTGCGTGATGCAGGTCGACATGGTACCGAGCGGTGCCATGACCGCTCGAGAGTCGGCGCCTGCTCAACCGCCCGCGTTCGCGGCGCTGCAGCGGATCATCACTGCGTTGCCCCGTGGACGCTCGAGAATCGCCCGGTTGCTCGCCGGCAAGCTGCGCGGTTGTTTCGTGGCGGTTGTTCCACCGTTCAATCTGGATGTGCGCCTTGCCATCGATCCATCCGACCCCTTTCAGGCTGAGATCTGGCTCGGTGCGTATCAGCCCCACGTCGTCGCCTTTCTCATGGCCAACGTGCGTGCCGGTAGCACCGTGCTGTGTGCCGGCCTGCACGTGGGCTATATCGTAAGTATTGCTCGCCGACTCGCCGGGCCACTCGGCCGTGTTCTAACCGCTGAGCCGGATCCAATCGCCCTGGAGTGCGGTCGACTCAACCTGGGGTTAGGCGATCCGGTGCGCGACGCGCCGGTCGAGGTACTGACAGGTGGCCTGTCCGACGAAGACGCTACCCTCGAGCTACACCAGTCGAACGTGTTAGGCCACTCATCGTTCGCCACGAGTCATCATGAAGCTACGTTGACTCACGCGGAACTTCGGCGCGGCGACGACTGGTTGGAGGAGCGGGGCGTTGCCTCGGTCGATGTGGCGGTGCTCGACGTCGAAGGGTGGGAGCTGCGCGCCCTCCTCGGCCTTCGCCAGACGCTTGCGCGCTCGCCTCAACTCGTAGCCCTCATCGAGCTGTCCGGTTGGGCGCTCAATGACGCCGGTACGAGCGGTCCAGACCTGGTCGCGTTTCTCCGGTCGCAAGGCTTCGACGTGCGATGGGCCTCAGCTCACGGACACGGGTGCCGCTACGGCGTATGGGGAGATCGCGTCGAGAAAGGCGACGAGGAAACGGCGAACGACGTTCTCTGTGTGGGCTCGGGCGTTAGGACATGAATACCACCCGGTGGGCGAAACGCGCCGGCTTCGGCGCTTGGTGGCTCGGAGCGCTGTGCGGAGCACCGGGGCTTCTGTTGCGAAGCGCATTGCTTGTCACAGTAGCCGCGATCCTGCTGCCACTCGGATTTCTTCTGTACGATGCTTCCCGCGCCAAGATGGGCGGCATCACTGCCATGACGGCCTATTCTGCAGCGGCCGTCGCAACATCGTTCGCAAATGCGATCGCCTTGCTCGCGGCAAACACACCGAGCAGGTCAGAGTATTTCCTCTATGTTTCCGAGGCGCACATTTACGTTGCAATGTGCCTGGCGCTTGCCGCCGCCGTGGTGCCCCCGCTCGCGTTCCAACTGGCTGCGTCCAGAAGATCCGCCGATGCTGTGTGGAGCTTGCTGCCGAAGGTTCGTGGCGAGATCGGTGATCGCCAACTCGTGAGTGGCGGCACGATCCTCGGCCTGCTCGCCGTGCTCGTCCATTGGCGCCTGCCGCTCTCGTCGTTAGGCGCGCTGGGCTCGGTGTTCTTTCTGTCCCCACTGTTCGTTACGTTTGTGCTCGCGCGAGCCGGGGCGAATCGCGGTGTGCGCGCAGCCTATACCGGCGCACTCATTGTTGCTTTCGCGGAAGCAGCGCGCGCGCTGCTCTTTGGCTATCTGAGAGGCGACGTGGCAGCTCCGTTCATTGCCTTCGCGCTCGGTGCATTTACCGGTGCGCGCTCGCTTCGGCCGCTGAAGACCCGTGCGTTTCTCCCGATCTACATCGCTGCAGGTTTGTTCATCGTTTACTTCGGCGCGTACGGTGCCATTCGCGGGCACACCGGTGCAGGTCTGCAGCGGCTGGAAGCAGTCCAGCAGTATCATGATGAATTGCAGGGGATGCCGGACCTTGCGAATCAGACCATGCTCAGCCGCCTCACCACAATCAATCAGCTGTCGCAGATCGGGCGGCTGGTCGACGAAGAAGGCTACCTGCACGGACAGACTCTCGCCTATCTCGCGTACGCATTCATCCCGCGATTCCTGTGGTCCCAGAAACCCGCCATCGCCAAGGCCGCGTGGTTCGCCCTCCACATCGGACTCGCGTACGTTAGGAGCGACGGCCAGATATCGAACGCCATCAACATGACGATACCGGGCGAACTCTACCTGAACTACGGATGGGACGGTGTATTCGTGGGCCTCGCCTTCCTCGGTGTTTTCGTCGCCGCGTTCTGGCGCACCACGGACTTCTGGTCAAGACCGCGCAATGTGCTCGGTACGGCGTTCGCCTTCTATCTGATGTGGCCGTGGATCGGCTTCAGCTTGGGTGGTGACCTGCAAATCCTCGTGACCATCATTGCCGTGTATTTGGTCCTCGTCGCCGTCGGCTTGATGCTACCATCCGGACGCGTTCGTCATGTTCCTGGGTCAGGCGCGATTCAAATCGCTCACACATGACGACCTTCTCGATTACGCATGCCGCTCGCTCCACGGACCACGAGGGCGTCACCGACGAGAGTTCGCTGGAAGGCAGGCGCGCCATGGTGGTGTGCGACCAGTGGCTCGGTAGCGATGGCTATGCCGGCATGAAATCTCTCCGCCGCGCCGGATGGGACGTGCACGTGATTCCCGAGTGGGAATACGTACCGGTGCGCTGGCGCACGGGCCCGATGAAAGCGTTAGGCAGGATCGTGCGACCGGCTGCCGAACGCCAACTGCGCAACGAGCTTCTCCTGCAGGCCAAACGGCTCGCGCCCGAGTTCCTGCTCGTGTTCAAGGGCCGATTTATCACGCCGGGTACCATCGCCGCCATCCGCCGTGTGGGCGTGCGATGCTACAACTTTTATCCCGACGTGTCGTTCCGCGCACACGGTCCGCACCTGCCGCGCGTGCTCCCCGAATACGACTGGATCTTCACCACCAAGTCTTTTGGCCTTGTGGACATGCGCGAGCAGTTGGGCATCACCCGCGCGAGTGTCCTCATGTTCGCGTTCGATCCGGACCTGCACCATCCAATGCGCCTCAGCGCACGCGACGAAGAGACGTACGCGGCCGACATCTCGTACATTGGAACCTGGTCGCCCAAGAAAGAAACGCTGCTTGCGGAAATCGCCCGCCAACGGCCGGCGATTCGTCTCCGCATCTGGGGCGAACAGTGGTACAAAGCCCGAATCGCCGACCAGGCCTTCCGTCGCGCAATCGCTGGACGCGAAGTCATCGGCGCCGAGTTCGTCAAAGCCATCTGCGCCTCGAAAATTAACCTCAGCATCATGAGCGAGCAGCGCGTCGGAGCTTCAAAGGGTGATCAGGTCGCGACCCGCACGTTCAGCGTCCCCGCCTGCGGCGCCTTCGTGATCCACGAACGCACCGACGAGGTGCTCCAGCTCTTTCGCGAGGGAGAGGAGATCGTCTGCTACGACGGTGTGGACGATCTGATCGCGAAGGTCGACAGGTATCTCGCCGACGATGCCGGCCGTCGTGACATCGCTGCGCGCGCGCTCGCCGTCGTCCGTGCGCGCCACAGCTGGGATACGCGAATCGGCGACATCGTGGCCCATCACGACCAGAGCGTTAGGCGGCGGCAGCCTGAGGTACCGTGACCTACCGCCTGGCCGTCCTCACCTCCCACGTTATCCAGTACCAGGACCCGCTCTTTCGGCGGCTCGCCGCACATCCGGACATCGACCTCACGGTCCTCTTCTGCTCGCGCATCGGCGCCGAGCGCTATTTCGATTGGGACCTCGGCGTCGAGCTGCGGTGGGATCTCGACATGCTGCACGGCTATCGGCACCGGTTCTTGCGAAACATGTCGCCCAAGTCCGGCGGCGGTTTCTGGACGCGCTTCAACCCGGGTGTCGTCGGCGCCGTGATTCGCGAGCGCTACGACGGCGTCATCGTCATGGGCTGGGGTTCGGTCACGGCCTGGCTCACTTTCATAGCGTGCCGCGCACTGAACGTCCCATTCTATCTCAACGGCGACAACAGCTTCATCGAGGATCCGCCAACCGTCAAGGGCAGGGTGCGCAAGGCGATGCTTAGGTGGCTCTTCGCGCGCGCCTCGGGCTTCCTGTTGATGGGCACGATGAACGGCGACTTCTACCGATATTTCGGCGCCGCCCCCGCACGCTTCTTTCTCGTGCCTTACGCAATCGACAACCGGCGCTTCTACGAAGGAAGCCGCATGACGACCGCCCAGCGCGCCTCGTACCGCAGCGAGTTAGGCATTGACCCGGACGCGGTGGTCATACTGTTCTCGGGCAAGCTCGTCTCGCGCAAGCGGCCGCTCCACGCCCTGCAGGCGCTCGAGCGAATGCGGCACCGCGAGCAGTCGACGCTCGTGTTCATGGGTGACGGCGAGGAGCGTCGCATGCTCGAGTCGTACGCCGAGCAGCGCGGCTTGCGAAACGTTCGCTTCGTGGGCTTCGTGAATCAGGCGCGAATGCCTGCGGTCTACGGAGCGAGCGATGTGCTGGTACTCCCGTCCACCTACGACCCGCGGGGCACGGTCGTGAACGAGGCGATGGCATGCGGACTCCCCGTCGTGATCTCCGACCGCGTTGGCATCTGGGGCGCGGGCGACATCGTGCGCGAGGGAGAGAACGGCTTCGTGGTACCGGTGGGCGATGTCGATCGCCTTGCGCAGGTGCTCGACGATCTCACCGCCGATGCAGGCCTGCGCGCCAGAATGGGTCAGTGTTCGCTCGAGATCATCGGGACGTGGGATTACAACAAGGACGTCGAGGGTATCCTCGCGGCTCTCGAGGCAACGGCTCGCGCGTCGCCCACCGGCCGCCTGCTGCCGTCGCACCAACAGGGATGACGCCGACCGGAGACCTCATCGTGGCGGGCGCTCCGCCAGGCGATGCTGCCGGCTTGTCGGTCATGACGGCCACGCTCCTCGATGCCTTGACGCCCACCAACGGCGTGCGCCTGGTCACGCACGAGATTTCACTGTTGCCGTACGCCCGAGCCAACGGTACTGCCGCGCTACCCAGGATCACGTTAGGCGTCCAGCCGCTGACAGTGCACGGCGAGGCCTGCGTTGCCGGCCGCCTGCACCGAAGCAAACTCCGCCCGTACGCGCTCGGCTGGGCCGTGGGATCGCGATACGCCGAATCCCTCCGCGCGGCGGGCGTCACCTATCTCATCTGGGAAGCAACCACGCTGCGTGATGAAATTCAGCACGCCGACGTAGCCACGGTGCGCCGCTCTGGCCGTGGTACGGGGCTTGGCACGATGCTGCACAAGGCGATACTGCCGTTAGATGAGCGCCTCGAGCGCCGGCTGTATCGGCGCGCCTCGGCGGTCCTCGCCATCAGCGAATACACAGCCGGTCGCATTCGGGATTTGCACGCGCTCGATCACGACAAGGTCCGTGTGCTCGAGCCGCCGCCGACGTCGACGTTTCTCGACGGTCTCGCTGCCGCCCGGTGCACATCGATCAACACACCGGTGCGAGACGAGCCGTCGGATCCGTTGCGGCTGCTGTTCGTTGGTCGCGTCGACGATCCGCGTAAGAATTTCCCGCTCCTGCGCGATGCCTTACACGGCCTCCGGGCCGCAGGGATTCCGGTCACCTTAACCGTGATCGGCCCGTATCGACCGGAATGGCACCGCTCGCTCGACCTGAATGGAGGTGACGCCATCACACTCCTGGGCAGCGTGGACCACGCGGCGCTCCCGTCGCAGTTTCTGCGTCACCACGCGCTTGTCGTTCCGTCGCGCCAGGAGGGCTTCGGCATCGTCGTATCGGAAGCCATGCACGCCGGCATTCCTGTCGTGTCCACTCGATGCGGCGGCCCGGAGCACGTGCTCGCCGAGAGCGGCGCGGGAATCGTCGTCGACCATACTGCGGCCGCGTTGGCGTCGGGCATCCGGGCGCTCGCCGAGAATGAACCGCTTCGCCGCGCCATGGGCGAGCTCGGTCGCGCATACGCGGAGCGGGAACTATCCCCGGCCCGGTTTCGCCAGCGAGTCAATGAAGAACTGACGTTGCTACGCGCTCGGCAGGCGAAGCAATGACGCGCTCACGGGCCCTGCTCGCCCACCTCTCCCGGCGCACCACGTCGGGACAGTTCATTCCAGAAATAGATGGTCTCCGCTTCGTGTCGATCGCGCTCGTAGTCTTCTTTCACCTCTGCGGCTACACGGTTGCCAAGACGAGCGCCATCCACTTCGACGGGGCAGCAGACAATTTTGTAGCCCTGCTGGGCTCGACGGGCCACTACGGTGTCCAGTTGTTCTTCATCATCAGCGGCTTCGTGCTCGCGCTCCCGTTCGCGAAGTTCCGGTTGTCGAGCGGCCCGCGGCCGAGCCTGCGCGCCTATTATCTTCGTCGCCTAACTCGGCTCGAGCCGCCGTACATCGTCGCCATGCTGGGCATCTTCTTCGGCGCGACGCTGTTCTATGGTGTGTCGGCACGTACGCTCGTGCCCCATCTGGCCGCGAGCCTCGTCTATTTGCACAACCTCATCTACGGTGTCGGCAGTAGCGTCAACATCGTGGCCTGGTCGCTCGAGGTCGAGGTCCAGTTCTATCTGCTCGCGCCGTTCCTCGCGATCGTCTTTGCCGTGTCGGACACGCGCGTGCGTAGGCTGATCATCGTCGCCGCGATCGGACTGGTCGCCCTCGCCCAACGCGCGTCCGTATTCGGGAACCCGCGACTGGCCATCGCGCTGCCCAACTACCTCCAGCTCTTCCTGCTCGGTTTTCTGGTAGCGGATGTGTATCTCGTATCATGGCAGACGCGCTCGGCGCACGAGGGCATCTGGGACGGCGTTGGCGTGCTTGCGTGGGTAGCGATGTTCGCGGTCTGGATGCTCGTCGCGAAGCCCGGCGCTGAGTTCCTCGCGCTCGCGTTTGTGATCTTCTGTGCGACGTTTCGCGGCCGTCTGTTGCGCGCCGCGTTCAGTAATCCGTGGGTCACCACGATCGGCGGGATGTGCTATTCCATCTATCTCCTGCATTATCCGCTGATCTCGGCGCTGGGGCGCCGAACTGCCCCGCTTGCGCTGCGCGACGGTTTCATCGCGCACCTGCTCGTGCAGGGCGCCATCGTTGTTCCGGTCGTGTTGATCGTGTCCACGGTGTTCTTCGTACTCATCGAACGGCCGTGCATGCGTAAGGATTGGCCGTCGCGGTTCGTGGCCGCGTTCCGTGCGGCCTCCCTGGCGCGCACGCGCGAGCGAATTCCACAGCGCGTGCGTTCGATCTGGGGCGCGTGATGCGTATTCTCTTCGATGCCCGGTCGGTTCGAACGCCGTCGGGACGGTACGTGCTCCAGGGGCTCACTGCCGCGTGGCGCGACGACACGCGCGTTTCTGCGGTCATCGCGGCGATACCGCGCGCATTCCCGCTCGATGAGCTGCCAGATGGCGTTGCGCCGATGCGCGTCTCATCGAGCAACTGGGCCACGCATTTCCTCACCGAGCTTCCGCGAGCGGCCGACGTCGCACGGGCCGACATCATCTTCTGTCCTAACGGAATCGGCCCGGCCGACGCACGCGTCGTCGTGTTTCTGCAGGACATGTATCACTTTGCATTCAAGGCGGCGTCTAGGAGCACGGCACAGGTGGCACTGCAGCGTGCCATTCGCATGGGCGTCCGCGCGCTCTCGCACCGCTACTATCGAGTCGCCGTCGCTGTGTCGCGCACGATCGCCCGGGAAGCGGAACGGCGCTTCCATCTCCCTATCGAGATCGTGCCTAACGGTGTCGACATCGGCGACCTGCGCTGGAAGTCGTCGGAGCCCAGCGTGTTCGTGCTGGGTGGCATCGGTGCCCGAAAGGATGAACGCACCGCCCTCAAGGCCTGGTCACTTCTTTCACATCGGCCGCCGGGCATGCGGCTTACCATAGTAGGCGTTGAGCCAAAGGCCAGACGCATGAACCTGCGCCTGCTCGCCCGCAAGTTAGGCGTCGCCGCATCGGTGTCCGTTCGCGGACCGTCTCGCGCCCGCGATACCTGGAG
>Ga0070735_10001499_pt1 | contig 22573 bp, 16 predicted proteins | sample Coa_R1_FD_66443 | JGI IMG/M metagenome (GOLD analysis project Ga0070735, IMG submission 66443) | Surface soil microbial communities from Centralia Pennsylvania, which are recovering from an underground coalmine fire - Coalmine... | ecosystem: Environmental > Terrestrial > Soil > Unclassified ...
TATTCATTAATGGCCCACCTTGCATGCCCGGAATAATTGAACGATCAATTTTTGCCGCATGCTCTGCAGATGTCATAATCAATCCGCCACGTGGCCCGCGCAATGTTTTATGCGTGGTACTGGTAGTAAAATCAGCACAACCGATAGGGCTCGGATGTAATCCGGTTGCAACAAGACCGGCAATATGAGCAATGTCGGCAAGTAATAATGCGTTTACATTACGTGCAATCTGGGAAAGTTTTTCAAAATCAATAATACGCGAATATGCAGATGCGCCACAGATAATAAGTTTTGGCTGATTTTCTTGGGCCATCTTTTCAATGGCCGCATAATCAATCATTTCTGTTTCGGGGTCAACTGTATATTGAATACTTTTAAACAACATTCCCGAAAAATTAACGCTATGACCGTGCGTCAGATGCCCACCAGAACTTAAACTCATTCCCAAAATAGTATCACCAGGTTGCAACACGGAAAAATAAACTGCCATATTTGCTTGTGAACCAGAATGGGGTTGCACGTTTGCGTGCTCTGCTTTAAATAACTGCTTGCAACGCTCAATAGCCAAAATTTCTACTTCATCAATGACTGCACATCCCGGATAATACCGTTTTCGTGGATAACCTTCAGCATATTTATTGGTTAACACAGAGCCAGTTGCCTGCATGACTGCCGATGATGCATAATTTTCTGAGGCAATAAGATTGATTGTATCTTGTTGGCGTTGCTCTTCACGTTCAATAAGTTCAAAAATGGCTGGATCTATACTATTCAAATTCATAAAACACCTATTCAATTAAAATGTGATATTTTAATCGTACACTCTATTTTTCTTTTTTTAAAAATTTTTTATATATTCCACAAAACAGATAACCAAAAAGGAGCATAATATGAGGTATATTTTATTATCATTATTTTTCACCATAATACTCACAGCAAGCGAAGCTGAAATAAAAAGACATACAGAACCGGTTCCTGAAAATATTGAATGTTATTTGGCAGCAGATATTGGCGGAACAAATAGTAGAGTTGGTATATTTGATATTCAAGAAGATAAACCACACCTACTACTTACAATGAATACCGAAACACAAAATATTCGGGATTTTAATGAAACAATGAATGATGTCATTGAATATGTATATAATACTTATGGAATTGTTATTAATCATGCATGTATTGCTGCTCCCGGAATAGCTACTAAAACAAAAGATTATGCTAGCGTGCATGGTTTATTTGATATCCGCAGTAAAGATCTTCTTGAAAAGACTTCACTTAAAACAGCAATCATTGTCAATGATTTGTTTGTGGTAGGCCATGGAATTGATGCAATAGATCAAAAGAACATTATTCAATTATATGGCGATACACCAAAAAGAAAAAATAAGAATGAATTACGCGCAATTATTTCTGCAGGAACGGGAGTTGGATCTTCCACTACTACCTGGCATCACGAAAAAAAACAATATACCACGCATGCTGGTGAAGCAGGCCTTCTTGAATTTGCACCAACTAACCAACTTGAATACAAACTAGCTAACCATATAAAAAATTTTTATAGCCGCGATACGGTTTATTGGGCAAACCTAGCCTCTGGCTCGGGTATAGTACGCATATATAGCATGTTAAAACTGATGAATCAGCATCGTGATACTCTCAACTTAGATAAACATGATCCCAAAATAATTTTCCAACATCCTGAAGATGAATTATGTAATGCAACTACTGATCTTTTTTTGCAACTTTTTGGACGATTTGCTCGAAATTATACGTTTACTGTTTTGCCGTACGATGGCTTATATATAACAGGCGGCGTCCCTGCAAATAATCCTCAACTATTTTCCGAGAAATTTGCTTCTGCCTATGAAGTTCCTCAATTTTATCATGTTTTGAAGCAAATTCCTGTTTACTTAATAGTCGATCCTCATGTGGGTATATATGGAGCAGTTCAATATTTACGCTCAGAACTTAATCCTACAAAATCTCCCCACAATCATCAGATCAAGCGTCGGCCTTCTCGAAAAAAAGCTCTTAGATAGCCATTTGCCTTTTCTAGAGGCTTTTTTTATACTAATAAAAGGAATAATCGCGTAACCATAAGGATATTATAGTGATAGCTACGACAGATTTTAAAAAAGGCATTAAAATACTCTATAACAACGCCCCATACATCATTCTTGATTACCATCACGTAAAACCAGGAAAAGGCGGTGCTTTTGTTAAGACTAAAATGAGAAATATGATCACCGGCCTTATCTGGGAAGATACCTTCCGTTCTGGTGAAAAATTTGAACAGCCTGACCTAGAATACGCAGAAATGCAATATCTTTATGCAGATGGCGAATTATACAACTTTATGGACCAAGAAACCTTTGATCAGGTTGCATTCAACAAAGAACAGATCGAAGATGTATTAGACTTTCTCAAAGAACAAGAAATTTACACCGTGGTCCTTTTCCAAGACAAGCCAATAACGGTGAGCGCACCAATGTTCATGGAAATGACCATTAAAGAAGCAATGCCGGGCGTCAGAGGCGATACCGCTCAAGGTGGCGCAACAAAACCAGCAACATTAGAATCTGGTCTTGTTATCCAAGTTCCTTTGTTTGTTAATGAAGGCGATGTTATTAAAATTGATACTCGTGATAAAACATATATGGAGCGTGTTAATAAAAAATAGCGTAAGCTATTTCTGTTAATTCTTAGGGGGTTTTTGTTATGTCACTTTTTGCCGATAAAGATACCAAAGATATTACTTTAGACGATTGTAAACAAGAAGGCGAAACGTCTTCGCCCATATCATATGATGATTTAAGCCGCAGAGATGTTCGCTCTCTTGTTTTTCATTTTTTATATGCAGCAGATGCTTTTAATTATGAAGAATCTCTGCAATCTATTATTGATAATTTTAATCGTGGATTTGATTTGGATGTTCCTTTGAATGGGGAAATTTTTAACGTTGTTACCACAATTATCAACGAGCGTGAAGAATTAGAAAAAGTCTACGAGCCATATCTAGCAAACTGGCGTTCTGAACGCATCAGTATCTGCACTAAACTTATTATGTTGTTTGCTATTTGGGAACTCAAATACACAGATACTGATGCTCGTATTATTATTAACGAAGCAATTGAACTTGCAAAATGCTTTGCCGAGGAAGACGCTTACAGATTTGTTAATGGTATATTAGATCCTGTTTCTAAAGAATTACGCAAAGAGTCAACCAACAACAATGAAAGCTGACGATCTCTTTCAAGCAATGTAGCCCGATTAGGATCAGGAGCATATTCGGGTGCTTTGATTTCATCAAAATAAACAACACTTGGTTCTGAGATAGAATCAAGAATTTTTTTCTCTTGCAAGTATTCCTTAAAATGCTTATGTATATACGCTATCCATTTACCAACTAAAGGATGGTGCATACCCGAATGATCCGGTTCTTTACTGTTAATAACCACGCGTAAATTGGCAATTCTTTTATGTTCCGGAAACTCACGTTTTGATACACCTAATACCGTTTGCACAATATCTTCAAAAGAGAAGAGATTATACAGATAATGAACAATTTTCATATTGGGTAAATAATTACTCATCACGGGTGTACCCAAAGCAAATAAAGCTCGAATTCTATGTTTATTGGTTTCTTCTTGTGCTAATACATGTGATGCAAGTGTTGCAACATTCCCGCCATGGCTATGCGCGATAATGAAAATAGAGGTATCAATGCTGTATGTCTTAATAAGTTTTACCAAACTATGAGCAGCTTTTAAACGCGATTCATGTCCGCATCCACCGCTCCAGCGGAATGATACTACCACACTATTTTTAGATGAAACTGTCTCTTCAAGAGCCTGAAAAAAGTCTCCATTGGGAACATACCAATCACAATCAGCTCCCCAGGTTCCATGGATAAGAATAAAAACAGATGATGGCTTTTCATTCTGCGCACGAGACTCTGCAATGATAAAGCACAGACAAATGAATAAAATAAGTCTAATTTTTTCAGTAACACGCATGAGAATCTCTTTTATAAAAAACCATTATAATTAATCATAAGCATCCCTTATTCTGGCGTCAAATTTTTATTTAATTATTTATTTTTCTCAAATAAATAATCTTAAAAAATCACTGACATAAAAGCTTTTTTCTTAAATATCATTGTTTCTTTTTGAGTCTATTGACAATTTGAAACAGCTCAAATTATCTTTAAATCAGATAAAAAAGAATAAAAAAGAATAAGGAGTTGTTATGAAAAAAAGAGTGAATATAGTTTTTATAACAAGCGTGCTATTGCTTTCTTTAAGCCCTGCTACCCACGCAATTAATAAAATTCGTCCAAAAGTTTCAGAAGCTACCGCTTTGGGGCAACAATTAATTAAAGAACTTACCGAAAATATCAAAATCGCTAATCAAGCCCATAAAGATGCTACGTCCGCCATGGAAAAAGAAGAAGCTGCTCGATCTGCACGCGATGCAGCGCAAAACCTTATGGATGCTCTTAATGATATCAAAACATTCGGTAATGATATGATTAAAGGCTATAACTCCCGACAAATACAAATAGCTGCCATAACCTTGGCAGAACTGATCACTCGCTTAAACAGCTTAACTATAGAAATTAAAAGCAAAAGAATGGAAATAGCAGATATGACCGATGCTGGGGTACTTATGGATACCGCGGTTGCCGGAAAAGAAGAACAACGCAGCAAAACAATGAAAGATCTGCAGTACGATCATAAAATTAAAAAAGATATTCAAAAAGCTATTGCTGATCAAGAAGCAATTTTAGGAAAAGCATGGAGCAGCATTATCACCTGTGCAACATATAAACTTTTAGTTGGTAATTCACGCGGCATTTGTTATGACATAGATTGGACATTTGGTGGAAGCAGCCCTAAAATGCTTGAAAATAATCAATCAGCACAACAACCCAAAACAGTTCGCCAAAAATTGACCAAACAACAACATGCAGCACTCAAATCATGGAATCGCTTATCAAAATCAGAACTTTTATCAAAAGACATTACTTCAACTCGTCAATTGGATGAAGCAAAAAATATGTTAGATCAATTAAACAACATCAAAGAAGATCTTAAAAATGTTCCGGTTAAATACAAAGACACTCTTTATAGAGTTAATGCGGCTGCAGATTCATTAGAACAGAAAATGGCTGCTGCTAAAAAAAATTGGCTTAAAATTGTATAACAACTTTTCCCCGCATACCCTTCGATACATCCTCCTTCGCCAAGGCTTCGGAGGACACTCAGGGCGAGCGGACACAATAAGACTTCAAAATAAAACTTAATACGTTACAATAAAAAGAGCTGCACCTAAAAATAAGTGCAGCTCTTTTTTATTTATATAACAAAAATCAAATTAATTATTGTCATCTTCTTCGTCTTGGTCTTCACATTCATCTTCATCATCACATTTGTCATCTGAGCATTCAGCTGGATACTCAAACAAATCAGGGAAGAATAATTGAAGTTCAGTTAAAGCCGTTGCAGATGAATCTGAACCATGAACTGCGTTGTTGCCAATGCTTGTTCCAAAAGCGCGACGAACAGTTCCTTCAGCCGCTTTTGATGGATCAGTTGCACCAATTAACTCGCGCCATGCATTAATAGCATCATCTTTATGAAGTGCCATAATAACCACAGGACCCGATACAACAAATTCAACAAGTTCACCAAAGAATGGTCGTTCTTTATGCACTGCATAAAATTCTTCTGCCAAATCTGCAGAGATAATTACTTTTTGCATGCGAATAATTTCAAAACCATTACGCTCAATCATGTCAATAATTTTACCGCTATTTTTAGCAGCAACAGCATCAGGTTTGATCATTGCGAATGTTATTTTTGTCAATTCCATAGATATCCTTGTGCTGTTATTCTTCTTTATTGTTTTTGTCAGATTTTTGCATTGCAGATTCAAGAGCAATCTGAAGAGATCCGCGAACTTTTTGTCCTTGAGATTCTTCTTTTCTCTCTTTCTTAGGAGCAGGTTTTGCTTGCTGTCTGCTTTGAGCTTGTTGAACTGGACGATCTTCAGTTTTTTCTTTTTTAACTTCAGATTTTTTAGGTTCAACTTTTTTTGGCTCTTGCTTCTTTTCTTCAAGCAACGTACTTAATGCAAGCTTACGTTCTTCTTTGTTAATATTAACAATACGGAACTGTGCTTTTTGCCCTACCGTGAAATATTCTTCTGCTTTTTTATTTTGCTCTTGCATAAGAACGGTATTGTGCATTAATCCTTCGATGTTGTTTGGCAATCTTACAAATGCACCAAAATTGGTAATTTTGCTAATTTCGCCTTCAACAACAGAACCTATTGGATATTCTTCTGCAACTTTTTCCCATGGATCAATTGATAATTGTTTGATGCCAAGAGAGATTTTTTTATTGTCTTTATCAATCGCTAAAATCACCGCTTCAACTTCTTGACCTGGTTTATAACGATCAGATGGATGTTCAATATGTTCTGTCCATGAAAAATCAGAAATATGAACTAAACCATCAATACCTGGCAATAACTGTACAAAGATACCAAAATCAGTAATGTTGCTAATTTTGCCTTTGATTACTTGGCCTGGTTTGAATTGTTCGTTAACTGTTTCCCACGGATTTTTACCAAGTTGTTTAATGCTTAATGACATACGGCGGTTTTCTTTATCCAAAGAAACCACAAGTACTTCAATTTCTTCGCCAACTTTATAAAGACGATTAAGATCAGTAATACGATCTGTCCATGAAACTTCAGAAATATGTACTAAGCCTTCTACTTCTGGAGCAACTTCTATGAATAAACCATAATCGGTAATGCTTGAAATTTTACCTTTGATCTTATTACCAACCGCAATATCCGGGCTAATTTGATCCCATGGATTATTTTGAAGTTGTTTAAGACCAAGAGAAATTTTCTCACTATTTTTGTCAAAGCTAAGAACTTTAACCGCAATAGTTTCTCCAATACGTACCATTTCGCTTGGATGTGCAACACGGCCCCATGTCATATCAGTGATATGAAGAAGACCATCAACACCACCTATGTCTATAAATACACCATAGTTAGTGATGTTTTTAACCACGCCCTGAATAACTTGACCTTCAGATAAGGTTTCAAGAATCTTCTTGCGATCTTCTGAACGTTGATCATGAAGATATTTACGGCGAGAAATAATAACGTTGCCACGTTTTTTGTTTAACTTAAGAATGCATGCTTTGATAGTTTGACCAACATATTGATCAAAATCAGTCACGCGTTGAAGATCAATCTGAGATCCAGGTAAGAATGCAGGAATACCAATATCCACATTCAAGCCACCTTTAACTTTATGCGTAACCACACCTTCAGCTGGCGCACCTTCTTCAAAGAGTTTGGTGACCGCATCCCATGCGCGCATTTCTTTAGCTTTTTCGTATGATAATACGATTCGGCCATCAGTGTCTTCTAATTGATCAAGAATAACTTCTATATCGTTGCCTAATTGCAACTTTTTAATTTCATACTCGCCAAATTCATAACGAGGAACAAGTCCACGTGATTTATATTTAATATCAACAAGTACGCCATTATCATCGATACCAACGATTGTACCTTTTACAAGCTTACCCGGTTGGAAAGTTTCCACCGCACCTTTATAAAGAGCATCTAACTCTTGTTGAAGGTCTGGGTTAAGCTGCAATAAAGATTGATCGTCCATACCTGCTTTATTTTTAACCGTACAGAACTGTTCCGGTCTTATAAACTCTTTTGACATCGAAGGGATCCTACACATTCTCTATTCACGGGGTGTGAAAAGAGGTAAAAGGGTTGAAAATACAATAATTCAAAACTATTTTATATTAAGATACCATGAAAAATAATTCCTGACAAATATTCAAAAAAAGAGAAGATTGGGAAAAACCTGCAAAACACTCAAAAATGGTATTACGGAATTATTGGATCAGCTATTGAGGAAAAACGTAAATTTTCTAAACGAAGCAGCTCATTTAAGGCTTCTTGTAGTACTTTGTCACCTTTTCTGACTATTTTCCACAATTCTTGGCGAGTCTCATCAGTCAAGTTATTATCCTGTATATATTTTATCCAATCTTCTTTGGTTATATTTTCCGATAAAATTGATTCATATGCTTCTTGCAGCTCCTGATTATCTTTATATTTTTTACTCAACTGCTTAAACTGCCAAGCATCAAAATTATTATTCTTTAAATACCTTATCCAATCTTGCTTTGTTATATTCTCTGGTAAAAACAATTCATATTTTTGTACCAATGCTTCAAGAATCCTTTTTTTGATCTCTCTGTCCCTATAATAACCACGAAAAATTTTTCCATATGTAATTGGACCCACCTGAGCATACATATTTACAATTTTCACTATATCACTAAAACAATCTTCTGCTGTATAAGACAAATGTTTTTGATCCTTTTCTGTCTTTATCAACTTCAACTCAGATTCAATTTGTTTAATGTAGCTCATATATGTCGGCAAATAAGAACCAGCTTTTAATCGCAATGTATCTATTGCATAATAAAAACCAAGATGGCGTGGCAACATATATAATTCATGCGCCAAAACAGAAAACAAGCCTAGCGTGATTATTTTCCCCGTTAATAGAATATCTTGGGAAATTTTAATAGTCCCCATAATTTTATTCTTCACAGAATCAATAGAAGATATATTAGCCTTTTGTTGAGTGGTTGAATCTAACTTTTTTTGCATATTAAAAGCTGATCCCGAAAATAAAGCAGCTGCAAGTAATATTCCCATCAAAGTCTTATTTTTCTTCATAGAGTCCTATGTTACGCACCGAAATTGATTCCTATTTGAAATAATATCAAAATGCCGAGATTTTAACAAGACTTCGCTTACTACTAATCACTATTGCTCGACAAATAAATAGGTCACAATACTATATTAATCATAAACATTAAGGAGAATTGTTATGAAACACTCAAAAATAGCTATTATCGGTGCGGGAATAGTTGGTTCTACTACCGCCTATGCGCTTATTCTTAAAAAAATAACGGCGGAAATTATCCTTGTAGATATTGATGAAACCCGCTGCCATGGTGAAATTTTGGACCTTTCTGATGCTATATCCTTTAATGGCACCTCTATGGTCAGAGCAGGAACAGCTCAAGATGCTGCCAAAGCAGATATTATCATTATAACGGCAGGCAAGGCCCAAAATCCCGGTCAAACACGCCAAGAACTGTTTGCCGCCAATAAAACGATCATTTCTAACATTTTTACCACCATTAAACCCATCAATCCCGATGCTGTTATTATTATGGTCAGCAATCCATTGGATTGCCTGACTCTTCTTGCACAATCATTGTCTGGATTACCTCGCAATCAAGTTTTTGGAACAGGCACTTTTTTGGATACTCTACGCCTTCATGAAATTATTGCACAAAAATTGAATATTGCTCCTCAATCAATCAATGCATATGTGTTAGGTGAACATGGCGATTCACAATTTGTTGCATGGTCATCAGCAGAAATTGCAGGGATTCCGGTTGCACAGTATCCAGGCATTGAACACAAAAATCTTGAGCAATTTTCACAACAAGTCAAAGATAAAGCATATAACATTATTGCCTGCAAAGGTTCCACTTCTTTTGGTATTGCCACGTGTATTGCAACGATATGCCAAGCAATTATATTTAATCAAAAAATAATCATACCACTTTCGGTGTATATTCAAGAACATACAGTGTGTTTGAGTATGCCTGCAATTTTGGGAGAAAATGGCATTGAAAATATTCTTGCTATTCCACTGTCAGAAAATGAAGAACAAAAATTATTATATTGCGCTCAACAATTGCAAAGTATATCGATATAAAAAAAGGGATTGGCTTTATCCAATCCCACTATATATTTTTTAAATGGTTATCAATTAAACACGTCCCGCACGCACCGTAATCATTTTATCAGAAGCAAGAATATTTTTTACTGCTTGTTTCATCTCTGCAAGCGCAACTGTTCTAATTTGTGCTGCACGTGTATCAAAATAATCGGCAGGAAATTTAAATCGATCAATATACAAAAATGTACTTGCAATATCATTGTTTGATACAAAATTATCAACAAGTGTATTAATTACCGCAGCTTTTGCTTCTTCCAGATCGTCTTCTGTTAATGTATCTACTACATTATCAACGGTTTCTTTGATCACCTTTTCAGCTTCTGCAAGTCTATCTAAAGAAACAATGGTACGTATTTGGAACATTCCTGGTTGCTCATCAGAACCGGAAACAAGAGAACCACGAATAGTATAAAAAAGCCCTGTTTGTTCACGCAAATCAAATAAACGTGAACTCATAGATCCCAAATTGCCACCACCAAATATTTGATCAAATAATAGATATTTATCAAAATCAGGATGCGTACGATTAATAGATAATTGCGCTAAACACAGCACAACTTGATCACGATTAATCGGATAATTTATTTGTTGCTCTTCTACCGGAGATAATGCTGGATAAACTATTTTTTGCACTTCAGGTCCTGACCAATCACCTAGCGCCTTTTGAAGTTCTTGTTGCACATTATAATTGTTAACATCTCCCACAATTGCAATACGTGCACCAGAAGGCGAAATATAACTATTATAAAAATCAATTAAATCTTGGCGTGTAATGGAAGCAATAGATTTTTCGGTACCAATTGTTTGTTTGCTATATGGATGATTTTTATAAATAACTTCACGTGCCAAATGCCCAATAAATGAACGTGGTTCATCCCAATATTGTTTGATATCCGTTAATAATTGATGACGAACTTTTTCTATTTCTTCTTCAGGAAAGGTTGCATTAGTTAAAACTTCTTTCAAAATTTCTAAACCAAATGGCAAATCAGTTTGCAACATTTTCATTGCAACACCACCAGGATACACATTTAATGACATTCCACGTGATTCGATTGCATCAGCCAAATCTTGACTGTTGTAATTTGTTGTTCCTTCCGTCATCATATCTGCAACAAATGTATAAAGCCCTTGTTTGTTTTGCGGATCATAATGTGGACGAGCTTTAAATTCAAGAATAATGTTAATCTTAGGAGTCATATCATTATGATGATACATCACCTTTAATCCATTTGATAACATTGCTGTTTGGGCTTTTGGAAAATTAAAAAGAGATGGTCGTTGCACTTCAATAGTTTTTGCATACACTGCCTGCTCAACTTCTGTTGAACGCACGCGTGAACTCAAAATAGTTTCATCCTCACGATCTGATTCTTCTTGCAATGTTGCCCATTCCCCTTTTTCTGATTGTGGTAATGGTAACACAAAACCTTTATGCATTACTGCTGGCCTAAAATACGCATTAACAATAGATGTTATTTGTTGCTTTAACACATCTTCTGGTTGTTCTAATGCAGTAAACACATAATTTTCGTCACCAGTGGCCAAATAAGTATGTCCGATAGCATACGCTTGGTCTTCTATGGTTTCTAATAAACTATAAAATGCCATTTTAGTTTTTTTATAACCACGTTCAAATTCATCATCACTCATACCATTTTTAATAAGATCTTCTAATTCAGCTAAAAGAAGATGTTCTATCTGTGATGCATCTTCTCTATTTTTAGGTTCCATTAAAATAAAGAACAATCCATAATCAAAAAGATTCCAATAACCGGTAGATACGCTGGTTACCAATTGCGTTTCATTAACCAATTTTTTATATAAGCGTGAGCTTTTACCTTTACCAAGAATCCATTCAAAAATTTCTAATGCTGCATCTTTTTTCTCTGCGGCACCCGGCACCACAAATGCATATGCCAATGTTGGTTGTGCAACATCACGGTACAATGTTAATGATTTAGATGCAATATCGCGATGAAAGAAATTTTCTTTTTTTGTATAGTCTTGATCTGCAGGAATGTTACCAAAATAGTTTTGTGCTAATTCAAATACTTCATCAGCGTTAACATCACCCACTACCACCAATGTTGCATTGTTTGGTTTATAATGTTTTTTATAGAAAGCTAATAAATCTTTACCCGCAACACTCCATAGATCTTGTTTATAGCCAATAATAGGAAAATGATATGGATGTTCTGCAAAAATCATACCGATCATTTCTTCCATCAATGAACGCTCATATTGATCTTTGTATAATTTAAGTTCTTGAATAACGGCTTTCATTTCCGAATTGAGCATATCATCATCAAATAAGCAATTGACCATGCAATCAGCAACAATAGGGAACGCTTCTCTCCAATGATGCGTAGGGAAATTAAATAAATAACCAGTATAATCATATGAGGTAAACGCATTACAACTACCGGATAATTTATGTACCAACACATTAATATCGGATTCAGATAATATTTCCGTGCCTTTAAAAATCATATGTTCAATAAGATGAGCAATCCCTTTTTCACCCGTCATTTCATCTTTTGATCCAACATTGTACCAAATTTGAAAAGATACTTTGGGAACTTCATGAGCTTCTCGAACAAGAATAGTAAGGCCGTTATCTAATACTTTTTTTGTAACATGAGAGTGAGTTGATGCTGACATGGACGCCCCTGCGTTTGTGGTAATATCATCATTGCTTAGTAATGATATATGTAATGTACATAAGGTTATAAGAATTATAGGATACTCAAGAGTCAATAATTTAACAAGGCAAGAACTCATATACTATCTCCCGTAAAAACCGTACTTTTTATAAAAATCAGCATAACGATAAAGATTGTCTATTGCAAAGATCCTACAAAAAAAGACCGATTTCTTCTTTTTACATTGACTCAACCAATTAAAAATGACAAAATGTTAATCTATGAAACAATTTTTTACAAAAAACTTTCACTTGATTAACATTCCCCCTCTTTTTTATATAACCCTTTCTTTTGTTGTAGGCATTATCTGGCATTCGGCATTCATCTTATTTTTAACTTTATGCCTACTTTTAGCATTGTACGCCTTACGTGCATATTTCAGAAAAACTTCCATTCCTCAACATCTGCTATTATGTTCCCTTTTTGCTATCTATGGAGCATGGTTATATGAAAAAGAGATTATTGATTACAACAATTTTTATACATGCGTCGAAAATAAAAAATGTATCGTACATGGAACAATAATCGATGTATATGATGTTATTGTTCATTATAAAAAATCCACCGTTATTGCCATAGCAGTTGATACTATTGCAACAAAAGACACTATTCTTCAAAGCAACAAAACATTGTTGTTCTACACAAAAAGCAACAAAAACATGTCAGTTGGCGATACAGTTACTTTTTTTAATGTTTGTTGCAAGAAGCCATCTAATCAATCTTTTCAGCATTATCAAATCAAAGAACAAGTTATTGCAACAATTTTTGATGACAACCCTCAATTTCGCATTGATACTCACCCTATTTGGTCATTGCGTGCATGGATATGGCAACACAAAAAAAGACTTTTGGAATCTTTAGAACACAAACTTTCTGCGCAAGGATTTCGCTTTTTCTCTTCTCTTTTTTTAGGAAACAGAACATGCGTCAAAGCTGAGCTTGAAGAAACTAATGAGCAATTTAAAACATGGGGAATTTCTCATTTTCTTGCGCGATCAGGACTGCATTTGGCCCTTTTTATTTTTATCTGGCAAGCCATTTTACGTTTCATCCCCTTCCCTTTACTCATAAAACAATTCATTCTCACCTTACTCAGTTGTATTTATTTTATATTAACCTGGACATCCGCACCCTTTACCCGCTCTTTTATGCTCTTTCTTCTTAATAAAGTTTGTTTTTTTAATAAAAGATCATTTCATTTTTTGCATTATTTAACACTCGTATTCTTCTGTTTTTTACTTTATTGTCCTTTGTATTTATTTTTTCTTGATTTTCAATTGAGTTTTGCTTTGACATTTGCATTAGCGTGGTTCGGCCAACTATCTGCACAACATGAAGCTTCATCATCAAAATATTGATTCCAAGCTCACTTGTTTCTTACGATAAATACAACCGAAGCTACTAATCAAAAAAGGGAGAACCATAATGTTGTTAAGAATAATCGCAACATCTCATAAATTGGTAAGCACATGCATGCTTGCCTTATGTTTAACATTTGGAAACACCCATATCGCTTATTCTGCTAAAAGTGATTCTGTTCATTACGATCATGCACGTCAAATATGTTTTTGTGATTTTTGCGATGAAATTCGTCAAACAAGTTCCGTTAAAACATATAAAGCAGAAAGTGAAAAAGAGAGTAAACAATCGAAAACGCATAAAGGTAGTAAATCAGGACAACAAAAAAGAACTATCATGATTTATATGGCAGCAGATAATGATTTGCGCCCTTTTGCTGCACGCAATATTCAACAAATGGCAAATATTGGCTCTAATCAAAATATCACCATTGTTGTACACCTTGATATTCGCATTTCTGGCAATAAAAAAATCACTCGTCGTTACCTTATTGAAAAAGATCAAGTGCTGCATATTGATCCTTATAATCCTCTGACGCAGCAAATGGATAGTGGAAACCCCGCAACACTCATTTCATTCTGTGAATGGGCTATTAAAAACTATAAAGCAGATGAATACGATTTAATTTTATGGAATCATGGTACGGGAATTTTAGAGCCACCACATGGAAAAATTATCAACCCAATGGATCTTTTTGTATTTAATCCTTCTACACATCGTCTTGATTTGGATAGATCGGTAGGGTTTATGGATGCAATCAATTACGCTTTGCCACGCCAAAGAGGTGTATGTTGGGATGACACGACGGGCAATTATTTGTCTAACCGAAAAATGGAAATTGCATTACAAACTATTTGTCAAAAATTCCTCAACGGTAAAAAATTCGGCATCATCGGTTTTGATGCATGTCTTATGTCGATGATAGAAGTAAGTAGCTTTATCAAAAAATATGCGCACATCATGGTAGGATCGGAAGAGGTTGAGCTTGGTATGGGATGGAAATATGATGAAGTTTTATCACCATTCCTTAAAGAAAAACTAGATACACCATCATTTGCTCGTCACATTGTACTTGCATATGATCGCACGTATCAATCAATCACTAATGATTATACACTTTCTGCTATCAATCTTGATTCTATTGACCTTTTAGAAAAAAATATTGATAGCGTTTCAAAGATACTTATTGAAGGTTTAGAAAAACAAAAATCTATTTTTGCAACTGTTATTAAAGAAAGTAAAAACAAATTATTATGCACTCATTTTGATGAACCCACGTATATAGATCTTCATCATTTTTACAAAAACGTATCTTCTAATGCAAAAAAATTGATTAATGATTCTTCCATAAAAAATAATCTGCTTTCAAAATTGGATGAAGGTATGCAGTTAATTGAAAGACTAGTGATAGCAAACACGGTCGGCAAAAATTTAAAAAACGCTCATGGAATTTCTATTTATTTCCCTGAACGCGGTATTCATAATTCATACCAAGAAGCAGCGTTTCTTGCTAATAACATGTGGGGAACTCTTTTAACGCGCTACATTTTTGGATAAACAAATTCAAGGGTGCATCGTATTTTGTGTACAAATTAGTATACTATATGATGCACTATTTTTTTAAACCCATCTCTAGCTTATTAAAATTTTTCTGCGCTCGCCCTGAACATGTTGAAGGGTTTCTTCGAGCGCTCAAAGATATCCTTTTGCCCCAGTTTTCCAAACCGGGGTCCCCATTGGAAGGAACTGAAGATGGGGTTAAACAAGCTCAGGACGAGCGGGGGGAACGATAAATTAATTTAGAGATAAACTTTCGTAAATTATGAAATCAAAAGAATCAAAAGCTCTCTTGTTAGAAGAATTGTACGCGCCCTATAAAAAATGCAAAGAATGTCCTTTGGGTTTTTTAGGAAGAAAAAACGTAGTATTTGGAAGCGGTAATCCCGATGCAACATTTATGATAATTGGTGAAGCTCCCGGAAGAGATGAAGATGAACAAGGACTTCCTTTTGTGGGAAGATCGGGCAAACTTCTTACCAAAGTACTGAATTTAGTTGGTATAGAAAGAAAAGATATTTTTATCACCAACAGCGTTAAATGTCGCCCACCAGAAAACCGCAAACCACTACCCATTGAAACTAAAACATGCAAAGATCTGTTACTTCTCCATCAAATCAATATCATTAAACCCAAAGTAATATGCACGCTCGGCGCAACTGCTTTAGAATGTTTATTTGAAAAGCCAGTTAAATTAAGCGATTTTCGAGGAAAAAAACTTGTTGTCGGCTCAATAACCATTATTCCCACTTATCACCCCTCATACATTCTGAGAGCACCCGAAAAATTAAAAATTCTTATGGAAGATATTGAAGCAGCTTATTCTATTTGCAACAAATAAAATATTTTATTTTTCTTTATACATAAAGCAAAAGTTCATCCTGTGTTTTTTAAAACTGGTGGATAAGTGGTGCATAACTGGTGGATAAGTGGTGCATAACTGTTGGATAACTTTTTTTGATTTATTTTTTTTACGCCTGAATAAGTCGATTTAATCGATATGACTTTGAGTTATCCACCAAAAAGTAGCGATCTAGACGTTGTTTTCCATAGTTATCCACCACTTATCCACCAGTTATCCACCACCCACTTTAAAGAAAGAAATAATGATCTGATCGCTATTTTTTGAAAAAAAAAGACGAGTTATCCACCACTTACCCCTTCGCCTATTATCTTAATATATATAAATATATTTAAAGAATAATAATAAGCGACAGCCAATCAACAAAAAAAACGAGTCGCCAAAATTGAAGCAAAAAAGGGCGAATTACTGTTTACTATTGCCAGAAAAAAAGAATTGTAATAAGCTTTGAATATGAGACTTGATAAAAACGTCCGCAGTCCATTTCTCTGCTGTCGTAATGTCCTGTCAAAAAAACGATTACGTTTGTCGTCAAAAAAATTTTAGTTATCATCACTTTGAGGTATTTTGTGAAACTTGCGGATGTAATAGACGAATTAGTTGAAGAACGTGGACTGGAAAGAGCATCTTTGGGTGCAGTTGTATGCGAAGGCATGCTTGCTGCGTACCAACGCAAGTATCCGGATTTAGCGCTAAAAGTGGAAGAAGATCCTGTTTCGGGAGACCTTTTGGTCCTTGTTCAAAAAACAGTGGTAGCTTCTGTTGAAGACGAAGACACTGAAATCAGTTTGAAAAAAGCGCGCAATATAAACAAAGACAGCGCAGTCGATGATACAGTTTGGGTGCCTTTTGAAGGGCAAATTGGACGAGTAGAAGTGTTAAGGGCTCGCCAAGTTATTGCAAGCAAAATTAAAAATATCGAAGCTCAAGTAGTTTACGATCAATTCAAAGATAAACGTGGTCAAATCATCATTGGCACGGTGCACAAGTTTGAGCGCAACGGTATATCGGTAAAATTCGGTGATGTCTATGCTTTCTTGCCATACTCTCTCTCTATTCCTGGCGAAAGATTTGCCGTTGGATATACCATTCGAGCATTGTTAAAAGAAGTTCTTTCTGAGCCTCAGGGCGACAATCAACTTATTTTAGATCGCATTTCTCCTGAGTTTCTAGAAGCATTGTTTGCGCTAGAAATTCCAGAAGTATTTGAAAAGTTGGTTGAAATTAAAAAAATTGTTCGCGCTCCTGGTTACAAATCAAAAGTTGCAGTTTTCTCTCATGATCGCAACATTGATCCAGTTGGAACATGCGTTGGTGTTGGTGGAAGTCGTATTAAGCCAATCTTGAAAGAACTTAATGGTGAAACCATTGATGTTTTCTTGTGGAGTGATAACGTATCATTGTTTGTCAAAAATTCTCTAAAACCAGCAGCAATTGATCGCGTAGAGCTAAGTCCTGATAATACAATAGCGCGTGTATGGTTGAATGAAGATCAACGGCCATTTGCTATTGGAAAAGGTGGACAAAATATATCACTAGCTTCGCAAATTACCGGTGTAAGCATTCAGCTTGTTCGTGATGAAGGGCAAAAAAAGGATAAAGAAAATAGTGATGATGAACTGTCAATGAGCGAAGAGATTTAAAAAAAGGTTGTTAGTTTTTTTATATGCGAATATATGAATTTGCCCAGCTGAATAATGTTTCAAGTAAAGATCTTATAGAAAAGTTACAAAAGCATGGCTTTGATGTAAAGAGTCACATGTCTGTTTTGGATGACAAAGCTCTTTCTTTTTTAAACAAAGAATTAACGCCAGCTGCTCCTCAAACACATAAAGACGTTGAGCCATCAATAAAACCTATTACCCCGATTGAAAAAAACGTGAATGAATTATCATCTCCAACGTCGCGCATAATGCCAAAAATTTCTGAAGATAAAAAAGCACAACACATATCTTCAAAGCAAGAACAAGCGCCTGTTGCTGTTCCTGTGGAATTGGTATTGCATCAAATGGCGGTAGCAGATTTTGCAGAAAAAATAAAAAAACCAGTTACGGATGTTATTGTTACTTTGCTTAAATGGGGCATTGTTGCAACAAAAAATCAAATTATTGCAGAACCGGTTGTGCAGCGATTAGCAGATCATTACGGTGCTTCGGTGGTAAAAGGGGTTGAGAAAAAAGAATCAGCAGAAATTACCAAACAAACGGTTAGCAGTTCTGCTTTGATGAAAAGACCACCAGTGGTGGTAATTGTTGGTCATGTTGATCATGGAAAAACAACATTGCTTGATTATATTAGAAAAACGCGTGTTGCATTCAAAGAAAAAGGGGGAATTACTCAACATCTTGGTGCGTATGAAGCAACAACTCCTCATGGCAATATCGTTTTTCTTGATACACCGGGACACGAAGCTTTTGTTAAAATTAGACAACGTGGTATTAAAGTTGCAGACATTGTTATTCTTATTGTTGCTGCTGATGATGGCGTGATGCCACAAACGGTGGAAGCAATAAAGTATGCGCTTTCTATGAAAGTGCCAATAATTGTTGCAGTAAATAAAATTGATAAAGTTGATACCGCTCGCTTAGATGTCATTAAACGACAACTCAATCAACATGGAATTACCGTAGAAGATTGGGGTGGCGATGTGGTGTGTGTTTCGATTTCTGCAAAAACCGGAATGGGCGTTGATCATTTACTTGAAATGATTACCTTGCAATCAGAGATGATGGAATTACGTGCAGAAAAAGATGTTCCTGCTAATGGATATATTTTAGAATCAAGCATGGAAACAGGGCGCGGTTCTGTTGCTACCGTGATTGCACAAAACGGCATTTTAAAAGTTGGCGATTATATGTTATGCGGCAATACTTCTGCGCATATTAGCTCTTTATTCGATTCATATGGTAAACGAATTAAAGAATCATATCCGTCACTGCCAGCACAAGCATCAGGATTTGATGCGCGACCTGAGCCGGGTGATTTTTTTAGAGTGGTATCTAAAGAAGAATATTTAAAAGTGCGTTCAGCAGGGGAATCAAAAGCCTCTCTAGCAGGTAAACGTTTTATGTATGAAGATGGAATTAATCTTCTTGTTAAAGCAGATAACCATTCATCATTGGAAGCTATTGTTGAAGGCATTGATCGTCTTTCTAAAAAATTAAAAAAAGGTTTTAATATTTTGCGACAAGAAGTAGGAAATGTAAATGAAGGTGATATTGAATTTGCATTTAATACGGGAGCGCGCGTTATTTGCTTTAACATAAAAACGGAAAGCAATGCACAAGAGCTTGCTGATCGTAGAAAAGTATCAATTGCTTATTATGGCATTATTTATAAACTTCTTGAAGAATTGGACAGTATTGCTGAAGCAGCAAAAGACATAGAAATGGTGCGGACTAAAATTGGTGAAGCATCAGTATTGCGTGTATTTGATATTAAAAAAATTGGCGTAATTGCAGGCGCAATTATTCGCGATGGACGTTTTACTCGTGATGGAAATGTTGTTATTTGGCGCGGTAAAACTAAGGTTGGAGAAGGAAAAATTTCGAGTCTTCAACGTGATAAAAAATCAGTTAAAGAAGTGTTTACGGGATTTGAATGCGCCTTCATGGTAAATGGTTTTTCTGAGTGGGCAGAAGATGATCGCGTGGAATGCTTTATCGATGTTCCTAAAAAATAGAAAAATTTAATTATTATTATAGTGTAAGAAAAAAATAATTTGACGCCGTAATATTACGGCGTTTTTTTAGTGATAAAAAAATATAAATAAAAAAGGACAAAATATATTATGAAAATGACATCGGAAATATCTTTGCTGTGTGATAAAGTTCGTGCCTCTTCAACTAAATTTATCGTGGTAACTGGCGGCGTTTGTTCATCTATTGGTAAAGGGATTTTGATTGCATCGCTGGGTGTTATTTTAAGAGGTGCGGGTTATTCTGTTTCTATTCTTAAATGGGATCCTTATTTGAATGTTGATCCTGGCACTATGTCTCCGTTAGTTCATGGCGAAGTTTTTGTAACATCTGATGGTGCAGAAACTGATTTAGATTTGGGACATTACGAACGTTTGGTGGGACTTAATTTAGGGAGAGATTCTTCTGTTTCATCAGGTCAAATTTATAAAGAAGTGCTTGATGGAGAAAGAGAAGGGCGCTTTTTAGGTAAATGCATACAATTGGTTCCTCACGCGGTTGATATTGCAAAAAAACGTTTATTGGAATTTGCACTACGTCACCAAGTTGATTTTGTTTTGTTGGAAATAGGCGGAACTGTTGGAGACATTGAAGGAGAGCTTTTTCTTGAAGCAGTGCGGCAATTGAAAATGGAATTGGGTTCGCAACATGTCATGCATACGCATTTAAGTTTGGTTCCTTTTTTAGCATGGGCAAATGAAGTAAAAACAAAACCAACGCAGCATAGCGTGATGGAATTAAAAAGAGCAGGGTTAACGCCTGATTGTTTATTTTTACGTGCAGAAAAAGATATTGATAGCAATTCTATTGATAAACTTTCAGTGATGTGTGAAGTGCCCCGAGAGTATATTTTTCAGGTTCTCACCTTTGATCCTGTGTATCAAATATTTTTGGATTTAAATCATCAGCGTGTGGGCGAAAAAATTCAGCAATTTTTTAATCTTCCGGTTGTAAAAGAAGCTGATTTGTCTTCATGGCGCACCTTTATTGAGCATATAGCACGCAGTGAAAAAACTTTAAAGATAGGTCTTATTGCAAAATATGTAGGTAGCAACGATCCTTATATTAGTGTAATTGAAGCTATTAAATCAGCTGCATATAATCTTAATTATTATCCACAGATCGTAACTATTGAAGCTGAAAAGCTTGAAAAAGAAAATAATAATCGTGATACCAGTAAAGCATGGCAAGATCTTAAAAGTGTTGCAGGTATTGTTGTTCCCGGTGGTTTTGATGGGCGGGGAGTTGAGGGTAAAATTTTAGCATGCCAATGGGCACGTGAACATGATATTCCTTATTTGGGTTTATGTTTGGGCATGCAAGTTATGATTATAGAAGCAGCACGTTCATTGCTAAAACTTGCTCAAGCAAATAGTACTGAGTTTGATCATGATACGCCCGATCCAGTTATTTATATGATGCATGATCAGCGTTCTATAGTTACCAAAGGTGCCAATATGCGATTGGGATCATATCTTTGCACACTTGTTAAAGGTACTCATGCTCATAATGCATATCAAACAGACGATGTACTTGAAAGACATCGCCATCGTTATGAAGTAAATAAAGAGTATAAAAAAGATTTTGAGAATGCAGGAATAGTTTTTTCCGGTATATGTACTGCCATGGACTTAGTTGAAATAGCAGAAATTAAAGATCACCCGTTTATGGTTGGGGTTCAATTCCATCCCGAATTTCAATCTTCACCTATCACCGTGCACCCTCTATTCAAGAGTTTTATTGAGGCTATCCTTAAAAATAGTGTCAAAAACAACAGTTTTTAAAAAAGATGTTGTTTTTTGTGATTTTTTAAATAAAACAACATATGTTTGTCAAAATACCCTCTTAATACGGCATTTTTTTGTTGTTGCACAAATTAGAATAAAAAAAAAATTGTTTTTTCGTGGTTCATGTTCAAAATTAATAGTGCTTTTAAGTTTTTTGACTCCTTTTTTATTGTGGTTAGTTGAAAAGGATGATTGAAAGCACTGTTTTTAGTGAAGGGATAATGGGTTATATTTTTTGGGATTTTTATACACTACAATTTCTTCTTAGCTCATTTTCAAAAATATAATCTATTATCTCAGCTTCACTTCAACTCTCTTCTCGCGTAACGTGTAATGCTTTTTTCGTTTTACTACTCAATAAGCTCACTAAAGTTTCCATATTTTTTTTGTCTTTCTCTAAACCATCTTTTTTGGGTGTTTCTAAAATTTTAGGGATATCAAAAAATTGTGGGTCATTAAAAAGTAATTCGAACGGTTTTAATCCCATTTTGCCTTTGCCAATATCGGCATGACGATCAATGCAAGAGCCCAGAACTTGCTTAGAATCATTAACATGGATTGCTTTTAGTTTATTAAGGCCAATGATCTTATCAAACTGTTTCCAGAGATCGTGATAGGATTTTTCAGTGGTAAAATCATATCCTGCAGTAAACGCATGGCATGTATCAAAGCAGACACCTAAACGATTTTTATGGTGAGAGAGTTTAATAATATAAGCAAGTTGTTCA
>Ga0070735_10001500_pt1 | contig 22568 bp, 26 predicted proteins | sample Coa_R1_FD_66443 | JGI IMG/M metagenome (GOLD analysis project Ga0070735, IMG submission 66443) | Surface soil microbial communities from Centralia Pennsylvania, which are recovering from an underground coalmine fire - Coalmine... | ecosystem: Environmental > Terrestrial > Soil > Unclassified ...
CTCGAACATGATGTTGACCAGGTTCTTGCCGATGTCGTGCACGTCGCCCTTGACCGTGCCCATCACGATCTTGCCGATCGTCTCGACGCCCGTCTCGGCCAGCAGCGGGCGCAGGATCTCCAGCGCGCCGGCCATCGCCTTGCCCGCGATCAGCATCTCGGGGACGAAGAAGTCGCCGCGCTCGAACCGGGCGCCGACCTCTTCCAGCGACGGGATCAGCGCCTCGTACAGCAGCACTTCCGGGCCGAGGCCCATCCCCAGGCCCTGGTTGGTCAGCTCCAGCACGGCCGGCGCGTTGCCGACCAGCGTGTCGTCGTACAGCTGGCTGAGCAGTTCTTCGCGCGTCACGATGACGAGCCTGCCTTCCTGGTCATCCGGCTTTCCGGGGGCGGGCGGCGCGCTGGCGGTAGCCGAGCACCGCGGACAGGCCCGCGGCCTCGGCCACGCAGTGCCCGGCGGCCACGGTCAGCCGGTCCCGGGTCATCCGGGTGGCCGGGGCCGACACCGACAGCGCCGCGACCACCGCGCCGTCGAACCCGTGCACCGGCGCGGCCAGCGCGATCAGGCCCGGTTCGAGCTCCTCGTCGGTGATCGCGTAGCCGCGGGCCCGCACGCTGGTCAGCTCGGCCCGCAGCGCCGCCTCGCTGGTGATGGTCCTGTCGGTACGCCGTTCCAGCTTGCCCGGGGTGAGCTGAGCCGCGCCGTAGGCCAGCAGCACCTTGCCCAGCGCGGAACAGTGCAGCGGGACGGACAGCCCGACCCAGTTCGTGCCGCCGATGAAGTACGTGCTGTCGACCTGGGCGATCTGCTCCACCATGCCGCCGCTGGACACGCCGAGGTTGACCGTCTCGCCGGTGGCCTTGCCGAGCCGCTCCAGGAAGGGCTGGGCCACGGCGACCAGCCCGGCCTCGGCGCCGCCGCGCCAGGCGAAGCTGACGAACATCTCGCCGGGCAGGAACCGGCCGTGGTCGTCGCGGCGGACCAGCCCGTTGCGCTCGAGCGCGAGCAGGAGCCGGGACGTGGTGGATTTGGCCAGTCCGGTGGACGCGCTCAGCCCGGTAAACGTCATCGGGTCGGTGGCGTGCACGACCTCGGCGAGCAGCCGGGCCGCCCGGTCGACGGCCTGGGTGCCGTTCTGGTTACTCATCCGGGAAGTTCTCATTTCCTGGAACTCGCGATCGTGCGATGTTCCACTTTATGGGACGCAGTTCTACTATGTGATCGTAGGCAGACGGTCTAGTATCGGTCAAGTTCCAGTCCTTTGGGCCCTGCGAGAGGCTGAGCGATGTTCGTCAACACGATGCCGAGGTACGAGATCCTCTCCGCGGACGCGATCGGGGTGCTCGACCGCGGCTGGCGGCGGATCGTCTCCGAGATCGGCATCCAGTTCGCCAAGCCGGAAGCGGTCGAGCTGTTCGCCAAGGCGGGCCAGCGCGTCGACGGCGACGTGGTGTTCCTGGACCCGGAGTTCGTGCTCGAGCAGGTGGGCAAGGCGCCCCGGGAGTTCGACGTGCAGGCCAGGAACCCGGCGAACAACGTGCACATCGGCGGCGACCACATGGTGTTCAGCGCGGTCTACGGCTGCCCGTTCGTCCGCGAGGGGGACGTGCGCCGGGACGCCACCTTGCGTGACTTTCACCAGCTCTGCATGCTGTCGCAGTCGTATCCCGAGCTCGACTCGGCGGGCGGGGTGATCTGCGAGCCGAACGACGCCCCGCTCGACTCCCGGCACCTGGACATGATCTACGCGCTGCAGACGCTGACCGACAAGATCTACATGGGCAACGTGGTCTCCGGCCCGAACGCGGCCGACACGATCGCGATGAGCTCGATCCTGTTCGGCGGGCGTGCCGCCATCGAGGCCGTTCCCGCCACGATCTCGCTGATCAACTGCAACTCCCCGCTGCGCTGGGACGACCGGATGCTGGACGCGCAGTTCGAGTACTGCGCCGCGGCCCAGCCGGTGGTGCTGACCCCGTTCCTGCTGATGGGGGCGATGTCCCCGGTGACGATCCCGGCCGCGCTGACCCAGCAGCTGGCCGAGGCGCTGTCCGGCATCGCCCTGGCCCAGCTCATCCGGCCGGGGTGCCCGGTGATCTTCGGGTCGTTCCTGTCCAACATCGACATGCAGTCCGGATCGCCGTCGTTCGGCACCCCGGAGTCGGCCCTGGGCCTGCTGTGCACCGGGCAGCTGGCCCGGCACTACGGGCTGCCGTTCCGGACCGGCGGCGGGCTGAACTCCTCGCAGACGGCCGACGCCCAGTCCGCGTACGAGGCGCTGATGACGCTGCTGCCCACGTTCCTGGCCGGCACCAACTTCGTCATGCACTCGGCCGGCTGGCTGGAGGGCGGCCTGGTCAGCTGCTACGAGAAGTTCATCATCGACATCGAGCTGCTGCGCGAGCTGCGGGTGGAGTTCACCCCGCTGGAGATCTCCGAGGAGTCGCTGGCCTTCGGCGCGCATTCCGAAGTCGGCCATGGCGGGCACTTCCTGGGCGCGGCGCACACCATGGAACGGTTCCGCACGTGTTTTTACCGGCCGATGCTGTCCTCGACCTCGAACTTCGAGCGCTGGCTCAAGCAGGGCGGCAAGGACACCGCCGCCCGGGCTTCGGAGATCTGGCGGGCCAAGCTCGACTCGTTCGAGCCGCCGCCGCTGGACGACGCCATCCGGGCCGAGCTGGACGACTTCGTGGCGCGCCGCCGCCGCGAACTGGGCGACTAGCCTCGCCTGGTCGCTGGCTGCTCGGCGGTCCAGCCGAGGCGGCGGGAGACTTCGGCCGCGGCGCGGCGGACCGAGGCGGCCAGGACCGGGACGCGGTCCTCTGGGATGCGGAAGCTCGGACCCGAGGCGCTGATCGAGGCGACCACGGTGCCCTCGGCGTTGCGCACCGGCGCGGCGACCGCGGTCAGCCCGGCCTCGAGCTCTTCCGCCGCGGTGGCGTAGCCCTGCCGGCGCACCTCGGCCAGCAGCGGCGGGAAGTCGGCGGCGGCGGTCATCGTCCGCTCGGTGAAACGGGCCAGCGGCGGCGCCAGGCACTCCGCCAGCTCCGCCTCGGGCAGGTAGGCCAGCAGGACCTTGCCGTCCGAGGTGGCGTGCAGCGGGATGCGCTGCCCGGCCCAGTTGTGCGGCGACAGCGCGGCCGGGCCCGCCACCTGATCCAGGTAGAGCGCGTCCCGCCCGGACAAGATGGCCAGGTTGACCGTCTCGCCCACCTCCTGGGCCAGCGCCCGGCATACGGGGCGGCTTTCCTGGGTGAGGTCCAGCCCGCGTCCAGCCGCCCCGGCCAGCCGGACCAGCCCCATCCCGAGCCGGTACCGCCCCCGCGCGGTGTCCTGGGCCACCAGTTCCCGCCGGTCCAGCGCCGCGAGCAACCGGGAGGCGGTCGACTTGTGCACCCCCAGCTCGCGCGCGACCTCGGTGACGCCGGCCTCCCCGTCCCGGGCCAGGATCTCCAGGATGGTCACCGCCCGGTCCACCGACTGCACCGGCCCCGCGTCCTCGCGCTCCGCTCCCGGACCCCGCTCCGTCCCGCCATGCGCCCCGGCCCGCTCTGCTCCCGGACCGCGCTCCAGCCCCGCGGCCTGCCGGTCCCGTACTCCGCCGTTGTTGCCCATAGCGCAACAGTAGCCGTACTCCTCATTACCGCGGACCGCTACGGTCGTCATGGCAGCGGTAGATGTCCACGGTCCTGCGGCTCCTTCCGCCTGCTTGACCGCAGCCGGTAGATCGGGGCAAAATTGTTGCGTATAGCGACTTAAGTTGCTCTATATGCAACACTCTAGGACGGGTGTCATGACCCCTACGCAGGGCCGGGAGTTCGTGCTCACGCTGTCCTGCCCGGACAAGCCGGGGATCGTGTACGCGGTGTCCAGCTTCCTGGTCCAGCACTCGGGGAACATCCTGGCCAGCCAGCAGTACGGGGAGCGCCCGGACGGGCGGTTCTTCATGCGGGTGCACTTCACCGTGCCACCGCCGGGCCTGGCCCTGGCCGACCTGGAGCGCGATTTCTCCTGGGTGGCCGAGGCGTTCCACATGTCCTGGCAGCTGCACGACCAGGCCACCCGGGTGCGCACCCTGATCATGGTCTCCCGGCTCGGGCACTGCCTGAACGACCTGCTGTTCCGGTGGAAGACCGGCGCGCTGCCGGTCGACATCACCGGCGTGGTCTCCAACCACGGCGACTTCGCCGAGCTGGCCGAGACCTACCGGATCCCGTTCCACCATCTCCCGGTCACGCCGGGCACCAAGGCGGCGGCCGAGGCCGCGCTGCTCGACCTCATCGGCGACACGAACGCCGATCTGATCGTCCTGGCCCGGTACATGCAGATCCTGAGCGGCGAGGTGTGCAAGCGGGTCGAGGGCCGGATGATCAACATCCACCACTCGTTCCTGCCGAGCTTCAAGGGCGCCAAGCCGTACCACCAGGCCCACGCGCGCGGCGTCAAGCTGGTCGGCGCCACCGCCCACTACGTGACGCCCGACCTGGACGAGGGGCCGATCATCGAGCAGGACGTGATCCGGGTCGATCACACCCTGCCGCCCGAGCGGCTCGCCGAGGCCGGCCGCGATGTGGAGGCTCAGGTCCTGGCGCGCGCGGTGACCTGGCATGCCGAGCACCGGGTACTGCTCAACGGCGACCGGACCGTAGTCTTCCACTGAGTTAGCGCCTACGGTGGAGCACAGCATGGCAATCAGCGTCTTCGACCTGTTCAAGGTCGGCATCGGCCCGTCCAGCTCGCATACGGTCGGGCCGATGAAGGCGGCCCGGATGTTCGCCGAGGGCCTGCGCGACGACGGCCTCATGCCGCGGGTCCAGACGGTGCGGGTCAGCCTGTACGGGTCGCTGGGCCTGACCGGCAAGGGACACGGCAGCGACAAGGCCGTCCTGCTCGGGCTGGAGGGCGAGCAGCCCGCCACCGTCGACGTCGACACGATCCCGGCGCGGCTCGAGGCCATCGCCCACAACGGGAGGCTGCGGCTGCTCGGCGAGCACGAGATCGGCTTCACCGTTCCCGAGCACCTGGAATTCAACCGCAAGATCAAGCTCAGCTACCACCCGAACGGCATGCGCTTCACCGCTCACGACCAGGCCGGGACGCTGCTCCGCGAGCGGGCCTACTACTCGGTGGGCGGCGGCTTCGTGGCGGACGAGAGGGACACCGGGCCGATCTCACCGACACCCGATCCCGAGGTCCTGCCGTACCCGTTCACCACCGCCGCCGAGTTGCTGGACTGCGCCGAACGCACCGGGCTGCCCGTATCCGGGATCATGCTCGAGAACGAGAAGGCCCTGGGCCGGACGGCCGCGCAGGTCGAGACCGGCCTGGGTGAGGTGTGGCAGGTCATGCAGGCCTGCGTGCAGCGCGGGTGCGCCACCGACGGCATGCTGCCGGGCGGGCTGAAGGTCCCGCGCCGGGCGCCCCGCATGTTCCGCCAGCTCACCTGCGAGCCGGCCACCGACGACCCGCTGCGGGCCATGGACTGGGTCACGCTGTACGCGCTGGCGGTCAACGAGGAGAACGCCGCGGGCGGCCGGGTCGTGACCGCGCCGACCAACGGCGCGGCCGGGATCATCCCCGCCGTGCTGCACTACTACGACCGCTTCGTCCCCGGTGCCTCGCCCCGCGGGGTGACGCGGTTCCTGCTCACCGCGGCGGCCATCGGCGTGCTGTTCAAGGAGAACGCGTCGATCTCCGGCGCCGAGGTCGGCTGCCAGGGCGAGGTCGGCTCGGCCTGCTCGATGGCGGCCGGCGCGCTGGCCGAGGTGCTCGGCGGCACGCCGGCCCAGGTGGAGAACGCCGCGGAGATCGGCATCGAGCACAACCTCGGGCTGACCTGCGACCCGATCGGCGGGCTGGTCCAGGTGCCGTGTATCGAGCGGAACGCGGTGGCCTCCATCACCGCGATCAACGCGGCCCGCATCGCGCTGCGCGGAGACGGCCGGCACTTCGTCTCCCTCGACAAGGCGATCAACACCATGCGCGTCACCGGCCGCGACATGCTGGACAAGTACAAGGAGACATCGCGCGGCGGCCTGGCCGTCAACGTCATAGAGTGCTGACCCATGGGAGCGTTTGACCTGTTCCGCGGCGACGCCCTCGACGCCTACCGGACCTGGCCCGCTCCCGCCACGATCATCAGCGACGGCGCCTACGGCGTGCGCGGCTTCCACGGCGACACGACCGGGGCGGGCGGGCTCCCGGACTGGTACCGGCCGCACATCGCGGCCTGGTCGGCGGCCGCCACCCCGGCGACCACGCTGTGGTTCTGGAACACCGAGCTCGGCTGGGCCAGCGTGCACCCGGTGCTGGCCGCGCACGGCTGGGACTACGTCCAGCTGGTCGTCTGGGACAAGGGCGTGGCCCACATCGCGGGCAACGTGAACGGCCGCACCATCAGGCAGTTCCCGGTCGTGACCGAGGTCTGCGCGTTCTACCAGCGCAAGCTGACCATCATCGGACCCGGCGGGCCGACGGCGGTCAAGGACTGGGTCAGGAGCGAATGGACCCGGGCCGGGCTGCCGCTGTCCAGGGCCAATGAGGCCTGCGGGGTCAAGAACGCCGCGACGCGCAAGTACCTGACCAAGGACTGGCTCTGGTACTGGCCGCCCGGCGAGATGACCGAACGGCTGGCCGCTTACGCGAACGCGCACGGCCGGCCGTCCGGGTGGCCGTACTACTCCCTGGACGGCGAACGGCCGGTCACCGCGAAGGAATGGGACGCGCTGCGCTACCGCTGGCGGCACGCGCACGGCCTGACCAACGTCTGGTCGCGCCGGCCACTGCACGACACCGAGCGGCTGAAGGGCACGCTGCGCCGGGCCGCGCCCCGGGTCTACAACCCGACGGCGGGCAGTTCGGCCCACCTGAACCAGAAACCGCTGGAGTTCATGGAGCGCCTGATCGCCGCGGTGACCGAGCCCGGTGACGTGATCTGGGAGCCGTTCGGCGGCCTGTGCTCGGCCTCGCTGGCCGCGGTCACGCTCGGCCGCCGGGCGTTCGCCGCCGAGACCGACCCGGCCTTCGCCGACCTGGCCGCCGAGCGGCTCCGGTTCATCCCGGCTGAGCTTGCCGACGACCTCGCTGATCAGCGAGAGTGTCCACGTGGACAGTCAGCAATGGGATGAACGCTATTCGGCAACGGAGTTCGTCTGGGCCACCGGGCCGAACCAGTTCGTGGAGGCCGAGCTGACCGGCCTGCCGCCCGGCCGCGCGATCGACCTGGCCGCCGGCGAGGGCCGCAATACCATCTGGCTGGCCGAGCGCGGCTGGCGGGTGACCGCCGTCGACTTCTCCCGGGTCGGGCTGGACAAGGGCCGCGCGCTGGGCGCCACCCGCGGCGTGCCCGGGGACCGGGTGGACTGGGTCGTCGCGGACCTGTGCGACTACCAGCCCGAGCCGGGCGGCTACGACCTCGCGCTCATCGCCTACCTCCAGGTCGCCCCGAAGGCCCGGGCCACCGTGCTGAGCCGGGCCGCGGCCGCGCTCGCCCCGGGCGGCACCGCGTTCATCGTGGCCCACGACCTGACCAACCTCGGCGAGGGCACCGGCGGGCCGCAGGACCCGGAGGTGCTGTACACCCCCGAGGCCGTCATCGCGGAGCTGCCGGGGCTGCGCATCCTGCGGGCCGAGCGGGTGCGCCGCGCCGTGGCGCGGGAGGACGGCCCGGCGACCGCCATCGACACCCTGGTCCGCGCGGTCCGGGAATCCTGACCATGGCCCCCCGATGGGCCCGGCCCTGGTTCGCGGCGACCGCTCTGTGCGTGATCGCCGGGGTCGCGCTCAGCGTCTACACCGCGGTGCAGACTCCCGGCCGCTTCCCCACCGGGGTCGAGCGCGGGTTCAACACCTTCGCGTTCTTCACCGTCCAGTCCAACCTGATCGCCGGGGCGACCGCGGGCCTGCTGGCGTTGCGGCTGGACCGGCCGTCCACCGTGTTCCGCACCTTCCGGCTCATCGGCCTGGTCGCCATCACCGTTACCGGCGTGGTCTATCACGTCGCGCTGGCCAGCATTTTCGACCTGGACGGCATCCACCAGCTGGGCAATCAGCTGGTGCACACCGTGGTGCCGCTGCTCACCGTGCTGGGCTGGCTGATCTTCGGCCCGCGCGGCCAGACCTCACGCCGGGTGGCCTGGCTGTCGTTGCTGTTCCCGTTCTGCTGGCTGGTGTTCACCCTGATCCGCGGGGCGGTCGTGCACTGGTACCCCTACCCGTTCATCGATGTATCGGTGATCGGGTACGGCAAGGCGGTCCTCAACGCGTTCTGGGTCTCGCTGCTGCTCCTGGGCCTAGCGGCCGGCGCGACGGCGCTGGACTCCCGGCTGGGCCCGCGCCGTCCGTCAGGCGATCTTGCGGGCGCCGGGGCCGGGCACCGGGGTGACCTCGCGGGCTGAGCCGAGCACGTGCCCGGCGTCGCAGGCCAGCTGCAGATGGACCGGCTCCCCGCAGTCGCGGTGCTGGAGCATGACCTGCGGGCCGGCCGAGCCGACCGCATGACGGTCGCCCCACTCCATCAGCGCCACCATGATCGGGTGCAGGTCCACCCCCTTCTCGGTGAGCCGGTACTCGTACCGGCCGCGCTGCCCGTTCTCCTGATAGGGCACCTTGCGCAGCAGGCCCTCGTCGACCAGCCGCGCCAGCCGGTCGCTGAGCACCTGCCGCGGCATCCCGGTGCGGCGCTGCATGTCCGCGAAGCGGCGGACGCCGTTGAACGCCTCGCGGAGCACGAGGAACGTCGGGCGCTCTCCGATGAGCCCCACGGCCGCGCCGATGGCGCAGTTGGCCGAGTCATAGTCCAGGATCCAGGCACGTTCCATAGCTCCATGCTAAATCTATTTGACAGACTCAGCAATCCAGCGCCATGCTGAGTCCGTGAACCGAACCCAGGCATCCGGATCGGGCTGGGCCTCCGGCCGGGCCGCCGTCGCGATCCGCCAGGTGCGACCAGAGCAGGATCTGCCCGCGCTCGGCGACTTCTTCACCGGGCTCTCCGTGCAAACCCGGTACCTGCGCTTCTTCGGGCCGGTCACGCCGGGCGCCGCCCTGCTCCGGACGCTGGCTGGCTGCGCGGACAATGTCGACGCCCTGGTCGCGGTCCGGGGCGGCCGCATCGTGGGGCACGCCATGGCCGTGGACCGGGCCGACCGGGGCGCCCGGGTGACCGACATCGGCGTGGTCGTGGACGACGCCTGGCAGGGCCGGGGCGTCGGCGCGGCCCTGATGCGCGCTATCGTCACCGGGGCCCAGGCGCGCCGGGTGGCCGTGCTGGAGATGGATGTCCTGGACGTCAACCGCCACGTCCTGGCCATGATCACCGGGCACTGGCCCGCGGCGTGCGTCGAGCACACCCCGGACGGGCTGGCCATCCGGGTCCGGCTGCCGCACGCCAGCCTCAGCCCGGCGGCGGTCGCGCCGCAACTGGCCCTCGGGTAGCCCGCCACTGGATTTGCGCGGCTCAGCCTGGGTAGCCGAAGGCCACTCAAGGACCGACCGACACCCTAAGGCGGCACCGACGTGTGGCATGTGCTCGAACACCGTGAGATGAAGCGCCTGGCTCGCGGCCGCGACGCGGCCCGGCACGGACCGCGCCCGCGGCCCACCCGGCCGGCCGGGACCGACCTGATCCCGCAGATCAGGCACATCGTGGTGCTGATGATGGAGAACCACTCCTACGACAACTATCTCGGCATGCTGCCCGGCCGCGGCGACGGCTTCCCGCTGGCGCCCGATGGCCGGCCCGACGTGTTCAACGACACGGCCGACGGCGAAGCGGTCCGCGCCTTCCCGCTGCCGTCCACGGTCCAGCACCAGGGCGTGCCGTGCCAGAGCTGGCACGCGACCCACCAGCAGTGGGGCGAAGGCAAGAGCGACGGCTTCGTGACCAGCGCGCAGCAGGTGCAGGCGGAGGTAAAAGCCGGGACGGCGGCCGCTGACGCCGACACCACGCCCGCGGCGGCCACGGTCGGCCTGGGTTACTGGACGGAACGCGACCTGCCCTTCTACTACGGGCTGGCCCGTACGTTCCCGCTGGCCGATCGCTGGTTCAGCTCGTGCCTGGGTCCGACCTTCCCCAACCGCCGGTTCCTGATCGCGGGCACGGCGCACGGCCTGATCGACGACTCGCCGTATGACCTGCTCGACTACCCGCCGGCCGGGACCATCTTCGACCTGCTGACCGAGCACGGGATCTCCTGGGCCGACTACCACCCGGTGGCCAGTGAGCAGCGCCGGTGGCAGCACTACGCCCGGCACGGCCGCAAGATGGCCAGGCGCCGTCTGGGCTCCGCGGCCCGGGCACTGCCCGCGGTGTCCGCCCGGGGAGTGCAGAAGGACATCCAGTTCACCGCGGACGTCTTCCCGGTCGGGATCGGCCGGTACATGCAGCATGTACGTGGCGTGGACCAGTTCTTCGCCGACGCCGACCGGGGCACGCTGCCGGCCTTCAGCCTTGTCGACCCGGACTTCGAGGCCTACTCGGAGGAGAACCCGCAGGACATCAGGAAGGGCGAGAGCTTCGCCGCCGAGGTGATCAACCGGGTCATGCACGGCCCCGGCTGGCCGCACACCGTGCTGATCTGGGTCTACGACGAGCACGGCGGGTACTACGACCACGTGCCGCCGCCGCCCGCGGTCCCGCCGGACGACGTCCCGGGCCGCAGCGCCGTCGGCAGCTCGAACGTGCTGACCACCTGTCTGCGCGTCGTTGCTCCCGGCCTGGTCCAGAAAAAGGAGAACCTGAACGCCGGGCCGCAGCGGTACGACCGGTACGGGTTCCGGGTCCCGGCCGTGATCGTGTCGCCGTACGCTCGGCACGGCTACGTCTGCTCGCAGACCTTCGACCACACCTCGGTGCTCAAGCTGGTCCAGGAGAAGTGGAACCTGCCCGCGCTGACCGCCAGGGACGCCGCGGCCCGGGCCCCGCTGGACGCGCTCGACCTGGCCGGCGAGCCCGCCTTCCTCGAGCCCCCGGTGCTGCCCGAGCCCACCCTGCGCTGGGGCACCTGGTAGGGATAACGCCTCGATGTGCACCACCACCGCGGTCAGCGTGCGCTGCGGCGGGATGGCCAGGCCGATCTCGGCCAGCGCCGCGCCGGAGACCTCCCCGACCGGCGCGCCCGCCTCGGCCAGGCCGCTGCGGCGCGCCGGGCGCGGGCCCGGGGTCACGTCGGTGAGCCGGTACCGCCGCCGCGGGTCCAGGCCCGGCACCCGCAGCGCGGCGGGCTGGTCGTTGCGCGGCTCGTCCAGCTGCACGTAGCTCATCAGCGCCGCGGACTGATCCGCCGCGACCACCCCGTACATCCACGCCGTGTCGTCCGGGGTGTCGATCCGGACCATCCGCCCGCTGTGGATGAGCGCCCGGTGCTGCTTGTACAGCCGGACCCAGGCGGCAAGCTCGGTCAGGTCGATCCGGCCGCCGCCGGACGCGCAGGACTCCCACTCCACCCCGGGATGGCGCGCCCGCAGCTGGTCCAGGAGCGCGTAGACCGCTGCCGCCTGGTCGTGCGCGGCGGGCGCGCCCGCCCGGGTACCGCTCCCGGCGTCGATGATGTCGCGGTTGCAGTCCCACTTGACGTAGGCGATCTCGTACTCCGACAGCAGGGTGCTGATCCGCTCGAACAGGTAGGCGGTGACCTCGGGCCGGGTCAGGTCGAGGACCAGCTGGTGCCGCTGCAGCGGCGGCCGGCGGTGGCCGGCGGCCAGGATCCAGTCCGGGTGCGCGCGGAACAGGTCGGAGTCCGGGTTGACCATCTCCGGTTCGATCCACAGCCCGAACTGCATGCCGCGACCGCGCACGTGCCCGGCGAGCTGGTGCAGCCCGCCGGCCAGACGTCCTCGTCCACCTGCCAGTCGCCCAGCCCGGCCCGGTCACTGTGGCGGCCGCGGAACCAGCCTCGTCGAGCACGTACCGTTCCACCCCGAGGCCGGCCGCGACGTCGGCCAGCGGCTCCATCCTGCACCCGGCCCTGACCAGCGTGGTCATGCCGGTCGAGGACATCTCCCGGCACGTTGTCAGCCGCGCCGTCGAGCAGATCGAGAACGGCCCGGACGGCGACCCGGGCGTGGTCGTCCCCACCTGGGTCCGGGTCGGCGGCAGTACCCCGGCCCGCGACGCATCGCACCGGCGCGCCCGCTGACGCCGATGCGGCGATCGTGGGCGACGGCCGTCTAGTACTGCTCGAAACCCCAGTTCAGCACCTTCGTCGCGACCGGCCCGGTGGCGGCGATGTCATTGCCGGGGGTGCCCAGCGTGACCCCGATCAGGGTCACGCCGTTGCGGACCGCCTCGAACAGCAGGCAGTTCCCGGCCGCATTGGTGTCGCCGGTCTTGATCCCGAGCGCGCCCGCGTACTTCCCGATCAGCGGATCGGTGTTCTGCCACTTGTATGCGTGGTGACCGTTCCCGGCCGGCAGCGCATAGCGGGCCTGCCGGACGATGTCCTTGAACACCCCGTACCGCATCGCGTGCCGGCCCAGCGTGATCAGGTTGGCCGGCGTGGACCAGGTCGAGTGCTCGCTCGGCCACGGCAGCCCGTCGAAGTTCGAGAAGTACGTGCTGGTCAGCCCCATCTGCTGGGCCTGCGCGTTCATCTTGGCGATGAACGCGTTCAGCCCGGGCCCGTACGCCATGGCCAGCGTGTACGCGGCATCGCAGCCTGAGGGCAGCAACATCGCCTCGAGCAGTTGCCGCGCGGTCAGCTTGTCGCCCGGGATCAGCCCTGCCGTGCTCGGCTGATCCTGCTTTTTCAGGTACCCGGTCACGGACTTCGGCACCGTGATCACCCGGTTAAGGTTCCCGGCCCTGATCACCACCAGCGCCGTCATCACCTTCACGATGCTGCCGACCGGCAGCTCGATGCCGAGCCCCTCGCTCCACAGGATCTGCCCGGTCGCCGCGTTGGCCAGCGCGCCGGCCTTGATCTTGATCCCGGCCGGCCCGGCAGCGGCCGCCGGCCCGGCGGAGGAGGCTACGGCGTTCGGGGCCGAGGTGCCGGCCGAGGCCGGGATGGCCACTGCGCCCGCCATGGCCAGGCCGGTCAGCACGACCAGGAGCGCCCGGATTGCGTTCGGAACCGACGGCTTAGGCACGGCGACCTACTCTAAGGCGGCCCCGCGTCCCCGGCCTCGGACTTGACCAGCTTCGCGGCGAATCAGCAGGTAATCCTCAGCGGGCCGATCACAGTAAGGTAAGGGCAGTTTCCGGGAGGCTGGCAGGCCGCGATCGCCGCAGGATAAAGGAGTCCGCCATGAGCCGACTGATCCGGCGGCTCGTACGCCTCGAGACCGTCGCCGTTCTGGTCGTCGCGTGGCTGGCTGGCGCGCTCGGGCTGGGGCTGGCCACCGGCGCGGGCACGGTGCCGACCGCGGCCCTGATGGCGCTGGGCCTGTTGCTGGGCGGCGTTCTCCTGCTGATCAGGCACAATCTCGAGCTGGCCAGCCGGATCGGCAACCTGTCCGGCAAGTCCGAGCTCACGCTCGAAACGGTGCGGCGCCTCGGGGCGCGCGTCGAGCGGGAGGTCAAGAACGAGATCAAGCTGACCTTCCGCCAGCTGGAGGCGTTGCAGAACCTGACCGCCGTGCTCCCCCCCAACGACGTGCTGCCCGCCACCCGGGGCTGGGCGGCGTCACCGGACCTGCTCATGGTGCTGGTCGACCTGGTGGTCAGCGAGCGGCCGTCGCTCGTGGTGGAATGCGGCAGCGGCGCGTCCACGCTGTGGCTGGCCCTGGCCATGCGGCGGTTCGGGGTCGACGGCCGGATCGTCGCGCTTGACCACGACCCCGTCTTCGGCGCCAAGACCCGCGACCTCCTGGCCAGGCATGACGTCAGTGATCTGGCCGAAGTCCGGGACGCCCCGCTGGAGAGCTTCAGCATCGACGGCGAGACCTACTCGTGGTACGCGCGGCAGGCCTGGGAGGACCTGAAGGGAATCGATCTTCTCTTCGTCGACGGCCCGCCCGCGACCACCGGCCACCAGGCCCGCTATCCGGCGCTGCCGTTGCTGAGCGGCCTGCTGAGCCCGGCTGCCACCGCCGTCCTGGACGACCTCGTCGTGCCCGACATGCGGAACGTGCTGCAGCTCTGGCTCGACGCGTACCCGGATTTCGGCTCGGAGGTCCTCCCGCTGGAGAAGCAGGCCGCGGTCCTGCGCAGAAGCTAGCCGGGAGAGGCTCGCCACGGCTCAGACGGTGAGACGGCGCACGGTGGCGTACCCGCCGGCCAGCAACGCCACGGTCAGGGCGGCGAGCAGGCCGGTCAGTCCTTCGATGGTCAGCGTGGTGAAGAAGCGGCTGGCGCTGTGCCAGGCAGGGACGGGACGGAGGCACACGATGGCCAGGATCAGCTACGACGACCAGACCGCGGCGGCGTACAAGACCGTCCGCGAGATCCCGCGAGAGAAGCTCGGGGCGTGGCGCGAGGCAGTCCGGCGGCATCTGCGCCCGTGGCCCGGGATGACTGTGGTGGATATCGGCGCGGGGACCGGCCAGTTCGCGGCCGCCTTCAGCGACTGGTTCGGCCTCGACGTCCTGGCGGTCGAGCCGTCGGCGGCGATGCGAGCCCAGATTCCGCGGCGGCCGGGCATCCGGGCCCTGGCGGGCGACGCCAGCGCTCTCCCGCTGCCTGACGGCTCGGCGGACGGCGCCTGGCTGTCCCTCATGATCCACCACATCCCCGACCTGGAAGCCGCTGCGCGAGAGATCCGCCGTGTGCTGCGCCCAGGCGCCGCGGTGCTGATCCGCCAGGGATTCCCTGGCCGGGCCGGGCCGGCGCGCACCTTTCCCTGGGAGTTCTTCCCCGAGACCGCGCGGACGACCGGTACCTTTCCCTCCCTCGAGCGGGTGTACCAGGCCTTCGCTGCCGCGGGATTCCGCGGCGACGCGCTTGAGCCGGTGCCCGAGACGCTGATCAGCCTGGCCGGGTTCCTCGCTCTGGCGGACACCTTCCGCCGCTCCGACACCATCATGCGCGACCTCACCGACGAGGAGTTCCTGCGCGGCAAGGAACGGCTCCGCCGCGCCGTGCGGCACGCTGAGCAGGCACGCGGCCCGGAATCCAGGACCAACTGGCTTGACCTCCTGGTCCTGCGCTGACCAGCGGCGGCCCGTGACCAGAGCCCGGCCAGATCCAGGCGGCCGCACGCGGCGTCAGGTCACTGTGCCTGCTGGGCGTGCCTGGGCAGCAGGCACACAAGCAGCAGCGTCAGGAAGTAAAGGCCCGCGGCGATGCCGAAGACCAGTTCCGCGGCGGCGAAGTAGGAGTGGACCGACGGGTGCCCGGCCCGGGCGAAGAACACCGTGCCGAGGGCGGCGACGCCGATGGCGCCCGCGAATTGCTGGACGGCATTGAGCGTGCCCGCGCCGGTACCGACTTCTTCGGTGGTGGCATCACCAAGGATGAAGTCGACCAGCGGGACGAACACCAGCCCGGCGCCGAAACCGGTCAGCAGGAGCGCGGGCGTCAGCTTCCAGACGGTGATGCCTGCGCCCCAGCGGGCGACGGACCACCACACGGCCAGCAGGCCGATGACGGCGATGGACAGCCCCAGGTGCAGGCTCGCGCGTCCCAGCTTCTCGGCCAGCACGGCGCCGGCGAGCAGGACGGCGACGGCGGTGCCGAGGGCCCACGGAATCAGCGTGAAGCCGGTGTGCAGCGGCGTCCAGCGCATGCCCAGTTGCAATAGCAGGTTAATGACCAGGACGAACGCGCTGAGTGGCGCGTAGAACCCGGCCACGATCATCAAGCCGACGACGAAGCTGCGCTTGCGGAACAGCGACGGGGTGATGACCGGGTGCTGGCTGTGCCGTTCGGAGACGACGAATAGTAGGAGCAGGACGACCGAGGCGGCCATCATGACATAGGTCCAGGCCGGCCAGCCGAGGTCGCGTCCCTGGATGAGCGGGATGATGAGCAGGGCCGAGGCCGCGGTGAGCAGGCCGACGCCGGTGAGATCGAGGCGAGCGGCCGGGTCCTCCCCGCCACGGCGGGGCAGGACGCGCCAGCCGAGCGCGGCGGCGATGATGCCGAACGGGACATTGACCAGGAAGATGGAGCGCCACTGGCTGCCGAACAGGTCCAGGTGGAGCAGCCAGCCGGCCAGGATAGGCCCGGCCACCATGGTCAGGCCCTGGACACGCTGCGCCTCAGCGAGGGAATGCTCGCCATCCTGCTGGCCGGGGGCCTCGATCCGCAGACCGCGGCCTGGGCGATCGACTCGCTGCTGCTCTACGTCAACGCCTACTGTCTCGAAGTCTCCCTGGTGAGAGACCAGCGCACCAGCGATGAGCACAGCTGGGTGGTGAGCCAGGAGGAACTGCTACGCCGATTCGCCGCGCTGCCGGACACCTTCCCGCAGACCAAGCGCTACGCCGGCGAGCTGACCGCCGGAACCGGTCACGACCGCTTTGACTTCACCATCGGCCTGCTGATCGGCGGTCTCGCACACTGACCTGCTCCCGGATTCCGTTCCAGGCGACCAGGGCGCAGACCCGGGGTTTACCCGGGGGTGACTGTGCGCCCTGGATGCGATCCTTATGGCATGCCAAGCCGTGCCATGCTGCATGCGATCGACGTCCTCAGGGACCGGCAGAAGGGCAGTGCCAGCCAGGCCTCGCCGACGCTGGAAGAGCGCCGCGCCGCCTTCATCCCCGGGGACCGCCTTTATCCGGTGCCTGACGATGTGCTGGTGACCGAGGTGACCGCGGGCGGGGTGCCGGCCCGCTGGCTTGCTGCCCCGGGCGCGGACAGCGGCCGTGTCCTGCTCTTCTTGCACGGCGGTGGTTTCGAGCTGGGATCGGTTCGCAGCGACGGTGAGCTGGCCGCGAGGCTGGGACGGGCCAGCGGGATGCGGGTGCTGTTCCCCGAATACCGCCTGGCCCCGGAGCATCCCTTCCCCGCCGCTATCGACGACGCCCTGGCCGCATGGCGCTGGCTCCGCACCGACCAGAACCTGAGCGCGGCATCACTAGCGGTGGCCGGTGACTCAGCCGGCGGCGGGCTCGCCGTCGCCCTGCTCGTGGCCACGCGTGACGCGGGGGAGGCATTGCCGGCCGCCGCCGCGCTGATGTCCCCGACGGTGGATCTGACCAGCTCGGGGGCCTCGATGACCGACCGCGCCGGACAGGACCCGATCTCCACCCCGGCCATGCTCCGCCAGTTCGCCGCCGAGTATCTGGCCGGGGCCGACCCCAGGACGCCCCTGGCGTCGCCGCTGTTCGCCGCGCTGACCGGGCTGCCGCCGCTGCTCATCCAGGTGGGCACGGCCGACCTGCTGCTCAGCGACTCCGAACGCCTGGCCTCAGCGGCAGCCAAGGCCGGAGTCGATGTCACCTTGGAAATCGGCGACGGCCTGCCGCACGTCTACCAGCTCCTGCTGGGCACCCCCGAGGCCGCCGAGGCCACCGAGCGCGTCGGGAAGTTCCTGCGAGCCCGGGTCCACTAACCAGCTATGAGAGGCGGTTATCCACGATGGGCACCATGATGGCGCTGCGGGCGCATGCTCGCGGCGGACCTGAGCAGCTGATCTACGAGCAGGCACCGGTGCCGTCCGCCGGGCCGGGCGAGGTGCTCATCGCCGTGCACGCAGCGGCGATTACCTTCGCCGAGCTGACCTGGGATGAGGAGTGGACCACCCAGGACGGTAAGGACCGGACACCGGTCATACCGTCCCATGAGATGTCGGGCGTCGTCGCCGGCCTCGGCGCCGGTGTCGCCGGCCTGGCCGCAGGCGATGAGGTGATCGGCCTGATCGACTTCGATCGCGATGGCGCGGCCGCCGAGTACGTGGTCACGCCCGCCGCCGGCCTGGCCGCCAAGCCGCGGTCCCTGTCCCACGCGGCAGCGGCCACGCTGCCGCTCGCCGCGCTGACCGCCTGGCAGGCGCTGGCCGACCACGCGGCCGTGCAACCCAGCGAGCAGGTGCTGGTCCAGGGTGGCGCCGGCGGAGTCGGCATATTCGCCGTCCAGCTCGCGGCCATCCTCGGCGGCCACGTCACCGCCACCGGCCGCGACGCCGACGCCGGCTTCGTCCGGGACCTCGGTGCGGACCGCTTTATCAGTGCCGAGGCCGGGCTTTCCAGCCAGGCCGCGGGTGGGTTCGACGTCGTCATCGACACCGTCGGCGGCGCCGTGCTTGACGGCTCCTACGGCCTGCTTCGCCAGGGCGGCCGGCTGGTCACCCTCGGCGCGCCCCCGGACCAGGAGCTGGCGGCCAGATACAAGATCCACGCCATGTTCTTCATCGTCGAGCCGGACGCCAGGGAGCTAGCCAGGCTGGCGGAGCTGGCCGACGCGGGAAGGCTGCGCGCGGTGATCAGCCAGACGTTCCCGCTGGCCGAGGGGCAGCAGGCCTTCCAGAGCGGCGCCGGGGCCCGGCATCCCGGCAAGACGGTCCTCGTCGTCCGCTGACCTGCCAACCAGATCTCCCGGACCGGCGGCGCCAATAGTTCGGCACGAAACGATGCCGCGCTCAATCGGCCGGCTAGCGTGTGCTAACAGGCATAGCGCACGGACCCGCTCGGCGATGTCTTCCGGGACCTCCACAGGCGCGCTCACCGGCGGAACGCGGCTCGGGTAGCGGCTGCGGTGGAGCTGAAGTACCTGGTTGGTTCGATGAAGCCCCACTCGTTGAACATCGAGCCGTTGGTGAGGGCGCGCCGGTAGCCGAAACAGGTGAGGTAGAGGGTCCTGATGTACATGACCGCCTCGAGGCGGTCGAGTTCGTCGTCGGTCGGCTCGACATGCCTGCGGTAGGCGTTGACGGCAGCGTCGATCAACTCCTGGTTCGGCCGGCGTGGGTTCCACGAACCTGTGCCCCAGATCAGGTACGCGAAGTCGGCGAGGCGGGGTCCCCGCCCGGACGCTTTCCAGTTGATCGCGACTGGCCCTTGTTCGCTCAGCACGGCGTGATCGGGCGCGTGCAGGAGGTTTCCGTGGAGCAAGCCCTCCGGAAGGCCGTGACCGTCGTCGGCCGAGCGTACCTGGTCGCGTAGCCGCTCGAATCGCTCGCGCTCGGCGGCGGCGACCTTCGTGTCGACGGCGTCGAGAAACGACAGGGCCGCCAGCAGGTCCTGACGCGGCGCGCCCTCACGGCTCGGGTCCTCCCCGCTGGCTCCGCCCGGGCGCCCGGCGGAATCGTCGTACGGCAGCGCGTGCAGCCGTCCGAGCAACTCACCCATCATGGCGAATTTCGCGGCACCGTCGGGAAGCCGGACGCCATCGACGAACCGGGTCACGAGGACCGCACTGCCATCGAAGTCAGATACAGCGTCCTCGGCCGCCAAGCGCTCCGCGGGATAGTCCTGTTGCTCCAGGAATCGCAGGATCGCGGCATCGCCCTCAACACCGGCACGCGGCCGAGCTGGAGGAAAGGCGCGTGCGACCCACGGGCTGCCGTCATTGCGGTCAATGCGGAACACATAGGTCTTGTGCACACTGAGCTTCGTCGCCGCGACCGGGTCGATGCCGTAGCGATCCCGGAGATGAGCGAGTAGCTGCTCAGGAACCGGCTCGTACTGCATTCGCGCACCGAGACCCTTGAGATCGGTCAGCGCTTCGGTGTAGCGCTGACCGGTCTCCTCGGCGTGGCGCCGGACAACCTTCTTGAAGCTGGCATCCTTGGTCACGGACAAGCCTCCCCTTGACACCCTGGTCCCCAGCGACGCGGTGTCGGAAGATGGCCTGTGACAGTGACGACCGAGAAGACGCAGCCCCTTCGCCAATGGAACCCCCGGCTGGGCGGATGTTCCACAGCTCGGCGACCGGTCGCCGCCGTGCAAAAAACTCTGCCTGAGGCGCTCGGTCGCCGTCAAGCGCTTCAGCCACGGGGACAGTGCGGGCATTCGGCCTCTGATGACCTGTGGGGCACGTGTGCAGGGCGACCTCAGCTCGTGCAGACGGTCCGGCGCTGGTGGTTCGGCACGTCAGCTGCCTTCCTTCACCAATGCGGCGTAGCGGTCCAGGTACAGCGGCCAGCCTTCTGGCCCGTCCACGCCGCCGGTGATGGCTTCCCAGCCGGGACCGTGCCGGTCGATATGCCGGTGCTCCAGTTCCACCCGCGTGCGGGTCGGTGACTCGGCGTAGAACCGCACCTCGACCTCGCTGGTCTGCGACAGGTCGGTCTCGATCGTCCACCGCGGGCTGATGTCCCAGCTGAACACCACCCGTTCGGGCGGGTCGAAGGCCAGGATCCGCGCCCACCGGCACTCGCTGCCATCTGCGGCCCGGTCCACGATGTGGCCGCCGACCCGGGGCTCGAACACTGTCTCGGTGAGCGGCGCTCCGAGCAGGTTGTGCTCGGGCGGCTTGAAGTCCCCGAACCGGCCGGTGAACACCGTGAACGCATGCTCGATCGGCGTGTCCACCACGATCTGCTTGCGGACCGTCGCCGCATCGGTCTGGGTCATCGCCTCTCCTCGTCCGGCGCCTCGGCGGCCTGGGCGTACCCGGCCAGCGCCCGCTGCCAGTAGGTATCGAGCTGATCCCGCAACGCCGCCAGCGCGACCGGGTTGAGCCGGTAGATCCGGCGCGTCCCCGCCGCCACGTCCTCCACCAGGCCGGCGTCCTTGAGGATCTTCAGATGCTGGGACACCGCCGACCGGCTCACCGGCAGCCCCGCCGCCAGCTGCCCCACGGCCTGCGGCCCGTCGGCCAGCCGCGCCACGATCGCCAGGCGCGTGCCGTCACCCAGCGCGCCCCACCGGTCAGCATCTCGGTTAGTATCCACTAACCGTTAGTATCCCCTAACCGATACGCTAGGTCAAGGCGCTGTTGCCTCCACGGGCAAACCTCGGATGGCGCGCTTCAAGTATCTTCGCGCAGAAGCCGAGGAGCGCTTCCTTCGCCTGCACGTGAAGGCATGGACCCGGGCAGCCACATTCGCGGGCGGCAACTTGGTACGTTTCTGGCGTATGGCTGATTCGCGGTGGTGGCAGGACTTCGACGCTGTCCTTGCGGCGGCGGTCCCTGCGGGTTCGCGCATCCTCGATGTCGGATGTGGCGACGGCGGCCTGGTTGACCGCCTAGCCGAGCTTGGCTTCGACGTGCTCGGAGTGGATCCGGCCGCACCTTCTCACCCGCGCCTGATCCCGGTGCGTGTTGAGGACGCGCGCCTGCTAGGTGAGTTTGACGCAGTTGCCGCCGTCATGGCGCTGCACCATGCTGACCTTGACGCTGTGGTCGGGGCGCTCGCCAACCTTCTCCGCCCGCGAGGGTCGGCCTTTATCTACGAGTTCTCTTGGGACGCTTACGATGGCCGGGCAGCCGCCTGGCTCGCAAAGCACGATCTGTCTCCCGCCGACAATTCGGTAGCTGGCTGGCGGCGTGAGCATAGCGAGCTTCACACAACCGCGACGATCAAGAAGGCGCTCTACGCTCGTTTCGAGCCGGTCGTTGAGGTCCGCAGGCCCTATCTGGCGCGGATGCTCGGCCGGGCGGACCTAGAGCCGACAGAGCACGCTCTGATCGATGCTCAGATGCTTCCAGCGCTCGGTCTTTGGACCATAGCCAGGCGGGCGAGGGCGTGAAAGCCAGGGTCGGGGGACGTGGCCGCCTGCAAGGTACAAATTCACCAGATCGCGCAAGCGGATCCATGCTTCATACACCATCGAACATGCAACATGGCCACTGTCGGCCAGCATCGCCGGCGCAATGAAGGTGCAGCGGCACCTGCCTTGAGAGTCAACTCGATCGCGGTATCTTCGGCCTTTGTCGGCGACCAGGCGATCTACTTGCCCCTGGCCGGGTCCATAACATCAAGAACCGCAGCCAGGCGTCCCCAGCGTGGATGGCTACAAGAGATGGCGGCCGGCGCCTTCGGTATCGGCGCCCTTGACGACGCCGCTGCCGTCCACCCAGATGCCCCAGTCAGCAATGCACCTGGTCTCGATTGTCACCGGGGAGCTGAGCCGCACGCCGGGTGCGAGTTCCCGGCCGGTGTCGTGGAGTCGGGCGGCGACCGAGGGCCGCCGCTCGATGGCGATGGCGGCGCCCCAGCGCTGGTAGGTGGCGCGGCTCGGAACGGCACTAAGCCCGTCGCGAAGCGGGCAGTCCAGATCAACCACGTCGCCCGACTGCCGTAGCCCTGGCATATCAACCGCCTGTCGGCGGTGACGTTCCGTAGCTGACATCTGGTTATCCCCATGGGATGCGTGGACCGGTTCGTGGACCGAGCCATCCCTGCAAACGGTGCAGCCAGCGCCATCGGCGGCACGACTCCGTGGTATCCGTGCAGCTAGCGCACACGATGCATCGGGCCGCAGTTCTCATAATCCGCCGGTCGTGGGTTCGAGCCCCACCCGCCCCACCAGCGTCATTAGTGCCCGCCGCAGGCTACTCGTGGACCGACGTACCGCGTGCAGTGCAGCCCACCCTTCGGGTCACATAGATGCAAGACCGAGACTGTCGGGACCTCAGCCGCACGCAGATTGCCTGATTCTGGGCGAGTGCCGGTTGTTCCGCGTCGTTCAGGATGAGCATTGCGGCGTCATTCGGGTTGAGCGTGTCCTCGTGCTGAAAAGCCCCGCCCGGCGAAGCCGGGCGGGGCTTGGTGTTCAGGGTGTCGCTGGGATGG
>Ga0070735_10001501_pt1 | contig 22556 bp, 16 predicted proteins | sample Coa_R1_FD_66443 | JGI IMG/M metagenome (GOLD analysis project Ga0070735, IMG submission 66443) | Surface soil microbial communities from Centralia Pennsylvania, which are recovering from an underground coalmine fire - Coalmine... | ecosystem: Environmental > Terrestrial > Soil > Unclassified ...
TTCTGCTCTTCCTGCAGATGCTTCAGCAGCACATCGGGCGGCATATAGCCTGAGAGCATCTCGCCGTCGGACATCACCAGCGCGGGCGTGCCCGTGATGTTGAATTTCTGCCCCAATGCCCAGAAACGCGGCAGCGGTGTGTCCGTGCAGACCTTGACCTTGAGGTCCTGTCCCTGCTTGGCGCGCGTCAGCGCGTCGTTACGGTTCGAGGAGCACCACACCTGCTCCGCCTTGGTCCACGACTCGGTGTTCGGCCCGTTGCGCGGGTAGAGCAGATAGCGCACGCGGATGCCCAGTCGGTTGTACTCGCCGATCTGGCTGTGGAGCTTGCGGCAGTAGGGGCAATCGATGTCGGTGAAAACGGTGAGGGTGTACTTGGCTTCCTTCGGCCCGAAGATCAGCATCTGGCTCTCGGGAACCGCGGCGAGCTCGCGCGCGCGGATCTCGCGCCGATGGTTCTCGGTGAGGTTGACGTTGGAGCCGAGCTCGACCATGTCGCCGCTGATCGCGTAACGACCGTCGGCGCTCACGTAGGCGATATCCCCGTCGCGCGTGAATTCCCAGATGCCGGGAACGGGCGTCGCCCGCAGCTCATCCACCCGCGCGCCACCCGGGATCTTGCGCGCGATCTCCTCGCGCGGATCCACGGCTCTGGCGGCCGGCTGCTGTGCCCCGAGCGGGCCCGAGAACAGCGTGGCCAGGACCACGAGCGGCAAGAGCAACTTCTGCGTGGGCATCGGCATCTTCCGTGGATCAGGGGTAAGCGGTTGGACCACAGGCGGCGGGCGATGGTTCGCCGGGCGCCCGCGACAGTCTAACAGAGGGGCCTGGGCCGGACACGGCGCGCGCCGCGCGCGGCGCCGCGACCTCAGCCGCGCGGATGGTGCTGCGCGTGCAGCTCCTTCATGCGTTCCCGCGCCACGTGCGTGTAGATCTGCGTAGTCGACAGATCGCTGTGCCCGAGCAGCAGCTGCACGACGCGCAGGTCGGCGCCGTGATTCAACAGATGGGTGGCGAAGGCATGGCGCAGCGTATGGGGCGAGAGCTCCTTGCCGATGCCGGCCTTGCGCGCGTAGCGCTTGATGATGTGCCAGAAGGCCTGGCGCGTCATGCGGTCGCCGCGCCGCGTCGGAAAGAGATAGTCGGTCTGGCGCTCGAGCAGGATCTCGCCGCGCGGACCCCGCGCGAATTCCTTGAGTGAGCGCATCGCCTCCTCGCCGAGCGGGATCAACCGCTCACGGTCGCCCTTGCCGAGGATACGGATCACGCCCTGGTTGAGGTTGATCTGCCCCTGCCGCAGGTTCACGAGCTCCGACACCCGCAGCCCCGTGGCGTACAGCACCTCGAGCATCGTGCGGTCACGGTTGCCGAGCGGATCGCTCACCAGCGGGGCGGCGAGCAGTGACTCGACCTCCTCTTCGGTGAGCGAGCGCGGCAACGAGCGCCCGATCTTGGGCATGGCGATCTGCGCGGTGGGATCTTCGCGGATCACGCCCTCGCGCATGTAGTAGCGGAAGAAACGCCGGAAGCTCGACAGCTGGCGTGCGGTCGAGCGCGGCCGCGAGCCACCGCGCACCCGCGAGGCGATGAATTCCTGCAGGTCGGCGCGCGAAGTGCGCATGATCGGGACAGTACGCTCCGCGAGCCAGCGTGCGAGCGCGGTAAGATCGGCCCGGTAGGCAGCGAGCGTGTTGGGCGACAGACCGCGCTCCATCCACACCGCATCCAGGAAGCGGGAGACCGCCGGGTCGGCGGAATCGGCGTTGGAGGTCATGGCAAGGGCCGCAGCGTGGTTTGACAAGACTTGTCTCACTGGCGCTCGGAGCGGCCGCGGCGCGAAGCGTCGTGTAACGGCCCCGAGTTCCGGGTAATGTGGTAGCGCAGTATGGTGAGCGCGACCGATGAACCGACGTGATGACCTTCACATCTGGATTCCGGCATTAACATAAAGAGAACCAGTTCACAGCCGAAGCCCGCGACGCAGCTGCTCCTGGCCCCCCTGAGGCTCGCGTACGCGCTGTGGGCGATCCTCGTGTTCCTGGCGGTCGGGATCTCCGCCTCGCTCCTCATGGTGCTGCCCGGCATCGCCCGGCGGCGCGCAGCCGCGCGCGCCTGCGCGCGTGCCTTCCTGCGCCTTGCGGCCATGCCCCTCACCGTGAAGCACGCCGAACGGCTGCCCGCCGGTCAGTGCGTGGTGGTGTGCAACCACGCCAGCTACCTCGACGGGCTGGTGCTCACCGCGGCCCTGCCGCCGCGCTTCGGCTTCGTCATCAAGCGGGAGATGTCCTCCGTGCCCCTGGCGGGACGCGCGCTGCGGCGCCTCGGCTCGGAGTTCGTCGAGCGCTTCGACCGCACCCGCGTCGCAGCCGATGCGCGCCGCGTGATCCGCAACGCCGCGCAGGGACATTCGCTGGTGTTCTTCCCCGAAGGCACGTTCACGCCGGTGCCGGGCCTGCTCAAGTTCCACACCGGGGCGTTCGCCAGTGCGGTGCGCGCCGTCTGTCCGGTAGTGCCGGCGGTGCTGCGAGGCACGCGCCGCGCGCTGGCCCCGCACAGCGGCTGGCCGCTGCCGGGCCGGATCGAGCTCGAGATCCTGCCGCCGCTCCCGGTCGCCGCCGATGCCGGGAGTGAGGCGGTGCCGGGGCTGCGGGATGAGGCGCGCGCGGCAATCCTCGGCGCGCTCGGGGAGCCGGACCTCACATGTTGCGACGATACTGCCCGCCCACCTGATATAGAGCGTGCGAGATCTGCCCGAGCGAGCTGACCTTGACGCACTCCATGAGCTGCGCGAACACGTTGCCGCCGCCGGCGGCGCTCTCCTGCAGCGCGCCGAGAGCCGCGGCCGAGCGCCCGGCGTTGCGTGCCTGGAAAGCCCGTACCGCCGCGACCTGAAACTGCTTCTCTTCTTCCGTCGAGCGGATCAGCTCGGTCCCCTTGTGCTCCTCGGACCCATCCGCCGCGGACAGGAAGGTGTTGACCCCGACGATCGGCAGCGAGCCGTCGTGCTTGCGCGTTTCGTAGTAGAGCGACTCCTCCTGGATCTTGCCGCGCTGATACATGGTCTCCATCGCGCCCAACACCCCGCCGCGCTCCGATAGCGCCTCGAACTCCTTGTAGACGGCCTCCTCCACCAGGTCGGTGAGATAGTCGATCGCGAAGGAGCCCTGCCAGGGGTTCTGAATCTTGTTGAGCCCGAGCTCACGGTTGATGACCAGCTGTATGGCGACCGCGCGCCGCACGCTCTCCTCGGTGGGAGTGGTGAGCGCTTCGTCGTAGGCGTTGGTATGCAGGCTGTTGCAGTTGTCGAACAGCGCGTAGAGGGCCTGCAGCGTCGTGCGGATGTCGTTGAAGGAGATCTCGCGCGCGTGCAGGCTCCGGCCCGAGGTCTGCACGTGGTACTTGAGCATCTGGCTGCGCGGGCCGGCGTGATAGCGCTCGCGCATGGCACGTGCCCAGATGCGGCGCGCCACGCGCCCGATGACCACGTACTCCGGATCCATGCCGTTGGAGAAGAAGAACGACAGGTTGGGCGCGAAGTCATCGACCTTCATGCCGCGTGCCAGGTAGTACTCGGCGATGGTGAAGCCGTTGGCGAGCGTAAAGGCGAGCTGCGAGATCGGATTGGCGCCGGCCTCGGCGATGTGGTAGCCCGAGATCGACACCGAGTAGAAGTTGCGTACGCGCCGCTCGGTGAAATACTGCTGCACGTCGCCCATCATGCGCAGTGCGAACTCGGTGGAGAAAATGCAGGTGTTCTGCGCCTGATCCTCCTTGAGGATGTCGGCCTGCACGGTGCCGCGTACCGACTCGAGCGCCGCGGCGCGAATGCGCTCGTACACCTCGCGCTCGAGGAGCTGGTCGCCGGTCACCCCGAGGAGCGCGAGACCCGAGCCGTCGTGGTGCGGCGGGAGCGAGCCCTGGTAAGCCGGCGGCGCCACTCCGCGCGCGGCGCTCGCTGCGTGCAGCTCCGCGATGCGCCGCTCGGCGGCGCTCCAGCGACCTTCCGCTTTCAGATAGCGCTCGACCTGCTGGTCGACGGCGGTGTTCATGAACATCGCGAGCAGCATCGGTGCCGGCCCGTTGATGGTCATCGAGACTGACGTCGTCGGGGCGCACAGGTCGAAGCCCGAGTAGAGCTTCTTCATGTCATCGAGCGTCGCGATCGAGACGCCTGAATTGCCGATGCGGCCGTAGATGTCGGGGCGCGGATCGGGATCCTCGCCGTAGAGTGTGGTCGAGTCGAACGCGGTCGAGAGACGCGCCGCGCCGTGCCCGTGCGCCAGATAGTGAAAGCGCCGGTTGGTGCGCTCAGGTCCCCCTTCGCCGGCGAACATGCGCGTCGGATCCTCTTCCTCACGGCGATAGGGATAGACCCCGCCGGTGTAGGGATATGAGCCGGGGAAATTCTCGTTGAGGATGAAGTGCAGCAGCTCGCCCCAATCGCGCGCCCTGGGCACCGCCAGCTTCGGAATCGGTGAGCGCGACAGGCTCTCGGTGTAGTTCTCACCTTTGAGCGTGCGCTCGCGCACCTTGTAGGAATAGGTCGGGTCGGTGGCCGAGCGCACGCGCGCCGGCCAGGCCTTGAGCTCCCCGACTCCCTCGGCTCCGATCTCGAGGAGCGCGCGGTTGTAAGCGGCGCGCAGCTCGCGTCGGGTCGCATCCGCGGAATGCTCCTCGAGCGCCTCGTGCGGGAACGGCTCGAGGGGCGAGGGCAGCCGTGCATCGTGCAGCGCCTTGAGGGATTCGTACAGGCCGTAGGCGCGGCGTGCCGCCTGGGCCTGCTCCTCGATGCGCGCGCGCGCGGCGCGCCCGCCGTGGGCGATGTCGGCGAGGTAGCGGGTGCGCGCGCCCGGAATGAGCGGCGCGCGCCCGACGGGCTCGGTGGGACCGGCATCGGCGAGCCGCCAGTCGGCGGTGCCGAGGCGCTTTGCGGTGAGCGCCGCGCACAGCGCCGCGAACAGCCGGTTGACGCCCGGGTCGTTGAAGCGGCTCGCGATGGTGGGGAACACCGGGAGCTCCGCGTCGGGGAGCTTGGCGCGATCGGGGTGGTTGCGCCGCCACTGCTTGCGCACGTCGCGCAGGCTGTCGTCCGCACCGCGCTTCTCGGCCTTGTTGAGCACGATGAAGTCGGCGTAGTCGAGCATGTCGATCTTCTCGAGCTGGCTGGCGGCGCCGTACTCGCTGGTCATCACGTACAGCGACAGATCCGCGAGGTCGACGATCTCGCTGTCCGACTGCCCGATTCCGGCGGTCTCGACCAGCACCAGGTCGAAGCCGCAGGCCTGGTAGAGCTGGATCACTTCCTTGAGCACCGCCGCGGTCGCCATGTGCGCGCGGCGCGTGGCGAGGGAGCGCATGAAGATGCGGTCCGAAGACAGGCTGTTCATGCGGATGCGGTCGCCGAGCAGCGCTCCGCCGCTGCGGCGCCGCGTGGGATCCATGGCCACCACCGCGATCTGGGCCTGCGGGAAAGCCCGTGTCAGGCGCGAGAGCAGCTCGTCCGTGAGGCTCGACTTGCCGGCCCCTCCGGTGCCGGTGATGCCGATCACCGGAGCGCGGTGGCGCGAGCGCGCGAGCGCGCGGCGAATCTGCTCCGCGGCCGCCGCATCGGCGCCCGCGCCCTCCAGCACCGAGATCGTCCGCGCCACCTGGCCGTGATCGCGCGCGTTCAGCGGCCGGAACTCGTAGGCAGGCCTGGCCGCGGCGGCGACCCGGCGAAAGACATCGTCGATCATGCCGGCGAGCCCCAGGCGCCGGCCGTCCTCGGGCGTATAGATCTTCTCCACCCCGTAACGCTCGAGCGCCTCGATCTCGTGCGGCGCGATGGTGCCGCCACCGCCGACGACTACGCGGATATGCGGATAGCCGCGCTCGCGCAGCATGTCCACCATGTAGGTGAAGTATTCGTTGTGTCCACCCTGATAGGAGCTCACCGCGATGGCGTCGGCGTCCTCATCGATCGCGGCGCGCACGATGTCGGCGACGCTGCGATTGTGGCCGAGGTGCACCACCTCGGCGCCGCGCGCCTGCAGCAGACGGCGGATCATGTTGATGGCGGCGTCGTGCCCGTCGAAGAGCGAGGCGGCGGACACGAAGCGCGGCGGTGGGCGGGGGGCGACCTCGCTGTCGGCGGCGGCGCTACCCTTGAGCGGAGCGTTCACGTTTTGTTTACTCTCGGGTAGAATACCTACTCATGAGTATGATTGAGACGTGCGCGGACGGTCAATGCGGGGGCGCCACGCCCGGGGCGGCTATAATACTCTCGGTCAGCGTATGAGCAGCCGCCGCCCCCTCCCCCTGGCCGCGGGCAAGAGCCCGGTCGTGACCGACTCCCCCTGGCGGGCGAGCGGCGAGCGCCGGCGTGACCGCGAGCTCAAACGCGAGGCGGTCATCCGCGCGGCGGCGCGCGCCTTCAACCACAAGGGCTACCACAACACCTCCCTCGACGACATCGCCGCCACGCTCGAGGTCACCAAGCCGACCGTCTATTACTACGTGAGCAACAAGGAGCAGCTGCTGTTCCAGTGCTTTCTCGCGGGGCTCGAGCCGATCCGCGCGGCTTTCCGCGAGGTGAAGGATCTCGCGCTCCCGGCCCGCGCCCGGCTCAATGCGGTGCTGCGTCATTACGGGGCCGCGGTCGCGTCCGAATTCGGCTGGAGCATGGTGCGGGCGGAGGACCAGGACCTGTCCCCGGCCATGAGCCGGCACATCAAGGCGCTGAAGTCGGAGATCGACCAGGGGATCCGCAGGCTGATCCGTGAGGGTGTCCAGGACGGCTCGATCGAGCCCTGCGATCCCAAAATGACCGCCTTTGCCCTCGCCGGCGCCCTCAACTGGATCGCTCACTGGTATCGTGAGGATCAGTCGCTCACCGGCGCAGAGATCGCCGAGGCGTTCGTCACCATATTCGAGGGCGGCCTGCGTCCGCGCAGCGCCTCCCAGTCAGCCACCCGCGCGCCGCTGCGGCGACGGGTGCGTATCGCCCGCTGAACCCAAAACGAGGCTGTCATCATGTCCGCTCCAGACGTCGTCATCGTATCCGCCCGGCGCACCCCGATCGGTGCGTTCCTCGGCGCGCTCTCACCTCTCACCGCCGTGCAGCTCGGGAGCGCGGCCATCAAGGCCGCCATCGAGAGCTCAGGTGTCGCCGCCGGCGAGGTGCAGGAGGTGATCATGGGGTGCGTGCTGCCCGCCAACCTCGGTCAGGCGCCCGCCCGACAGGCGGCCATCGGAGCCGGCGTGCCGATGGGCGTTCCCGCCACCACCATCAACAAGATGTGCGGCTCGGCGCTCAAGGCCGTCATGATGGCCGCCGAGCAGATCCGTTCGGGCACCGCCGAGGTCATCGTCGCGGGCGGGCTCGAATCGATGAGCAACGCGCCCTACATGCTGCCGAAGGCGCGCACGGGCTACCGCATGGGCACGGGCGAGATCATCGATCACATGATGCGCGACGGGCTGCAGAGCCCCTTCGACGGCAAGTCGATGGGCTGCTTCGCCGACTCGACCGCCGCCCGCTACAACTTCACTCGCGCGCAGCAGGACGCCTTCGCCACCGAGTCGGTGCGGCGCGCCATGACGGCGATGCAGGCGGGCGAGTTCGACACCGAGGTGACTCCCGTCACCGTCAAGGGCCGCAAGGGCGACACCGTGATCGCGCGCGATGAGACTCCCGGCACCTGCGATGTCAGCAAAATCACCTCCATGAAGCCCGCCTTCAACAAGGACGGCACCGTGACCGCGGCGAGCTCGTCCTCGATCTCCGACGGCGCCGCAGCGCTGGTGCTCATGAAAGCCGAGACCGCGGCGGCGCGGGGACTGAAGCCGCTCGCGCGCGTGCTCACCTGGTCGAGCCACGCGCAGGAGCCCGAATGGTTCACGACCGCTCCGGTCGGCGCCATCTCCAAGGTGCTCAAGCAGCTCGGGTGGAAGCCCCACGATGCGGATCTCTACGAGATCAACGAAGCCTTTGCGGTCGTCACCATGGCGGCGATGCGCGATATCGATATCGATCACGCGCGCGTCAACGTCAACGGCGGAGCGTGCGCGCTCGGACACCCGATCGGGGCCACCGGCGCGCGCATCCTCACGACACTCGTCCACGCCTTGCGCCGCCGTGATGCCAGGCGCGGCATCGCCTCGCTCTGCATCGGCGGGGGCGAAGCGGTCGCGCTCGCAGTCGAGGTGATGAAGTAGCCGCACTCTCGCGAGCCAGGGGAACGCCATGAAGATCCAGGACGCTCGGGCCGTCGTCACCGGCGGCGCCTCGGGGCTGGGCCACGCGGTCGCGCGGCACGTCATCGCCGCGGGTGGCAGGGCGGTGCTGCTCGACGTGCAGGAAGGGCCCGGACGTGCGGCGGCGGCAGCGCTCGGTGAGCGCGCGGCCTTCGTGCGCTGCGACGTCACCTCCGAGCCCGAGGTGAATGCCGCGATGGACACCGCCGCCGAGCGCCTCGGCGCAATCAACCTGCTGGTGAACTGCGCGGGTGTGATCGGCGCCGGGCGCGTGCTCGGGAAGAACGGGCCCATGGCGGGTGAGTTCTTCACCAAGGTGATCCACATCAACCTGATCGGCACCTTCCTGTGCGACAAGGCGGCGGCGGCTCTCATGCAGCATAATTCTCCCGGGCCGGACGGGGAGCGCGGCGTGCTCATCCATACTTCTTCCGTCGCCGCCTTCGAGGGGCAGATCGGGCAGGTCGCGTACTCGGCCACCAAGGCCGCGGTCGCCGGCATGACGCTGCCGATCGCGCGCGAGCTGGCGCGCTTTGGCATCCGCTGCGTGTCGATCGCGCCCGGGCTGTTCCACACGCCCATGATGGACGGGATGCCGCAGGACGTGCAGGACTCGCTCGGTGCGCAGGTCCCCTTCCCCTCGAGGCTCGGCCGGCCCGAGGAGTTCGCAAAGCTCGTCGCGACGGTGTTCGAGATCCCGATGCTGAATGGCACGACCGTGCGCCTGGACGGCGCGATCCGCCTGCAACCCAAGTAAGGGCTGCGGACGTGGGCAGCGCAGCAGAGGCAATCGAGCGCGACGTCATGGAATATGACGTCGTGATCGTGGGCGCGGGCCCGGCAGGGCTCAGCTGCGCGATCCGCCTGAAGCAACTCAAGCCCGCAACCAGCGTGTGCGTGCTCGAGAAGGCCTCCGCCGTCGGCGCACATGCGCTTTCGGGCGCGGTGTTCGAGCCCGGGCCCCTGGAGAGCCTGCTGCCGGGATGGGCGAACGAGTACCCGGGCATGAAGGTGCCGGCGGCGGAAGATGAGTTCTCCATCCTGACGCGGCGCGGCTCGTTCAAACCGGTGCCGGATTGGCTGGTGAAGCTGCTGCCGCGCTCGCTCACCTACAGCACCCCGTTCAACAATCACGGCAACTACATCATCTCGCTCGGACAGCTCACTCCCTGGCTTGCCAGCAAGGCGGAGTCTCTCGGGGTCGAGATCTTCCCGGGCTTCGCTGCCGCCGCGCCGGTGTTCGGGCCCGACGGCGCGGTCGCCGGAGTTCGCATCGGCGACATGGGCCTCGATCGCGAAGGCAAGCCCGGCCCGAACTTCACCGCCGGCGTCGAGATCCGGGCACCGCTCACCGTGCTCGCCGAGGGCGCGCGCGGCTCGATCTCCAAGGAGCTCATCGCGAAGTTCGATCTCGCCCGCGGCCACTGCCCGCAGACCTTCGCCCTCGGTTACAAGGAGTTGTGGCAGTTGCCGCCGGGGAGAGTGCGACCGGGGCGCATCGAGCACTCGCTCGGATGGCCGGCCGACCCGCGCACCTATGCCGGCAGCTTCCTTTACCATCTCGATAACGATCGCGTGTACGTCGGCTATATCGTCGGCCTCGACTACCGCGACCCGCGCCTGAAGCCCTTCGAGGCATTCCAGCAGTACAAGAACCACCCGACGGTCAAGCCGCTGCTCGAGGGGGGCGAGATCCTCTCGGCCGGTGCTCGCACCATCGCCGCGGGCGGCTGGCAGTCGACGCCGACACTCGAGATGCCCGGCGCGATTCTCATCGGCGATGCCGGCGGCACGCTCAACTTCGCGAAGATCAAGGGCGTGCACCAGGCCATTCGCTCAGGAATGCTGGCCGCCGAGCTCATCGCCCGGACCGGCGCCGGACACGGTTTCGATGCCCTGTGGCGCGAATCCACCGGGGGGCGTGAGTTGCAGAAGGTGCGTAACTTCAAACCCGCATTCAAGCGCGGCATGTGGATCGGGCTGCTGAACTCGGCTTGGGAGATGCTGACCGCGGGCCACTCTCCCTGGACGCTGAAGAACACCGCCGACTGGTCGCGGCTCGCGAAGCTCGAGGACTTCTCCTCGCCCGAACGTCACTGGGGTGCGCGCACCCTGCCGCCGCGCGATCGGGTGTCGTTCGTTTTCTTCGCCGGCAACTCGCACGAGGAGAGTCAGCCGGTGCACCTCAAGGTCGCGGACACCAGCATCTGCGTCGAGCGCTGCACCCGCGAGTTCGGCAATCCGTGCGAGCGCTTCTGCCCGGCGGGAGTCTACGAGATGGTGGACGACGGCGCCGCAGGCCGCCGCCTGCAGATCAATGCCGCCAACTGCGTGCACTGCAAGGCCTGCGACATCAAGGACCCCTACCAGATCATCACCTGGACCACTCCCGAGGGGGGCTCGGGACCGAACTATCAATCGTTGTAGCGGCCGCCCACCGCCCACCGCCCCATGTCGGAACTCTGGCGCCCCTCACCTGCACGCATCGCCGAGGCCAATCTCACGCGCTTCATGAAGTGCGTCACCGCGCGCACGGGCACGGCGCTCGGCAGTTACGCTGAGCTCTACGACTGGTCGCTCGCGGAGCCGGCGCAGTTCTGGACGGAGCTCGCGCGCTTCGCGGACGTGCGTGCCGAGTGGGGCACGGGGCCGGTGATCGAGAGCCCGGAGCGTATGCCGGGCGCGCGCTTCTTCCCCGGCGCCCGACTCAACTTCACCGCGAACCTGCTGCGCTTCAACGATGAGGCGGAGGCGCTCATCTTCCGCAACGAGCGTGGCACGCGCCGGGCACTCTCGTGGCGCGAGCTGCACGCGCAGGTGGCGCGCATCGCTGCCGGGCTCGCAGACGCCGGGGTGGTTGCCGGCGACCGCGTCGCCGGCTTCCTGCCGAATCTCCCTGAAGCGGCGATCGCCATGCTCGCGACTGCCAGTCTCGGAGCCACCTGGTCGTCGTGCTCGCCGGACTTCGGCGTGCACGGGGTGCTCGACCGCTTCGGGCAGATTCAACCGAAGGTCCTCTTCACCGCGGACGGCTATTACTACGCCGGCAAGACCCTCGACTCACTCGCCTCCATGAAAGAGGTGCTGGAGAAGCTCGCCGGGGTGCAGCGCGTGGTGGTCGTCCCATACGTGGCGCAGGCACCCGAGCTGGCGCGACTCGGGGAAGCGGGCGCGCGCGCCACACTCTGGGCGCAGTTCGGCAGCGTCGGAGCGAAGTTGCGCTGCGCGATGCAGCCCTTCAATCATCCGCTCTACATCCTTTATTCCTCGGGCACCACGGGCGTGCCCAAGTGCATCGTGCACGGCGCGGGCGGAACGCTCCTGCAGCACCAGAAAGAGCACCTGCTGCACACCGATCTGGGCCGGCGCGACCGCCTGTTCTACTTCACGACCTGCGGCTGGATGATGTGGAACTGGCTGATGAGCGCCCTCGCCACCGGTGCGACGCTGGTCCTTTATGACGGCAGCCCCTTTCACCCCGACCCGGGCGTGCTGTGGCGCATGGCCGCCGAGGAGCGCGTCACCGTCTTTGGCACCAGCGCCAGGTATCTCGGCTCGCTGGAGAAGAGCGGCTTCATCGCGGCGCGCAACGTGGACCTGACACCGTTGCGCAGCCTCCTCTCGACCGGTTCCCCGCTCCTGCCCGACGGCTTCGACTTCGTCTACTCGAGCATCAAGGCGGACCTGCAGCTCGCCTCGATCTCCGGCGGCACCGACATCGTCTCGTGCTTCGCGCTCGGCTGCCCCATCCGCCCGGTGCAGCGCGGCGAGATCCAGTGCCGGGGCCTCGCGATGGCGGTCGATATCTTCGATGACGACGGCCACCCGGTGCGGGGCGTGCGCGGGGAGCTCGTGTGCACCGCGCCCTTCCCCTCGATGCCGCTCGGCTTCTGGAACGATGCGGATGGCGCGCGCTACCGCGCCGCCTATTTCGAGCGTTTTCCGGGGGTATGGCACCACGGCGACTACGCTGCGCTCACCGAGCACGACGGCCTCGTCATCTACGGCCGCTCGGACGCGGTGCTCAACCCCGGCGGCGTGCGCATCGGTACCGCCGAGATCTACGGCGCGGTCGAGAGTCTGCCGCAGATCCTGGAGGCACTGGCGGTCGGCCAGGACTGGCAGGGCGATGTGCGGGTGGTGCTGTTCGTGCGATTGCGGCCGGGGGTGCAGCTCGATGAGGCGTTGCAGAGACAGATCCGCGCCAAAATCCGCGAGCACACCACCGCGCGCCACGTGCCGGCGCGGATCGTCGCGGTGCCGGACATTCCGCGGACTCTGTCCGGCAAGCTCACCGAGCTCGCCGTGCGCAACGTCATCCACGGCCTGCCGGTGAAGAACGTCGACGCGCTCGCCAACCCGCAGGCGCTCGAGCACTTCCGCAATCTCTCCGAGCTCGCGAGCTGACCCGCAACGCGTGCGCCAGACCTACGATCTGCGAGCGCTCTATGCCCGCGAGCTGCGCGAGCGCGACTACAGCCCCGACCGCGCGCAACTGCGCGCCGTGGCGAAGCTCGACCTGCTGCGCCGCCGTCTGCTGCGGGCGCACGCCTCGCGGGCGCCGCACTGGCTCGGGAGGCTGTGGCGCAGCACGCCGGCCGCTCCGCGGGGGCTGTATCTGTGGGGCGGCGTCGGCCGCGGCAAGACTTTTCTGATGGACCTGTTCTTTGCGAGCCTGCCCTTCGCCGAGCGCCGCCGTCAGCATTTCCACCACTTCATGCACGAAGTGCACGCACGGCTCGCGGACCTGAGGCACGAGCGCGATCCGCTCGAGCTGCTCGCGGCGCGGCTGGCGCAGGATATCCGGGTACTGTGTTTCGATGAGCTGCAGGTCACCGACATCGCAGACGCCATGATCCTGGGCGGACTCTTCCGCGCTCTGCTGCAGCGCGGGGTCACGCTGGTCGCAACTTCCAACACGCCGCCGCCGGAGCTCTACCGGGATGGGCTGCAGCGCGCGCGCTTCCTCCCGACAATCGAGCTGCTCGAGCGGAGCCTCGAAGTGCTGCGCCTCGGCGGTACGACCGACTACCGCCTGCGCGAGCTCACCGGGGCGGGTGTGTATCTGCCCGCGGGGGAGCCGGCGACGCCGGCCCGCCTGGCGCAGCTGTTCGGCCGCCTCGGCGGCCGCAGCACTCGCTCCGGAGGCAACGTTCTCATCGAGGGACGACCGATCGCCGTCGTTCGCGAAGGTGCGGGGGTTGCGTGGTTCGAGTTCGCCGCCCTGTGCGGCGGACCCCGCAGCGCCGACGACTACATCGAGATTGCGCGCGAATACGGCTCGCTGGTCGTCTCTGACGTGCCGGTGCTCGAGGCGGCAGACGACGATGCCGCGCGCCGCTTCATCGAGCTGATCGATGAGCTCTACGACCGCAACGTGAATCTGATCGTGTCAGCGGCCGCGCCGCCCGGCGAGTTATATCGTGGCGAGCGCCTCAGGGCGCCATTCGAGCGCACCGTCAGCCGCCTGATCGAGATGCAGAGCGCGCAATACCTCGCGCGCGAGCACAAGCCCTAGCGACTGCCCATGCCTTATTTGGCGCTGAGGGTGCCGTCCTTGTCGATGTCGAAATTGACCTGCTGACCACTGCTGTTCACCGCCGAACCGATCCAGTCGGAGCCGTTCTTGTGCAGGCCCTGGATGTTCGTGTACCCCTTCTGTCCCAGCAGCTGCGTCACCTGCTGCTCATCGAGCGAAGCAGGTCCGACATAGCCCTTCTCAGATCTCGCGCCGCCGCCGAAAGCCGAGCACGCGCCCAGCAGCATCAGACAGCTGACGACCAGCATATTCCGCATGGCAACCTCTTCCGTCCTAAAGCCTTGCTTGTGGAGCGCGCACGCTAAGGCCAGCGCGCTCAAATCTGCATAGGACGCGTGCAGAAATGTCGTGCGCGACTGGCGGAATTGGCGGTAGGAGAGTCCCTACGAGACTAAATGACGCCGCGGCGGATCTGATCCTGCTCGATCGATTCGAACAGCGCGCGGAAGTTTCCCTCGCCGAACCCCTCGTTCCCCTTGCGCTGGATGATCTCGAAGAAGATCGGGCCGATGACATTCTTCGTGAAGATCTGCAGCAGCACGCCCTCACCGCGCGAGGGATTGCCGTCGATGAGGATGCGCCGCGAGCGCAGCTCGTCGAGCTTCTCGCGATGCCCGGGGACGCGCGCCGCGACGCCCTCGTAGTAGCTGTCGGGTGTATCCTGGAATGCCACGCCCTGGCTGCGCAGCACGTCGACCGTGCGGTAGATGTCCGCGGTGGCGAGCGCGATGTGCTGGATGCCCTCGCCGTGGTACTCGCGCAGGTACTCCTCGATCTGACTCTTGTCGTCCTGGGATTCGTTGATCGGGATGCGGATCTTGCCGCAGGGACTGGTCATGGCGCGCGACAGGAGCCCGGTGAGCTTACCCTCGATGTCGAAGTAGCGGATCTCGCGGAAGTTGAACAGCTTCTCGTAGAACCCCGCCCACACGTCCATGCGTCCCCGCCCGACGTTGTGGGTCAGGTGGTCGATCACCGCCAGCCCCGCGCCTGCGCCCGGCGCTGTCGGCGCCAGCGGCCGGAAGTCCACGTCGTAGATCGAGCGCTCGCCGTAGAGATCCACCAGATAAATGAGGGAGCCGCCGATGCCCTCGATGCAGGGAATGTTGAGCTCCATGGGACCCGCGCTCTGGGGACCGGGCCTGGCGCCGAGCTCGAGAGCGCGCCGGTAGGCGGCGGCGGCGTCGCGCACGCGGAAGGCCATGGCACATGCCGAGGGGCCATGCGCTCGGGCGAAGCCTTGAGCGAAGGACTGCGGCTCCGCGTTGATGATGAAGTTGATCTCCCCCTGGCGATGGAGCGTCACGTTCTTGGAGCGATGGCGTGCCACCGCCGGGAAGCCGAGTCGCTCGAACAGGGTACGCAGCAGCTGCGGGTCGGGCGCCGTGTATTCGACGAACTCGAATCCATCGGTGCCCATCGGGTTGTCCGGCGGGGCGCTCATCGTGCGCATTATAGGCGCCGCAGCCGCCATGCCGCCGCCTCGGCCGCCTGGCGGGCCGCCCGCAGCATCCCCTATGTATAATCACGCGCCTCCATGCACAGCCAAGCTTCCGAAGACAGCCGGCTGCTGCGCAGCATTCCCGCAGCACGGGTCGCGCTGATCCAGCGCATCGCGCGCGCGGCTCCGAGCGGAGCCGGTCAGCGCGATCTCAAGCAGCGCTTCCTGCGCAGCTATTTCCACGGAGTGGCCGAAGAGGATCTGGCGGAGCATCAGCCCGCGCTGCTCGCGCGAGCGGCGCTCGCTCACCTGGCCTTCGGCGCGCGGCGTGCTCCGGGGCGCTCGCTGGTGCGGGTCTTCAATCCGGGGGCCGATGAGGGCTTCGAGTCACCGCACACGCTGGTGCTCACCGTCACCGACGACATGCCCTTCCTCGTCGACTCCCTCGGCATAGCGCTCGGCCGTGCCGGACTCGCCGTGCACCTGATCGTGCACCCGGTGTTGCAGGTGCGCCGCGACGGGCGCGGGCGACTGCTGGACATCGGCGCAAACGGCGCTCAGGCGGCGCACGCCGAGTCGTGGCAGCTGTACGAAATCGATCGCCTCACCGACGGCAGGCAGCTGGAGAAGCTGCGGCACGAGCTGGAGTCGACTCTCGCCGACGTGCGCTCCGCCGTGCACGACTTCATGCCGATGCGCGAGCGGGTGCGCGAGATCATCGCGCGCCTGGAAGCCGATCCGCCGCCGCTCCCTGCGGGCGAGGTGAGCGAGGCGCGCCACCTGCTCGACTGGATGGAAGGCCGGCATTTCGTGTTCCTGGGCTACCGCCATTATCGGCTCGAGCGCGGCCGCAGCGAGGATCGCCTGGTGCCGGATGTGCTCTCGAGCCTCGGCGTGCTGGCCCGCGGGCGGCGCAGGGGCGCGCGCGCCGCTGCGACGGTGCTGCGCGGCCCGGTACGCGTCCGCGCGCGCGAGCCGGAGGTGCTGATCGTCACCAAGGCCAACTCGCTGGCGACCGTGCATCGCGCCGAATACCTCGACTACGTCGGCGTCAAGACCTTCGACAGCCGGGGGCTGGTCGACGGCGAGCACCGCTTCCTCGGGCTCTGGACCTCGACCGCCTATCACGGCAGCCCGCGAGACATCCCGGTGCTGCGCCGCAAAGTCGAGCGCGTCATCGAGCATTTCGGGCTCGATCCCGCGAGCCACGACGGCAAGGAAGTACTCAACGTTCTCGAGACTTATCCGCGCGACGAGCTGTTTCAGGCGGGCGTGCCCGATCTGATCCGCATCGTGCGCGGGGTGGTGAACCTCTACGAGCGGCGCACCGTGCGGCTGCTGGTGCGCCGCGACCCCTACCAGCGCTTCTACTCGTGCCTGATCTACGTGCCGCGCGATCGCTACAACACCGAAGTGCGCCAGCGCATCGAGCGCATCGCGGCGGAGGGTCTCGCGGGCGTGAGCGTCGAGAGCCAGGCGCAGATCTCCGGTGCCAGCCATGCGCGCGTGCACGTGGTGGTGCGCACCGATCCCGACAGGCATCACAAGCCGGACTTCGCCGCGCTCGAGCGGCGCATCGCAGAGGCCGCCCTCACCTGGGCCGACCGACTGCGCGAGGTGCTCATCGCGCAGCGCGGCGAGGCCGCGGGCCTTGCCCTGCTCGCGCGTTACCGCCAGGCCTTCCCGATCGCCTACCGGGACGATGTGGCACCGACCGCAGTGCTCGATGACCTGGCGGACCTGGAGGCGCTGCGCACCGAGCCGCAGGCGCTGCGACTCAAGCTGTATCGACCCGCCGCGCAGCAGGCGCAGCGGGTGCATCTCAAGGTCGTCAGGCGCGGCGACCCGGTGCCGATCTCCGACATCCTGCCGATGCTGGAGAACTTCGGGTTGCGGGTGATCTCCGAGCGTCCCTACCAGCTCGCCTGGCCCGATGGCGGTGCCGCCTGGATCCAGGATTTCGAGCTCGAGCACCGCGACCGGATGGTCGTCGACATTGCCCGTTCGGAGGCCAACTTCCGCGAGGCGTTCCTCGCCGCCTGGACCGGCTTAGTCGAGAACGACGGCTTCAACCGCCTCACTCTCAGCGCGGACCTGCACACGCGGCAGATCGTGGTGCTGCGTGCCTACTGCCGTTACCTGCTGCAGACCGGCGTGCCGTTCAGTCAGGTTTACATGGAGCGGACGCTGGCGGGCAACGTGGCAATAGCCCGCGCGCTCGTGCGCCTGTTCGCTCTGCGCTTCGATCCCAGCCTCGCGCGCCGCGGCTCCGCCGGCGAGCGCGCCGCCGAAAATACGGTGACGCAGATCCGCAACGCCCTCGACGGCGTCGCCAGCCTCGACGACGACCGGATACTGCGTGCCTACCTGAATCTGGTGCGCGCGACGCTGCGTACCAACTTCTACCAGGCGACTCAGGAGGGGCAGCCCAAGAGCTACCTGTCCTTCAAGTTCGATCCTTCACAGATCCCGGATCTGCCGCTGCCCAAACCCAAGTTCGAGATCTTCGTATACAGCCCCCGGGTCGAGGGGGTGCATCTGCGCATGGGCGACGTCGCGCGCGGCGGCATCCGCTGGTCCGACCGGCGCGAGGATTTCCGCACCGAAGTGCTCGGCCTCATGAAGGCGCAGAACGTCAAGAACACGCTGATCGTTCCCGTGGGCGCCAAGGGCGGCTTCGTACCGAAGCGCCTGGCCGGCAGCCGCGAGGAGATCCAGGCCGAGGTGGTGCGCTGCTATCAGACCTTCATCCATGGCCTCCTCGACCTCACCGACAACATCGTCTCGGGGCGTATCGTGCCGCCGGCGCAGGTCGTGCGCCGCGACGGCGACGACCCCTACCTGGTGGTGGCCGCCGACAAGGGCACCGCGACCTTCTCGGACCTCGCCAACGCAATCTCGGCCGAATACCGCTTCTGGCTCGGGGATGCCTTCGCCTCCGGCGGCTCGGCAGGCTACGACCACAAGAAGATGGGCATCACGGCGCGCGGCGCCTGGGAGTGTGTGAAGCGGCACTTCCGCGAGATTGGCATCGACATACAGAGGAAAGACTTCACCGTCGTCGGCATCGGCGACATGTCGGGCGATGTGTTCGGCAACGGTATGCTGCTCTCGCGCCACATCCGGCTGCAGGCCGCTTTCGATCACCGCCACATCTTCCTCGACCCCGACCCGGATCCGGCGCTGAGCTTCGCCGAGCGGGCGCGACTGTTCGATCTGCCGCGCTCGAGCTGGGACGATTACGACCGTAAGAAGATATCGCGCGGCGGCGGTGTGTTTGCGCGCTCGGCGAAATCAATTCCGCTGTCGGCGGAGGTGCGCACGCTCCTCGGCCTGCAGGACGCCAGCGCCGCCCCGAACGAGATCATCCGCGCCATTCTGACGCTGCCGGTCGACCTGCTGTGGAACGGCGGAATCGGCACCTACGTGAAGGCGACCGATGAGCGCAATGCGGAAGTCGGCGATCGCACCAACGACGGGCTGCGCATCAACGGCCAGGCGCTGCTCGCGAAAGTGGTCGGCGAGGGCGGCAATCTCGGACTGACGCAGCGCGGCCGCATCGAATATGCGCTCGCCCGCGGGCGCCTCAACACCGACTTCATCGACAACTCCGCCGGGGTCAACACATCGGACGTCGAAGTCAACGTCAAGATCGTACTCAACCCGCTGGTGGCCGAGGACAAGCTCTCACGCGGCGATCGCAACCGTCTGCTCGCGCGCATGACCAACGAAGTGGCGGCGCTCGTGCTGCGCAACAACTACCTGCAGAGCCAGGCGCTCAGCACGCTGGAGCTGCAGGGAGTCGCGCGGCTGATGGAGTTCCAGTACCTCATCCGCGCGCTCGAGCGCGAGGGCGTCCTCAATCGCGCCCTGGAGTTCCTGCCGAGCGACGACGAGCTCACCGATCGTCGCAAGAGCGGCATGGGCCTGACACGCCCGGAGCTGGCGATCCTGCTCGCCTACAGCAAGATCTGGCTCAGCAACCACCTGCTGGCCTCCGACGTTCCCGAGGACCCCTACCTTTCGGCGGAGCTGGAGCGTTACTTCCCGGCACCCATGCCGGAGCGCTTCCGCCGCGCCATCGCCCATCACCGTCTGCGCCGCGAGATCATCGCCACCGCGACCACCAACAGCCTGGTCAACCGCATGGGCCCGACATTCGTGCCGCGCGTGCAGGGAGACACGGGCGCCGAGCCCGCGCGGATCGCCCGCGCCTACACCGCAGCGCGCGAGATCTTCTCGATGCGCGCGATCTGGGAACAGATCGAGGCGCTCGACAACAAGGTGCCGGCGAAGCTGCAGTACGAGGCGGCCTTCCAGACGAGCCGGCTGCTGCGCCACGCCACCTACTGGCTGCTCGCCTCCGGCGACGCCCTGCAGGTCGATGCCGCCGTGCGCACCTTCCGGGACGGGGTGCGCCAGCTCGAGGCCGAGACACCGGGAGTGCTGACGGGGACCGAGCTGGTGCGCTTCGATGAGGCGCGCAAGCACTACAGCGATGCGGGGCTCCCGCCACCCCTCGCCTCGCGCATTGCCGCGCTCGAGGCGCTCAACGCCGCGCTCGATATCGTCGAGGTTGCAGCCAGCCACAAGGTCAGCGTCGCGGAGACCGCGCGCGTGTATTTCGAGGTCGGTACGCGCATCGGCTGCGACTGGCTTCAGTCCCGCATCGAGGGACTCACGGTCGAGGGCCAGTGGCAGGCGATCGCGCGCAGCGGGCTGCGCGATGCGGCGCTGCGAGTGCACCGCCGCCTCGCCGAGCGGGTGCTGGCGCGCAAGGACCGTGGCGCCGCTCCGGCCCGTGTCACCGCCTGGATCGAGTCCGGCGGAAAGGAGCTGGCGCACTCGCACCGCACGATTGCGGACATGCGCGCCGCGGATGCCGGCGATTTCGCCACGCTCACCGTGGGCCTCGAAGCGCTGCGAAAACTGGCGAACTAGGCGCGGCGCGGAGAGAGCCATGGCGGTTGGAAAGCTCATTCTGGTGCGTCACGGCCAGAGTCTCTGGAACCTCGAGAACCTCTTCACCGGCTGGACCGACGTCGATCTCACCGAGCAGGGGCGGAGCGAGGCGGCGCAGGCCGGCCGCGAGTTGCTGAAGGAGCGACTCGAGGTGGGCGTTGCGTTCACCTCGGTGCTGAAGCGCGCCATCCGCACGCTTTGGATCATGCTGGACGAGATGGACCGCATGTGGGTCCCGGTCGAGCGTTCCTGGCGCCTCAACGAGCGGCACTACGGCGCGCTGCAGGGGCTCAACAAGGCGCAGACCGTCGCGCAGCACGGCGAGGCCCAGGTAAAGATATGGCGGCGCAGTTACGACATCCCGCCCCCGCCGCTCCCCGGGGAGGACCCGCGCCACCCGCGCTTCGATCCCCGCTACGCGGCGGTCGCTGCGCACGACCTCCCTGCCACCGAGTCGCTCAAGGACACCCTGGGGCGCGTCCTGCCCTACTGGCACGCCCGCGTCGCCCCGGAGCTGCGCACCGGGCACAACGTGCTGGTGGTGGCACACGGCAACAGCCTGCGTGCCATGGTGAAGATGCTGGACGAGATGAGCGAGAGCGAGATCGTCGAGCTCAATATTCCAACCGGCGTGCCGCTTCTCTACGAGCTCGACGCGCAGTTGAGACCCGAGGCGCGCCGCTATCTGGGCGACCCGGCCGCAATCGCCGCCGCCGCCGAAGCCGTCAAGCGCCAGACCGAAAAGCGTTGACGGCGCGCCGCGCGCCTACGCAGCCCAGCCGTCATAGCGGCCCTTGAACTCCTGCGCGAGCGCCGTCATGCGCGCGCTCAGCGCCTGCATGTCCGGCAGGATCAGCCGCATGCTCTTGGTCGCATGGAGACTGAAGGGAAGATCGCTCTCATCCTGCATCGGCTTGACGTCGACGCTGAATTCCGGCTCGAGTCTCGCCCGTACCCCCTGGCAGGCGCTCGCATCCGGCAGCGCCATGAAGAAGTCGACGGCGTAATCGTTGAAGGGAATGTAGCCGCGCCCCCGCAGGCGCTCGAGCAGCTGCGCGTCCCAGCTCGCGACGCGCGCGCGCTGCGCGGCGCGCAGCTTGAAGTACACGCGCACCACGATCAGCAGCAGAGCCACCACCAGGAACGCGATGAAGGACAACATGCTTGGCCGCGTCCCGCCGCGCTCAGCGCGGCGTCTTGCCGGGAAAGCGCGGCTTGCGTTTGTCGAGGAACGCAGCCACTCCCTCCACGGCATCGGCGCTCGCCGCCTGCGCGGCGATGGTCTCGCTCTCGAGCACCATCTGCGACTCAAACGCGCCCAGTGAGTGCGCGATCAGCCGCTTGGTGGCACCGTAGGCGGTGGCCGGTCCGCGCGCCAGGCGCTCGGCGAGCTCCAGCGAGCGCTCGAGCAGCCGCTCGTCCGCGACCACCTCGTTCACCAGCCCCCAGGAAAGCGCCTCCTCGGCGCTGAGCGTGCGATTGAGCAGCAGCAGCTCCATGGCGCGCTTGAGGCCGACGATGCGCGGCAGCAGGAAGGAGGTGCCGGCGTCGGGACTGAGGCCGACGCCCGTGTAGGCGAGGTTGAACCTCGAGCCGTGCGCCGCGAGCGCCAGGTCCGCCATCGCGACCAGGCCCACGCCGGCTCCGGCGGCGGTACCGTTGACAGCCGCGACCACCGGCGCATCCATGCGCACGAAGTGCGAGATGGCGGCGTGCAGGTAGGTGGTGAGCTCGCGAATGTGGTCATCGAGCGAGAGCTCGCGCGAGGGCACGGCCCGCAGATCGCCGCCGAAGCAGAAGTGCTCGCCCGCGCCGGTGATCACCACGGCGCGCACCGTGGGGTTGCGTGCACAGGTCATCGCGGCGGCCAGCAGGTCCATCGCCATCTGCAGGTTGAGCGTGTTGGAATGCTCGGGCCGGTTGAGCCGCACCAGCGCCACCGCACCGTGGGTCTCCACCTGAACGCTGGCGGTGGACACGGCCGCTCTATTCGTCCGGCGCGACCGTCACGCGCAGCCCGGCCAGCGCCGGCGTGAACTCGACCTGGCATGACAGGCGCGAGTTCTCGCGATAGTGGCCGAGCTCCGTGAGCAGCTCACGCTCATCCGACATGATCGCCGGCAGCTTCGCCAGCCATTCGGGGTCCACATAGATGTGGCAGGTGGCGCACGAGCACATGCCGCCGCAAATGGCGGCCACACCGTAATCGAGCTCGCGCAGATTCTCCATCAGCTTGAGACCCGTCGTCGCGTCCACCTCATGCTCGATCCCGTCGCGATCCACGACCCGCAACAGCGCCATGCAGCTCCTCGGTCACCGCGCATGATTGTGCGACGGCTTTGCCGCGGTAGTGTGCCGCTTGGGCGTTCCTGCCGCCAG
>Ga0070735_10001502_pt1 | contig 22536 bp, 20 predicted proteins | sample Coa_R1_FD_66443 | JGI IMG/M metagenome (GOLD analysis project Ga0070735, IMG submission 66443) | Surface soil microbial communities from Centralia Pennsylvania, which are recovering from an underground coalmine fire - Coalmine... | ecosystem: Environmental > Terrestrial > Soil > Unclassified ...
ATGATCGTGCGGGCCAGGTCGCGGTCGGCCTGGAAGTTGTGATGGCCGCCCAGCCAGTAGTCGTAGACGCGGGCGACGTTCGCCTTGGTGGTGTCGATTCCCGGCGGTACCCAGCCAGGTTCCACGGTCATCGGGTCTCCTGTTCCGCTTGCGGGGCACGCGCGGGACTCAGGATATCGGCGGTTCGCCGCTTCGCGCAGACTGTGATGGTACAGGTCGTTAGAGTTAGCATGTCGGTTTTGCGCGGCGGCCTGAGGAGAGCCGAGGCACGGTGACGGAGACAGAGCTGCAGCTGTGGCTGCACGGCAGCCTGGACCTGGCTGGGATCGCCGACCTGGTCCTGGACGTCACGGTGCCGGATTTCGCGGACGCGGGGGCCGTGTTCGTGCTGGAGCATCCGCTCAATGCTGGTGGGACCGGGGATGTGGTGGCGCGACGGATCGGGACCCGGCTCGCGCTGGTCAGCCAGGCCGTGACGCAGGAGGCGTTCCCGGCCGGGGAGATGACCGCGTTCGCGGGCGACTCGCCTTATGCGCGCTGCGTGCGCGGCGGGGAGCCGGTGATATTCGCGCGGCCGGACAGCAGGACGCTGGAGCGCGCTCGGCCCGGAGGGCGGGAGATCATGTCCCGGTATGGCTGCTTCCTGGCTGTTCCGGCGACGGCGGGCGCGGAGGTGGCCGGGTTCCTGGCGTTTGCGCGCACCGCGGGCCGGGCCGCGTTCGATGACGCCGACGCCGCGACGGCCTCCCGCCTGGCGGCCGGGACGGGAACCGGCATCGCCAACGCCCTGACCCTGATGCGGCACCGGTTCATCGCCGACTCGCTGCAGCGCAGCCTGCTCGCGGCCGAGCCGGTCGCGCCGCCGGGACTGGAGGTCACCGCCCGGTGCCTGCCCGCCGCCGGGCAGATCGTCGGCGGCGACTGGTACGACCTCGTCACCCTGCCCGCGGGCCGGAGCGGCATCATCGTCGGCGACGTGATGGGGCACGGGCCTGAGGCGGCCGCGGTCATGGCGCAGCTCCGGGCCGCGGCGCACGCCCTGGCCCAGCTGGACCTGGAACCCGCCGAACTGCTCGGCCACCTGGACCAGGTGACCACGACGCTGGGGCGGCCCATGCTGGCCACGTGCGTGTACGCGGTCATCGACCCGGCCGGCCAGTCCTGCACCCTGTCGGCGGCGGGCCACCTGCCGCCCGTGCTGGCCCTGCCGGACGGCACGACCAGGGTCCCGGACCTGCCGGGTGGCCAGTCACTCGGGCTCGGCTCGGCGGTGTACGGGCAGGTCCGGATCAAGCTCCCGCCCGGCGCGATCATCGCCTTGTACACCGACGGGCTGGTGGAGACGCGCACCCGCTCCTTTGACCAGGGGATCCTGGCCTTGCGTTCGGTCCTGCGGGGTGGCCCCGGCTCGCTGGATACGGCCTGTGACCGGCTCATCGGCTCACTCGCCGAGCGATTCGAAGACGACGTGACCGTGGTCCTGGTCCGCATCCCCGTCAGCTGACGGCTAGCTCAATTCCGAGTTCGCTCACCAGGACGCGGAGGGTGTCTGGCGCGAGCCGCTGCGCGACGGCGAACAGGGCAGGATGGAAGCAGACCGTCATGCCCGCCACGAGATCGCGGCAGGCCTGGGCCTGATTCTCATCCTGGTTGACCACGGTGGCCAGCGCCTGCCCCGCCATCGACCGGTCGATCTTGCCTTTCAGGTCGAGCACGGCGCGGGCCGCGGCCGACGCATGGTCCGGCTGGCCCGCCTTCGCCGCCGCGTCGGCGAGCCCGAGCAGCAGGTAGGCGCGGTAGTTGAGGTCCTCGATGCCGTCCGCCAGACGGGCCGCGACGCCGAACCAGCCGACCGTGTACGCCGCCTGGACCAGGACGGCGCGCCAGTCGTCGCTGACCACGGGCGGCTGGTAGTACGCCGGCTCTGGACCGACCATCCGAAGGACGGCATCGACCGTGACCAGCGCGGCACGGCGCTGATCGGACGACGGGATCTGCTGCGCCGCGCTCAGGGCGACGCGGGTCCGGAGGCATGCGGCTGCCGCCTGCGCGATGGCCGCCGGGGCCCAGTCGATGGTGCGGCTGAACGGTAGTCCGGCGACCTGGTAGGCCCGGCCGAAGAAGCCATCCGCCGCCTCCGGGTTCTGGCGTACGGCGTAGCCCCCGTTGACCAGCGCCAAGACCTTGGCGCCCGGATCCCGGATCTGTTCGGCGGCGTACTGGGCTAGGTGGCTGTCCCCAGACTGGCCAGCGGCCTGCGCCAGTATCCCGAGCGCCTGCGTCCGCTCGTACTCGCCGGGGATGAGCACGGCCCGGTCCACCTCGGCCCGCAGGAAGTCAGGCCACTCGGCTCGGCCGGCCGCCTGGGCGGACAGCTCGACGATCGCGTAGGCCCGCCGCAGGAAGCCTTCGAAGTCAGTGGCCCGGCAGGCCTCGCGGAACAGGCTCGCGGCGACGGCCGGCCGGTCGTCCGCGGCCCGGGCCAGGACGCCGAGCAAGGTCGCGCGGATGCCCGGGTCCGGCTTCATCGCGTCCTGTGACGCCTCGGTGGCGAGGTGCCGGGCGAGGCCATCGTCGCCCGTGGCCAGGGCGGCCGCGATGATTCCGCCGGTCGCCCAGGCCTGCTGGGCCGGATCGCGGATGTCCTTCGCGATCCCCCGCGCCTTCTCGATGAGCTCGGCCGCGGAAGACCCGGCGCTGACGGCAGCGCTGCCCGGGCCGCTGGACGCGGCCTTGGCGCCGGCTCCGGCGGCGGCTCCGGCGGCGGCGGCGAGGATCCCGGCACGTTGGCTCGGTTCCTCCACGTCGTCGGCGATCCGCTCCGCGGCGGCCAGGCAGCCGGCGGTGATCGCGGCGTTCGCGACCGTCGTCAGGAGCCACGGCCGGTTCCCGAGTTCCCCCGCGTCCATCGCCGCCTGGCGCGCCTTCTCGATGAGCTCGCCGGCCGGCCGCCCGGCGCTGGCCGCGGCACTGGCGGCGGACACCAGAAGCAGCGGGCGCTGGCCGCGGTCCTCCAGGTCGACGGCGATGTCCGCGGCGGCCCCGAAGCAGGACGCGCCGATCGCGGACTGGCAGGCATTGATCTGGGCCACGACTCGCTGGCCAGGATCGACGATGCCCGCCGTGGCGGCGCGGGCGGCGCGGAACAGCTCGTCGGCAACGCCTCCGGCTATCGCGATCCCCGCGGCGATCGTGCTCAGGACCCCGGCGCGCTGGAATGGCTCGACGATGTTGCTGTCCGCGACCGAAAGGCGGATGAGGGTCCCGATCGCCTCGCGCCGGGCCGGATCGGCGATCCCGGCCAGACCCGAGAGCATGCTCGCGACGTCCGCGGCGGCGTACTCGGCCTGCTGGATCAGCCCCTGCATCGTGGCCTGGGTACCGTCGCCGACCCGGCCTGCCGCCTCCCTGGCCCCGGCGAGCAGGCCGTCCGTCGGCTGCCCGGCGACGGCCGCGGCCGGAACGGCGGCGGTGAGCCCGGTCACCCGCTGGCCCGGATCGGTGAAGGCCGCTTCCAACGCCTCCCGGGCGGCGTGCGGGTCTGCGGCCGCCAGGGCGGCGCCGATGGCGACGACGATCCAGAACCAGAGGTTCTGCTCGTCCGGCCGCCAGGCGACGGCCTGCCACCGCGCGGCGAACTCGCGCGCCTGGGCGAGCCGCTCATCCGCCGGCTGCCGGCAGAAGACGGCGGCCGTCGCCACGCAAGCGTACGCCCTGGTGCTGGCCCCGAGCCGCGCGCTCTCGGCCTGCGCGGGCGCCGGGGGCTGGAGTCCGGGCAGGATGGCGCCACCCGGCGCGAAGAATGCGGGGTCGACGTCGGTCCGGGCGGTGTCGTCGGCCGCGGACTCGGCGGCGTCGAGCAGGTCGCTCACGAGATGCCCGCAGGCCGTGAGGGCACGGGCCAGCGTGGCCAGCACGAACGCGCGCTCACCGTGGTTCTCGATGCGGGTGGCCGGCTCGCGCAGGCCGAGCAGGGCGGAGATCACCTGACCGGCGGGCTGCCCGGCGGCCGCCGACAGCAGGTACGCGTTGGCCAGCGAGTTGATCCGGTCGACGAGTCCCGGAATCAGGATGGCCGCCTTGATGGCGCTGTCGCTGTCGCCGGCCATGGCGGCGGCACCGGCCACCGTCAGCGCGGTCTGGCCGATGACCATGCCGGGCAAGGTGGCCGCACCGGGGGCCTCCGGAACCGGCCCGCCGGCTCCCGGCGCTGGCTCACCGTCGGCTGACGCCGCGATCCGGAACGCCTCGGTGAGGAAGTCCACCGCGTCGCCCCACCGGCGGGCCCCCCGCGCGGCGTCGGCGAACGCGGCCAGCGCGATGGCGCCCGCGCGCGGGTCAGTGAAGGCCACGCCGACCGTCTGCGGCTCGATCAGCCATTCCGCGCGCAACGCGGTCTGGGCCACGGCCTGGCTGGCGTACATCCGCCAGTAGGGCTGCGTGATGCGGGCCACCGCCCGCAGCGCCTCGACCAGCAGGTCATGCCCCACTTGCCCCTTACCCGCGTCGGTCGCCGCGTAGCCGACCATGGTCAGCGCCTCGGCCTGCTGTTCCGGCCTTTCCAGGTGGGAGGCAAGCTGATGCGCGGCGGCCCATTCGCCGAGCGTGGCCTTCGCCGGGATGAGCGGGAGGGGGTACCACGCCATGGCGCGCAGTATCTGCTCCCGGCGCAGGACCGTCCGGCAGGCCATCGCGACATCCGGCACCTCGGCGGTGGCCAGGTGGCCGAGGACGAGGCTCAGCTCGTCGAGTGCGGCCGTCTCGTCTCCGGTTGCCTCGCGCAGCGCCTTGATCCGGTCGGGAGTCGTCAGCGCCAGCAGCCGGGGGCTGTCCCCCACGTGGTGCAGCATCCGGGGATACCCGGTGAGCAGGTAGCGCGGGGTGTTCTCGGGCCAGCCATCTTTGGCGTACTCATCGGCCCAGGTCGTGATCTGCTCCCGGTGGCCGTCGAGCGCGGCGGCCAGTTCCTGCGCGACCAGCTTCCCCACGCCGAACTCGAACTGGTACAGCCCAGCGTCCTCCAGCGTCGGGGAGACGAGGCCCAGGCTGCTCGCGTCGTCCAGAGCCTTCTTGACCCTCGGCACGAGCGCGCCGACATTCCTGGCGCTTGGTTCTAGCAACCCTTCATCGTGGAGCACCTGGGTGATGTCCTGGGCGCTGAGCGGGCTTTCGGCGGCGGCCATCAAGCCCAGGACGTTCTGCATCAGGTCGGACAGCTGGCCTTCCACGGCCGCGATGATGTCGTTGGCGGCGTCCTGCGGCGGGTCACTCGTGACCACCTCGTGGCGCGCCACCTTCCCGGCGGGAAGCCCGAAGGCGCGGTCCGCCCCCCGAGCGGAGGCAGTGGTGAAGATGACGACCCGGCGCGTGGCATCGCCATCCCGGGGGAGGCTGGAGCCAATCCACGGCGGGTCGTCCTCCTCGTCGAGGCCGTCGAGGAGGAGCAGCAGGGTCCGGCCCTGGGCGGCCGCAGCGGCGCCCGCGTCTTCCCATAGCGCGGTAAACCTGTTCAGCTCCGGGGCTGATGGTGCCACCGTGTCGAGGAGCGCCGCGAGCTGGTCGCAGGCGTCCCGCAAGAAGTCCTGCCGCTGCTGGGGCGGGTACCGGGACACGAAGAAGGCGACCACGTCCGCGCCGGGCGGCGGCCGCAGTGCGAAGTGCGCGGCCAGCAGGCTCTTGCCCGAGCCGGCAATCCCGGTCCAGATCGCGTAGGGCGGCCGGGCCGATCCTGGCCGGGCGAAGTCGGCCAGTGCCGCGAGCTGCGCCCGGCGGCCGAGCAGGTCTTTCGAGGCCCGCCGCTCGATCACCCGCAGGTAATCCGGTGTCCGGTGCGTCCTGGACAGGTCGGCGCGCAGCGCCTCGCCGATCTCCGGCAGCCCCGCCACGTCGGCCAGGCGTGTGGCCAGGAACTCCCCGCCCAGCGTCCCGTCCGGGTATGCGGCGCCGTTGGCTGCGGCCTCCGCGGCGCGCACGCTGACCAGGCTCAGCCGGACGATCCCGACCGCTACGTAGTCCGGCGCTTTGCCCTGGCCGCGGCTGACGGCCTTGAGTACCGGGCCGCCGGACAGCCCGTCGACGGAGACCGGCTGCTGGCTGTCGAACGCTTCTCCGTACAGCTTCATGCAGCGGATGCCGGACTGCATGTCGGCCGGCTCCCTGATCGTGGCCTCGTAGGTGTCCCCGTCGAAGGTGTACTTGCTCTGCGAGAAGCCCATGACCTTGACCTGCGCACCCTCGGGCAGGCAGGCGGCGATCGGGATCGCCGCCCGGGTGAGCACCCCGGCAGCGTCCGCCTCGGTGAGTTCAGCAGCGAGCCGGGATGGGTCCACGGACAGCACGGCGACATCGAGCTCCGCGTCGAAGCTGGTCACCCGGAGCGGCACGTAGTGGTAGCCGTGGCGGGTCTCGGGATCGCGCAGCCGGAACCACAGCGGAGCCTGCGGGTCCTTTCCGGTGCAGTGCCATGCGGTGAGCACGTGCGGCCCGCTGATCGCGAAGCCCGATCGCACCTCGTTGACGCCCTGGCCTGGGCTGTCCTGGTCCTGCGCCAGTTCGTCGGGGCCGATCAGGATGCGCCCCGCGCGCTGCCCCAGGCTCGGCTCCGCCTGGGCGGATCCCGGGTGGCTCACCGCCGTCTCAGCGCTTCTGGTCGTGATTGCGGGTGAGCGTGATCGTCACCTGCACGCTCGATTCCGCCTGGGCGGTGAACACCGTCTGCAGCCCGGCGCTCAGCGTGACCCCGTACTGCACCTCGACCGAGTCGAGGCCGAACGCGCTAGGTTCCGCGGGCAGCGCCGCCGCTTCCTGCCGCCCGATGGCCTCGGCGATCAGCCTGGCCGTCGCGCCGATCTGCCCGGCGAGCGCCTCGGTCGCCCTCCGGGTGACCGCCTCGCCCTTCTCCACCAGCGTGGGTCGCTGCTGTCCCTCCTGGTGCTGCCAGAAGCGCAGGTTCCCGGCGGCCTCCTTGGTGCCAGGGATGCCTCCGGCTTCGGCGGGTCCCGGCTTTCCGCCCGGGCCGACGACGCGGACCTCCTCCACAGGAGCGAACGCGACGGCTACCTCGAAATGCCCCGCAATGGCAGCGTCGTCTTGATCATGTGTCATATCGTCCCCCCACTGGGATATGCCTAGACTAACGGCCTTCGCCCTGCCGCACACGACTCCGCGGCATCCTGCGGCCAAGCCATACTGAACGTCACGGTGAGGCAACCGACCTGTGGCCTGGGCGCATTTAATGTGATGTGACGGAAAGACAGGGCGGCGGCGAGTGAGCGGGCCCCAGGTCGATTACGTGGAGTACGTCGAAGGGCGGCTGGCGTGGCTGCGGCGGCTGGCCTACCTGCTGTGCCAGGACTGGCACGAGGCGGATGACCTGGTGCAGGCCGCCCTGACCCGGCTGTACACGTACTGGCCGCGCGCGACCCGGATGGACAACATCGACGCCTACGTCCGGACCATCTTGGTCCGGACCTTCCTCGGCGAGCGGCGCTCCCCCTGGTTCCGCCGCGTGCTGCTGCCCGGTTCCGCGCAGGCCGATGGCGTCGCGGTCGGCGCGGACCCGGACGCCGTGCTGGACGTGCGGGAGGCACTGGCCGCGATTCCGCCGCGTCAGCGGGCCACGCTCGTACTGCGGTTCTACTGCGACCTCGATGTCGAACAGTCCGCGGCCGTGCTCGGCTGCTCGGCGGGAACGGTCAAGAGCCAGACCTCGAAGGGCCTGGCGGCCATGCGCCGGATGCTGGAACCAGCCTGGGGAGGGGGATCCGATCGTGGATGAGGCAGGCTTGCGGACCTTGCTCAGCCGGCTGGCGGACACCGAGCCGCCGCCGGCCCGGATCGACCTCGACGCGGCGATCGCCCGCGGGCGCCGCCGGCGGCGGGCGCGGACGGGCGTCTCGGTCCTGCTGGCCGCGGGGGCAGTGGCCGCTGTAGTCGCAGCGCTGTTGGTGCCTGCCCAGCCGTCGGCCCAGCGGCCGGACCAGCAGCCAACCGGTGGCCCAACCGCGCCCGTCCGGTTCAATCCGCTGGTGCCGTACGCGGAGTTCGGCTGGCTGCCGCCCGGCTTCCAGGTCGGCGCCAGAGGCGGCACGATGTCGCGCTCGGGCCCGGCGCAACTTCTCCTGGACGCGTTTTCCGGCAGCAACACCGCAATCCAGCTGTTCGTATACCCCACCGGGATATGTCACGTCGGTCGCGCCGAGGTGTGCAGCGCCTACGACTCGTCGCAGCCGGTGCTGAGCCGGGCGCCCGACGTGCACGGGCACCGCGCGTACTGGCTGAGGACCGCCAGCCTGACCTGGGAGTACGCGCCTGGCGCCTGGTCCGTGCTGTCCTGGCCGGCGATCTCGCCCTGGCCGCCGGCCGGGAGCGAGCGCGCTGCGGTCCTGCGGATCGCCGCGGGCCTCCGATACGGCCAGACCACGCCGATCAGATTCCCCTACTGGATTTCCGGCCTGGCGCCGTGGCGGGTATCAAATGTCGACTACACCCTGCTCGCCGGCCGGCCCGTGGTCCAGACCCTGGAACTCAGCAACGGGCCGTCCGACGCGGCCCACGTCGACTATCTCGACATCGACTTCACCCCGGCCGCTCACAGCGACTGGTCGTGCCCGACCGAAGGCGTCCAGCACGTGACAGTCGACGGAGTCGCCGCGGTCCTGGAAAAATCGCCCGGTACTGACCGGGTGTGCATCCCCGGCTGGCGCGGGCTGCGACTGAGCGTCACGACCGCCTTCATGGAGTCTCCTCCACCGAACCCAGCCGACGTGCTGACCGTCGCCCGCAAGCTCCATCCCATCGGTCCCGACCCGGCGCACTGGACCGCCGATCTGCTGCGCTAGGCACCTGGATGGCAGGCCCCCGGCCTGGCCGCGTCCAGGAAAGGATTGGTCGGTATCGCGTCGGGCTGGTAGCTTGCAGTCGGCCGTGACACCGTCCGAGGAGGTGAGACCCATGAACGCTGTATCGATGTGGGTGCTCTCCCTCCCGTCACGGTTGGGCGATTGACGTAGGTATCGCCGGGAGCGCCTCGACAACAAGGCACTCCTGGAAGGCGAAACCTATGGTTCACAACGTTGCTCTGGTTCTCGGTGGCGGCGGGGCTGCCGGACAAGCGTGGCAGATCGGTGTCATCGCGGGGTCTGGCCGAGGCCGGTCTCGATCTGACCGAGGCCGCCGATCTGGTCATCGGCACCTCGTCCGGTTCCACCACGGCAGCACAGGTGCGCAGCGGCATACCAGCGGCCGACCTGCTGGCATCGGTGCTGTCCGCGCCGGCTCAGCCGGCCGGGCAGAGCCGGGAACAGCCGCCGTCCTTGCCGGTGGCCACGGTGTTCGAGCGGATGAGGGCCATCGGCGCCGCCGCCACCTCGGCAGCCGGTCTACGACGTGCGATGGGCGCGTTCGGGCTGGAGAGCGACTCCGTACTCGGACCCGGGGCGGGACGGCGGCGCGCCATGGTCGCCGCCAGGTTGCCTCGCGCTGAATGGCCGGACCGGCCGATGATCGTGGTGGCCGTCGACGCGCATACCGGCGAGCTGGCGGCCTTCGACCGCGATTCCGGCGTCGACCTGGCGGACGCGGTCACCGCGAGCACCGCGCTGCCCGGCATGGCCCCCACGCACGGCATCAACGGCACTCACTACATCAACGGCGGCGTGCGCTCCGCCGAGAACGCCGACCTTGCCTCGGGCTATGCGAACGTCGTGGTGCTCTCGCCGTTCGGCGGACCGAGCCAGGCGCCACCGGAACGGGGCGCGGACCCGGCAGGCCAGTTCGAGGGCCTGCGCAGGTTTCCGGGCACGGACCTGGCAAGCCAGGTCGAGGCCCTGCGCCAGCAGGGCAGCCACGTCGAGGTGATCACACCGGATGCCGGTTCCCGGGCCGCCATGGGCACGAACCAGATGGACCCGGCGACCCGCATCCCCGCCGCCCGCGCCGGCTTCGCCCAGGGCAAGCAGGACGCGACCCGCGTGACGTTCCTCTGACGATTGCACGTCCCTCCGGGAACTCGCCGACGGCGCGCGCGGAATGTAGCTGCGACGTTTCCGCGGAAACGGCTTGTGAAACTTTGCACAAAGCGCGCGAGCGACCGCGGCGGCGAGAACCACGGCCCGTTCGGCTGGCGCTGGTCGAGCCGATCACGACGCGGTACGGCCGCCGTAGAGCAGCTGGGCGCCGCCGGGCGGGCCTGCTGGGCCGGGCGGGGTGCTGGTGCAGGTGTAGGAGCTCGTGTCGATGAGCGCGAAGGCAGCCTGCTGCTCGCCGGCGGTGAGCTGGAAGTCGCCGAAGCTGAGCTCGGTGCCCGCTGGCATGGCGGCCGGGTCGATCGTGATGGTGGGCTGCTCAGCGGATGGCTCCTGCACGGTGGTCTCTCCGGCTGGCTGGAATGACACGACCCGCGAAAAGCCGGCCGGCGCGGGATCGGAGGAGCAGAAGCTGCCGACGGTGACCATCGCCGGGATGCCGTCTTGCGCGAGGTCCCGCTGCAGGGTCGCGGGGTCGAGGAGCTCGCTCGGGTTGATGGTCAGCGTGGTCGTGCCGTTGGGGTTGCTGAGGATCGTGAAGGCCGCGGTCCGGATCGTGCCCGTGCCGCGGGCCGGGGCCGAGCCGAGGGCGCCGGTCAGGCTGAGTGCCAGCGCGGTGCCCGCGGCGGCGGCGGCCACGGACAGGCCCGCGGCTCCGCCGAGGCGGCGCCGCCGGCGCGCGCGGCCCCGGGCCGTGATCGTCTCGATCCGCGGCGGCTCGGGGATGATTACGGCGGACCAGGAGCCGCGCAGTTCGCGCAGTTCGGCGCTGTCGGTCAGGTGATCGTTGCCGGACATGGATCGGCCTCCGTGGTGTCGGCTTGGGCGAGTTCGTGACGGAGGGCCGTGACGGCCCGGGACAGGTGGGCACGGACCGTACCCGGTGCGATCGCCAGCTGCCTGGCAGTGGTCTCGATATCCAGGTCCAGGAGGACGCGCAGCACGATTACCTCGCGCTGCCGGGCCGGCAGCCGCCGCAGCGCGGTCAGCACGACGGCGTCCAGGCCGGTCCCCGGGCTACCGGGTGCCGCGACGTCATGACCGGCGAGCGGCAGCTCGGGGCCGCGCCGGCGCCACCACGACGCTCCGGCGTTGAGCGCGGTGCGCACCACCCACGCCCTCGGAGCCGGATGGCTGCTGACTTTTCGCCAGGACGCCCAGGCCCGGGAGAACGCCTCCGCGACCTGATCCTCGGCGAGCAGCATGTCGCCGGTGCTGGCGGCAACCGCCCTCAGGCACGGATCCCAGCTCGCCTGGAAGAACTCGGCGAACCCCGTCTCGTCATGGCTCACAACCATTAACCCGCCAGAGAACCGAAACGCTTACCTCGGAGCCCGCAAATCTACGTGATCCTCGATACTGGGTGATATCACCCGTCCTGCCCTGGAGGAAGCCCGATGTCCCCAGGCACCCCCCGGGTTCCTGGCCGGCCACGCGCGTCGCGGGCTGGCGCCAGGTCCGGGCTTCGCGCGATCTTGCGGGCGCCCGCCGGGAGGATCACCAACCAGACCCTCCTCGTCGCCTTGGTGCTGGTGTTCGGGACCGGGGTGGCCACGGTCGCGATCGGGTCGGCGAGCGGGCGGTGGGCGGCCATCGCGCACGGCATCGTCGGACTGGTGATCCTGCTGCTCTTCCCGTGGAAGAGCCGGGTCGTCAAGGGCGGGCTGCGCCGCGGTCGCCATACCCGGTGGGCGTCGCTGGTGCTTGCCGCGCTGGTCGTGATCACGTTCGTGGCCGGTCTTGGGTATGCCACCGGGCTGGTGCGGTCGATCGCCGGCAAGCCGGGGATATGGGTGCATATCGCGGTGGCGCTCGTCCTGGTGCCGCTGCTCCTGTGGCATATCGTCGCGCGGCGGATCCGGCCACGGCGGTCGGACCTGTCGCGGCGGACCTTTATGCGGGCCGGGCTGCTCGGGGCGGGGGCGGCTGGCCTGTACTTCGCCGTCGCGGGGGCGGTGCGGCTCGGCGCACTGCCCGGGGCACGGCGGCGCTTCACCGGGTCCTACGAGCAGGGGTCCTTCGATCCGGCAGCCATGCCCACGACGAGCTGGCTGGTGGATTCGGTGCCGGCCGTCGATCCGGATCAGTGGCGGCTGACCGTCGTGGACGGGACCGGCCGGTACCAGCTGAGGCTGAGTGAGCTGACGGCGTTCGGCGCCCGGATGCGGGCGACGCTGGACTGCACCTCGGGCTGGTATGCGCAGCAGGACTGGGACGGGGTACCGGTCAGCGCGCTGCTGCGCAGCTTCGGCCAGGCCCGGAGCCTGCTCGTGCACTCCGTCACCGGGTACTGGATCCGCCTTCCGGTGAGCGACGCCGGCCGGCTGCTGCTGGCCACCCAGGTGGGCGGGGCCGCGCTGTCCGCGGGTCACGGATTCCCGCTGCGGCTGGTCGCGCCCGGCCGACGGGGGTACTGGTGGGTGAAGTGGGTCGACCGCATCGAGCTCCAGGCGACGCCGTGGTGGTGGCAGCCGCCGTTCCCGGTGACCTGACCAGCAGTGGCTCATGCCATGACGGATCGGGCTGCCGCGGCGGTGCGCGGCGAAGCGCCGCAGGAGCTCGGAGGTGTCGCTGGCAATCTCCGCAGCGGCGCGCTCCTGCTCGCGGCGGCGGCGGGTAACGACATGGTTGTGGCAATCATGTCGTCGGGGCGGCCCGCTGGGGCGGTGCAGGTGGTGACGGAGAGGCAGGCGGTCCGGGGAGTGCCCGGGGGTGCTCAGATAGGGAGGTCAACGGTGATGGTCAGGCCGCCTTCGGGGCGGGGCTGGGCGTGGATGGTGCCGTGAACACCACCGCATCCATGCTCACAGCGGCCTCGCCGCTGACCGGCTCTGCTCCCGTCGCAGGAGGCCGCGTCCATACTGGACAGATGGCGCGCCCCGCTCTGCTGCTCGATGTCGATGGCGTCCTCAACCCCTATGGCACCGCGAAATGCCCGGATGGGTTCACCGAATATGACCTGTTCCCCGGGGAAGAACCGGTTCGCCTGTGTCCGGCGCACGGGGAATGGATCAGCGAGCTCCGGCATGTCTTTGACGTCGCCTGGGCCACGGCCTGGAACGATGACGCCAACCGCCTGCTGGTTCCTCTACTGGGGATCGCGGCACTGCCGGTGGTCACCATGCCCTCGGCCCCGTTCCAGCCCCACGACAAGGTGCCCCCGATCGCCCGGTTCGCCGGGCAGCGCCCCGCCGTCTGGATCGACGATCTCCACCCAGCAGAGGCCTGGACATGGAGTACGGGCCGCCACGAGCCCACCCTCCTCATCCCGGTGGCAGCCGCCACCGGCTTGACACGACAAGCTGTCGACCAGGCACTGACCTGGGCGAGGCAGACCTGATCAACGGCTTCCCTCGCTACAGGCGGCCCGGAAGGAGTTTCGACGGGTCCCGCCACGCGTATCTCAGCCCCATCGGCTGGCCGTTGAGCCGGGCTGGGTCTCCCCCTGGCGGCGGGGTTTCGGCGCGCTCCACGCAGGCACCGCCCCGCGCCATGTAGAAGGCTTGGGCATTGCTGTTCTGCTCAAGCACCCACAGGTACAGGCCGGAGGACGGTGACCAGTCGACCACTTCCTGCCCGGTCAGGGCCAGCAGCCGGGTGCCGGTCCCTTGTCTTCTCAGCCCGTGTGCGACGTGCAGGTTGTCGAGGTACGCGCCCCAGACGGGGTCCTCGCCGAGGAGGGTGTGCGCCACGCCCACGACCGTTCCGCCGGCCTCGGCGAGAATCGTGCGGGCCCGCGGGTCCGGGCTGACGAGGCGTTCGGTCCATAGGGGCAGCAGGTACCCGGCGACGTCATGGTCGAGGAAGGCGTCGGAGAAGGCGCCTCGGTAGTTCCGCCGCCAGCTGTCGGCGTGCAGTCCGGCGATGGCATTCGCATCGCCCGGGCCCGCCGCCCGGAACCGCAGCCCGGCCGGGGCAGGCATAGGCGCTCCTCCTCATTAGACAGGCAGTTAGCTAGTTGCCATACTAGCTATATGCCGAACGCCATGCTGCCTCTGGACGTGGAACTGGTCAAGGCGCTGGCCAGCGAGAAGCGGCTGCTGATCCTGGAGTGGCTGCGCGACCCGCGGGCGCATTTCCCGGCCCAGCGCGACGGTGACCTGGTGCGGGACGGGGTGTGCTCGCTGTTCATCGCGGACAAGCTCGGGGTGAGCCAGCCGACGTGCGGGGAGCACTTGAAGGTCCTCAGCCGCGCCGGGCTGATCCGCGGCACGAAGATCAAGCAGTGGGTGTTCTATCGGCGCGACGAGGCCCGCATTGCCGCGGCGAAGGGGCTGCTGAGCGGTGACTGGTGACCTCGGGCCGGCTGCCCCGGCCGCGGACCGGGCCGTGGCCGCGGACCGGGATGTCTACGCCCGCCTGATCGCGGATCTGGACGCAGCTGGATGCCGGTACCGGCTGATTGATCACGCGCCGGAAGGGCGCACCGAGGTGGTCAGCGCGCTGCGCGGTCACGCTCTTGCGCACGCCGCGAAGTGCCTCATCCTCCTGGTCAAGATCGGGAAGAAGCAGACCCGCTACGTGCTGGCCGTGGTGCCCGGCGACGCCCGGCTGGATCTGGCGGCGGTCAAGGCGCTGCTGGGGGCCAGCTATGCCGCGTTCGCCGACACCGGCAAGGCCGAGGAGCTCGCGGGCAGCCTCACCGGGACGGTGCTGCCGTTCAGCTACGACGAGCGGCTCGAGCTGATCGCGGACCCGGCGCTGCTGGACTGCGACGAGCTGTACTTCAACGCCGGGCGGCTCGACCGCTCGGTCGCGCTGGCCACTAAGGACTACCTGCGCCTGGCCGCCCCCCGCGTCGCCCGCATCATCGCCACCTGACCCCGCCTGCCTGGCCACGGGCAGATCGCCGCCCGGGGCGCTCAGATCCCGGAAACTTGTGAAACTTTTCACGAAGCGCTTCCGCGGAAACGTCGATATTCCGCTGTCCGCGCCATACGCTGCCCGAGCCGAGGCGGACTTCGCGGCCTTCACCGAGGAATGCGACCTAGCGCGCAACTGGGGGCGTCCGGGTGCGATCGGTAGCCGGTCCCCGGCGCCTTTCAGGCTCGGGGCTGGATTGCGGTCTCGGTTCCGGATCAGGTACGGAGCCGGGCGGCGGCTTCCCGTAGCGCTTCGTCCATCGAGATGGGCTGCAGCCCGAACATCTCGGTGGTCATGCTGGCGTCGAGGACGAACGGCCTGGTGAACTGGTATCGCGTCGTCCGCAGCTCTTTGATCAGCGGGGAGAACAGGCCGCTCAGCCACATGACCGGGTACGGGATGTGCGTTACCTTGGCCCGTGGCGCGCCGTTGGCCTCCGTGAACCTGGCTGCTAGCTGGCGCATGGTCAGCGGCTGGCTGGCCGGCACCAGCCAGGCCTGGCCGTGGGCCCGTTCGTCGGCGGCGGCGGTGACCAGGGTCCGGGCGCAGTCGTGGATCGAGGTCCAGCTGTGCGGCACGTCCAGCGGCGCGGGCGCGTACGCCCGCTTCCCGGCGAGCAGCGGCTTGCCGGTCACCGTGGACAGGATCGAGTTCGCCTCGATGTAGTCGCTGGCCCGGACCTCGGTGGTGCGGATCCGCCCTGCCTGCTGCGCGGCGAGCTGGTCATGCCACATCTCGGCCCGCAGCCGGAGCTTGGGGTGAGTGGCGGCGAGCGGGGTCGTGCCGGTGATCGGGCCGTCCGCCGGCCCGTAGCCGTACAGGTTGCTCACCGAGGCCAGGACGGCGCCGCTGCGCTCGGCCGCGGCCAGGAATGCCCGGGCCAGCGGCGGCCAGTCGGTGAACCACCGGTGATAGAGCGGGCTCGCGCAGTTATACAGGGCCGCGGCGCCGGCAGCCAGGTCCGTCAGCCGCTCCGCATCGGTCGCATCCGCGGCGGCCAGCTCGATCGCCGGGTGCCCGGGGCCGCTGCCGCGCCGGCTGACCACGCGGACATGCTCGCCCCGGCCGGCCAGCAGCAGCGCCGCGGCTGAGCCCACGGCCCCGGCTCCGACGATCACGTGCTCGGACATTTCCTGCTCCCTTATGTCATGAGACCTTCTGGCCACCTGGCGGCTCGTGATCCCGCCATGAGAGAGCGCTGCTCTCTCTTGTAAGCATGAGTCTTGCATAGTCGGCCGGACGTTGCAAGAGCAGTGTTCTCGTTTGCGTGCGATAATCTCTTCATGTCAGCAGGGTCCATCCGGGCGCGCGTCCGCGCCGAGATGATCGCCGAGATCAAGACCATCGCGCGCCGCCACCTGGAGACCGACGGGGCGAACCTGTCGCTCCGGGCCGTGGCCAGGGACATGGGCATGGTGTCGTCGGCCCTGTACCGCTATTTCGCCAGCCGCGACGACCTGCTCACCGCGCTCATCCTGGACGCCTACACCGCGCTCGGCGACGCGGCCGAGGCGGCCGACGCGGCCGTGACCGACCGCAGCCAGCTGCGCGCCCGCTGGCTGGCTACCGCGCGCGGGATCCGGGACTGGGCGCTGCGAACGCCCGCCGAGTACGCCCTGCTGTTCGGCACTCCGGTGCCCGGCTACGCCGCGCCCGCCGGCACGATCACCGCAGCCGTGCGCACCCCGGCCGTGCTGATCCGGATCCTGGCCGACGGCCTCGCCACGGGTGCGCTCACCAGCCAATCGGCCCTGCGCATCGGCGCACTCCCCGGCGCCCCCGGCGCGCCAGCCGCAGCCGGGACCGCCGCACCACTTGCCGGCACGGTACGAGCAGACCTGAGCCGGGCCCGCGGCGGCATCGCTCCCGACCTGCCCGACGAGCTGATGCTGGCCGGGATCACCGGCTGGGTTCAGCTCTTCGGCATGATCAGCTTCGAACTCTCCGGCCAGTTCAACAACGTGATCGAGGCCAGGACTGAATTTTTCGGCCTGCAAATGGAGATGATGGCCGATCTCATCGGACTGTGAACAGGAATACCCGGGCCGCCGAGGCGGTGTACCGCCGCGACCTGATGGGATTACTCGAACGACTCGGCAAGGATGACGCCCGCGTCGCTGCCGCCTGCGGCAGCGGCCAGCTGGGCAGCAGCGGCTGTGGCGGCAGCGGCTGTGGCGGCAGGCGGGGGCTCCGCCGGGGCGTCGGCCGGAGGAGGCGCCCGCAGCAGGCCGCAGACCAGCATCCCGATCATCGGGTCACCACCGGGAGACCGCGTCGTACCACGGCTTCCACTCGCCGCGGTAGCGCTGCGCCAGCGCCGGCGGGAACATCGCCAGCACGTCCGCCGCCTCGTTGGCCGGCAGGCCGTCGACCAGCCACGGGACCAGCTCGCTGAGATCGGGAGCGGGTTGCAGCGAAGCCATTATGCCCAGCCACTCGGCGGCGGTTAGCGTGGCGCCGATCAGTGGCAGCGCGTCCCGCTCCTCGTGGTCGAGGTGGCCGCGGAGCGTGCTGGCGAGCTCGGCGATCACGTCGCCGAGCGGTAGCTGCTCATCGTCGAGTGCCTGATCCACCGCGGCGAGCAGCGGATCGATCAGGCTATGCTCGGCCGCCATCTCGTCCAGGACGGACAGGGCGGCCGCGCTCCCGGCCAGCCGGGTCCGCAGCACCGGCCAGACCCCGGTGTCCTCGGCCTGGTGGTGCAGCAGCAGCTGCCGCCGGAACACCGCCCACCCGGTGCCGACCGTGATCCGCCGGACCGGATCCCGCAGCGTGTCGCGGCTGGCGGCGCGCGCCAGCGTGGTCACATCGCGACGGAATGCGCGGTGCGCGGCGAGCATGACGCCGAGGTCCGCGGCGCTGCCACGGGGTTGAGCCGGAGCAGAGTCCGGCAGGTTGTCTTCGCTCATGAGTGCCTCCCTTGGTTCCGGTCTCGACGTTAGGTTTCCGGCGGCGCGGCGGAATCCGCATGGCCGGTCAGTATTTGCGTGCGGGCATGCCGGGCCGGGATAGGTATGTTCGTGTCATGTTGCAGGGACGGCAGATTCAGCAGGCTGCCATCGACGCGCTCCTGGGACGGGCGGATGCGGGGGCGAGCGGCGCGCTTGTGCTGCGGGGCGAGCCGGGTATCGGCAAGACCGCGCTGCTGGACTACGCCGCCGACCGCGCCAGCGGCCAGATGCCGGCGCTACGCGCCATCGGCATCGAGTCCGAGGCGGAGCTGCCGTTCGCCGGGCTGCACCAGCTCGTCCGGCCTGCGCTGGACCGTCTCGACGCGCTGCCTGGCCCGCAAAGCGCGGCGCTGGCGGCCGCGTTCGGCCTCGCTCAGACTGCCGACGGCCCGACCAGCGCGGGGGATCGGTTCCTCGTCGGCGTGGGCGCGCTGTCCCTGCTCGCTGAGATAGCCCCGGTGCTCTGCCTGATCGACGATGCTCACTGGCTGGACCGGGCGTCGGTCGAGGCGATGCTGTTCGCGGCGCGACGGCTGCACCGCGACGGCATCGTGATGATCTTCACCAGCCGCGACTACCCGGGTGCGTTCCCCGCCCCGGGCCTCACCGACGTGCCGGTACCCGGTCTGGACGCGGCCGCGGCGGCCGCGCTGCTCGCCGATCGGGACGCCGCGCTACCGCCAGGGCAACGCGACCAGCTCATCGCGGCCACCCGCGGCAACCCGCTCGCGCTCATCGAGCTGTCCGTCACCGGCGTGCTAGCCAGGCCGAACACAACCGGCGCTCCAGTCCCGGTGACCAGCCGGGTGATCGACGCGTTCGGCCACCAGATCCGGTCGCTTTCCGGCGCCGCCCGGGCCGGCCTGCTGCTCGCCGCGGCCGACGATACCGGCGACCTGGCGCTGCTGTACCACGCGGGGCTGGATCTCGCCGAACTGCAGCCGGCCGAGGAACAGGGCCTGGTGTCAATCGGCGAGGGAACGCTGGAGTTCCGGCACCCGCTGATCCGGGCGGCTGCCTATCACGGCGCCACCCACAACCAGCGCCAGGCCGCGCATCGCGCGCTCGCCAGCGCGTGCACCGGACCGGACCAGGCCGACCGCCGGGCCTGGCACCTGTCGGTCGCCGCCACCGCGCCGGACGAGCACGTCGCAGCCGAACTAGAACGGGCCGGCGACCGCGCGGTCGGCCGCAACGGCCACGCCGCCGCCACCGCCGCCTACCAGCGGGCGGCCCAGCTCAGCCAGGACGCCACCGCGGCCACCCGCAGGCTGGCCCGGGCCGCCGAGGCGGCGCTGGACGATGGCCAGCACCAGACCGCGCGGGACCTGGCCGGGCGGGCCGGCCAGGACGCCGCGAACACCGCGCTCACCGTGCGGCTGCTGCGGGTGCGTGCGCTTGCCGATGTCGCGGACGGCATCATGCTGGGCGCGTACGAGCTGAACCAAGCCGGGGCCGCGGCAATCGCCGGATCGGATCCGGCGCAGTCGCTGTGGATGCTGATGGAGGCGCACCAGGAGATCCGGCAGGCGCCGTACGACCATGACCGGATCGCGGCGACGGTAACCGCGCTGGACGGCTTGCCAGCGGATTACGGGCAGCAACCGCTTGGCTGGCTGATCCGGTGGAACGCGGCCAGCGTGCTGGGCCTGGATACCACGCGCTACCCGCCGCTGGGGGACACGATCGCCCGGGTGCGGGACAACGCCGTCGGCGTAGGTCCGCGCGAATTGATGATCACCGCGGCCGCGGCGTGCCTCGCCGGCCGGGACGATGCCATGAAAGACATCGGGCAGACCCTGGTGGACGAGGCGCGCGCTCGCGGCTCCATCGGGCTGCTGCCCAGCGGCCTTAGCCAGCAGTCCTGGGCGGACACCATGCTCGGTAACTACCGGGACGCCCGGGTCGGCGCCGCCGAAGGCCGCCAGCTGGCCCTCGATCTCGGCCAGGCGTTCTGGGCTGACTGGATGTGCGGCACGCTCGCCTACATCGCCGCGATCGAGGGCGACGAGCATGCCTGCCGTGACTACGCCGGGCAGGTGCGGGCCACCGAGCAGAGCGCCGCCGCGGCGCCGTGGGCGGAGGCCGCGCTGATCGTGCTTGACCTCGGCTACGGCCGGGTCGCGGATTCCCTGGCGCGAATGCAGGCGGCCGCGACAGGTCCCGCCCGGCACCACCCCAACATCACCCGGATGGCGCCGGACCTGGTCGAGGCGGCTATCCGGCTCGGACAGCCAGGTCAGGCCGCCGAGGCCGCGGGCCGGTTCAGCCGCTGGGCATCGCTGGTCGGCCAGCCATGGGCAGTTGCGCTGGACGTCCGGTGCCAGGCGCTGATCGCGTCCGACTCGGGAGCGGAGCGGCACTACGAGCGTGCGCTAAGCCTGCACGAACAGGACACCCGGCCGTTTGACCAGGCCCGTACCCAGCTGCTGTATGGCGAATGGCTGCGCCGAGAGCGGCGCAAGCGCGATGCGCGGGTCCAGCTGCTCGCCTCGCTGCAGACGTTCGATGCGCTCGGCGCCCAGCCGTGGGCGAGCCGGGCCCGCACCGAGCTGACCGCCACCGGCGCGGCGGCGCCGCGCGCCGCGCCGCCCGACCTGCTGGCCGCGCTCACCCCGCAGGAACTCCAGATCACCCGGCTCGCCGCCCGCGGCCTAGCCAACCGGGACATCGCCGCCCAGCTGTTCCTGTCCCCCCGCACCGTCGCCTACCACCTGTACAAGGCCTACCCCAAGCTCGGGATCTCCTCCCGCGCCGAGTTGCCCGCCCTGGTCTGAGGCGAAACCGGGGATTCACGACCCCATGGGTTGATCAGTTCGATCCCGGTGCCCGAGAAGTCATCGGTGTTTCGAGTCGCCAGCGTTGCTTCGGCGGCGCGGCAGATGGCCGCGATCTGGGCGTCGGCCACGCTGATCGGCCGCCCGAGGGTTTCCCTGCCGCAGACGATGTCGGCGTACCGCGATGCGCAGTGCTCGTCGAAGGGCAGAACCCGGCCCCGGAAGTCCTCGCCGAGCAGTCCGCGGACCGCTGCCGTCAGTTCCGTCTTGCGACGGCCAGCGGGCATCCGGGTGACACCGTAGAGCAGTTCGGCGGCGGTAACCGCGGTAGTGCCGACTTCGTCGGCGGGCAGCGAGTCGAGCCACGCAACGACACCGGGCTCGGGGATCTGGCGGGTTAGTTCGTATATGACGTTGGTGTCCAGGACGATCACTGGTCGAACACCGCCGCCCGGGGCGGCTCGTCACTGCGGTCCGGAAGCCATAGCTCACCTTCCAGGCCAGCGAAGCGCGCGTGGATCCGGCTGCCGAGACCCCGCTCGGCAGCGCCTGGTGCCAGGCGCTCGGTGAGGATGGCCCGTACTTCCGCCTCCATCGAACGCCCATGTCGCGCGGCCTCGATGCGCAGTCGCGCATGCGTCTCGGGATCAAGTCCCCTGATGGTCAGTGTCGCGATCGTCCTCACCCCGGGCAGCCTTGAAAGCAATGTCAGCATTGCTTCTAATGCAAGCATACCCGCTACGCGGGCTGCAGGCACGCCGGATCGGGGGAGCGCGGCCAACAAGCAGCCAGTAACCAGAGTGAACCGGCTCACGATGGGCAGCAGGAGGGCCATGTCAACCGCTGCCAGGCGCACTCGCCGACCCCCAGCCAGCAGAACCGGGACGACCACGCACCATGACCGGGCTCGAAAATACGGCCGTATCGCGGCCGGAGTCGTGGTGTGCTGGGTTCTGATCGCCGGTGCCCTGATCGGCATCGGCAAGCTGATCATGATCACCCGCAACGGGAACGGCAACCTGCTCGGCGACCACACGATCCCGCACTGGTTCGCCGCGCACCGCACGCCGGCGCTGAACCACTGGAGCCTGATCGGCAGCAACCTCGGGGCCACCCAGGACATCCTCATCGTGGGCGTCGTCAGCTGCGTCGTGTTCCTCGCCGTCACCCGTCGCTGGCGGCCGGTGGCGTTCCTCGCCGTGGTCATGTTCGGCGAACTGGCCGCCTTCCTGACCATCGCGGCGGTGGTCAAGCGTCCGCGACCCGATGTTCCCAACCTCGACTCGAGGTTGCCCACGTCGGCATTCCCGTCCGGCCACATGGCCGCGACCACGTGCCTTTACGTCGGTATCGCCATCCTGGTCATCGGTCACGCCCGCGGCTGGTGGCGCTACCTGTTCCTGATCCCCGCGATCGTCATGCCGGTCATGATCGCGGTGGCCCGCATGTACCGCGGCGAGCATCACCCCACCGATATTCTCGGCAGCCTGCTGTTCGCCGCGCTCTGGCTGACCGTCACCACGAAGCTCGTCAAGCCCAACGAGAATGCGTTCGACCGCTCGGGCCGCAAGCTTCTGGGTCGGCTCCATCCGAAGGCGGGCGACCATAGCCAAGAGACCGCGCCCGCGACCCGGTTACGGCGCGACATGGGTGTCTTTCCTTGGGAGTGAGCGTCAGGTCATGCCGTTGAGCTCCGTCGTGATGCTTCCGGGACCGTGACCCGGTGCAGGACGGGTGACGGTAACTACGTCGTTGTGGCAACGAGGTAGTCCGGTGTGCGTCGTTGTGGCAACGATGTAGTTGGCCCGGCCGCCGGAGGCGGTGAAGGCGGGGACGGGGAGTCAGGCGGGGCGAGAGTGCCCGCAGTGGCCTGACGTTCATCTCACCGGAAACGCACCTGTGCGACATTGCCGCGCCCGT